>MDTD01167908.1_pt1 | contig 185411 bp, 125 predicted proteins | sample 811221 | NCBI WGS metagenome assembly MDTD01 (sample SAMN05326646, study PRJNA326480) | marine metagenome | isolation source: seawater | place: Pacific Ocean: South West | collected 2011
CCGTATGGAACCAAAAGACGTTCTATGACCCAAACCACATATCTACAATCAATGCTAATTTTATTCCCAAAATTACTTGATAAAGTCATAGTATTCTGAGTGACTGATCAATGTAGAATTAAAAATGATTCAATGATCCTGAGTTACGGAAGGTGAACAGGAACTTATCTCCATCTGACGGATATCCCGTCTGATGGATGAACAGCCTCACATTCAAATCCGTCAGACCGGCCCCAGCGGTCAGACGGGAGCCCTTTCACTTACTATTGGACAAGTCATCCGGAAGGAGGAGCGAACGCGACGACTGAAGGATCTGCCCAACGTGGATCTAACTGGTTCTTTTACTTGGCGGACTCTTCGCTGGCGCTCTGAGTGACTTTTCAATGTAGAATTAAGAATAATTCAATGTTCAATGGAGGTCATCGCGAGGGATGAATATCCCGTGGCGATCTCCATGGTTCGAACATAATCTTGGAGTTTGCTTCGCTCCGCTCGCAATGACTGGTTAATTAAGAATGATTCAATGATTTACCTGCATTCTTAAAAAAGGAGCCTCCCTCTCCTACTGCAGGTGAGGGAACGAGGGAGAGGTCGTTAATCATGATGTCAGACTCTTCGGTCCGATTCCCCGGAACCTCGTGGTGGGCACCTATTTTCAAAAAAAAAGCCGGACATTACTGCCCGGCTCTTAGTACTCTCTTAACGTTCGTCGTGTGTGTTGTTACTTAATCAGCATCATTTTCTTTGTCTGAACGAAGGACCCTGACTGAATGCGATAGATATAAGTCCCGGAGGATAATCCGGAGGCATCGAACTGCACCGAATGCCATCCTGCCTGCATCTTCTGATCTACCAGAGTGGAGACCTTCTGCCCCAGCATATTGTATACTTCCAATCGAACCTCCCCTGCTTTCGGAATTCCGAAACTGATGGTGGAAGTCGGGTTGAACGGATTCGGATAATTCTGATTCAGGCTGAATTCACCGGGAACCTCATCATTTAATTCACTTGATGTTCCGAGCTTAATATTCAGTATCAGGATCACCTGTACCGAAGCTCCTTCGGTGTCTGTCACCGTTAGCGTCACCGAACCTAAACCGGTATAAGCGGGTGAACTCAGCGTGATCTCAAGCGTATTCGGATCAAAGGTGAGGATCACATCCGACGGATCTACCACTACCTGAACATCGAGGGCACTGAGTGCATCTTCTATATCCGCAAAGGAGGAATCAAGCACGAGTGATAAGGTATCGTTCGTGGTGAATTCGAGGGTATCCGGGATCTGAATGATAAACGGAGCGTCATTCACCGGATTCACTGTCACCATCATCGTATCCGTTACGGATTGTCCGCCCGGATCGGTGGCTCTGAGAACGATCTCTCCGGTTCCGCTGCTGTCCTGTTTTGAATGAAAGATCAGTGTATCTGATTGCAGTTCTATCAGCAGGAAGCCCGGACTGCTTACAATATCGAAACTAAGGCTCTCTCCTTCCGGATCTTCGAAATGATCACTCAGTACGGCCACTGTATCGATACCGAAATCTTCATCCAGTTCCACATCCATCAATGCAGAAGCTACGATCGGAGCCTCATCAGGCGCAACCGGAGTACTGAAGCTGTTCCAACCGGACCAGACCGAGGTTCTGCTATTTGCAGTATCCGCAGACTGAACCCGCCAGTAGTATTTGGTCTCATACATGAGTCCGTTCACAGTAAGCATCGTATCAATGCCCATTTCTTCCACATCAGGAGTTGAAGTGGTGTCAGAATACAGTCTGAAGGTATACTCAACGGCTTCATCCACCCTGCTCCACTTGAAGGAAGCTGAGTCTGAAGCGAGTTCCGTTTCATCAGCAGGTTCCAGTAATACCGGGGCCGGAAGTTCATCAAACTTCGTGGTGAAGGTGAAGGTAGATGACCAGTCGGTAGTATCACTTTCCAATCCAATGGACCGGACTTTCCAGAAATATTCGGTATGAAACTCCAGTCCGTTCACTACCACAGAGGTATCGGTGATCACATCTCCGGCAAGTAACGTACCGAACGCCATTTCTTTGGATACGGCGTATTCATAGTTCACCGCACCATCTGTAGCCGACCATACTAAGCTTACCGTAGTATCGGCGTTGATCTGACCGTTTAATGGCGATAGTAATACCGGTACTGAAGCATCCAGTGCTTTTGTTCTGAACGTGGCCGGTTCCGAGAAATCACTTTCCCCGGTACCGTTCGCCGCTTTCACTCTCCAGTAATAATCGGTGAAGTAATCCAGTCCTGATATGGTAAAAGAGGTATCCGCCACAGAATCATCCGCGATCAGGCTGCTGAATCCCTCGTCGGTGGCCACCTGAATGGTGTATGACTCCGCATGTGGAACCATTCCCCAGATCAGGTCCAGCGTGGTTAATTGCTGTTTGGCACTATCGGCCGGTGAAATGAGTACAGGAGATTCGGGTGCACCGGGTTTAGTGGCGAATTCGTAGATCGCACTCCAATCGGAGGTATCCTGAGCACCTATTCCTCGTACCCGCCAGAAATATTGCGTTTCGTAGCTGAGCGCCTCGATCGCATACAGCGTATCAGGGGTATTCGCAGTAATAGCCGGAGCATCAAAAACCGCAGTAGTATCTACCTGAAGCTCATAGTTTATTGTACCCAAAGCCATGCTCCAGCGAAGTACTACTGCAGTATCAAGGTCAGCGGCACCGAATGCCGGTTCGAGCGGAACCGGAACAGAAGCATCCAGCGCTTTAGTCTCAAATGTTCTGCGTTCGGAATAGTCACTTTCACCGGTGGAGTTTGTGGATCTCACCCGCCAGTAATAATCGGTGAGATAATCCAGTCCGGTTGCGATAAAACTCGTATCGGAAACCATGTCCTGAATATGGAACGAAGCGAATGCGCTATCGGTGGAAACTTCCACGATATAGCTTTCCGCACGTGCCGCCTCATTCCAGCTCAATTCCAGCGTAACCGGTTGTTCCGTCACACTGTCGGCCGGTGAAACTAACATTGGAGTTTCCGGTGCTTCAATTTTTGTCGTAAAACTAAAAGGTTCACTCCATGCAGAGGTATCTTCCGCTCCGAAAGCTCGTACCTGCCAGTGATATTCGGTAAGGAAATCCAGTCCGGTCAATGGGGCTTCGGTCGTACTTCCTGTAGTATCCGAATAGCTTACTGTCTGGAAGGTTGAATCGGTAGAGACCCGGTATTCATAGTTCAGGGCTCCTTCTGCTGTTTCCCAGTTCAGAACCAGCGTCGTATCCGTACCGGTCAATCCGTCGAGCGGAGAGGTCAGTATCGGAATTCCTGCCGGGATCGCTTTGGTTCGGAAGGTTCGGGATGCAGTAAAGCCACTCTCCCCTCCCGTGTTTTCTGCTTTCACCCGCCAGTAATAATCGGTGGAGAAATCCAGACTGTGTAAGATTGCCATAGTGTCTGCCAATGGCTCTTCACGATCAACAGTGGTAAAGGTCTCATCCCCGGAAAGCTGCAACAGATACTGATCAGCCCGGTCAGAAGCAGTCCACATAAAGGTCATCGTTGTATCCGTCCCGACCAGGCTGTCCATAGGACTCAGTAATTCCGGAAGTGCAGGTTTTTCTATGATGGTTTTGAAACTCAGGGTATCGCTCCAGTCAGAGGTCCCACCCAGATTCTCCGCTTTCACTCTCCAGTAATACTCGGTGAGATAGTCTAATCCACTCACTAACATTTCCGTACCGGTAAGCGAACTATCCACTATTATGGAGGCAAATAACGAATCGGTACTCAGGCTGAGAGTGTAACTCCCGGCATTCTCAGATGCCGCCCATGAAAGGGTTAAACTTGTATCCTGATCCACTTCATCATCAAGAGGATTCAGACTTACCGGAGTTACCGGTGGATTGATTCGGATCACATCCACATAGCCCGGTTGGGCAGTAGTAGTTGGCACCGACGGACCGGGTTCATCAAAGGTGAGATAACTCAGATCGAACATCATGGTATCGCGGTGCATCACTGCTTCTTTTTGATGGAAGCGAAGTTTAAGCACTTCTTCCGATCCACCTAAAAAGCTGGTTCCGGCGGATGCGATATTCAGATAATCCAGAGAATCGAGTACTTCCACACTGGATCCGCTGCTCATGGTACCGTCTGTGCTATATCCCAGATATTCTAGCCGGGTGGTATCGTATTTCACCGAACTCTGAAAAGAAAGCAAATTATACGGACTCAGATCCGTGGTCTTAATCGCAACGGTGATTGTATCGGGATAGCTCACTGTTTGAGTATCGATGTACGCATCAAAATCATTCACACGTACGTTGACATCCACAGAACGGAAACCGTCCACATCCACGGCATTTATGATCACATCTCCCCTGCTCAATGCTTCAAATTGTCCGGTGAGAGAATCGATGGTGGCGATGGTTTCATCGCTGGTGATCCAATGATAGGGTGCCTCTCCGTTTCCACCGGTAACAGCAAAGGATAGTTCGTCCCCGATACTCACTGCAGTATCCGCAATATTTACCAGAATATCCGGAGCTGCCAGTACTGTAAATCGGCCATTGAATAATTCTGCTTCCAGCTCTTCATTCAAAGCGGCATGGGAAATATTGATATTCGATGACCCGCCGGCATTCTCTTTCACTGTAAAATTCACATAAAAGAGAGCTCCGCTACCTGCGAGGGTATCCGTTCCGGCCGAGGCGATCTCAATGGTTCCGTTCACAATATTAACGGTTGGTTCTCCCCAGGCTTCAGTAAGTGCATTTGCTGCGGTAACCCCGTTGAACGTGAGATCATTTTCATCGTATTGCAGATTTATTTCAGCTGAAAGCACCTGCAATCCGGTCAGATCAGAGGCCAGTACCGGGAGCAAAAAGCTCTTGGTCTGACGTACTGAGGTATCCGGTATGGTAATCGCCAGCTCCTGCAAGGTGATCGGTTGCACCCGGAAATACTGGGTGGAATCCCGAAGGCCCTGCGAATCAAAAGCTTTTACCTGCACCAATCCCGGCTTGATCGCTCTGAACAATCCGGTTGTATCGATACTTGCGATCGTTGGATCAGTTACGGACCAGGAATAAGGACCTACTCCGTAACCGGTTACCGAAAATTGGATGGAATCTCCTTCCAGCGGTTGTATTCCCGACCGCGGGGAAATACTGATCCCCTTCACCGTAAGTCTTCCCCCCTCGGTAGTTACCGAAGGTATCCCTTCATTCAGGGATGCAGACGAAAAAGTCAGATCTGTATAATTGAAATAATTCGCACCGGGTTCGATCTGAAGGGTGAGGTACACCAGTACTCCACTCCCTTCCAGCGTATCGGTACCTGCAAACGCGAGCGTATTTGTTCCGGTGTTATACACCACATTCGATACGCTTTCGAGTAAGGTTCCGGTCTTATCAAAGCCTGTGATCCTGAAGATATCTTCATTCAGGCCAAAGGTGAACGATCCGGCCACCACCGCACTGTCTTTGGCGATATCGGTGGTGAGGATCGGAAGTTTTAAGGTATTTCCCTTGATCTCAGACGTATCAGGGATCGAAAGATGGATACTCTGTGCCCGGGAAGTTGTTACCGGCACAATGGCCAGTAACAATCCCACAGCAAAGAATAATCTTCTAAGGTTTCTTATGAATTTCATGGATGTCTCCGTTTAGTGGGTTCGGATTGTGCTTATTTGATGAGCATCATTTTCCGAACTCTGGAGAATCCTTCCCCATCATCTCCGTGAACTTCAATTCGTAATAAATAGGTACCACTGCTATAGCGTGAGGCATCCCACTGCATGGTGTAGCGACCTGCTTTCTGTCGTTCCTGTACCAGCGTATGCACCAACTGACCCAGCATGTTATACACGCTTACCTGCACATCCCCGTTCACCGGAAGATCGTACGAAATATTAGTGGTCGGGTTAAACGGATTCGGATAATTCTGATTCAGCGCAAACTCGGAAGGCACCGCCGATTCATCTTCTACCGATGTGGCATACACTTCGTTGAACTGCGTGGTTATCTCAGCTTCGTTCACTACAAAGCGGTCGAAGGATACATTATCACCCAGAGTATATTCTGAAGGTGATTCTTCCGAGAATCTGATCGCTCCGATCAATCCTTTTTCTGTAAGCGGAGAGTCAGAAGCTATGGCTACACGAATGGTATCGCCTTCAATTCGGGATATCATGGTGAGGTTGTCTTTGAATGGTGAGTTCACCAGCTCCACTTTATTAACCGTATGTCCCGGAAGTACGATATCAAATTCGGTACCATACAAAGCGGTAAGTCCATTGTTCTGCAGTTCCATTTCCATCGCGCCGGACTCTTTTCCGATGTTAAGTGCGAGTGCCTGAGTGAAGTCCACACCCACCTGCTTACCCTGACCCGGGAAGCCGGAGATCATACCTACTACATATTGTAATACATAGGATGCATCCATGGCAGAAACACTTCCGTTACCACTTACATCCCCGGCAGCTAATGCAGTGCCTGATAATAACTCGCTGCCAACTACGTGAAGCAGGATCTTGGAAGCATCAAACGCTGAAATACCGCCGTTTTCGGTCACATCACCCAGAAGTATTCCATTTCGTCCGGTGAGGAACGGCCGGTAGCTTACGGTACCACTGCTAATGTAGATCCTGTCACCCAGTCCCTGAAGGTTCTGATCGCTGCCCTGATTTACAAATGGACCGGTCGGATCTCCCCAATAGTTATTGATCGCAACAACATCTGTTCCTGCACTCTGGAAAATGCTGTAGTGATTATTGTTGTAGAAATTACTGAACTGAATGGTCGGGTTCGCTCCGTACCATAGGTGCATACCGGAATTATTACTGTGGAAATCAGAATAACGGATGGCAGGATAGGCATCGGTAGAGATTCTTACTCCCTGCTCCGAATATGAGAAGAAGGAAGAATCCACCCGCATATCTGAGTTGATCTGCGCCGCATAGCGGGCATATCTGGAGATCACATTTTTCATATAACTACTGTCGGCAGCAGCTCCGGAGATCCGGAGACCTTCCCAGTTGGTCATTCCCGGTTGTACACCGGTCGTATCTTTATTGGTATTTCCGGCGTAGGTATCGTCCTGGAACGAGGTGAATACGATCTTTTCATCTACCGAACCTAAGGCTTCGAAATATCCGTTCAGATTAAAGCTTACACCATATTTACTCTTAAACACGGTTCCTTTATTGATGAAGAGGGAATCCGCAGCATCCAGGGTAACTGTAGAGTTAGCTAACCACAGATTTTCATTAAAGCCTGCCGGCTTCGTACCACCTAACCAACCTTTTATAGTACCGCTTACCGCAGTAAGACTATCAAATTCGTTGTCATAGATCACATTTCCACTGTAGAAATTACCACGATCGTTCACTGTTCCGGCTTTGGATAGTTCTCCGGTCACCTCAATGGGCCAGCCGTTACCGGTGAGGGTATCATCTACAATAATTGCCCGCGAACTTTTAATACCGGAATATCCATTCATGCTGATCTTATTGCCGGAAATGGTAAGTACCGTATCTGTTGCCGCATTACGAACAGTTGCATCGATACCATGATACACGTTTCCGGTAATGGTATTCTGCTGAAAGGTCATCGGACTTCCTACATTTGTGATGTAGATACCGGAATTACCATTATTCTCGATCACAGAGTTTGATATCTCTCTGAAATGATTCGACACATAGCTGCCTCCGGCATAATTGGTACCGCAAACCCCGATATAATTATTATTACGTATCACGGAATTGCGAATGGTCGCTGCTACCGGCGTATTGCTGTAGTAATTCTGGTGATTGATCGCACAGTAATTTCCACCGGTTGCATTTTCTTCCACCAGTGAGTTGGTCAATGTGAATCCTGCTGAGGCTGCCCGGATCCCTTCCTGATTTGCGTATTGAATGGTAAGATTATCAAAATCATTCAGAAAGCTACCTGAATCTAACGCCAGGTACAGGTTTTCGTAATAGCCATAGCGAATCACTACATGCTCCAGCACACTGTTCTTGGTGATATTATCATTCCCGGCATCCGTTAATGCCAGGTGATACCAATCACCAGGGGCTGCGGATGTAGTATCATCCAGGGCATTGGTCTTTCCACCGTAATCATGGTCACGGTAAGAAGTGAAGACGATCGGGAATTCGGCCGAACCGCTTGCTACCAGCATACCATCCACTACATTGAATTGTTCATTGTATGAATAATTGGTCATAGCTCCCAATTTGATGGTAACACCCGGATCGATCACGAGGGTATCACCGGCAGCGACAGTAGTTCCTTCATCCAGAAACTGATACACCGAAGAGGTGATCTCATCCGGGAAGGTTATGCTGAGTGTATCACTGAGGTTACGTCCCACTAATCCCAATACATTATTGTAGGTATTATCTGTGAAGGTATTGCCGTCGAATCCGTTTTCATCCACGTAGCGGTTACCCAGTTTTCCCCACATACTGATACCAACCTGATTTCCTTCAAACGCATTATCAATAAAGCTGGCAGAAGAACTCAGTATCCCGTAACGGCCATTATCGGTAACGGTATTTCCGGTATAGAACAGATCGGTTTCATCTACATCTTTTGAATAGATATTGATCCCGTCATTTCCGTTTCCTGATACCGTATTCCCAAGAACGGTCATGGCATTTTCCAGATTCTGAATATAGATCCCAATGTGACCATTATTACTGATCGTGGAATTGGAGATATTCTGGTAAAAATTGGAGGTATAACTTCCGCCGGCATAATTGTTACCACAAATACCTATATAGTTATTATCACTTACCGTAGTATTTCGGATAATGGAACCGATCGGCGTATTACCGTAGTAATTTTCATTAACGATCGCACAATAGTTTCCGCTTGCGGCATTGTATTTAACTTCGGAATTCAGCAGGGTGAAACCTGTTGAATTTGCACGAAGACCTTCCTGCATACTGTATTCCAGTGTAAGGTGATCCAGATCGTTTAACAGTGTTCCGCCATCTAATGCCAGATACAGGTTCTCATAATATCCATAACGAATAACCACATGCTCCAGCACACTGTTTTTGGTGATGTTATCATTACTTCCATCAGCTAATGAAAGGTGATACCAGTCCCCGGGTGCTGCTGAGGTTGTGTCGCTTGCCGCATTGGTCTTTCCACCATACGTGTGATCGCGATAAGAAGTAAATACGACAGGAGCTTCAGCGGTTCCGCTTGCTACGAGCATACCATCTCCCACATTGAATCGCTGGGTATAGGAATAAGAACCAAAAGCACCGGATTTAATGATCACACCGGCATCGATCACCAGGGTATCACCGGCAACCACGGTTTCTCCCCCGTCTTCAAACATATACACGCCGGTAGTGATGGAAGTTGGGAAAGATATACTCAAAGTATCTCTTAGTTCGCGGCCAACCAGTCCTAACGCATTATTGTATGTGTTATCTGTAAAGGTATTCAGGTCTGAGAAACCCGGCTCTGCATACGAGAATTCCAATCTACCCCATTGGGCGATACCGGTCAGGTTTTCGGTAAAGCTGTTATCGTAAATATTAGCCCGGGTTGATAAAATTCCATATTTACCATTTCCGGTGAAGGTATTTCCTTTGATCGTTGTGGTAGACGCTGAACTCCAGATCGAGATCCCGGAGGTTCCGTTATCACTGAATTCGTTGTTATAGATATAGCTCTCATTCGGATTACCTTCGGTTACATATAATCCGTTCTCATTATTACCATTGATCACAGAATTGATCAGAGAATCCACATACATACCCTGATCGGTCGCATAGGCATAATCCCGTACATAAATACCGTGATTATTGTAGCTAATATCGCTGTCCTTAATAACTACCGGGCGGTTGGTCTCACCATTCGCTCAAGGTAAATGCCCAGAGAGCTGTTATACTGAGAGGTATGATCCTCGATCACTGCTTCTACTCCGCTAAGAACCAGACCGTCTGTACCGTTGTAATTCGTTACGTTCCCGGTTAATGAAGTGGGCTGTTTCAACAACTGAATACCTCGGTTCAGGTTATTGGAAACGAAGTTGTGATTGATCACCGGATTCAGGCCGTCTACATACAATGCAGCGTACCAGCTATTGTAACCTGCATACCGAACCACACTGTATTCCATGGTGAGAGATCCGGTATCTCTGATATATATACGACTCCAGTCCCCTTTGGCAGGTTGTGTATTTCTTGCATCGCCGTTACTGTCGCCACCGGCAGCATCATCTTTTACAGAAGTGAAATAGATCAGATCGCCGGCTGTTCCTGTAGCATTCAAAGTTCCGTATACATTAAACTCAACTCCGGTTTCAAATTTTACAATGGTTCCGGGTTCCACGGTCAGAGACTGAGCACTACCAACCGACATGGATTTTTTTACCACATATACAGTATCGGCATGCCAGGTAACTGAATTTCCGGTCATAGCTGTGATCTCTTTCACCGGTAAGGTCGCACCAAAACTCCATGGTGTATAGTCAATATTCATTGTGATCTTGTCTCCGGCACCGGTCGGATTGGTTGCTACCTGCGGACCTGATTTATCACCCCAGTAGTTATATTCTGCGGTAACTTCGCCAACTCCTTCATTATTCAATCCGTAACTGCTGTTACCGCTGATCTCATTATCCTCAATAAGAGGCGATCCAACCTCGATCACTCTGATACCGGTTGTATTAGCTCTGATCTGGTTAAAAGTGATCTCAGGTGATGATCCGTTATCCAGATAAATACCTACTCCGTTGGTATCGATCTGACTATCGTAGATAACCGGAGTTGCGTTAATAGGAACACGTACTCCACCGCCGGTGTTTCTGATAATAGTTGATGACTGTACTTCAAAGTTCAGTGCCAGATCTGAATACACCCCGTATCCACTGTTGTCGCGCAGGGTGGTTGCTTCGATCACCGGACTGGAAGCTCGCAGATCAATACCGTGACCGGAACTGAATCGTAACTCGGAATTGGTCAGATTTACTCCGAAAGCACCTGTTTTGTAGGTGATCAATGCGCCGGTAGAAGCTCCCCCACCATATTCAATGATCACATAATCCAGCACAGACCCCACATTACTGGTGTTATTGAAACGAATGGTTCCCCAGTCACCCGCTGCTTTTGAAACAGAACTGGAAGTGAACGTGATCTCAGAACCTGAGTCACCATCTGCCACCAGGGCTCCATCCACATACATGGATGTTCCTGCATCAAACTGTACAGTTACACCTGCATCAATGGTCAGAGTTGCCCCCGAAGCAATTGTCAGGTCTCCGGTTACGGTATACGGACTGTTTGCCACCGTCCAGGTTGTATTCGCAGACAAGGTATCTGATACCGAGGTTTGCGCAAGAGTTGAGGTAGAAAAAATGATTAGAAAAGAGAATAGTAGAAGTAAACGCTTCATTTTATATAGTGATTGAATTACTGATTTGAGGTCGGTTTTTGCTTTCCCCATACATTCATCATGTACCCTGACAGGTTATAACACCATTCAGAAATGATTAAAGCGTATTTCAAGACATACCGGAGTGAGTTCCCAACGGTTCACACACACATTTCCTAAAATACGGAGTGAAAATAACCGCTGCCCTGCACAATGGAACTACATAAAAAGGTGGTTTTCAGGAATTGCCCGGATTTGAGATGAGATTGTACCGGATTCCCTTGGCAACTGCTTCGGCCCTGTTCCGGGCTTCCAGCTTTTGATAGATATTGCGGATGTGATACCGAACGCCATCCACTGAAAGGAATACTTTTTCGGCCACCGCTTTGTACGAAAGTCCATCCGATAAAGCCGAAAGCACTTCTGTTTCTTTTTCACTTAGTGTGACCGCATCATCTTCTTTGTTCTGGAAAGAAGTGATGACCTTACGCGCAATATTCGGACTCATGGGTGAGCCACCATCCACTGCATTTTTTACAGCTTCAGTGAGTTCTTTAGGACTTACTTTTTTTAGCAGATAACCAACCGCACCATTGCGAAGTGCCTTGAAGATCTTTTCATTCTCATCGTGAATGGTCACCATAAGTACGAGCAGATGCGGATATTGCTCCCGGATCACTTTAACCCCTTCGGTGCCATGCATACCGGGCAGTTCAATATCCAGCAGTATAAGATCGTTATTTCCGAAATCTTTGGCCGAAAAAGCATCTTCACAGCTTTGATAGGTGTTTGTGACCACAATATCCGGATCGAAATCCAGAATGGTCTTCCACCCATCCCTCATAAACTCATTGTCTTCTATAATTGCAACTTTGATCATGCTATAAGAAACTGCATAAATTGGAGAATTAAACTACCTGAACAGGCAGTACTAAGTTGGTACCTTAATTTCCCATTTACAACCCTTGCCCGGCTCGGAGTCCAGCATGATGAGTGCCCCCATTCGGTCGGCCCGGAATTTGATATTTTTAATCCCGTTCACTCTCTTCAACTCAGATTCTTTAAACCCGATCCCATCATCCTGAACACTGAGAAGAATCACTCTCCCTTCATTCTTTAAGGTGATGTGTGCTTTATTCGCTTTCGAATGCCGGGCCAGATTAGAAATAGCCTCTTTAAAGATCAGCCACAGATCCTGTTTTGTTTCAAGTTCCAGATCTATAGTTAACGAAGTGTCGATGTCCATTTCATATTCTATATCCGCCCCTTCAAAGATCTCGATGGCATAGCGCTTACACTTGGTCGAAAAAGTTACCCAATCATCATTTTCAGGATCAATGGCCCATATAATGTCGTTGATCTTGTCTTTGGCTTCTTCGGCACTTTCCTCGATCCTGTTCAGAAATTCATTCTCAGCATTCTCTTCATTTTGTCGTTTCACGGCCTCTGTAAAAAAGCTGATGCTACTCAATGTTGCACTCAGGTCATCATGCAGATCTCTTGCAATGCGGTTTCTCGTTCTTTCTTCTCTGAGCAGTTGAGAAACGCGGAACCGATAGAATACATACCCCCCGGCCAGGATCAAAAACAGGATCAACAAGGCATTTCTTACTTTTACTGTACCAAGTTCCGAATGGATCTCTGCGATCTCCCTGTTCTTTGATCTCATCTGAAACCGCACTTTATTTAATTCTTCTTCTTTGATGCGGCCTCGTTTTTCGATCAGATCTTTTGTTTCTAACAGAGACGCCAGTATCCTGTTTGCCTCAGATAATTCCCCTTTTTCGCTTAATGCCTCTGCTTTAAGCTTTTGCAGGTCGATCAAAAGTGGCGTTTCCGGCATCCGGCGAACAATAGCTAATCCCTCGTCTGCAATGGATAAAGCCTGATCAGGGTTATTTTTTCTAAGCGAATTTTTACCCTTCAACAGTAAATAATTGATCTTTACCGGGGGTTGAACAAGTCGTGGATCGAAGTTATCAAGTACGGGAAATAATGATTCCGATTCATCAAAATCACCATGTTCGAAATACGCCTCTGCAAGAAATAAATACGAGGAGTAATCTTTTCGGTGGAGGGCATTCTGTGCTTCCACTGCCCGCTCCGCCCATTTAATTCTTTCTAACGTGTTACCATTTAGTTTCTCCAGATCACTCAAACTTTTATAGATCGCAACCTCCAGATAAGGATCGTTTAGCTCTGCCTCGGCACAGTTCAGTAGTTCATCGTAAGCCAGATCCAGCTGTTGATTCCGCTTATATGCATTGCTGATGTTAAGGTGAACTCTACACTGATCAGAAATAGAACCGGTCTCAATTTCTAACTGATTCTTATACCGTTCGAGTGCGATATCTATGGCTCCCACCCTTATGTACAGGGAACTGAGTTCACTCAGTAATGCAAATTCCTGATCAGCGGAGGCTCCAAATTCATCGATATGTTCAAGGGCTTCAAAATATTTATCCTCTGATCCCAGGTAATCATTCATTCGGGAAAGCAGTCGGGCCTGAAAGATGATCGTGGATAATTCCTGATCTCTGTCTTCTAATTCGCTGAATTGACGCTGAGCTATTATATAATGATGGTTGGAGGAATCAGGTTGAGAATAGAACCAATATCTGCCTTTCAGGGCATTACTGAATGCCATCCGTTTCAACTCCGGAATGCCCTCTAACTGTAACACTTCTTCGGATAGGTCCAGTGTTATCTGAGGTGCCATTCTGGCCTGTGTACTTCCGTAATCCAGATAAAGGAGCAATAGGGAATCGGTATCCTTCACCGTACTTACCCGTTCATAAAAGGATTGTTTCAGAGCTTCCGGGTCCATAGGAGGTCTGTTTCGGGCCGGGGACTGAGCATTAGCAAAATCCACCCCAATTAATAGTACAAGGATCATTAATTGAAATGCCCGTATAAGCTTTAGTCGTTTAAACGCTAACACTCTTTGATGCTGCCTGTTAAGTCTTACCATCTATTTAAATATGCTTAGTAAAATCCCTGTAATAAACAATCGGTTAATAATTATTCACATAATTGATAATTATTAACTTATGGATGAAAATAAACAGATTTACTTAGATTAATACAAGAAGGGAAAGCAGCTTTTTAAAAAGAAGCCACAGTTGTTATTCTGTGGCTTCCTTTGTTACCCCAAAAAAGCCCGAATCTCTTGATCGCTAAACGCCCTGATCGGGATCGATTAACTTTCGGGCTATCCCCTTTGATACTGCTTCACTGCGGCTGTTAACCTGTAATTTTTGGTAGATATTTCTGATATGATGCCGGACTCCGTCTACTGAGAGAAAGATGGATTTTCCGATCGCTTTATATGATTTACCGGTGGATAATTCTTTCAGGATCTGTAGTTCCCGCTTGTTCAACTTTTCTTGCTCAGGTATATCGGGTAGGTGTAGGGTTTGGATAACCTTTCGGGCAATATTTGGAGTGATCGGTGATCCGCCATCATGAGCATCTTTAATCGCAGCCACGAGTTCATCCGGCGTCACTTTCTTCATCAAATAACCCACAGCTCCGGCTTTCAGTGCATCAAAAATATGATCATCATCATCAAATACCGTAGCCATGATAATGTTGATCTCAGGATTCAGTTCTTTGAATAAGCGAATACCTTCGATTCCTGTCATACCCGGTAACCCGATATCCAGGATCAACACATCGATCTTGGGGATCTCATCGGATGCTAACGCGGATTCGCAGGATTCAAAGGTGGATATCACACACAAGTCGTCATCATAATCGATAAAGGTCTGCCAACCTTCACGCATATATTTATTGTCTTCGATAATGCCAACTGTGATCAATGTTGAATCCTCAAATAATTTAGTTACAAGCGTATTACATCCTGCGTGAGTTAAGCCATTGAACATATTCTATAGTATTGGAAAAAAACTCAAATCCGATCAGGGATCTGAGTCATATCATTATTAGTCATCTCTGTGAGTTTAGAAGGACTTCTACAGAATACATTAAATGGATGTTTTAAAAACTACATAGATATGTGGTTCTGGGGATTAATTATGAGCGTCCAGCGGGTTCCCGAGCCCTGATCGGACTGAAGATCCAGTTCAGCATGTAGTGCTTTTGCTCGTTTTCTGATGTTATTGACCCCGTTTCCAGAGCTCTTTTGTTCCTCCATCATTCCGTTGCCGTTATCCTGAACCACCAGCATCAATCTGGACTTTCTGAACCCGAGGATCACATCTACCCGCTTTGCATTGGAATGTCGCACCACATTTGTGAGCATTTCTTTATAGATCATCCACAGGTGTTGACGTACTTCCATAGTTAACTTTCCCGGGATCACTTCATCAATTTTGAGTGTATACTCGAGCCCGCTACTTTCGAGCAGATCTGAGGCATATCTCCGGCATTTAGCGAGAAATTGAATCCAGTTATCGTTATCAGGATTGATAGACCAGACGATATCCGTGATCTTTTCTTTGGCATCCCCGGCTGATTCTTTGATCAAATCCACAAAATGCTTCTTTCTTTCCTCATCCGAATCTCTTTCCACAGCTTCAGCAAAAAAGCTGATGCCGGTTAACGTAGCGCTGACCTCGTCATGCAGGTCTGAGGCAATTTTAGTGCGCATACGTTCTACTTTTAATAACTGAGCAACCCGGATCTTATAGATGGCATATAATATACTGAAGATCAACACAGCATAGATCATGTACGCCCACCATGTACGATACCATGGCGGTAATACACGAAAACTGAATCTGTCGATACTACCTTCCATTTCAAATACATTCCGGCTTTTTACGAGGAAGGTATATGCTCCTTCGGGAATATTGGTATAATCTTTCTGAGGTTCAGTGGTCCAGTTACTCCAGTTGGCATCAAATCCATCCAGTTTTACTGAGAATTCATTTCTTTCAGGAGCAATATAGCTCGCCGCTGAAAATGTAAATCGCAGCTCATTATCCTTGTAAGACAGAACGATCGGTTTGTCGGGTTCACCGAATCCTCCGTAGATCAATGAATCGTTATGAACATATACTCCCGTTATATTTGATCTGAATTCATAGGGATACTCCCATTCCGGATCTGTTAACTGATACAACCCCTTGGTACCTCCAAACCATACCCCATCCCTGTCGCATTTAATGGAATGTATGGCTTCGCCTTCCCCTATTAAATTATATCTGGCTCTTTCTACCCGGTACTCTTCCCCGGAACGGTAAATTCTTTTTGTAAACATATTATTATTCACCCAGATATCTCCGTTTCCGCATTGCTCAATGGTCAGAACCTGTTTCTCGGTTAGATCTTTGTCGATGTTCCGGAAAAAGGGTGATTTAATGAACGTGTTCTTTTCCGGAATAAACTCATAGATCCCCATATTTCTGCCTCCCTCCGCCGTAAGAAATAATTTCCCGTTGATGACGACCAGATCACTGATGGCAATTCTGTCGGAGGAAGGGGTCTCAATGTCAACGGTCTGAATGGATGTATTTTTTACTCTCCGGCCATTTCCAAACCGGTCGAAGAGGAAATAATCATTTTCATATTGAATGCCCTTGAAGATCTCGATATCGGTTTCAATAGAATCCTGAACCTGATAATTGCCATTTAAACTAAACAAAGTCTTAGAAAGAGTTAGCATCAGCGGATCTTCTGAATGCTTTATAAAACCCGAGAACGGCATTTCGCTGACTTTCTCAAATCCGGATTCAGATTCGACAAATAATTGACCATCAGGTAGTGAGATAAGATAAATGACAGATCCGGCTTTAAACAGGATCCCGTTATGTTCTGTTTTTAGAAATGTATTTTCTCCGGAATTGCTTTTCCATGTTCTTCGGTAAATAGAATGGTCAGCTGAGTTCAGATACTGAACGGAGTCTTTAAACAGCAGTTTATCAATGGTGGCAATTATCCCCGAACTTTTTCCAAAGTAAGTAACAGGCAGATTCATCGGAATGGTTTGAATACCTCCCCACATATTTACCCAAAGGTTCTCTTCATGATCTACATAAAGATCCAGCACACTTTTTGACGTGGATAACAGATCATTACCCGTATGAATATGTCGGATCAGGTTCCCATCATTATCAAAAATGTATACCCCGCCGTACAGCGTACCCACTCCAAAAAGATCGCCAGAGAGTTTTACTCCGGTATATACAAAATCATCAATTACCTGCGATTCTTTCTCAAGTTTAAGGTGCCTGAACTGTGATCCGTTAAAGAGGTACAGGCCGGAATTTTTAAAACCGAGCAGTTCCGTCTCATCAGTAAAAGAAAATGAAAAGGTTAGAATATCATCTTTAAAAAGTCGACTTGATTCCACATAGTGATATTCATCATTCCTGAATTCGTAAATGCCATCAGTTCCATTTACATAAATTTTTCCCTTCAGCTTAAAAATATTGGCAAAGGAATTAGTGAATGGAAATTTGAGTAACGTATCCGGATAGATGATATCAAGCCCATGATTTCCGTACTTATAGATCGCCTCCCCTTTTTGAACAGCATCCCTGTGGACATTAATTGATTCCTCTTTGCTGTAATACTGATCTGAGACTGAATGATAGCTGAGTTGGTTTAAACTGTCGGATCGTATCAAACCGAAATCATTAAATCCACTAACATACAATTGTCCTTTATCGTCGATAAGGATACTTCGGCCGGCCCCTTCATTACCCAGATGCAGATTCATCCACTTGTTGGAGTCGTAAACGGTGTAACCATCACTATCTACAAAGAATAGTATCTGATTGGAATCCTGAACTACATCATGGATTTGTTCCGCAAGCTTAAACTCTTCAAACTGATATTGGGTAGATGAGAAAAGTCCCTGCCCGTAAACAGGCAAGGACTTAAATAAAATTAATACAAGTAGTAACCGTATGTATCTTTTCAAAATTCGTTCACGATCACAGACAGTTAATTATTACACCCCATGGCCGGATCGCACAAATGTCCGTGGGTGTGAGCCCTCATTTCTTCCCTTTTATTATCGATCATTCTCTTTTTTAAGTCATCCACCTGACCGGGAGTACGATGAAAAATTAAATAGATCGAGTATACATTTTCCTCGTTTCGAAATTCATAAGCACCATATTGCATTTTCGGTTCAAGACCCATTCTGCCTTGATCGTCTTTAGAACTAATATATTTCGGTCGTTCTCCATATTTATCGAATGCAGCAGTTACCGAATCTGCATTCAATTCTATTCTGATGATCGAAACTCCCGGTTTTGAAACATCATGAAGATCAAAAGTATCCCTCCCCTTAAATCTGTTTCTGTAGTTCCCGTTTACAGGATCTTTTGGTCCTGCCCCACGTTCTTTTGGATTTTTTTCTGTTCTGAAAAAGATCTTTCCATCATAACTGAGTCTGTTCTCTATGGCATTTGGAGCTCCCGGATGAGATTCAGGTTCAGATGCAGAATTTTTATAATTGTGTGATGTAAATCCGGCAATTAGCAAAAATGAACATGCTATGCCCCAAACTGAATTCTTAATCATCTTTTTTTCCATATCATTGATACTCTAAAAATTGGTGGTTGAATGATCAGACAATGTCATGGCAGATGTACTCCGAATCCCATCTTTTTCTCAGACAGCGCAATAAATAACTAAGACTTGAAAAGTTCAAATTATTATTTCGTTAATTGCCCGTTTGTTTAATCAAATTTTAACTATCCACTTAATTATTTCACCGCATATCTATGCAGTATTAAATAAAAAAAGCCGGACAAACTGTCCGGCTTCGGTTAATTGAGATTCATTTCATCTGATCATTTAATGAGCATCATCTTTCTGCTTTCTATCAGTGAGCCTGAGCGGATCTGATAGAAATAGATCCCGGAGGATAAGCCTGAGGCATCAAAATGTACGGTATGACTTCCTGCCGACTGTTTAGCATTCACCAGTTCGGTGATCATACGTCCCGCAAGATCATATACGGTTAATTGAATCCTGCCGCTATTGGCCAGTTCATATCTGATCACGGTACTCGGATTGAAAGGATTCGGGTAGTTTTGATGTAGTTTAAACTGCATCACCCCTTCCGACTCCCACTCATTGGCTACCGAAATATCAACAATAATGATAATACTGAATTCCAGAACTGCCCCATCCGGGTCCGTAACTTTTACACTTAACGTTGCCTCTCCGGTATAGGCCGGCGAAGTGATAATGACCGCATAATTTTCCGGGTCCACAACAAAGGATATTCCTTCCGGTTCTATGGTCATCTCAACGGTAAGTTCAGCGATCGCATCTTCCAGATCCCCGAACATCCCGTCATAATTTACAAAGAGGGTATCTCCACTCTTAAAATGTAAAGTGTCCGGGATCTCAATAATGAATGGTGATGTATTTTCCGGCTCCGTACTGAGCTCAGCAGTGGTTCCCGATATCACTTTATCTCCCTCATCCAATCGGTATGATTCGATCACAAACTGTGAGGTTTTCTCCTCAACCGGGATGAATGTAAGATAGATCAACACTCCTGAGGCATCGATCGGATACACAGAAGCCAGTGATAGAAAGATGGAGCCACCGTCTACGTTAATGGCCGTTAATACTGTGTCTGATATTGTGGACTCCCGGTTATCGTCCAGAAACGTGAAGTGGGTATCATCAAAGCTGAATTCCGCACTTATTCCATTCACAGAATTTCCATCAAGATTCAGATACACCGGCAGGACCAGTGTATCTGACATAGTAATTCTGGTGTCGGGAACAGACAGGATCTCAGTTTGAGCCACCCCGGTTTCGGGAACGACTAAACCTAATAGTATCAGTAACAGTAAAGTTGTTAATCTATTCATTATTTGATCAACATCATGCGTTTGGTAATGGATTGATTTCCGGTAGAAAGTCGGTAAATATAAACACCGCTACTTAAACTTCCTGCATTCCAATTCACCGTGTACGTACCGGCTTCCTGAGACGTATTCACTAACTGAGCGACCTTTTGCCCCAACATATTATAGATACTCAATTCTACATTAGCTTTTTCAGGCAATGCATAACTGATGTTTGTGCTAGGATTAAAAGGATTCGGATAGTTCTGAAGCAGATCAAAAGCGTCCGGGATCTCAGCTAAGGTGAGTTCTGCCAAGTCAGCTAGCAGATTCTCATTGAGCTGTAGCGTACCACTCACTGATGAGGAAGCATCCGTTGTTTCTGAGGTAAAGCTAACCGTTAGTTCTGTCGTTTCAAGCGGAGCCAAACCATACATGGAGATGTAAAGCTTATCGTCTACCTTATTGGTGACCGAACTCCAACCTTTTGGTAAGCCTTCTACTCCTTTAAAAGAAACGGCATCGGACACATTCAGTTCTAATTGAGCTGAATATACCTCAAAGTCATTGCCGTTGAAATTGAGTTTAACCTGTATAGTTTCATCCGTCAGATTTTCGATTTCCCAGAAACCGTTGGTTGCCACTGGTTTTACCTTCAACGCATTATTTCCACAACCGAGTTTCGGGATCATACCTACTTCATACTGAAGAATAAAAGCGGCATCGAACGCGCTGATATCTCCGTTTCCGGTCACATCAGCAGCCGTTGAATCATCCCCGGTCAATGGAAATTCCGGAGTGAGGAAAACCGTGTGACGAAGTACATGACTTGCATCCAGCGAACTGATGGTCTTATCGTTGGTAACATCGCCGCACAATCGGGTGAATACATCAGCATAGGAATAGGCATCATCCATATACTCCTCGTTGATGAGCATATTGGAGAACCAGATATCGGAATAGCCACCACTCAGCGTTCGTACTTCGAGCATGTAGAATAAACCGGTATCTGCCACCGCTTCCACATTAGCACCCGATACGACAAGTTTTCCGGCTTCGGGTGTATTTGAAACCACCATAAAGTCATCGGTAAGAGTTCCGGTCTGATCTCCGGAAACGATCTCGATCACTGATGGGTCGAAATGCACAGTGAACTCAAAAGCATTGATTGGAGTCCCCCCGAGATGGACTAAATTGATAGGATAATCGAGGGTATCATCAATTAGTGCACGAACCGGTTCGGTTTCAAAGGCGGCATCAAACGGCATTCCATACACACTTATATCAGAATAATAATGCGGAGCTATCACATAGGTATTTCCTGCAATTACACCTTCATTATTATAAAAATCGATCTGTTTCACTACACCGGAAAAACCAAATAGAGCTTCAGGTGCCGGCTGCCATGCCCATTCACTGTTTGCCGAACCCTGAATAAAGATCGAGCCGGATTCGGTCATATCTTTATTGGTAATGTCATACCGGTAGTTGGCATATAATGTATCAACGAAGTAAGCGAATTGCAGATCATTCAGTGTAACCAGTTCACTTTCGTATTCTTCTCCGTTGTTAGCTATATCTGTCAAAGTAATTTCCTGATAATCAGGTAATTGATTATCTCTGGATATCACATCCCAGGCATGGATCTCGATCATTTCATGTAATCCCTGATAGTCTGATACCACAGCGGCTGCACGGAGCAGATCTCCCGGTTCAATACCTCCGCTATTCGCTTCCATATTAAACTTGATGGCCAGATTGTCGTTGAACCAGTTACGGCTGAATATCATAGTGGCCGCAGTCTCATCCTGCACATATACAAAATTAGTAGTTGTTCTGGTTACAATTCCTTCAAAAGCGATATGTGTGCCATAAGTTGTGTCTCTCACTTCCTGCAGGGTATGAAGCGGATAGGTGTACACATCCAGATCAGCCCTAGAGACATCCTGATAATCTGCGACAGGTAATTCCAGATCCAGGGTATCTTCTACGATAAAGTATCGGTCACTGAATTCTCCGATAGTTGCAGGGTTTGCAGGATCCGGAGATTCCCAGTCGAAATTACCCGTGAATTCATCCACCAGAAGGAATTTATATCGAACTGTATCCCCGATGTTTACATTCAGATCGGCAGTCACAGAATAGATCGAATCATTTTCAGCGACCATTGCCAATCCATCAGGTGTGGTCCAGTTGGTAAAGGTTCCGGTAACTTTAACGGAATGACTGTCGGGCATGAAATTCATCAGATCCTGCTGCATCGCAGTGTTCACCTTAAAGGTAACCTGTTTGGTTTGAGTAGGCTCTGATGATTCAATGATATCAAAATCGAATCGCGGGTGCAGCTGACTGGTATAATAGGTCCCCAGTATTGCCACAATATCAAATCGTTCAGGTGGATAAACCGCCATAGCACTTGTCTGTCCTAGTAATCTGATTCGATAAGTGTTTCCGTCATCATCAGTGGCAGTAACCGTTGCAGATCCCTGTTCCGGATCAGCCGGCCAGGTTGTCGGGTCGGTGGTTAATCCGTTGATTCGAACCAGAGTACCCATCAGTTTATCCGTATCGGTTAAGTAAGTGCCACCATTCCAGTATTGATCATAAGTGATAACCGGAGGTTCAGGCACCGTATTCCCGGTTGAGATTATGTGTACATCCGAAATATCCTTCAGTACGATCTCTTTCAATTCATTATAGGTTTCGATATTACCGGCTACATATACACTATCCCCCGGATTTACCCAGGCTATTGGTGTACCATACAGGAATACATTTAGTCCTACCCCATCTTCCTGCATAAAGAAGGAGGTTCTTGAAGCAGATTCCAGACTTGGAGTAGTGACCAGTGCTTTAACAAAAACACCATGACCATTTTCTAAGGTTTTGGCATAATCGATGGAGGTTTGAATACCAAAATATTCAGCACCTGATACTACCTCAATGGTGGAATCACTATCGATATCCGTACCGGTAACAATAAGTTCTCTGTCATCATAAGCAGAACCTAATGGTTCATCCCAAAAAACCTCATCGCCATCCACGATCAAATATTTATAGATCAGTGTATCTCCCGGCACCAGATCCATTCTGAACTCACCGTCATAATTCGTCCCATTAAAAGTAAGAGGAGCACCGGAATGAGTATCCCAACCATTGAAGTTACCAACTACAACAACTTCCATAGAATCGGGATTGAATACTCCGAGATCTACAGGAACATCCATGTTTACGGAGAACATCACATCGAATTGCTCCGTGGACGATCCTGAACTTAAATTTTCATAGCCCATATCACTGAAAAAGGAAGTCAAGGTATCGTCTGCAGACAGTGAATATTCTCTGTTTCCGCTTGATGTACCTTCTATAAACTCCCACGTGGCCACACCAGCTGAATCTTCCCAGATAAATTTGTATTGAAGGTCACTGTTCGGACCATCTGTGTCAAATTTAAACGTGGCAGCGTAGGTGGTATCATAGGCTAATTGAAGTTCTACAGCACTTGTCTGCCATCCGGTAAATGAACCGGCAATTTTTGGAGTGTGTATTACCGGATCGAAATTACCTAACTCCTGTTGAACAGCTAGATTAACCTCAAAAGTAATAGTTACTGAATCGGCTAATACAGTATCTATGGTTGCTTCGCTCTCTCGTGTAATTGAATGTAATCCTGCAAAGAGAGGACCATACACAAAGAGCAATACTAAACTGAATAGTATTCGTTTTTTCATTTGTACCCTTATTTGTATTTGTGAAATTCACTTCACTTTTAATGATCTATATAATCTTAGATCAACAAATATTTATTGAGTTATATACAATTTATACAATAAATATTATCGCCAGACTTAACGTTTGAGTTACATAATCCTTCGACCCAAGAAGATCAAAGGCTCAAGAGAACTGAGTTGCCTGTTTTTGTACCCCAAACATAAAACCCATCCTAACAAACATTACGCCTTTATTAAGGCTGTTGATATATATAAATAAAATCGCATTATCCAAAACAATTGGATGATATTTAACATTAGAATAGGGCTGATTACCTAATTAATTTTATAAAAAATCCAATACAATTAAATATTTTAATCATTATAATTTTATCGACTATATTTATAAATTTTATGTGAATTTTTTGACATAAAAAAAGCCGGACATCTCTGCCCGGCTTTTCAATTTTAAGCGTACGCTTTCTATTTAATAAGCGACATTTTCTTGGTTTGTATGAAATCGCCAGCTTGTATTCGGTATATATAAATACCGGATGACAAACCACCTGCATCAAACGATACGGTATGATTACCTGCAGGCATACTTCCGTTCACCAATTCAGCCACTTTTTGTCCAAGCATATTATATACAGCCAGAGTTACTTTAGAAGCCTCAGGCAATGCATAACTTATGTTGGTTGTCGGGTTAAATGGGTTTGGATAGTTCTGCTTTAGGGCAAATTCAACCGGCATTTCACCAACCTCAGTAGCCGTAACTACATCGATGGTGAGTTGCTGTTCGAATGAGTCTGTCTCCCCTTCATTATCTGTTACGATAAGGGTAACTGTATAATCACCTACGGCATCGTACATATGAGTTGGATGCTGTTCATCGCTGGTAGCACCATCACCAAAGTTCCAAGCATATGAAACAATAGCGCCATTCGGATCACGAGAATCATTCGATGTATTAGCAAATTCTACATAATTGTTACCACCATCATTTCCGCCTTGAGTAGCTTCAAAACCTGCTACAGGAGCATCATTAACAGGGGCAATCACAATAGATACTTCTACAGAATCCATTGGCTCGTCGTGGTGACCAACATACAGCATTACAGAAGCCTGACCGAAGAAATCTTCTGTGGCACTGAACGTGATCGTATGTTCTGATTCGCTGTGATCCATCATTACACTTTCATGCATTGAAGAACCCCATACGAACAGATCGGTATCCATACCACCCACTCCGGCTGCCAGAGTCATGGTGCTTAGAGTCAGTGTTTCATCTTCCAGGAATACATATTGCAGGTTGGTTCCAGTTACGAATGCCGGTTCTGCCATCACTTTAATAACGACTGTTCCGGTGCTGTAATCATAACCGTCGGTAACTACGTATTCGAACATGTCTTCACCGTCGAAGTTTATCGGAGCTACATAACTTGGTTGTTCATCATACAATGATAACCATTTGAAGGAACCATGAACCGGATCGGTGGCGTAATCAAGCCACAGATAATCAGAATCCTCATCATTGGCTAAAAGTGCGGTTTCCAATAAATCGAATGGAATAACATCACCTGCCAGTACCATCAGAGTATCAGGATTTGCCACCGGAACATCGTTAGGAATGTAGAATCCTGTTTCGTTCATATCATATCCATACAACCATTCATCATCGTTATAGTATTCGAGTATGGTTGTTGCATAGTATTCACCTGGTCCTAAGTATTCTGCTCTGATCGTTACATCAAGCTGAGCAGTTGCACCTGAATCAACCATTCCCATATGTGGTTCTACATATGCGATCTTATCACTGGTATATAAATAGATATCATCAAACAATGCCCAATTAGATTGAACACCACCGTCAGATTCCATTACAAATACTAGCATGAATTCTTTATCCCTGATCATATCCAGGTTGTAATTCGCAGTGTAAAATCCACCATTGTTCATGAAGTTATCTTCAGTACTTCCCATATAGTAGATTTCGTCGATCATTTCGGTTTCATCGAGTGTCACGATGTATGCCGAAGCAACATCCCAACCGGATTCAACCAGGAATGAATAAGTAAACTCAAGGTAGATAGACTCTGAAAATGGAACATCCGCTGCAGTCATTACCGGCGACCATGCTTCGGTCATCGTATAATCATACATGAATAACTCCATTGGATCGCCTACACCAAGTGCATAGTATGGTTCTTCCACAGTTCCATAGTTCTGAACATCCCAGGCATGACCGAGTCCTAATGAATAATCCATCACACTCCATCCATCCGGTAGTTCGCCACTATCAAAACCTTCATAATAAAGTCCAGAAGCGTTTAAAGTAGGTGTGAGCGTCGATTTAAAAGCAGCATCCTTGGATTTTGCTTTAATAGGCTCCATTCTGCTCATATCACTCAGTTTTCTGTTACGAAGAACCTCGATATAATCAGAACCGTTGAATTTGGCAGCTTTTGGTTTATCAGAAGCTACTTTCTTTTCAGCGGGAGCTTTTAATGACATTTCGCCATAGTATCCACCGTTCAGATACACATCGGCGTAATAGCCTGCATCTACCACCCCATTGTTAGTGATAGTAAGCGGATAGGTAAGCGCAGTATCAGGATCAACTTCTCCCAGATAACTGTAATACTCATCGAAAGAAAGGTCGATAAATCTGCTTTCGAAGTACATTTCATGATATAAAGGCCCATACAAATAGGTACCCGGATCATCACTACTGATAAATGTTACTAATGAAAACTCACCTTCATCAAAAAGAGCCGTTTTAGCTGTTACGGTGATATCTTCAGATCCTCCGGCAGGTACTGTTCCTCCGGTCATATTAGTGTAGTAGGGAGCTTCATCTACCCATACTTCCACGTTATCAAAGAAGGCTCCAAAACCTTCTGCATATGAACCATCAGAAGTCATTATGAACCAGAATTCAACATTATCTAATCCGGCAAGATGTGAGATATCCAGCATGGTTGTATAATATCCACCATCGTTCCACAGATTTCCCATATCAGTAATATCCAGAGTTTCATATGGAGATCCATCCACAATAACATTGATGTAGAAGTAATCAAAACCATACTCAAGCATAGTTGAATAATCAAATACCAGATAAGCCGGGCTCATTACCGGATCTTCAGAAGACAATTCAGAAAAGTTGAATGCCGGAGGAATAGCAATTGCGACGGTATTATCCAGATATCCATCGGCAAAATCACCGGCAAGGAATACTTTATTTCCTGCATCCACATAATCAACCAGCTCAAAGGTTTCATCGGCACCGGGTTCAGATCCCCATGCTAATGTTTCCCATTGTGCCATAGTTACCTCGGCATCATTCAGACTGTCTGAGAATAGTACTTCAGGGCCACCCATCTCTCTGCGTTCGTGAGTTCCGGGAACGTATTTGATCTTAGGTAATTCTGATTCCCGGTTAGCAAGAACCTCAGTTGTGAGTCGGTTAATAAATTCAACCTGATCAACTTTTGGTTTAAGCTCAGACTTTTCGGACGGGGCTTTAAAGCTGATCAAATCATCATCAGCAGTTGAGTAGTATTCATCATAAGAGAATAACATCTGAGCAAAACCGTAATTCAGATCAGCATCACCATCATTAGTAATGGTAAATGTTGAAGTTAGTTCTGTACCAACAGGAACAGTTCCCATATCAGCATAAAGCGGATCTATTGACATGCTTGGGAATCCCTGCTCTCTACCATTTAAGCCGATTACAACATCGCCTGCACTGGTTGAGATCGTTGCTGTAGCAACTAGTTCCTCAAACGAACCCATATTATCGAACATAACTGGAACACCTACGGCTCCGCCTGTCGCAACTTCGTATCCGTCATAACCACCATCAACCATAAATGAAGCTGCATCAGCACCACTTATATCAATAGAATTGATAGTTACCGGATCTTCTGTATTGTTCAGGAAGCCAATTACCGTGTAGGCACTCATATCCAGATAGGTTCTCTGGAAATAGGCTGTTTCATGGGTTGGGATCAAACCTGCGTCCATACCGGCACCGGCTGGATCTACTGCCGCAAAAGCATTCAATCTTTCACCTTCGCCAAACGAACCAACCAGACCGTCTACCAGATCACCGGTACTTAAAATACGAGCGATGAGATCTAATCCGGTTTCATCCGGGTATTGTGATTTAGCCAGCGCAACAGCACCCGTTACATGTGGGGATGCCATGGAAGTACCGGAAAGGTATCCGTATCCGCCAGGTAACGTAGACACGATATTTGAACCCGGAGCGGCAATATCAACGGTTCTGATACCACCATCAGAGAACCAGGATAGTTCGTCTGCATCATTAGTACTTGCAACTGTAATGATGTTCGGAGCCTGAATGTTATTAGGAACAGAATAGAAATTCTGATTATCACGGTCTAATTCATCATTTCCGGCAGAAATCACCCATAAAGCACCAAAACTGGCATGATGCATGGCATAGGCCGACATCACTTCCACGTACCGTTCGTTGGATTCGTAACCAAATAATCTGCCACCACCCCAGGATTGGTTTATAGCAGTAATTGGTACATCATTCTCCAACAGACTACTGATATACTCATAACCAAGCATTATAGCATAAGTATTGGTATAACCATTCTCATCAAAGATCATCACTGAAATAAGAGATACGTCCTGAGACACACCTGAAACACCAATTCCATTACCACCTTCAGCACCGATGATACCCGCAACGTGAGTACCGTGGAAGCTTCCGGGATTCAGGAATGAATTGTCATCATATACAGCGCTCCATCCCCAGAAATCATCAGGGAATCCGTTACCGTCATCATCCAGGCCGTTCCAGTCTGCATCTGTGATCATACCATCGCCATCAATGTCCTCACCAGGGTTCACCCAGGCATTATTCATTAAGTCGGGGTGTGAAAAATCTACTCCATCATCAAACACTACGATCACAGTACTGCTGTCACCGGTAGTCACGGTCCATGCATCGAATGCAGAAACATCAGCTCCTTCCACCGATGAGGATGAGAATAATCCATCGTTATGAAGTCCCCATTGTATTTCGATCAATGCATCATCAACCGGATATTCCTCGATCAGCATATTATCGAATGCAAATACCAGATCTCCGGGAGCTACTTCGTAAGCCTCACTGTACACATAAAACTGTACTGTGTCGCCAACCAGACCAGAAATATCCATCCATACGAATTGATCGTAATCGGTTACTTCAAACCAATCCCAATCGCCGCCATAAGTTTCATAACCTATTTCGGTATATCCGGCATAGCCATTGAAAATATCCATTCTGAGTCTGTAGCTTTTTGTGCTGTCTAATCCCGAAAGGTCTAGGATCGGAGAGAAAACACCACCTTCAGCATCTACGAGACTATCGGTTGAGTTATAACTCATGAACAGGAAGTCATCAGGATCATTTTCTACCAGCATAAAAGCTGCACCTTCTCCACTATAGTCGTGGACGATCCATGTAGAATCAACAGCCAGTGAATCATTGAAATCTTCGTTAAAAACCTGCCCCAGTGCACTGATAGAGGTAATCTTTCCTGTTCCATCGAAATTAACTCTGGAAACATACTCTCTGTCTGAAGTACTCAAGCCGCTACTTACTTTTCCTTTTAACTCGGATTCGAGCATTTCCACATCAAATTCCTCTCTGGAAAAGATGTAATTGGGAAAGGCTTTTACCCCGGGAAGTTTATTTAATTCCGACAATACAGACTCAAGATCTCCTTCTACACTCCATTCCTGGATATTCATAGAATTTAGCTGACTTACCATCTCTGCATTGAATTTGGTCTTAACAGGACGTGCAAGTTCTTCTGTACTGATTGTTTTCCCTTTCACATTGAGTGCTTTGCTATCGAATTTAACAATTACACGATTTGCCACAGCCTTCCGGCCATCGATCTCAGTGACATCTTGTGCAAAAGAATTGATTGATAGGAATGCAAACAATAGCGTAAAGGAAAAGATGATTTGTTTTCTCATGTTAACCTATTGTTTTGTTGATATTATACCCTATGCTTCAGATTGGATTATTTGAACCCCAAAAATGTACTTTTTATAAGCTTAGGTAATTCAATAAACATTAAAAAAAACTAAAAAACCAATGATTCCACCAGGTACCTATTCTTATTGTATTAGAGTTTTTTAATGTTTATATATATATATGAAGAACTGATGAATTTTTGAATGGAGAACAAATAAAAAACCCTGTCTATCCAATAGTTTTTACTGAATAAACAGGGTTCTTAGTAATTTAAAATACGATGTTATTTAATAAGCATCATTTTACGGGTTTGAACAAAATCTCCCGCTTTTATCCTGTATACATATGTACCGGAAGACAAGGATGAAGCATCGAATTTAACAGAGTGCCAACCGGCCTGCATTTGGCGGTCAACGAGTACTTTCACCTTTTGACCCAGCATATTATAAACGATCAGTTGTACCTCTGATGCTTTAGGTACCCCAAACCTAATTGTTGAAGTTGGGTTGAACGGATTCGGATAGTTTTGATCCATGGTAAAATCAGCCGGAATACCACTGCCGAACTCGGTACTGGTGCTCAACTGAACATTGATGACAATATTTGCGGTTAGAATTCCACCATCACTGTCCTCAACCGTAAAGGTAATGAGTCCTAAACCCGTGTAACTGGGCGAGGTAAAAATAACCGACATAGTTACCGGATCTATAGTAGCCGATATATCACCCGGAGTCACCGTAACGGAAACGGTAAGATCCAGCAGATCATCCTCTACATCCGCAAAAGACGTATCGAAAACGAATGATAGAGCCTCTCCTACCTTAAAAGACAGGGTATCAGGTAATGATACTATGAAAGGAGCATCGTTAACCGGAGTTACAGTCACAGTTAACGTGTCGTAGGTATCCGCTGCGAAGTCATCCGTCGCTTTCACCACTACAGAACTGATTCCGTTCAGGTTGGTTAGCGAACCGATTATGAGTGAATCATTTCTTATCTCCGCTGTTATAATGCTGTCGAACTCTACGATCTCAAAGGTCAGTGGCTGCCCGTCCGGATCACTGAAAACAGTGTCCAGTTTAGCTACCAGAAGTTCTCCGAAATCCTCATCCACTGTTACGCTATCTAATGGATTCACAACAATTGGAAGCTGATTAATGAATTCTTTGGTTGTGAACGATAAGGTATCGCTCCAATCAGAATCCCCACCCGAATTTGAGGCTTTTACTCTCCAAAAGTAGGTGGTTAGAAAATCCAGATTGCCAAATGCAGCACTGGTATCAGAAGTGTTTTTCTCGGATAAGACCGGACTGAAGTCCTCACTTTCTGATAACTGGATCGTAAACGTATTCGCGAGGGAATCACTGATCCAGCTAAAAGTAACCGAGGTATCCTGATCAATGGAATTATGCGCAGGGCTTACAAGCATCGGAATACCGGGTACCTGCTCAATAGTTGAAAAATATCCCGTTGACCAATCACTTGATCCCACTGTATTAACAGCCCTTACACGCCAGAAATATCGGGTTCCGAATTCCAGACTATCCACTGTAACCGTTAATTCTGATGTTACTGTATCCTTGATTACCGATGCAAACAGAGTGTCGCTTGCCAGCTGGAACTGGTAATAATCCGCATCTGCGGCCGCAAGCCAGATAAATGTAACTGTCGTATCTAATCCGGTCTGATTGATATCAGGTCCATCAAGAAACGGAATTTCAGGCAATCCATCTTCTGTCGTAAACATTCTGGTTGCTGAAGGAGCACTTTCTCCGGTTGCATTTGATGCATACACCCGCCAGTAATAGCTGGTATTATACATTAATGAATCAAGAGAAAATGAGGTTGAACCTAAGGTGGAATCTACCATTGGAGTCGCAAACACCTCACTGGTATCCACTTCGATCCTGTAGGCCGTAGCATAGGTTACTGCACTCCAGCTAAAGTTCATGGCTGTAGCCGTATTAGTAAGACTATCAGCCGGGCTGTACATCGTTGGTGTTGCCGGAACCGGATCCTGGGTTCTGAAATACCAGCTGGAAGACCAGTTGCTTTCTCCGCTATCGTTAATAGCTTTTACTCTCCAGTAGTAATTGGTACTCCCGGCAAGTCCCGTCACATCTAGCTCAGAGCCTAAAACTCCGGTTGTATCAATAAAAGTAGTAGCATATGAACTGGTAGTAGATAGCTGAACCTGATAGTTTGTGGCTCCTACTGAGTGCTCCCAGTCCAATGTTGTAGTTAACGGAATGGTGTTCTGACCATATGTGGGAGAAACAAGAACCGGTGTTAAAGGTTTTGTTGAAATAAAAACTCTGCCATTATCGATATATTGATTTGGAGAGCCTTCATTAAATAATACATCGGACAAACTCAGATAGGTATTTATATCAGAATGAATGGATGTATCTACCTTAAAAGCCAGATAAACAAGATCACCGCTCGTAGTTACCGGTGTTGCATTACCGGCAACCAGCTTCACTTTATTAGCCGCGATCTGATTATCAACTACACTCCATCCATCCATCAAACTTCCAGAGGTGGAGAATCCCAGATAATTGACCTGAGAATTATTGTAGGTGACGGTGAAATCTGCGGATAAAATCGAAGACATTGAGCGTTCCACATTTGTCAGACGAACCGGATAATACAGCGTATCAGTCAGCAACATGGAAGAATCAGGTAATTCAACAACTACGTCGTAGAATGTGAACTCGCCGGTCTCTCCATAAGCTTCGATCGAATCGGTTACATTAACCCGAAACTTACCTCCCTTCTTTGAATGCATCATACCATCAGAAGTTATATCGGCAAGCGCCGGATCACTTACACCCCAGGTAACAGGCCCGGTATTTCCGGTAACAGTGAATTGAAGAGAATCCCCGACCAAGTATCTGGATTGTGATGTATATCCAATACTTAAAGCAGGTAATTCAACCGATCTGATATAGAAATATGTCCCCATACCATTGATCGACTCATTCATTACCGCATTCTGAAAAGTGGTGTAGTTGTTAAAGGTACGATCATCTTTCAGTTTGATTCTCACGTTAAGAAGATTGCCTCCTCCCGAGATCAATTCAGACTGCGCAAAAGCAATTTCAATCCCATTACTTTTTACACTATAGGTAATGGTCGCATCTGCTCCCATAATGGTTCCGGGATCGATTCCCAGCACTTCCATATTATTCTCCATCGAAGTTTGCAGGAAGAACGACCCTGAACTGACATCAAGACTTGAAAGATCGGATGTGTTAATGGCTACCGACACCTCCTGCCCGGAATAATTTGTGGTATCCGAAGCAGATAGTTTAAAGCCCAGGATATTCACATATGCTGTGTCCCGGATTCCCAGAGTATCTTCTGCAATCACACCAACCGAACCATATGCTTTTGTATAAAGCATTCCGGTCGTTGAAATAGATGCAAAAGCAGTATCCGTAACTGACCACATTACCGGTCCGGAATTTCCTGAAACTGAGGTTTGAGTAGAATCCCCCAAAGCAACAACACTCGGGTTAAACCAAAAATTGAATGTTGGTCTATCAATGCCTCTGATCAGTCCATTATCAAACGTTAAGGGAATATCTGATGCAGATTCATTAAAGTAGGTATCGGCAGTGGTGAAATTCACATATCCATATCCGGCCTTTAGTATCCGGAAATGTACATTCACCAATTTTCCGGTTCCACTCAGTGCCGTATCTCCGGCCCCCGCAATGGTGATCACTTCAGGGTCTGTAGTATTTGAAACCCCCTCCCAGCCGGCATCATCGAACAGTGTGCTGTCAAAATCAACTGCTACCGGTTCCAGGTAATAATCATTGTAAGTGATCTTACCTACAAATGATTCTGCTCCCAGTCCCGTAAGACTTGAATCAGCATACACAGATATTTTAACGGTATCACCTACCGTTGCTTCAATATCCGGCATGGATAATTGAACCTGAGCCTGCGCGGTGATACTGATCATCAGCATCACTGTAAGGCTAAATATATTTATTATAGTACGTCTCATTTCTTTACCTCTCTGTTTTGAGAGAAGGAGCGCATACCGCTCCCTCATGATCTCAATTACTTAATGAAGGTTAGTTTTTTCGACTGTACTATGTCTCCTGCCTGTATCCTGTAAAGATAAATTCCGGTACTTACCTGCATTCCAGCATCATTTGTTCCATCCCAACGCACACTATATCGTCCGATCGAGTGAACATCATTTACCAACGTTTTAACACGTTGACCTAGAATGTTATAGATCTCAAGTCGAACCATGGTGTTATTGTCAGGTACTTCGAATCCAATGGTTGTACTTGGGTTGAATGGATTCGGATAATTTTGATGCAATTTGAATTCAGTTGGTGCATTCAGCGAGATCTCATTGGTGTTCACCGCTGTTGTGGTCATGTTAACCTCATTAGCAATGAAGTTTGAGATCGACAGTGTTGAATAAGCACCCGGATCAGTCAATCTGAATGTTAATACCACCAGATCTCCCCCCTGCTCTATAGAAGTTGTTGAAGCCATTGCGAGAGTAAGCTTACCATCTTCAACGTTACGAATAGTTGAGGCATCTTTGAGCACCTCAGAATATTCTACATCAACAAGCTCAGCTACTGAATTATCAAAGTCTACAGCCAGCTCGAAAGCGAACAACTCACTTACATTGTCGAATCTTAGAGGTACTTTGAATTCAACATCTGATACTTCGTCTACCGCACCAACTTTTAAGGCGATGTCTTCAAGTCCCGGATATGTATTCATTTCATCTCTGGCTTTTGAATTCAGTTCTTCAGGGAAGGCTTCGATCAATCCTACTACATACTGAAGAATGTAAGATGCATCCATTGCGCTCACTGAACCATTTCCGGACACATCGGCTACGATATCCTGAGTTGGGGTAAATGCTTCCAGCATAGCAACATTTCTGAGAACTTTAGCTGCATCGAAGGATTGAACAGAACCATTTAAAGAAACATCTCCTAAAATCGGAATAGATGCTCCACCACCCACAAATGGTGCATAATTAACATTATCTGTGATCTCATCTCCGGTTCCGGTTGGATTGGTTGAATGAGTCGGACCTGAATCGTTCCCCCACCAATTGTTGGTTGCATCGATCGTAAAGGTCTTATCACGATTATAAACACCGTAGTCACTGTTATTGTATATATCGCTGTAATTCACGGTTGGATTACCCGATCCGTATACCACCAGACCACTACCATTTTCGGTTAGGATCGAGTTGGTAATAGTAGGACTTGAATTATCAGCAAGAACAGCAGCGTAACTGGTTCCACCTCGTACATTTTTAATGATGGCATAATCAATGTTTGATTCGGCAGGCAGAGAAGTTCCGCGATAGGTAATACCATACCAGGTTCCGCTGGTTGTAGCATTACTGTCAGCATTTGTGTCTCCTGAATAGAAATCATCACGAATACTGGTAAATACCACCATACTGTCCGGTGTGCTTCCACCTTCCACATTCAGACCTTTCTCAACAAAAAGCCCTGCATAGTTTTCGAATTTATTTACCACTCCGGGAGCAATTGTAAGAACTGCACCCGTTCCTATCGTGTAATTACCGGTATAGTAATATGGAATACCGATCTTTCCTGCAAAATCACGTTTTGGTAAGGTCACATCCTGAACTAAGGTCTCTGTACGTACACCAATTGCTTTATAAGTGCTTCCACTCATTGAATTTCCGAAAATTGATTGCGGATAGGACACCAATGAAATAAGAAGCGGTGTTTTGTTCAGATTGTAGAAGCTGTTATTCTCAACGAAAGGCTCAGAAACCCCCGTCATTTCGATACCAAATTCGATATTCTCGAAATGTGAATTACGAATAGTCGGATTTGCGCTGTTCGCTACAACACCTCTGGATGCGTGTTTGAAAATCGCATGATCTACAATATTTGCGGTATCCTCACTGGTTTCAGAATATTGGATCCAGGTACCTGACCGGTAAGTATCGTTTACCTGTCCATCGGTATAAAGATCAACAGGTTTTCCGAAACCATCGTCCACATCGCCGGTAAATATAACCGGGTTTGAAGCTGTTCCCTGAACTTTAAGAGCTCCATCCACACGCAAACCAAAACTACCAGAACGATAGGTTCCGTATGCAGTGTATTTCTTAAATACTATGCCTTCCGGAATTATGATCTTTGTGCCTGAAGGGATATCGATATTACCATGAAGTACATAAGTAACAGTATCAACGCCTGCAAAGCTACGATAAGGAATGGTAGCATCGCTACCCCAGTTTCCATAATTAATACCAAGTCCTTTCAAACTTACATTAGATTCAATATTGTTTGAAAACGTAGGATCTGTGAACATATCCATATACACAGAATGCCGACGATAAGAGCTGGTTGCCTGACCAATATTTTCGAATCGGTTATTTGAAATATCCGGTGCAGAGTTCCCATAGATACGAATCGCATGGTCGCTGGTTAACTGGAACAGGCTACTATCAATTTTTGCATCAGCATTTTCGAAATAGATCGCATTGGATGAATATCTGAATTGCGCATTTTTAACAAGATTCGATGAATCAATCGATGATGCACGGAAATACATCCTTAACGACTCCCCTCTGTTTGGCGCAGAATCATTACCGTCATTATTGGAATCTCCACCTGCACTATCATCTTTTTCCGAAGTAAATATGACAGGATCAGCCACGGTACCCAATACTCTTAGTGCTCCATCCACATACAACGTATGATTCCCTTTCAGGATCACTTTTGGAGCAACGCTCACGGTCGTATTCTCACCAACAAAGAATTGATAATGCATAATGAAAGGCATATCTGTATATCCGGCAATCGAATACGGAGTAATTGTAGTATTGGTAGACATTACATTCCGGGTATCGAAATAAAGATCACCAGCATTAAAACCGTAGTAGTACGTGCTGAAATTATTCGATTCCAGTAATGACACCCCATTCGAACCATTAGAATTGAAGGTAATATTACTAAATGTCGGATTTGAGGTTGTTGAGATCGCAATCGGATCCCATCCACAATTCTGGATCGTAGAATTTTCGATATGTACCGTTGATCCGCTTTCTGCTACAAAACCGAGATAGCGACAACTTAATACGGTTACGCTATCTACAGTAGGTGCTGCATCCGTAAAAATTATGCCGTGTTTACCATAACGGACATGAATATTATCAACAATGGAAGTCACATCATCAGAAGTTGGAAGGAATCGGATCGCTCCCCAATCATCTCCGTCAGGTGAAGTGGTTGCACCATCACCATTAGTATCCGTTGGATTTCCAACATTGTCATCCTTAATAGAAGTAACGTAGATGGTTTCAGATTCAGAACCATCCGCAATCAGTGATCCGGCAACAGACAAAACGGCTCCATCATAAGTATCTACCATTTTAAGTACACTACCCGGCTCAATGGTCAACGATGTACCGCTTGCCACGGTAGCATTCTCAAGGAGGATGTTGGTAATATCCACATAACCACCAAAAGTTCTGTTCCTGATGATACCGTTGTTATTGAGTACACCACCATGATAACCAAGGGCGATCAAACCAACATTAGTCAGGGTATTGCCACTAAACGTTGGATCTGAAGATAAGTCCATCGCTACAGGTACAGAACCTGTATTTGAAAAGTCATTATTTGTAATTGTTGGCATTGAAACCCCACGCGAATCGATGGCATAATTAGTGGTATTTGCGATCTCAGAGTTTGAGATCGATACATCACTATTCATCAGGTTCACTGCGCCTTTCGGATATATATAGTTATTTCCGGTATCGTAATAAAAAGAGGTATTGTAGGTTGCATACCTGATCTTGTTGTAGTCAAGGACTGAACCTCCTGCATCTTCACCAAAAGCTAATCCTCTCCAATCATTATTATCCGGAACCGTATTGTTTCCGTCTTTATTGGTATCGTTTGGATTACCTACATTATCATCCTTTACCGAAGTGAAGACAATGTATTCTGAACCTGTTCCAATTGCAGTTACAGTTCCTTTAACTCTGATTCCAGGACCATTGGATTTGATGACAACCCCTTCCTGTATCTCTAAAAAGGCTCCCGTATCTACATACAATTCCGAAAGTAATAAATAGGTTACATTGGGAATTGAAGTAAAATCTCTTTTAGGGAGAATGTTTGACCCCTGAATAGTGGTACCGATCAATCCTATTGCATCATATTCATTGTTTGAAGAAGAAAAAGAATTATCAGTAAATACCGGATTACTATCAAAGGTTAAGGCAACAGGTACCACCCCACTACTTCCAATGGTATTATTTGTGATAACAGCATCTGAACTATCCCGTGCTACAATACCGTAGTAATTGTTATTGAATACACTACTGTCTACCACTGACTCATTATCGATAAAGGTTAGTCCACCCCGGTAATCATTGCTATAGGTGTATATATAACCGGCAAAGCTCACGTTTACACGTTTAAGTAAACTTTTTGAAGTACTACCGAGAATTCTTATTCCGTACCAATCACGGTTACCCGGAGCAGTAGCGGTTCCATCATCATTTGTATCTCCTCCCATATTGTCATTTTTCATGGAAGTAAAGAAGATCTCTTCACCCGGATCAGCAACAGCTATCAGGACACCGCCGTCATCAATTCTTAATTCCCTGCTTATGCCCATTTTTACGATAACTCCGGAAGATACTGTAAGCGTATCGCCATAAGTCACGTAATTTGAATTCGGAAAGAAATAAGGCACTCCCGGATCATTTAATACCCAATTCTGGTCGATAACTGTAAATCCTGTCCAGATTGCATCCACATCATTTCCGGTTAGATCAGTATTCCCGGAATAGGTAACAGCTGCTTCAGAACTTAAATAGATCGGATAATTATTACCTGTAATTATAGACTCATTAATAGTTGTATTACTGGCAGAGGTAAGGTATAACCCATATTTAGAATCACTGATATTAACAGTATCGATCTCTAATGCCCCGCTTGCCATTTCGATGGCATGTGTCGCAAAAGAAATAGATGAATTTTTTAACGAGATATAAGTATCTGCATTGTTACCATAAATCCTGTTCCAGCTTTCTCTGCTGGTTCCCGTATTGGATGTGAAGGTCACTCCGTCGGCGATCAATGCGCCACTAACTGTTAATTGGATGTTGTCGTCAAACTTAACTTCTACACCGGATTCGATCATTACTGTATCAAACGTAGAAATAGTGGTGCTACCTGAAATTACATAAGGGCTACCGGCCAGATCCCAAACAACAGTAGAATCCCCGGAAATAGTCCCGGATATTGTTGTTTGCGCTTGAAGGTTAACAGTTGCAAAGAATAGAAATGCAAAAGCGATAAGTTTTGAGAAAGAATGCTTCATTATAGACTCCCAAAAAGTTATTGATAGATAAAGAAAAATTGTAAACCGAAATCGCTAGACTATGAGAAGAGTAGAGATTACATAGCCCAAAAGTAATGAAGCTTTTTTCAGAGAAGCAAGGAGTTTTTAGAATGGGTATGTTAACAAAAGGCTAATTCATTAACCTTCTGTTAACTCCCTTGTTTTTGCTTGTATTAACAAGCATCAAAAACTTAGTTTAGTACCGTTTCAACGGGTTTATAATCCAGGTCAAAGGCTTCAGCCACGTCGTCATATACAATAACACCATCGGCAATATTTAATCCTTTCAATAATTCCGGGTCATCCTTCAGAGCTTGTTTCCACCCTTTGTTTGCGAGCGCCACAGCATATGGAAGTGTAACATTTGTTAGACCTAGGGTAGAAGTATAGGGTACGGCACCCGGCATATTTGCCACGCAATAATGTACCACATCATCGATCACATAGATCGGATCATGATGGGTGGTTGCTTTTGATGTTTCGAAACATCCACCCTGATCTATAGCAACATCAACTAATACAGTTCCGGGACGCATTTCTTTAAGCATCTCTCTGGTAATGAGATGAGGCGCTTTTGCACCTGGCTTTAAAACCGCACCGATAATCAGATCAACCTGTGGGAGCATATTCCGAATATGTGCTTCGGATGAAAACATGGTGGTCACATTCTTTGGCATCACATCATCCAGATAACGCAATCGTGGCATGTTAATATCCATAATGGTAGTATTAGCTCCCATTCCGGCCGCAATCTTTGCTGCATTCACTCCAACTATTCCGCCACCAAGTACAAGCACATTAGCCGGTGGAACACCCGGAATACCTCCCATGAGAACTCCACGACCGCCCTGAGCTTTTTCCAGATATTTGGCCCCTTCCTGTGAAGCCATTCTACCTGCAACCTCACTCATCGGGATCAATAATGGTAATGAACGATCAGCTTTTTCTACGGTCTCGTAAGCGATAGCTATGCATTTACTGTCAATAATGGCCTTTGTTAATCGCTCATCGGCTGCAAAGTGAAAATAGGTGAATAAAACCTGACCTTCACGAATTCTGTTGTATTCAACGGGGATCGGTTCTTTCACTTTCACGATCATCTCAGCTTTTGCCCAGACATCTTCTACATCTTCAATTATGGTCGCGCCGGCTTCTGTATAATCATAATCATTAAAACCGCTGCCTAAACCAGCTCCTTTTTCTATCAATACTTCATGACCGTTTCTAACCAGCATCATCACCCCACCAGGCTGAATTGCTACACGGTTTTCTTGTGGTTTAATCTCTTTAGGTACTCCAATAATCATGGCAACGAATTTTAAAAGTTTATTGAATTTTTTTGCGGTACAAAGGTACTCATTTTTCAAATATTCCCGTCTTTAAAATTTTATTCCGAAGTGCTTCTAATTCTGTTTAAATGTTTCGAAATGTTAAAACCCTCAGTTCAATGAATGAAATTCCTGAAAGCTTGTGCACAATTATTGAACAACCTTGAATTCATCTCATCATTTATTAGTTTATAGTGTGCTTCACAGATCAATACATAACTTCTTACCGGTAATTCTGAGTGTATTCTACCTTATGAATGTTGTTACCGACCATCCGGCTGCTTCGCATCGGTGTGAGATGGATGCACCCAAAACTCACTCTGAAATGCCGGATCATCAGAATAAGGATGAACGTTCTCATTGCCCCATGAAATCAGGAGAACAAACCCATTCCATGGACAACCCGAAGAGTAATTCTCATTGTTCCTGTGATCATACATCTGATACTGAAGCAAATCAAACAACTAACTGTGACACTTCCTTTGGTTGTAATTGCCTGCTTGATGACTCATCAGCCAATAAACCGGCGGTTACAGCTCCCAATGTTCAATTACCTGTAATCCAGCTGGCTTCCATCACTGTAGAACTAGTTAGTGATGATCAACATTTTCAGCCATCCATTCTCTTTTATCAGGATTATTCACCCCCTCCTCTCTTTTTGGTGAATGCCTCTTTTTTGATTTAGCGACAAACAAATAATTCCCTTACCCGGTCATTTGATGGCTTGGGATCTTTGCATTTAGCTCAGAATACAGTACTGAGCTTCCATTTGTCTAATTATCAATAATATGCTTAATCAAATCATTCGATTTTTTCTGGAAAACAAATTGGTTGCAGTGCTTTTACTCTCTGTGATCATGATATGGGGATTGATCGTCTCTCCATTTTCATGGACTGGCTCCTTATTGCCTTCCGATCCTGTACCGGTTGATGCTATTCCTGATCTGGGCGACAATCAACAAATTGTGTATACCGAATGGGCCGGGCAATCACCTCAGGATATTGAAGACCAGATCACTTATCCGCTCACTACTCAATTACTTACCGTGCCCGGAGTAAAAACCGTTCGAAGTACTTCGATGACCGGTCTTTCTTCTATTTATGTGATCTTTGATGAGGATGTTGAATTTTATTGGAGCAGATCAAGAATTCTGGAAAAATTGAATGCCCTGCCTTCCGGAATTTTACCTGAAAATGTTCAACCAGCATTAGGTCCGGATGCTACAGCACTAGGTCAGGTTTTCTGGTACACGCTTGAAGGACGGGATGAGAATGGTGATCCAGCCGGTGGCTGGGATCTTCAAGAGTTACGCAGTCTGCAGGATTTTTATCTGGGTTATGCGCTCTCCGGTGCCGAGGGTGTGGCCGAAGTAGCTGCTATTGGTGGCTATGTGAAAGAATATCAAGTTCTGGTAAACCCAAATATGTTACAAAAATTTGATGTCTCACTTTCAGAGATCTACAATGCGGTAAGGAATAGCAATAAAGAAGTTGGGGCACGAACCATTGAACTTAATCGGGCCGAATATCTCATTCGCGGACTAGGATATATCCGGCAGATCAGCGATCTGGAAGAATCGGTTGTTAAGGTGATGGATAACACTCCGGTTAGAATTAAAGATGTTGCTTATGTAACCACAGGCCCGGCCAATCGACGAGGAGCACTGGATAAATCCGGTGCTGAAGCAGTTGGTGCCGTGATCGTTGCGCGGCAGGGAGCAAATCCGCAGGCCGTCATCAATAATGTGAAATCCAGGATTGATGAGATAAGTCCCGGACTTCCCTCAAAGAAATTGGATGATGGGAGAACCTCAAAAGTTACCATAGTTCCCTTCTACGATCGCTCGGAATTGATCTCAGAAACGCTTGGAACCCTGGAAGAGGCTCTGACCTTAGAAGTTCTGATCACGATCATTGTGATCATAATAATGGTGATGAATCTGAGAGTTTCCTTTCTGATATCAGCTATGCTTCCCATTGCTGTTCTGATCACCTTCATAGCCATGAAATATGGAGGTGTCGATGCAAACATAGTGGCTTTATCAGGAATTGCCATAGCGATCGGTACAATTGTAGATATGGGAGTGATCCTCTCTGAAAACATGCTCAGGCACATAGAATCGAAAACTCCTGATCAAACCCTGCTGGATGTGATCTACAATGCTACTACTGAAGTTGCTTCTGCGGTGATCACTGCTGTAACCACCACCATTATCAGTTTTCTCCCGGTGTTTACCATGGTGGCTTCAGAGGGCAAATTGTTCAAGCCGCTGGCATATACGAAAACCTTTACTCTGATCGCTTCTATAATCATCACGATAACATTGATCCCCCCTTTTGCCCATTGGTTATTCTCGATTCGCATTAATACAAAACGAATACGTTTGATCTGGAACTCACTTCTTTTTTTAACAGGAATTGGCCTGATCTTTCTCGGTTTTTACGTTGCCTCTTTTGCACTGATCGGTTTTGGTCTGATCAACGGATTGACTTTTTTCTTAGCTAAAGATTACTCAGGGACTACAAAGTGGCTCAATATTGTACTAAGTGCATGTATTGTCATTTGGCTGCTTACCCACTACTGGCTGCCCCTTGGTCCTTCACCGGCTTTCTTTTCTAATCTGATCTTTGTTGTTCTTCTCATCGGATCAATACTTTTATTTTTCTGGCTGGTTATCAGATACTATGAAGCGCTCATTTCATGGTGTCTGGATCATAAACTTACCTTTCTATCTGCTCCGGTTTTTCTGATTCTCTTCGGTATAGTGATCTGGTTAGGATTTGGACAAGTATTTAGTTTCCCCGGTAAAACCGGCCTTGAACATACCCGTTTTTGGAATTCTGCAGAGGAAAATTTCCCTGGTTTAGGTAAAGAATTTATGCCGGCATTGGACGAGGGTGCATTTCTGTATATGCCTACTACTATGCCTCATGCCGGAATCGAAGAAACGCAGGATATAATGCGAAAACTCGATATGGCTATCTCCTCCATACCGGAAGTAAAGCATGTGGTTGGTAAACTGGGACGAACTAATTCAGCATTAGACCCCGCTCCAATATCCATGTTTGAAAACCTGATCGAATATAAAACTGAGTATAAAACAGATGAAAATGGTCGTAGATTACGATTTAAGATTAACAGTGGTGGGGAATTCGAACGGGATGCTGATGGTGAATTGATCCCGGATCCGGATGGTGAATTCTACCGCCAATGGCGTGATCATATTCAATCTCCTGATGACATCTGGGAAGAGATCATTGCGGTAACAAAAATTCCTGGCACTACTTCAGCTCCGAAATTACAACCCATCCAAACCCGTTTGGTTATGCTTCAATCCGGCATGCGGGCTCCTATGGGCATCAAAGTAAAAGGCCCCGATCTGGAAACCATTCAGAATTTTGGTCTCACGCTGGAAGCTTACCTGAGAAATGTAGAGGGCGTAAACCCCGGCTCCGTTTTCGCTGATCGAATAGTTGGTAAACCTTATCTCGAAATTGATTGGGACCGAAAGGAATTGGCGAGGTATGGCCTTTCTATTTCAGATGTACAGCATTTCATTTCTGTTGGCATTGGGGGAATGCCCGTCACACATACGATTGAAGGTCGTGAACGGTACCCTGTAACGGTTAGATTTGCCCGTGAATTCAGAGATGATCCGACTTCATTGAATCGTTTGCTGGTTCCGACCAAAACAGGTGCTCAGATACCGCTTTCTCAGCTTGGAAATATTGAATACCGTCAGGGACCTCAGGCAATTAAAAGTGAGGATACGTTCTTAACCGGATATGTGATTTTTGATAAATCGGAAGGGTATTCTGAAACAGATGTCGTTGAAAATGCACAGAACGCACTTAAAGAATCAATTCATAACGGGCAAATACATGTGCCTCAGGGTGTAAGTTTTACCTTCGCCGGAAATTATGAAAATCAGGTCCGCGCAGAAAAACGATTAAGTATCATTTTACCCCTGGCCTCACTGCTCATCTTTCTCATTATGTATTTTCAATTCAGGTCTGTTGCCACCACTGGCATGATCTTCTCAAGCATATTTGTAGCCTGGGCCGGCGGATTTATTCTGGTCTGGCTTTACGGGCAGACTTGGTTCCTCAATTTTGACTTATTTGGGCAGAATCTGAGATCACTATTCCAAATGGGTACAGTTAATCTAAGTGTTGCTGTATGGGTGGGTTTTATCGCTTTATTTGGTATCGCTTCGGATGGCGGAGTTGTTATGGCTACCTATCTCGATCAACTCTTCAAAAAAAGAACTCCGGGCACAAAAAATGAAATTAAAAAAGTAGTGATCGAAGCTTCTTCGCGAAGAATTCGTCCTACCTTAATGACCACAGCCACAACTATTCTGGCTTTACTTCCGGTACTCACTTCAACAGGTAGAGGCTCTGATATTATGATCCCCATGGCCATACCAAGTGTGGGAGGCATGATACTTCAGGTCATTACCCTATTCGTCATCCCGGTCCTCTACGCTTTATGGGAAGAAATCAAACTAAACAGGAGTATGAAATGATAAGTGAAAACTTCAGAATTAAAAGTTTTAGCAGTCAAAATTGCAGAAGTCTAGCTTTCCTTCTTCTTCTTTGGATACTGACACCCCTGCAAGCGCAGACTTTATATGATTATCAACTCGAAGCTGCTTCTAATAACCCTTCATTAAGGGCCTCCTACAATCATTATCTTTCTTCGCTGGAGATGACTCCTCAGGTAAGTAGCTTACCCGATCCGGAAGTATCATTTGCCTATTTCATCAGTCCCGTTGAAACCAGAGTCGGCCCGCAAAGAGCCCGTATCTCATTAACTCAGATGTTCCCATGGTTCGGAACCCTAAAGGAAAAAGAAACAGGCAGTTTAATACAGACTAAGGCGCAGTTTGAATCTTTCAGGAATCAGAGGAACAAGCTTTTTTTCACCATGGAAATGATCTGGGCTTCGATCTATAAAACTAACCGGCAGATTGAATTAGAAAAAAAGAATCTTGAGATCGTTTCTACCCTGGTTGATCTAAGTCTGAAAAAGTATGAGACCGGAAAAGTATCACAAGTTGATGTATTACGTGCACAGATCGAAAAAGACGATATCCTCACAAAGATTGCTCTTCTAACATCAGATCTTGAACTATTGATAAAACAATTCAATGAATGGCGCAATGTCGCACCTGATGAGGAAGTGATTCTGCCCGAATCTCTTGCAGTATCATCCCCTGTTACAGTAAACCCTGAAGTATTGAACGAGATCTATGCGAATAATCCATCCCTCAATAAGATCCGACTTGAAGAAGATCTGGCTGAAAACCGATTGAGAATTGCCGGACTGAATGGCAAACCTGCCGTTGGTTTCGGATTTGATTACATAGCCACTAGTGAACGAACGGATATCCCTGCCCTCCCTGATAATGGAAAAGATGCGGTAATTGCCCGATTGAGTATGAAAATCCCCTTATTCAGATCAAAATATAATGCAGAAAGCCGGGCCGCTGATCTGAATCTTTCGGCAGCAAGAAGTGAGATCATCAATAGTAAAAACAGTTTGTCGACTTCATTCTATGCAGCAAATCGTGACCTTAATGATGCTCATCGAAGACTTGAACTTTACGACCGTAAAAAGATTAACAGGATCGATCAGGCGCTTACCCTTTTGATGAGATCCTATACTACCGATCACTCAGAATTTGACAACATATTGGAGCTTCAGAGAAAAAAATTGATGTATGAACTGGAACGGCTGCATGCCATTCATGATGCTTTTGTCGCTGAAAAAATGATCCGTTTCCTGAGAGGTGACCAAAATATTAATGCTGATGAAATTAACTACAAGATCGAACAATGAATACGATTAAAACATACGCTTCCTATATAACCATTGCGATATTGGCCTTCTTTGCCGGCGCAGTCATTTTTAAATCAGGTTCCGATCCGGACATAGTTCATGATCATTCCGGTGAATCTCCGCTGGAAACCGTTTATACCTGTAGCATGCACCCTCAAATCAGACAGGATGAACCCGGAAATTGTCCAATTTGCGGAATGGAATTGATCCCGGCCGAATCCTCTGCTTCAGAAACTGATCCAAATGCACTGGTCATGACCGAGGCAGCCATGAAGTTGGCAGAAATTGAAACTTCACCGGTAATTTCAACGGTACCAGAAAGAACATTCACATTTCCTGGAAAAATAACTGTTGATCAATCTGAAGTTTCATCGGTCACGGCTTTATTCAGTGGAAGAATTGAAGAGCTTTATGTTGATTTCATTGGAGCCTATGTGAAAAAAGATCAAATGATCGCTTCTGTATATTCTCCCGAACTGATCGCAGCTCAACAGGAATTGATCGAATCAACTAAATCCAAAGATCAGTATCCTGAGTTATATAAGGCTGCTGTTCAAAAACTCAGATTCTGGCTGATTCCGGACCAAACTATCCGGAAAATTGAACAGTCCGGAACTGTAGAAACTACCTTAGATATAGTCTCACCTGTAAGTGGGTTTGTAACTGAATTATACATTGATCGTCAGGATAGATTAAAAACGGGCGATCGATTATTCACAATAACAAACCTCTCAAAAGTTTGGGCGGTTTTCGATGTGTATGAATCTGATATTTCTATGGTAAAAGCAGGTCAATACATAGATTTTTCAGCGACTTCATTACCCGGGAAAAATTTCCGGGGTACGATTTCCTATATAGATCCTGTACTTCAACATTCAACCCGGACGGTACAAATTCGGGTTGATCTGAATAACCCTGATCTAGTCCTGAAACCCGGAATGCTTATTGAAGGCGACCTCGTAACCCGCGGATCAGAAGAACAGCTAGTGATCCCGGAATCAGCCGTAATGTGGACAGGAAAGCGTTCCATTGTTTTCGTAAGAAAGAAAGATTCAACAGCTCCCTCATTTTCAGCCCGTGAGATTCTACTGGGCGATAGAGTTGATGAAGGGTTTGTAGTGTTGGCAGGACTATCTGAAGATGAAGAGGTGGTAACAAATGGAACTTTTAAGCTGGATAGTGCCGCACAGCTTGCTGATAAACTAAGCATGATGAATAAACGAACTGAAGATACGGATGAACCTACAGTTCAGGAAGCTGTAGTCCCTGAATCATTCAAAGCACAGCTCAAACAGATGATCAGGAGTTATATGGATCTCAAAAATGATCTGGTAAACAGTGATATGGAACAAGCCGGAATAGCTGTTGAAAACGTACTCAGCCGTCTCAATGAAGTAGAGAGTGACCCGCTGGATGAGGATATGCTTAACAAATGGATAGAATCTCTAGAGAACCTTAGAAAAAGCTCCCTATCCATCAAACAGGCTGAAACCATAGAGAGTCAACGTACTCACTTTATATCCCTATCTGATGAAATAATTGAACTGGTAAAATATTTCCGGATCGATGGGGTGTATTATCATCAATTCTGCCCTATGGCAGACAATGGAAACGGTGCATTTTGGTTAAGCGAAAAAGAACCGATCGAAAATCCATACTTCGGTGAAATGATGCTGAACTGTGGAGAAACAATTTCCAGAATAAATTTCTAACCTAAATAAGATCAAATCATGAAAACAATACTTTCAATAATAATCCTACTCATTCTACCTGCTGCATCAATTTTTGCCCAGGATAACTCACATTCACATGAAGAACATTTGGGAAAGTTACTTGCCTCCTATTTTGAAATGAAAGACGCTCTGGTTGCGGATGATTTTAAAACGGCGAAACAGGCGCTGATCGACTTTACTGAAGAAGTAAAAAATAATCCCGAAATGATTGATCATAAAAAACATGCGGCAAAGCACGCCATGCATCATTCTGCAATGGTTAGCGCTGTAGATATTGCGGGATCATCAACTGATATAAAAACCTTGAGAGATTCTTTTGATGAGATCACCGTGGAGTTACTTAAAGCCATTGAAAACCAGGGATACACAGATGGGGAAATGTATGTTCAGTTTTGTCCTATGGCAGATGGTGGTAACGGGGCCAAATGGATCAGTAAAGAAAAGAAGATCATGAATCCGTATTTCGGGTCTATGATGCTTAATTGTGGAAGCGTAGTAGATACAATCAATTAATTGTTCAACAACTACAATCATTGGATACCGGAACTAAATATCCTTCTAGCCCTTTAATTTGGAGCATCTAACTATTAAAAATGGGTTAAAATGAATGACATCTTGCACCTCTATGCAGAATCAGCAATAACTTCAATTGGTTTTTTCTGGAAATCAGGATGGGCTTTCGTTTTGGGATATTTCGTATCCGGTATGATCCAGGCATTCGTACCTAAAGGAAGTCTCACAAAATATATGGGGAAAGCGAATGCAAAGAGTATTTCACTGTCCACTTTATTCGGAGCTGCTTCCTCTTCCTGTTCGTTTGCAGCCCTTGCTGCAGCCAGAGCATTGGTTAAAAAGGGTGCTCATTTTATTGCTGCCGTTGCGTTTATGTTCGCCTCAACAAATCTGGTCATCGAACTGGGAATTCTCATCCTGATCTTTTTAGGTTGGCAATTTCTGGCGGCTGAGATCATAGGAGGCTTATTGCTAATACTACTCAGCAGCATCCTCATTCGTCTTACGTACCCGGAAAAATGGTTACAGAAAGCCCGCGAACGGGTTGAAAATGAAGGCGATGATCTGCAGGAGAATTTTGACTGGAAAAAGCGCATTCGCTCAAAAGAAGGCTGGCTTCTGGTTGGTCATAAATTTGTCAATGATTGGAAGATGGCCTGGGAAGACATTCTTATTGGCTTTACAATTGCCGGTTTTGTAGCCGTTCTAGTTCCCACTCATTTTTGGGAAACTTTGTTTTTAACCGAAGCTACTCATCTGCCTAACTGGCTTATAGTGATCGAAAATGCCATGATAGCTCCTTTTGTCGCAGCATTAACCTTCATTGGGTCAATGGGAAATATACCACTGGCGACCGTACTGGAAAGTAACGGAGTTTTATTTGCAGGAATCATGGGCTTCATCTATTCTGATCTTATGGTGCCTCCCCTGGTACACATCAATGCGAAATACTATGGATGGAGAGTTGCCCTCTATATTGCCGGTATAATGTTCGTTAGTATTGTGATAACTGCACTCACATTGAATGGCATATTTACCTACCTCGATATTATTCCGGAATCTGAACGAGTGGTTTCTGACATCACTCAGTTCAAAATAGATTATACCTTTTGGTTGAATCTGGTATTTATTGCAGTAGCCGGTTGGAGTGTCTGGGCAAATAAGAGTTATCTGGATGACCACTCCATGAAAATGATGCCAATGGAAGGTTCAGGCAAAATTAAAATGATCGCTGTCTGGACCTGTATACTATTGCTAACTGTAGGTATGTTGCTCTTTATTTTCTGACAGCCCGGATAAGGCCTTTGCTTGTGATCGAAATATGACCATATAAGTAGGGTCCGCCGATCGTCTTGATCTGAACGCACTCTTTGTTTTCCAGATATTCAAGTAAATTTTTGATCTCATTTCTATCAAACTTCAATGCCCTGTTCAGATCCCCCACGGCTACATCTGCATCAATGTCTTTCTGCGACATTTCTGATAAGGTTTTCAGAAGTTGTACTCCCTTTTTATTGAAATCTCCACCAATCAGCATTTTACCGTTTTTGCGATAGGTTCTCATTCTTATCTCACCAAATAGTTATCGCATTGTTATACTATTATTAATACCCATTCTGAATGTTATCTCTTGATTAATAAGTTTAAGACTATTCTAATGCTTTGGTGTGGATGCACTCATACAAATTGCTGATATTATCGGATTATGTTCAAAAACCTAACATTACGATACAGGATCTTTATGATCACCTCAGGATTTATCCTGCTGGGATTCTTATCTGTATGGTTTTTTGTTCGCCCTAAGTATAGTGAAACCATTGTCAAAGAAAGAATGACTATTGTTTCTCAACTTCAGGAATATTCTCTTCGGCGCACCGATAATACCATTCGAAACTGGCTGAATGCGCTTACTTTTCTCGGTGAAGACATTAAATCAGAACCCGAAAATGCTAATATTATCATTCGAAGAGCCATTAATTATACTCCGGGGCTCATTAAAATTAAACTCACTGATACCGAGAATAACCGATCCACAGAGTTAACCCGAACCATTTACAATTCACTCAACTTTCCTGAAAGTTCGGATAGATGGTTCACCTCCAGGCTTGATAGCCGGGTTTCCACTACCTGGATTGCTGATTCAACTCAAAGCGTAGATTTTTTCATCGCCCGGCTACCAATTCAGGTTGTGCCGTATCCCGGTGCCCCTTCTTCCGAAGGTATGGTGCTTGAGTTATCCATGTATTTTAATGCACGGCCGCTTACCAACGATCTTACCAACATCCCTCTGGGAGATCCGGATACGTACGAAGCCAATATTGTCACATACCTTGGAAATAACGTGGTTCCAAATGTATCTATTGATTTTCCATCTAGTCTTATCGGGGAAGCCAGTTTCTCCTCCGAGATTACCATACCGATAAATGACAAGGACTGGTACGTTCTCTCTTCCCGATTCGAAACTGTTCCGTTCTGGCACATTATAGCCGTACAGGATACCTATGTATTACAACCTGTGCGCAAACTGATGATCTTTACACTGATCACCGGTCTTGGCATTTTATTCATAATGATTCTCTTTAGCTGGTACGTAAGTCTACGCATGAACCAACCAATTGCTCAGATCCTGAACGATGTGGAACACATCAGCAATCTGGATTTTGATCATTCAATCAGAGAAGTGAGTCTACCTGAATTTTCATCCATGCAGGAAACGCTTGAAAATATCAGACTTACACTGCATCGCTATCAGAAAATAAATGTAGAGAAGATCATTCTCGAAGAATGGAAGAATCGATACATGATGACCTACACAGAAGATATGATCGGGATCATCGATTCTAACGGGAAATTCAGATTTGTAAATAATCACCTAACACATTTTATCGAGGAATTTGCTTTAAATCCTCAGGAAATCAACTTTAAACAGTTTATTCGCTCTTCTAAGATTGAATTGAATAAGGTTAATCACACCGTTCACTACCCCGATCCATATGTTATCAGGATCGAGAAAGCTGAATTGGTGTATTTTAAGGACGAGGGTACCAATTACTATTACGATTACCAGCTGGTTTCATTTGAGGATGGAAGTGGTAATTCTCAGGGAAGTTTGGTAATTCTTCATGATAAGACCAATGACAGATTGGTAGATATTGAACGCACAAACATGATCAACATCATTGTGCATGAATTAAAGAATCCGATCACAGGTGTGGTGGGCTTATCTAAACTGATGATCGATAATTCAGAAATCGATGAGAATGAACAGAAAGAATTACTAAAGGATATCTATCTGTCAGGTGAGCGAATGAACGACCTGGTGAATCGTTTTCTTGATGTTCAACGCCTTGAATATGGTCGTATTCCGGTAGAATTTTCAGATGTTGATCTATTTCAGGTAGTAAATGATGTGAAATATATCACCAATCCACTGTTGAACGATAAAAAACTGAAAATTGATATTTCGGCTAAAGGGTCAAATTTTGTTATTAATGGCGCAAAAGATCTTATCTTCGATGCTGTTCAAAATCTGGTGAGCAATGCCATAAAATACGGTGAACCTGATCGTACCATTGAGATCGAACTTGTGGAAAGTAGTGAATCAATAGAGGTAAGCGTAACCGATTTCGGACTCGGAATAAGTGTGGAAGATCAGCAAAAAGTGTTTGAAAAATTCTATCGTGTCCGTTCAAAAATTCAGGCAGCCCGTGAAAAAGGAACCGGATTGGGTTTGGCTTACGTTAAAGAAATTATGAATAAACATAAGGGTGATATTCTGCTGGAATCGAATGAGGAAATCGGCAGCAGATTTACATTGGTATTCCCTAAAAATGAGAACGAATCTGCCTAATGAGATTTACATCATCTTTTGTGCTATTACTTCTTTTAAGTTCCTCTCCTCTGCTTGCCCAAAGTGCAAGAGATTTTCCCGCTTCTGAACTTCAGGAGGTCTCTGCTTTTTATACAGGCGACAAGTTAAACTGGCCGATATTAGTTTCTCTGGCCGATCATAATATTGAAACGAACACCTTTTACCTATCCCGTGCCGACATCATTCAATTAGAAAGTCTGGCGGGCGTTCATAACGAAGTTCAATCTCAAAAAGACCGAATCGAAGAACTGATCTCTGCCGGAGCTACTTTATTTGCCAAAGATGAACTACTATTGACTGAATCAATCCTTAATGAGTACAATTTAGCGATCAAACAAGGAAATATTGACGAAGCTTCTGAAAAAGGAAATACCCTTAAACCTGCGGTAGATCAACTTTCAGAAACACTGACTGCGAATAGGATGATTCAGGTACAGGCTCAATTGGCCCATAAAGAAGGTCAGGTAGATAAAAAACTTGGTCTTTTGGGATCTTGGCAGGAAGCAATTACCGGTGATTTCTTTAAAGAATCTGATGGTTTAAGAACTATGAACGAAAGCTTTGCCAATCTGGCTTTCGTAGATGGTAGTTATGTAGTTATAGATCCTAATACGGTTGCCGTAATCAGAAGATCGAGAGTTGACAAACTGGATGAAAGCGCCGATACCGAGATCACCCTTGAGGAAGGTGGTCTGTTTGCCAGACTGTCGGCAATTGGAAAAGAAAAAAGCACTTATATACTGAATGCTGGGAGCGCTCAATCTGAGTTAAATACCCAAAATTTTTACGCTGAATCAGACGGACGAGAAACCGTTAAGCTATCCAATTATGACGGTCAGGCAACCGTTAGTGCGAATGATATTACCATCACCATAAATAAAAATGAAGGAACGGTCGTGAAAGAAGGTGCGGCCCCCTCCGCTCCTATTCAGTTGTTAGCTAGCCCTGAAATATTATGGGGCAGAAGAGATTCCGTTGTTTACAAAGACGAACTTTTATTTGCCTTTAAAGAGGTTGAGGACGCTCGTTCATATATTGTACAAACCGCAAGTAATGCCTCTTTCAGCGAAAATATCGAAGAGATCAGATCGAACCGGGCATCTACTATAATTGAAGATCTGGATCTTGGTATTACTTATGTTCGGGTGCTTGCTGTCGATGAATATGGCCTCAGAGGTCCTTTCTCTGAACCGGTTCGTATCATTAGAAACGAGGATAATCAACCACCTCCGGTCTTTATCGATGGTTTGAATGGCTCCATTGTATTCACACTCTCAAATTCGGTTCGTATTTCCGGTGTAACAGAACCTGATATCAATCTGCAGGCAGACGGACAAAGATTAACAGTTCAGACAACTGGAAAATTTGATTATACTATATCCAATTTCGGAACAGAAAAAACAATCACATTGATTGCAACCGATGGTTCCGGAAATACAACAGAAAAAAGGATCAGAGTTGTTAAATTGACCGATGAAGTAGCATTTAATTTTGTTATGAATGGAGCTTCTGGCAATAATTTGATAGTAGTTAACCGGCCAACTGTCACAATTTCGTCTACAGCTTATCCTGGTCTTGAAGTAATTCTTTCGAATGAAGGCACTGAAAGAAAAGTTCAAACCGATTCAAGAGGTCGCTGGGGCATAACAATGCCTATGCGGAAAGGGCAACTTTCTGTTACATTCCGTGATATTAAAACCGGTGAAAGTTATTTAACAAAATCATTTACAGTAGAAGCTAACTAGAGGAATACATGTACAAACGTTTACTAATCGTTTCGGCATTTCTGTTAACAGGGCTACAAGGTTTTGCTCAGGAAATGTATTTGTCCATTTCCGGAAGTAATGTTGGAGTATTAAGTGGGGATTCAAGACACCAATACGATATTTGGATAAAACCTGAAGGCTCGGCTACTACCGGTAGCGTACAGATATTTGATGCAGGTCTGGGTGGGGCTGTAGATCTCATCACCAATGAAAATGCAAATACTGTAACAACCTATCAACTTTACAGGTTCGAAGATCTATATTCGGAAAATGGAAATTCTGTAATTCGCCGTACCACTAACCCCTCACCCGTCGCAGAGATCGTTGCCAAAAATGAAGAACGTTTTAAAAACAGATGGGTACCTTTGGCCGACCTTTTAGGGAGTTCCAAAGGGTACATTGTTCGTGTGTCGAGTGATGACGGAGATGACGTAAACAGTTATAACCTCCGGGTTGCAAGCCAGTCCGGTCAGGTATTATCAGGTACCGATTGGAAAATCATTGCCATAGATCTGTCGATTGGTGTATTCAGAACCGAAAAAAACACCCAATTCCAGTTACGTCCTTATCAACCGGCGGAACCCGGCACAGAACCTTCGTTGCAGGTAAATGGAGAAGAGGATTCAAAAGTACGCCTCATCGACTCTTTTGGAGATCGCTATCCGGTTGATGGTGCCGCAATTGATGATTCCCGATATGGAATTAAAAATGTATGGGGGCTTGAAGTTACGGGATCAACGGATTGGTTGAATACATTTACCGTTTATGGCAAAGGAAGTCCCGTATTATGGGAATTCCAGCCGATCGTACTCAGTGAATCCCAAAAACCTCAGCTTACCATTACGGAAACTGAAGCCACTGAATGTGCTGCAAAATCTTTTGAACTTTCCGGATCAGCCTTCAATCCCGGTGACCTGAGACAAGCTATTTGGATGATGAATGGAGTTCGCATAAGTACCGGAAATGCTCCTACTATTGGTTTTGAGGATCGTGGAAGACTTAATATTGATGTTCTTATCCCAAATATGAGATCCTATTTTCCTGAATTCTGGTCTTACAGTAAAGAAGTCTTTATCAATACCTCTCCGGTAGTCGAATTGGAAGCACCAAAAAAGATCTTATCCCCTTCCGAACCATTAACATTATCGGCAGAAGGTTCCTATGACCCGGAAGGCCAACAGGTGTACTATACCTGGTTTGTAAATGGAACAAGACGGGGAACCGGACCTACTTTTAAATTCTCGAATACGGTCTCCGGATCATATAATATCTCAGTTCAGGTTTCGGATGGTGGATCCAATCTGAGTTGTTCTAATTCTCAAAGTGATGTACAGATACGAGTAAATACTCAGCCCTATGCTGAGATCAGTGTACGTCCGGTATCTGGTACTGATGACCCAATTACGTTAAAAGCGATCAATGTATCTGATTCCGATAACGATCAGCTTTCCTATTTATGGGAAGGTATTGGGATCCCTGCAAATTCAACCGGAGACAGTGTAACGGTGAGCCATGCCCAACCCGGAGTTTATCCGGTACGTTTAACTATCAATGATGGTTCAGGAGCGCAGAATGCCAGATTTTCAGTAAATAAAGTGTATGAGATCAATGCTGCACCCATCCCGGATTTTTCAGTACCGGTTAATGTAGCACCCGGAGATGTTTTCACTCTGAACGGCGTGGAATCAATGGATCCGAATCAGGATCGTTTAAGCTATCGCTGGTTGGTGAATGGTAATAATTATTCGACGGATCAGATCACTACTATTTCATTAGACTCGCCGGGCACCTATCGTATTACGCTTGAGGTTAATGACATGCGTAATGCCTCAAACTCAATTCAGCAGATCACTAAATCTGTTCACGTAAACGCTGCACCTACTCCGGTAATTACCGCTGCTTCAATGTCATCCGGAGCAAATGTAGAATTCGAAGCCGGCAGTAGTTTCGATAGCGAAAATCAGCTGGAAAGTTATAACTGGGATTTTGGTGATGGTAATTTCGCTTTTGGCCCTCGGGTTTCCCATACGTATCAGCGTACAGGTGAGTATACCGTTCGCCTGACTGTTGATGACGGTTCTCAACTCGCAAACAGTATCCAAAGTACTGAACATACAATTGTGATCAATAGCTATCCAACGGCATCCTTTGAAGCTCCTGATGTAGTTGCTCCGGGTGAACCTTTTACTGTTGATGGTTCTGCCAGTACCGATCCTGAAGGAACTATTTCAGCTTATAACTGGATGGCTAATGGAAACCCTGTAGGAAACGGCTCGACAACCAGTATCACCTTGAATAAACCGGGATTACATACGGTTGGACTTACTGTCACTGATAACTCCGGCTTTGATGAAGCCAAAGGGTTTCAATCTAAATTAGTACGTGTCAATCAGCCACCTGTAGCAATATGGCGAACCGAACCCACCCACCCCGTTCCCGGACAAGAAGTAAAAATTATTGCTGATGGCTCATTCGATCCCGATGGTTCTATTGATCGATATCAATGGGTTTTTGAAGATGGGACTGCAATTCGCGGACTTCAGATTCAAAGAGTGTTTCAGGAAGGCGGACCTAAAAAATTTACTTTGGCTGTAACCGATAACGACGATCTTTCAAATTCTACAACTACTGTGGAAGGAGTTATTCAGGTTAATAATCAACCATATATCGTTACAGAACCAATTGTTCGGTCAAACTCTGTTCATGTTCGTTTAGATGCCTCTGAAAGCTATGATCTGGATAATGATGCCTTAACTTTTGAATGGACCTTACCCGATGGCACAAAACGCCGTGAAGCAAGTTTTACATGGACTGCGCAGGAACCGGGAGTACACTTCATAGGATTAACCGTAAACGATGGTCAGGGACTGGAAAACTCAAAAAATTCTGAATCTGTTCAAGTGATGGTAAATCGACCTGTTCAGGCGGTAGTCGATTCTGTAATTACCTCTTGTACCGGTCAAACCGTGTTATTTAACAGTTCCAGAAGTTATGATCCGGATGGTGATCCGTTTAAAGTGCAATGGAATTTTGGAAATGGCCAAACTTCGGATGAAGCAAATCCAACTTTCGTATATGATCAACCTGGTGTTTACGAAGCAACGGTAACCTTAGATGACGGATTTTCAAGGCAACGAGCAACCGCTAAGATCCCGGTGATCATTGAAGGGTCTCCTGTCGCACGCTTAAATGTTTCTGAAACTACTGTTTGTGTAAACTCAGCCATTACTTTTGATGGTTCACAAAGCTCCGATCCATCAGGCTCTCTGCCTTCTTTGAGTTGGGATCTTGGTGATGGAAATTCGGCAACGGGAGCCATTACTAAACATACTTTTGTCGAACCGGGAACTTATACTGTAACATTAACGGTAGAAGGTTCCGGCTCAGGTCAGTGTAGCAATGTTAGTCAGGCAACAGCAACGATCACCGTAGTTGAGGGACCGGAAGCAGCTTTTGATCTGCCTGATTGGGCCGCTCCCGGAGAACCGGTTATGCTTGATGGATCTGCTTCCAATGCAGTCGGAGGTTTCAAATCAGCAAAATGGTTGATAGAGACTGCTTCAGAAACAAAAGAAATTGAGGGGCTTACCACCACCCATACATTTGAGACTCCCGGCGAATATATGGTCACTTTATTACTTCAAACTAATACAGATACAGAATGTAATACGGTTAGCCTGACCAGAAGTATCAAGGTGAATGCTAAGCCTGAAATTGTATGGACCCTGCCTGAGATGATCGCTGCCGGTGGCGATCTGAAACTTGATGCTCTGGAAAGCTCTGATGAAGACGGTTACATCAAACAATTTAAATGGTACATCGATGATGGGTTTGTAAGCTATAATGCGAGTGAGCTTGTAAAAGCAATTGCTCCGGGTCGCCATAAAGTTACTCTGGAGATTCGGGATAATTCTAATGCCAGTAATAACTTTGTATCACAGGAAAAATATTTCTTTGCTAATAGCTCGCCAAAACCAACAATTCAAGCGCCAGGTGTGGTTTACCAGAACCAGACTGTAGCTCTTAGAAGCGGTCTTGCTCAGGATGCCGACGGCGATCTGGTAACTACAAAATGGAAATTAGATGGAGCACCTCTCCCATCCCCGTCATTTGTTGCCAGTGAGGCAAAAACCTATGTTGTTACATTGATACAGGACGATGGAAGAGGATTGGAGAATTCTGTCGATTCCACCGTTATGGAGATCAATCCGGTCAAGATACCGGAAGTACACCCTGTCTATCCTAAACAGATCGTTGCAGGTGGTATTCTTTCTCTGGATGAGCTAAACGTAACCAATGAATGGTTCTTTGCTAATAATACCGTTCTTGAATCTACCTGGAGAGCTCAGGGAAGCGGACTTCGGACTTTTAATCTGGCCTGGGCACCTCAGGGAAGAGAATTAGCCCGAAAAGATTTCAATATTACTGTATTTGAACCACTGAATTTCACGAAACAACCTACTCCGACCACGATTTCCTGGAACCCGGCAAACCCGATCACTATTCTAACAGCCCCTGCTGTTAACAGAGATCCTTCTGATGTTGAGTATATCTGGAAGAAATCAGGTAAAGAAATTGGTCGCGGGATGCAGATCAGCTCTCAATTGAATAAAGGATTGAACAAATACACCATCGAAGTGTACGACCTGAATGTCGCTCAATCTAAACCAATAACTGTTGATCTGATCATTACCGCAGAGTAATGTCAGGAGTGCATATTGGAAAATCTTTCAATTGAACTGAAAAGAACTTAGCTTTCCATGCTTTTTTAACCAAACAGGTTCCGACATTTGAAGATCGTTATTATTGGTGCGGGTGAAATTGGGTATGATCTCGCCAGCGTCTTATCAAAAGAAAAACATGATGTGACTGTATTAGACAGAGAGCGGGAATGCTTGTCTAAAGCTGCGGATACATTAGACGTACTTACCATAGAAGGCAATGCAACTTCCGCTAAAGATCTGGTGAAAGCAGGCGTGGAAGAAGCTGATATATCCATATCGGTAACTAGTGTTGATGAAGTGAATATTATTTCATCGATGATGAGTAAACGTCTGGGATCTAAAATGGTAATTGCCAGAGTTCGTAGTGATGAATTCTCCCACTCAAATGCTCCTCTCTCTCCTGCCGATCTTGGAATTGATGTGATGATTCACCCGGAACTGAGTGCGGCCAAAGAGATCACTCATCTACTAAAAAGATCTGCTGCTAGTGATGTGATCAATCTTGCGGAAAACCGGATGCAATTGATAGGTATCCGCCTTGAAAGAAATTCACCATTGATCGGGAAATCTTTGATCGATTACGCCAAAGAATATATCGACATCACATTTCGAGTGGTGGCAATTGGTCGACGTGGTCTCACTTTAATTCCCAAAGGACCTGTAAAGATGCAGGCCTTCGATCAGATCTTTGTACTGGCAAAAACCGATGATATTCCCCGTATCGTAGAAACCACGGGTAAGAAAGAGACAGAATTAAACCGGATTATGATTGCCGGCGGGTCAGCCATCGGTGCTATGATCGCACGTCAGCTGTGTACCGATGAAAGCAAAAACTGGTCGATCAAACTCATTGAACCGGAATATGATGTAGCTGAAGAATTAGCAATTGAACTCCGGAACGCCATGATATTGCATGGTAATCCTACCGATCCGGATCTGCTTGCTACTGAAGGTATTTCGGATATGGATGCATTCATTGCAGTTACGGATGATGAGGAATCCAACATTATTTCCTGCCTGATGGCCAAGCACCTTGATGTTAAAAAGACCGTGGCACTGGTTTCCAAACCGGATTTTATCCCATTAAGCCAAACAATTGGTCTTGATGCAGTTATTAACAAAAAAGTAGCTGCTTCTAACGAAATCCATCGTTTTGTGCGAAAAGGACGGGTTATTTCTGTAACGGAATTAAGAGGTATTAAGGCAGAAGTGATCGAATTACAAGCTACACAGAAATCAAAAGTTGTTGGAAAAGCGATCAAAAAACTTCGCCTCCCCGATGGCTGTGTGATAGGTGGTGTACTATGTGACGGAGCTGTTGAGATTGCAACCGGTGAAACCGAGATCAAACCAAACGATCGCGTAATGGTATTTTGTCTGCCGGAAGCGGTAGATAAAGTAACTCAACTTTTCCAATAATGAGAAAAAGAGGTTCCATAAGCTCTTTAAATCGCCCTAAGATCGATTTTCTGGTTGTACTGGGAATTCTTGGTGCTTTCACTTTCTTTTTGGGTTTTGCTCTTTTAATGCCTGCTATCATCGATCTCATTTATGGGGAAAATACCTGGCACACATTCCTGATATCTGCAGGAATAGCGTTTGGGGTTGGCGGAACCCTTTGGTATTTCTTCAAACCACAGGCTGAAATCCGAATTCGTGAAGGATTTTTGGTTGTAAGTTTAACCTGGTTGATCCTTTCTCTGGTTGGAGCATTGCCATTTGTTATATCCGGGATTCTTCCAAGTTATACCGATGCAGTTTTTGAAACGATGAGCGGATTAACCACTACCGGTTCAACAATTCTGGGTGGTACTACCTCCGATGGAATCATTAATCCTGCGATTGAAGCCCTCCCGAAAAGTTTTCTTTTCTGGAGATCACTCGCCCATTGGCTAGGTGGAATGGGTATCATTGTATTATCTCTGGCTATTCTACCCCTCTTAGGCATTGGCGGGATGCAGCTGTTTCAGGCCGAATCACCAGGACCTACAGCTGACAAGCTAACACCGAGAGTACAGGAAACTGCAAAATTATTATGGGTAGTCTATGTAGCAATTACCTTTATAGAATTTCTATTGCTTTGGATTCATCCTTCCATGGATTGGTTTGATGCATTGAATCACTCATTTGCAACGTTGGCAACCGGTGGATTTTCAACCCGGAATGCAAGTGTACAAGCATTCGATTCCGCTTATATTGATTTTATTATCACTATTTTCATGTTTCTTGCAGGGATCAACTTCGCCATGCATTTCCGATTGCTTAAAGGTGATTACCAGTCGTTCTTAAACAACAGAGAAACCCGTTTTTACACCCTCATCACCTTTATCGGAATTATCGGCATTTCCTTCTCGCTCTGGTATTTTGACGGACGTACCATTCTGGATGCCCTCAGATATGGTTCATTTCAGGTAGTATCAATAGTTACCACAACCGGATTTGGAACAGATGATTATGAATTATGGTATTCTTTCGGGGCTTTCTTTCTATTGATCCTTTTCTTTACGGGAGGTAGTGCAGGTTCTACCGGAGGTGGGATCAAAATGATCCGATGGATGATCCTGATTAGAAATACCGCCCGGGAGATCAAACAGATCATTCACCCAAAAGCAATTCTACCACTCAGGATCGGTGATCAGGCTATCGATGGAAATATTCAGCGAACGGTTCTGAGCTTCTTCATTCTCTATATGTTCATATTTGGAACCGGAGCTTTTGCAATTAGCTTATTTGGCTACGATCTGCTTTCCTCTATAGGCGCAAGTATTGCAGCGCTTGGAAATATTGGTCCGGGTTGGGGAGATTTTGGGCCAACCGATAGCTTTGCACAACTTCCATATTTAGCAAAGTGGGTGCTCATTTTACTGATGATGATTGGTCGTCTCGAGATCTTTACTGTGCTCATAATCTTCTCTCCTACTTTCTGGAGACAGTAGCATGAGTTTAAATATTAACAAATACAAATCTTAGAAATCAATTAGTTAGATGCTTTTTAATTCTATCGATTTCTTGATCTTTCTTCCTATTGTATTTGTTCTTTACTGGATCATCAATCATTACTCGATCCGATTAAGGAATCTATTTTTAATAGTAGCCAGTTATGTATTCTATGGATGGTGGGACTGGCGATTTCTATCCTTAATTATCTTTAGTTCTGTTGTAGACTATATCGTTGGATTGAGACTTAATTCCGCAACTAAGACAAGTCATCGTAAATTACTCCTCATCATAAGCCTGAGTATCAATCTTGGCTTTTTAGGTTTTTTTAAATACTACAATTTCTTTGTAGATAGTTTTATTACCGCCTTTAGCTTCATGGGAAATGAGTTTTCTGCCACTCCTTTAAACATTCTATTACCGGTAGGAATCAGCTTTTACACATTTCAAACTTTGAGTTATTCAATTGATATCTACTACCAAAAGATTAAGCCTACCAAAGATCTGATCGCATTTTTTGCCTTTGTAAGCTTCTTTCCTCAATTAGTAGCCGGCCCGATTGAACGTGCATCTCATTTACTCCCTCAATTTCATACCAAAAAAATACTATCCTACGAAAATATATCAACCGGGGTAAAGCTGGTGATCTGGGGATTTTTCATGAAACTGGTTGTTGCAGACAGAGCTGCGATCTATGTAAATGCAGTTTATAATAACGTACCAAATCATGATGGTCTAAGCTTCATATTAGCAACGGTATTATTTGCATTCCAGATATATGGTGATTTTGCCGGGTATTCGTTGATAGCCATAGGAACCGCCAGATTCTTTGATTTCTCACTCATGACCAATTTCAGAAGACCCTATTTTGCAGTTTCCATCGGCGAATTTTGGAAAAGGTGGCACATCTCACTTTCAACCTGGTTCAGGGATTACCTCTACATTCCTTTGGGCGGTAATAGAGTTTCTACTCCAAAATGGCTTGCAAATTTATTTATCACCTTCGTAATTAGTGGACTTTGGCACGGTGCTAATTGGACTTTTATTATCTGGGGTGCATTAAATGGAATATATCTCATCATTGAGGCATTATTGCCTGTTAAAGACAAACACAAACCCGTTAGAATACTGATCACGTTTGTTTTAATTAATTTTAGCTGGATATTTTTCAGAGCAAATTCAGTTTCAGAAGCTTTTTATATTGTCAAAGATATTTTCATTGAACCCGGTAAGCTGTTTCTTGGGGATGGGGATGATATAACAGCTCCATTATATGCAATATTGGCAATATCAATATTGCTTTTCGTAGAGTTTAGTATGGAATATTTTAATTCAATTTCCCGGTTCAATAAACTCAAACCCTCTATTAAAATGATGGGATTCTCATTCATTATTTTCCTGATACTATATCTTGGTGTATTTGATAGTAGTCAATTTATTTACTTCCAATTTTAGCTGATATATAGAACTTCATGAAGATCTTAAAGAGAACATCACAATTTATATTTCTTATAATTATTTCTGATCTAATTTTGGGTCAGATTGCCGGGGTTATCTATTTTAGTCAAAAAACGGGGAAATATGCCAGACTTACAGAGACTATTAAAGAAACTGAAGCCCCCATATTGATAATGGGAAGCTCTCATGCTTACAGGCATTTTAACCCGGATATAATTTCTAAAAATTTAAATAAGGATGTATACAACGCAGGTGTTCAAGGTAAAAGACTTCATTTCCAGGCTACTCTTGGCTCAATAGTTTTAAAAAGATACACTCCTTCATATATCGTACTAAACGTAGACCCCTACTGGCTAACTGAGGCTGAAGATACTGAAGCCATTTCTGAATTAGATCCATACTATTGGCAGAATAAAGAGATCATTGATAAAGCAACCGATGAATCTGAATTCATCCATACGATCAAAATGTTATCGAGCGCATATAGATATAATTCCACATTGATCCATATCATTAAATATTATTTTCTCCCTCAAAAGTCACAAAAAGGATATCAGGCTCTTAATGGGACATTAAGTGAAGAGTTACTGTATCAGAATGAGGGTGATAAGAATTTGATAAACAGAACACCGTTGGAAAGTTCATTAAATACACTCACAAATTTTATAAAAACATCTAAAGAGAAAGGTAGTCAGGTAATAATCACGATATCTCCCACTTTCAAGGCAATCTATTCGAAGAATGATTCTGAGATGGTTGCTTTAAAAGAAATTTCTCAATCCGAAGACATTCCTCTTTTTGATTTGAGCAATAACGAACAATTCAGTGGAAATAATGAGCTTTTTTATGATCCTACTCATTTGAATTCCCGGGGAGCAGATCTCTTTTCCACTATGATCTCAGATTCGTTAAAAACAACTTTTCAGTTTGATTAAAACTTATCGTAGTTCTTAGAACCTTATCCAGTCTTTGTCTTCCAGCCACTGGATAAATGCCGGAAGGAAGGTAACAGAAGTGAGTAAAGTCATTCCGATTCCAACTACTGCCATTTCGCCTAATGAACGAAGTCCCGGGTGCGAAGTAAAAAGCAAACCTGCAAAGCCTAACATTGTAGTGAATGATCCCATCGTGATATGCTGGCCGGTACTTGAAAGAACTTCCCACATGCTGTTTCTCCCTTCATCACGGTAACGATGAGCAAGGTGCACACCGCTGTCTTCACCGATGCCAAGTATGGCGGGTAAAACCACAAGATTATAGAAATTAAACTGTAGTCCGAAGATCATCATCACCCCGAATAATCCCAATAATCCAACTAACAGAGGTAACATGGCTATGATCGACCATCTGAAAGACCGAAAAGTAAACACCATGAAAATGTAGATGATCAGAAAGGTTGCTCCCACCATATACGGACTTTCACGTCTTAAGAGATCGAGCATATTGGCTGCCACTATACTTGTGCTTGCTGCATAGTATTTTTTTCCATTGTCCAGATCCACTTCCCCGACATCATTTTTGAAGGCGATGGATTTTCTACCGTCCGATAATCCAACTGAAGGATATATAATTACAAACCTACCAACTTCTCCATCTTTGGTTATGAATCGGGATTTAAGATAATCCGGAATCTGCTCAATACTTAAAGGTTCCGTTGTTTGAGCAGCCCTTCTCAGTTTATCCAGATCTTCGTCATCTTTTCCAACCAATAACGGGTCTTTCAATAACTCTCTTACACGTGCGATCTTCTCAAGTTTTGCGCGTTCTTCCTGCTCTGTAACGGGGAAACGCTCTTGCAACGACTCAATACTTTGTATGGTAGGAGAAGTCGTGTCTGAGGCCATTTTCTGGCGCAATTTATCAACAATAGCTTCCACTTCACTATCATCATCAGCAATTATGTACGCAGGATTTCTTTTACCGGAGCTTCCCACTTCTCCTGCTACTTCCCTGAATTTTTCATAATTAGGGAATTTTGGCTCAAGTTTTCCAAAATCGTACTGGAATTGAAGATGATCACTGAAACCGACCACTAAAGCTGAGATCACTAATCCAGCGACCACGATAGTTCGCGCAAACGGATATCTTTTTTTTGTGACATTATGAAAATCTTCATTGTGGCTGAAGAGAATGAAATTATATCGCTCAAAGATCACTAATAATGAGGGAAGTACATAAAGCATCGTGAATAGGGCCAACAAAATTCCTGTACCGGAAATAAATCCGAATTCAGAAAAGCCTCTGAAGTTTGCAAACATAAGCACATATAAGGCCGCGGCCGTGGTAAAGGCACTAACTAATATTGCTTCACCGGTTTTATCATTCGTGGTGTAGATCGCATCGACTACATCCATACCACTTGAGCGAAGTTCAATATACCGGGCGTAATAATGGATACCGTAATCTATACCCAGACCAAAAAGAATAACAAAGAGTACGGAAGTCATCGTATTTAACATCCCCAGATAAAAGTAGGTCAATCCGAAAGTCCAAATCAAACTGATTACTAACGGAATACCAATAATAAGTACCGGTATAGGCATTCTTATGATATGACTCCAAATCGAATAAGATTTACCGGAAGATGTACCTCTGCGATAATTGATGTATTTCTTGAAGAAAAAATAGAGCATAACCAGAAGTATCACGGAACTTATTCCACTCGCAAAACTACCGATCACATCTTTCATTATTGAAGTGAGTTCCTCTAAATGTCTCTTTAATCGTCCTCCGAACTGGACTTTCATCTCCGGATGAAAGGAAGCAGGATCAAGTGCAGTAATGAGACTATCATAGGCTGCGAACATATCTTCCAGGTATTGAATATCACTTTTAGAACCTGTCGGAAAGAATTTAAGAACCATGACGGTACTATCTTCGCTTATAGGATATTCCGATGGTACCAGTGTGTTGTAGCTTTCCTGAAAATCATCGGCCCGTGTATCTTCTTCCTCTTCATCCTCACCCAGATCAAAATAAAAGGGATTCGCTTCTTCTTTAGCTTGGCGAATTTCGTCCTGAAGCCATTCCGTAATGTCATCTAATTCTTTGTTACTGGCCAGATAGAGGGCATTATTCTCGAGAACTTCCGTGTCTTTTCGAAATTCAGCTCTTTCGAAATAGTTATCCTTATAACGTGGGTAGTACAACTCCAGACTTTTGGGAATCAGTGCCTCAGCAAATGCTTTATTAGCCTCAAAACTTGGCGACTGGATCGCAACCTGCATTTCTGATTCCCCGCCTACCATCTTTTGCAACCGTTCCAAAGCTAATACATTGGGGTTGTTCTCCGGAAGTAAATTGGCAATATCTGTGTCTACCCGGAGCTTACTTGCATAGTACCCGCTAACTATTGCTAACAATATGCTCACCGAAAGTACCCAAAACGGATACTTTACATTTAACTTAAGTAAGGGTTTAAAAAAATTAAGAATTCGTTTCATTTAGTAAGGTAGATCACAAAATTTCAAGAGTGCAAAGATACACATTTAGCAACTTATAATGGGATAACTGATCACTGCTTTGTGTTTTTTATCAATCTTTGATCCAATGATTTAAACATGATGTCATCATAATCTGCCTCGGCAGTATCATTTACTGAGTTCCCGTCACTCAGTATGAGTATAGCCAATGGTCTGGCAGGTGGGTCGTCCCCGAACAATCTTCTATAATCTTCCACGATGTTTTGTTCTACGGTTATCCAATGTTCACCGATATTTTCTGAACCTGATTCCAGAACAACTATTTTTTGATTGCCATAGAAGATGGAATTTTCTGAGCCTTTTTCTAAGGTACTACTCCAAGTATAGCGTATTGATTTTGGTACTTTTTTGAAAAGTGCAACTCTTCCCATATCAAAAACAACGTAGATGCTTGCGGCTGCATCATTTTTATGATTTTCCAGCTCATTCCCCCCTTCAGGAATCTGTTTACCCCGCCATTTCCAGCTTAGTATCGGAGTTTCATAGATATTTAAATTTTCCCGTTCTTTAAGTGGGAAATTCAAGTGCCGGGCATCGGTGCCTTCGTAATGCAGATATTTGTTATTACATACCTCGTCGATGAAATAAGAATAGTACCGGGACTCTTCAGGCTCATTTGCCGCATTCTTTACATCCCGGTTGTACCATCTGTCAGGCAATTTACCAACCATGTCGTCCTCGAAATCATCCACAACCAATATTCCGTTACTCAATTCAGGAATTGGTTGCTTGACCTCATCCGGGATGTTTATTTGAGCTAATACAGATATTGAATTGATGATAATTAGTAAAAAAGAAATTGAGAGGCGGATCATGTAATTAATTTGTCGTGCCGTATGAGTTGAATAATGAGTATATTTGGTTCTTTTCAATGAGTTTATCTGAGTTCAGAGAACGTGGGTAATCCTGTATTTATTCTGATATTAAGAGCATTTAATTAATGACTACAACCGGTAAAGAGATTAATAACGAAACAGTGAATAAAGTTCCGAAAGTTAGCTGTCTGATGGTTACCGCAAATCGCCGTGATCTGGCTAAAAGAGCTGTTCAGTGTTTTATAAATCAAACTTACGAAAATAAAGAACTAATAATTATAGATGATGGTGAAGAAGATTACGGTCCAATTTTAACCGGGATCCCCGACGATCAGGTCAATTATGTGAAATTAGAAAAAGAACCGGATTTCGTATTGGGTAAATTACGAAATAAGAGCCTTGATTATGCTACCGGTGATTATCTTATCCAGTGGGATGATGATGACTGGTACCACGAAGACCGAATCAAAATTCAGGCTGAAATTTTGAATAGTGGGTATGACGCCTGTTGTCTCTCTTCCGCCTTAATGCACCTTGATTCAGATGAATTCATGCATCATCCATATGTTGGGATCTTACCAGACGGTATTCCCGGAAGTATCATGCATCGAAAAAGTGACTCGATCAGATACCCTGAGACCAAAAGAGCTGAAGATACCGTGTACCTGAATGAATGGATGAAAAAACGTTATTTCAAACTGGATGATTCTTATAATTACCTCTTCTTACGTGCCTATCATGGGAACAACACATGGGAACAGGATCATTTCAGAAGGAGGATTCGTAATTCACCGAAAGCATTGGTTCAATATATCTGGCATGCTGTTATAAAAAATGATCTTTTTGGGCATCCAAGATTCCAATTAAGTGAACAAGCCAAAGAAGCATTTAATCAGTTTTTAGAATTATCCCGCACACTGAATTTGATTCGATGAAGAAGATCTATTTGGTGGGGTGTCCTCGTTCGGGAACTACCTTATTACAAAGTTTACTTGCCTCACATCCTGAAATAGTATCATTTCCGGAAACCCATATTTTTTCCAGAACTATGCATATTAATGCTTTGGTTCGGTTCTTTACAATTTATGGTTATAAGAAACTCGAGATTGTTAGAGAGATCCTGGATGGACTGTCTGTACCCTGTCAGGATCATGAGCTACCCGGTACACCGATCTTTTTTACTAAGCATTGGATAAATCAATTATTCCCTTTACTGGATAAGATCGGAAATACATACGATCAGAATGGGACAGCCACCTATTTACTTGAAAAAACACCGCGTCACCTACATTTTCTACATCTGATCCAGCAGGCAGATCCATCAGCGCATTTCATCCACATCATCAGGAAAGGAGAAAATGTTGTCGCCAGTTTAACCGAAGCAACAAGTAACAGCCCCGATCATTGGGAAGGTGCGCGATCTATTAAGAAGAGTATTTTTTGGTGGAACCGGAGTATAAAAATATCCAAACACTTCATTGGCACGAAGAATCATCATTTTGTACTATATTCAGATCTTGTGAGAAATACAGAAGCTAATCTGGCACGTTTATTTAAACATCTTGAGATTTCAGAATTTCATACAGAAGCTGTTAATTCTTTTCATGAAACTGCGGAAGAACTGATTACCGAAGACGAAGTTTGGAAACAGAATAATACGAATGATAGCATAGAAAAATCGCGAAAATTTAAAGCTTTAGCCCAGAGTGACCAGGATTATATATCTAAAAACCTGATCGATTTCGACTTCAATTCACTTCTTACGGATCAAGAGAATACATAGCACTTACACCCAGTCCCCAATTTCTGCCGTAAAGTTCACTCGTATCCCCTGCCATTTGAATACCAATGACCAATCCATTGATCTGTTTCAATTCTTTGGAGATCTTAAGATAAATAGAATGGTTTATCTTTTTCAGTTCACCCAATGGCCTTAGCTTAGCCACCAGTACTCCCCCATCAGAATATTTTTCGATGATCTGATCTTGCACCTCTCCATAGTTTCGTGAATACGTGTATTTAAGTCTGGCAGTAATACCTTCCTTAAAATCAAATATCCCCCCTAAATGATGAGCAACCAGAATGTTGTTAACTATGGGACGATCCAACCCTCCGTTTGTCAAAATCAAGGAATTTCCAAGCACCTGCCCCTGATAGGTCCATCCTGTTCTGTATGCATAATGATTGTAATAGCTGGCAACACCATATGGTTCAAAACTAAATTTATCCTGCCTTTTAGTTTGAATATGCTCGTAAAGAATCTCTCTAACCGGTCCCTTTGATGACCTGATCCTCAGATTCCACAATCCATCTGGAAAACTTCGAAATCTGGTAGATATCTTATCTTCCAGATAGAACATTCTTTGAATATCGATCCGGTATTTATCTAAGCGGAATTCTAAACCGAAATCATACCCTGCCACTGAATTGCCAACGGCATTTGATTGCTCTGCACTTGGAGCAGTTGAACTACTCGATCCTAATGCAAATGCGGCTTCAATGAAAGCGTTAAAATCTCCGGGTAATTTGCCCAGGTTTTTATTTACTCCACTCCACTGAACGTTATGAATGATCCCCCCAAATGCAGAAAGCCAATCATAACTTAATCTCAGATAAAAATATTTTTGATGCAGATAGGCATTATTTGTGAATCGGTTTTTACCAAACCAGCCATGTGCCAGCATTGACTTAAAACTCACAATTTGATAGGTCCCCGGAATATCAACATACCCATCGGTGTAAACAGCAACTCTCGGGATCGGAGTAGTATTCCTGCTTATCATCATGTTTCCTGTAGATAGTGAGCTGTATGATTCTCCTAAAGGGTCATCAAAACGTCCAATATTTAGCAAAAATTTGCTTAATGAGGCGCGAACATTCAGTTTATTGATAGTAACTGTAGAATGTGAAGAGGCTCTTGCCAGGAATTGTGAATTTCCACTGATACTAAACATTCCTTTCGTATAGAATACGGTTGAATAATTCAGATCGGTAAGTACATTCCCAGAGCTTTTATCAACTATTCCGTACTGCTGCTGATAGAACCAAAAGGGTAATTCATCTCCACCGGTAGTCAGGGCGGATAATTGAAAAGTAAGATCAGACTGGGCGTAGATAATAGTATGCCCCCCCAAAACCTGTAGAATGTAAATTAACAGGGAGACTTTAAACAGCGTTATTGATCTCTTCCTTTTCTTTGGCAATGTCGTTCTCGTCAACTTCTTGTTTGTATAAGTTAGCAATAAAGTAAGTAACGATATTTAAAATCCTCTTCATAACCAGATTTGCTGTTAATATACCTGCGAGCAAATCATTTGGAACATCCAGCATACCGGACACCTGCAAAGCTACAGTAACAAAGAGAACATCAGTACTTGGAAGGAACGGAACTCTGGTAGAAACAATCAAAATTACTGCTAATGTAAACCAGACCGCCATTGATATTTCCGGTTTGGCCACTTCCCACTGCAAAATCTGAAGAACATTGATCAGTATGATCCGTGATGAGTGTAAGCCAAAGACCTTGAGGCTGTCTTTCCAGCCTAAAGAAAAAATAAATTTCCTAAATCGATAAACAAGGCCGCCAAGTATCAGAATCCCGATTACTATGGCAACTCCTGTTAAAGAGTCTATCTCATTCAGGTAATCATAAATGTTGATATAACCCTGGGTAACAAAATAATACAGTAAAACAATGGTGATGAAAGTAGAGGCAATACTTGAAAGAACATTGTTGTCCTTTATGTACTTGGCAATATCTTTAGGCTGTAGTGGTAAATTATTTTTAGCCCAGTGATAGAGATACAATTCACCGGAGTACCCTACTACATCAGTATTTAGTACTTTCTTTTGGATGAAAATTGGAAGAGCTGCCTTCCACTTTAATGGCCATTTTAGCTTATAAATAAAGATTTCAGCAATGGGTAATGAAAAATATATTAACCCGTATAGCAGATAAAAAAGTGGTTCTGCCGGTAGAGAGTTTACAAGTTTTTCCCAGCCGATATCATATAACTGATAGGCAAGGTAGCCGATAATACCGGCCTGTATAGCATAGCGGAATACTTTTTTTGTATTCTCTTTTGCTCTGTCAGAGAGCTTCATTAGAACGTTGTTCGTCAGATTGATTTCGGGAATTCACCCAATCCGGCATGCCTGCGGAAATTAATTTCTGCCAGTTTTTTTCTGCAAAGGCAAAAAATGGCTTCTTCTCATGATACCAACCAAAATGTATACAAAATGGAGTTGTAATAAGAAAATCCCCGCGACCGGGAATAAATCCAGCTAAGCTGGTGATCAGATTTCTGAAAAATGAGGATTTCAAACCTCTTAACGAATACACAAAATCGCTGTTATAATATTTACAGGTCACATACTGGAAATCTTCATCATGCTCGGTAAGATCCTGAATATAGTCGAGCTGAGGACTATTATGACCTTGTAACCATGGGTAAACCGGATTATTCAGTTTAGACATCGCCATTGCCAGACTCCATTCGCACGATTCTTCAGTACGCCCATGTTCCATCTTTCTACTTCTGAAATGGGTTTCATCTTTACGATCCAGCATTTCACCGGCCAGTTTGCATACCTTTTTCGTCTGATCGTAATCCTTAGCATAGATCATTCCAGATTGCACTCTGCTGAGGTAGGTGAGACCAAATTTTTTGAGAGTTCTTTTTCTGTGACCAAAAAAGATATCTTTTAGCACACCTAATCCTTTAGCAGAACCAAAAAAACTATCAGAGATCAAATTACCGGTAATTGTGAAATCGAATGGTGAAAAGCTGGTCCAGAGTGCATCAGGATTTTTACACCAAATAATATCTGAATCAAGAAACATATTACGATCAAAGATCAGATACTGATACACATTATGCTTAAAACCTACAATAGAAGCATGTTCTTCAGGTAAAGGACGGACTACATCAAAAAGTGTATCAAGGCCATTCTCTTCCAGAATTTTTCTTTGTTTATCACTACAGATCAACGCTACCGGTCGTTTCTTGTCATAGCGTCTTAAACTAGTAACTGATGCTATGGTATGTTTCAGGTATTTAGGGTGACCGTAGCTTACATAGATGTAGCCTTCTTTACCCTGCTTTTCTTTTTTTAATGTCTGTAGCACAATCTGGTTTTTTAAAAAAGATAAGAGTATTTAATACCCTAAAAAAGATATTAATTTCTAACGATTCGCTCGTTTTCTGAGACTTTTCATTAAGGCATCAAAACCACGTTTTGCGATGATTCTCTGAAACTGATTATTATATGACTCAGCGGTATACACATCATCAATACTCATGTCTGTGATCACCCATTCCTCCCCATCATACCGCATTCTGTAATCTACAGGGGTTCTCACTTCATCCAATTCAGCGGTTGTTTTAACCAAAGCCTTGTCTCCATCAATAGAAATATCATTATAGGTAATTTTAGCTCTGTAGATCTCTAATTTAGTTAACGATTGATCTCTGATAATGGTTGAGAACAGATCAACAAACTCTGTTCTGGTATCAGCAGAGATCGTATCATAAGTCTCCTCCAATGCAGTCTTTGCCATTGCATCGAAATCGATCACGCCGTTTATGATCTCCTTTAATTCTTCTCTTTGCTGATCGGTATATTCAGTACCCTCGGGGCCTAATAAAGTCTTTATCTCCTGATCCCTTTCCGTAAGTAAGCTCTTAATTTCGGTAGGTGAATGTTGAGCAGACGCAGCCGTGCTGAATAGTGCAGACACAATGATGACGTATATAAATGTATTTTTCAGATATCTCATAAATCCGTTATTAATTTTCAATCGGTGTTGTTAACGGTAGTCCTGCTGATTTATTTAGCTTCGCAACCGATGAATTATATTCGAAGGTAGACTGCATAAGTTTAAGTTTTAACTCCAGTTCCTTCTTCATGGCATCCGTTAGATTTTTCACATCTCCGAATCCAAGGTCATAATCGAGCTGCTCAGAACGCAACCATTTCTTTGCAGTCAACAAAGCTTCGTCCGTTTTCTTCATTTTAACATCTGCAAGTGCAGCTTTACGATAATTCTCGTTCACCTGTAAAATAGCCCCTTCTCTGGCAGCCTGCTGAGCAAAATCAACTCTTCGTAACTCAATTTTGCTTCGCTCAATATTCGCCTTAATAGAAAAGAAATTTAAGTTAACTCTGATAGCAAACGCGGCTCCACCATTAAAGTAATTGGTATTATTTATAATAAATGGGTTATCCTGATAAGGACGGTTTGGCGTGAAGGCATAATTCACAAAACCACCTAAGTAAAGACCCGGATAATTTTGACGTTTTAATGCTTCGATATAGGTTTCGGTTGCCTGTTTACCAAATTTTAATGCCTGAAGATCCGCACGGTTATCAAATGCGGTAGATTGGTAAAATCCGATAGGAGCTAATTTATAGGGTAAAGGGTCTAAAAATCGTGTTTCCGGTTCATAAACAGCATCGGTCCCATCACTTAACAAATAATTCCAGGTCTCTCGTACAAACTCCATATTTCGCTTCACTTCTTCTATCTGAATATCGAATTCGGATTTAAAGATCTGAAATTTGAATACTTCTGCAGGATTAAGATCAGGGTCTCCTTCTTCCTCCATCTTATTGATCTGTCGTTCGATCTGACCAATTTTTTCAGTTGCTTCATCCAGAAGTCGTTCAATCTCGAATGCCAACACAAAACTATAGTATAGATCAAAGAGTTTTACTTTAAGATCCTCTTCTTTTGATTCTGTCTGCAGTCGTACAGCTTCCGCACCTTTTCGTGCTGCATCAATGGATTTACTTATACCTCCCCAAACAAATATGGGCTGAGCTGCACTCAAATTGAATTTAGTGTAGATACCCCAGTCATTCCAATCATTACGAAGATTTGGATCCAGATAATATTCATCATCAGGTAGTGGGTTACCATTGGGCAATAGGCTGTCGCTTTTAACACCGGGAACCAACCCATGTTGAGATTCAAATCTCATATTGGGAAGAAAACGCTGAGCTTTGGCCTGCTCCACTCTGTTTTCTGCCAGATCGATATTCTCTCTCATGTATTTAACCTGACCAGAGCTATTCATAACCCGGCTGATGAACTCATCATAACTGATCCTTAATGTATCCTGTGCAGTTACATCAATTGATAGAATAAAGGAGAAAGTAAAAAAGAGTAGAAAAGTTCGTGCGATCATAAATATGAAAGTTAGTGTGGCTTAAAACGCGTGCACGATATATTTATTGAAAAAAGAAATAGCCCCTAAGAGGGGCTATTCTAACTGCGGAGAGTGAGGGATTCGAACCCCCGGAGACTTGCGCCTCAACGGTTTTCAAGACCGCCGCATTCGACCACTCTGCCAACTCTCCAATAAAATTATGAATCGCTAAGCGCTTGTGCACCAGAAACGATCTCAGAGATCTCAGTGGTGATGGCACTTTGTCGAGCCTGATTGTATTTGAGACGTAAATCCCGTTCCAGCTCTTTAGCGTTTTCAGTTGCGCTGTCCATTGCAGACATTCGCGCTCCCTGTTCCGAAGCGTTCGATTCAAGCACTGCTTTCCAAAGTTGCATGTTTAAATGCAAAGGTAAAAGTTGTGCTAAAATAGCCTCAGAATCGGGCTCGAAAATATAGTCAATTACTTCGTTAGAATCATCACTATTATCAGCAGAAATTTCAGACGGATCTATAGGTAACACCTTATCGATCTTTCTGTTCTGTGCGATCACGGATTTAAATTCATTAAAAGCTATGAAGACTTCATCGTAAACTTCTGATGTAAAAGAATCAATTACTTGGTTCATGATAGCAGAAGATGCATCGTAACTAATAGAATCAAAAAAACCGGGATGAGATTCTGAGATTTTGTAATTGCGTTTCTTAAAATGAGCGGTAGCCTTTTTCCCGATAGTGATCAGGGATAAGGTTCCATTCTTATGGAATTCACCAAGCTCATTTTGAATAAAAATCTCAACTTCTTTGAACAGGTTATTGTTAAAACCTCCACAAAGACCTCTGTCTGAACCGATAACGATCAATAATACTTCACTGATATCATCGGCTACCCGCATGATCGGATTTTCTGCAGAACTATTACCTGCAAGTCGGCCAACCACATCCTGTAATTTAGCTGCATATGGCCGAGTTTCGATCATACGATCTTGCGCTTTACGCAACTTCGCAGCAGCCACCATCTTCATGGCTTTGGTGATCTGCTGAGTATTGTTTACCGTAGAGATCCGGTTACGTATGTCGCGAAGATTGGCCATATCAGGCTTCCTTAGTAGCTAATAATTGATCGATTACAGTCTTAGCAGCATCAATCACTTTATCGCCAAATTCATCACTCAACACTCCTGATTTGGCCAGGTCAGCCATTTCAGTGGAGAATTTTGCGTTTACTGTATCTAAGAACTGCTCCTGGAATTCACTAATTGAAGCTACAGGTAATTTATCAAGTAATCCTGCATCATTCACTTTGAGAAGCACGATCTCCTGCTCAACAGGCAGAGGTTTATAAACATCCTGCTTAAGCAATTCAGCTGTTCTTTCTCCTCTGCGTAACTGTGCCTGAGTAGCGGCATCAAGGTCTGAACCGAATTTAGCAAAAGCCTCCAGTTCACGATACTGAGCGAGATCAAGTTTCAAAGTACCTGATAATTTCTTCATCGATTTCACCTGTGCGGATCCACCCACACGAGAAACTGAAATACCCACATCAATAGCAGGACGAGTACCCTGATTGAACAAGTCAGTATCCAGGAAGATCTGACCATCCGTGATCGAAATTACGTTGGTAGGTATATAAGCAGAAACGTCACCGGCTTGTGTTTCAATAACAGGAAGTGCAGTTAACGAACCGCCACCTTTTACAATTGGTTTCAGTTCTTCCGGAATGTTGTTCATTGATCTGGCTACACCATCATCGTCGATGATCTTTGCCGCTCTTTCCAATAATCTACTATGAAGATAGAATACATCACCGGGGTAAGCCTCACGACCAGGAGGACGCTTCAGCAATAGCGATAATTCACGATATGCAACCGCTTGTTTAGAGAGATCATCATAGATCACCAAAGCGTGACGTCCGGTATCTCTGAAAAACTCACCTACAGTTGCACCTGTAAACGGAGCAATGTACTGCATCGGAGCAGATGAACTTGCTGGGGCAGAAACAATCACAGTGTAGTCAAGTGCGCCATTTTCTTCCAGAACCTGACGAATACCTGCTACAGTTGAAGCTTTTTGCCCTACTGCTACATAAATACAAAATACCGGCTTTTCTGAATCCTGAGTTGCTTTTTGATTGATGATCGTATCAACTGCAACAGAAGTTTTACCGGTCTGTCTGTCACCAATGATCAACTCACGCTGTCCCCTTCCGATAGGAATCAAAGAATCAATGGCTTTGATCCCTGTCTGCAGTGGTTCAGCAACCGGCTCACGATAAATAACACCGGGAGCTTTACGTTCCAGTGGTAAGCGGTAAGTATCACCTGTTACAGGACCTTTTCCATCTAGCGGATTTCCCAAGGGGTCGATAACACGACCTAAAAGACCTTCACCCACATTCATAGAGGCGATATCTTTAGTTCGTTTAACCGGATGCCCTTCTTCCACAGAGTTAGAGGATCCAAAAAGTACGATACCTACGTTATCCTCTTCGAGGTTAAGTACCATACCGGTTACAGGATTACCATCCTCATTTTTTGATTCCGGTAATGTTACAAGCTCACCGGCCTGTACCTGAGATAATCCATATACACGCGCAATACCGTCGCCTACTTCAAGTACGGTTCCTACATCATAAACATCTGCTTCACTGTCGAAGCCGGATAATTGCTTGCGTAAAATGGCTGAAACTTCGTCGGGTCTGACTTGGCTCATTGTGTTTTATAATTTCTGAGTCGGTTCTAATTCAATTCCACGGATTTATCAAGCAGAGTAGCTTCAAGTTGTTCCAACTTGTGTTTGATGGTACCGTCGATCACAGTATCATCAATCTTAACAAGTAAACCGCCTTTCAACTCTTCTTGTTCGTGTAGTGCAAGATTCACTTTTTTGGAAGTGGTTTTTTCCAGATTTGCCTGTAATTTTTCAACCTGTGCCTTAGATAACTTTCTGGCCGAGTGTACCTCAACCTCAATTATTCCGGCATAATCGTTATATACGGTAATAAATCCCGTAACGATCTCATTCAGTATAGATGCTCTTTCTTTTTTGGCGATCAGGGTCATGAATTTCATCATGAGTTCCCCAACATGCTTTTGAAAGATCGTATCCAGCGCAATCTTTTTGTCTGAAGGCTTAACCACCGGACTCTTAAGAAATGTCACCAGTTCTTTAGAGTCATCAATAGTGTTTTTTACAAACAGAACATCTTCCAGAGTTTTATCCACCACTTTAAGATCTAGAGCGATCTCAAGTAGTGCACTGGAATATCGTCGCGCTGCTTTAGATACCAACATACGTTGAAAAATTAATTTTTAGGCAGGTCGGATATAAAACTATCCACCAGCTTGCTGTTTTTTTCGTTATCTAGCTCTTCATCAAGAATGATGGATGCAGATTTGATTGCCAATCGAGCTACTTCTTCCCGAAGTTCGTTCAATGCCTGTTTCTTTTCCTGTTCGATAGAAACACGGGCTTGTTCAACAATCTGTGCTGCCTCCTCTTTCGCTTTATTGATACGCTCTGTACGTACCAACTCTGCTTCTTCTAAAGCTTCCTTTCGGATCTGTTGTGCTTTAGCTTCAGCATCACGAAGTGCTTTCTCATTGTCTTTAGAGATTTCTTCTGCTTTAGCTAATGCTTTTTCAGCAGATTCTAAAGATTCCTTGATTTTAGCTTCACGCTCATTCAGCGCCTTCATGATCGGAGGTACAGCGTATTTCATCATAACCAGGATAAAAAGCACCATGGAAATAAGAATCCATATTGCAAATCCAGGATTGAATGAAAGTATACCGCCTCCGCCTGCTAATAGAAGAGTCATTATTAATCCTTAATTATTGACCAATTCCTAATGCAAGAAGGATACAGATTACTGCACCAAGAAGGGCTACACCCTCGATGAAAGCTGCAGTAAGAATCATTGCACCACGAATATCGCCAGAAGCTTCTGGTTGACGAGCAATACTTTCTGTAGCTGCTTTACCGATCATACCGATACCGATTCCAGCTCCAATTGCTACGATTCCAGCTCCAATACCAGCTGCTAAAAGTCCCATAGTTTTCTTTCTTTTGTTTGTTAAAGTTATGAGTGTTTTAAAATGATTAAGCTACGTGTTCAGCGTTGTAATGCTCTTCTTCATGAGCATGATCTTCAGCAGCCATTCCAATAAATACTGCTGAGAGCAACGTGAAGATGTAAGCCTGTAATAGTCCAACAAATACTTTGAGCGCATAAAGCACCACGGTTAGCACTACTGAAAAGATGCTTACACCATACCCTGCTACCGGGCCAAACAAATCAGCAAAAATAAAGATCAATCCAAGTATCGCAATGATCATTATTTTTCCTGATAACATATTGGCGAAAAGTCGAATAGCTAAAGCAAAAGGTTTAGTGAATAACCCGAGGATCTCTACAGGAGTTAAGATTGCACGAACCCAGGTTGGCACACCGGGAAACCAAAAAACATGCATCCAGTGATCTTTTGTACCACTGAATTGAGTGATAATAAAAGTTATGATAGCAAGGGTAGCAGTAACTGTAAGATCAGCAGTGGCGGTAGCCGCCCAGGGCAGGAGTCCTAACAAATTCATGAAGGCAATACCCATAAATGCCGTGAACAGATACGGAACATAACGGTCAGCTTTGTGCTTGTCGATATTTGCTCTGGCTACATCATCACGGATAAATACAAACAGCACTTCAAATATGTTCTGGAAGGTACCTTTCGGCTCAACTTCATTACCAATTCCTTTCTTATAACGCCCAGCCATGAATATGGTCAGCAAAAGAGCCATCCCCATTGACAACCAGAAATACACTAAATGAGAAGTAATTGAGAAATCGATAACAATATGCCCCCCATCTGCCGGATGAATAGCATGATCCTCTTCAATAAATAATCCCGACTCTACAGCTGCGTGCGTATTTGAAAACACATTAAACTTCTTATTGTGTGCAGCATCTTCCCAATAAATGATTTTAGGGAGATAAATATGAATGCCAACAAAATTAAAATAATCGTGATCGGCAACGGTTCCCATCACATCAAGAACAGGCTCTTCTTCATGAGCAGTATCGGTAGAATGAGTTTCAACTTCGTGCTGTACAGCTTCGTGTTGATCACTATTTAATGCGAGCAGATCTGGCGTCTGAACGGATAAAAATAAAAGGGTCAGAAACAGGCGTCTTAAGGTCTGGATCATTAGCGATATTTACTTCTGTTATGAAGTGATTTTTGGAATAAAATGATTTCTATTACAGATTGATAAAGATAGGAAATAATAAAACTAACTGTAAAGTAGATTTCATCAAATTTTAACAAAAACACCAACACTGCAAAGGAGATCAAAACAATCAGAAATCGTATGGCCATTGCAAAAAAATAGATCTGGAGAAATTGCTCATCGTTCACATTCCAGAACCTCTCTACCACAAATACAGCAGCAAACACAAATAAAGTGCTTATTAGGTAACCGGCTCCTATTGCGATAAGCCTGTCGCTTGCAAAAAAGAATGTGATTAACAGCGCAGTTACCGGTAAAATCTGAGCGACCCAGTATTTCTTTGACATCAAAATAATTAATCTTCGTTTTCTAATCGTCGGGATATTCTCAGGATCATCAAAAAAAATAATATCAAGCCTAGCAATGAACCTGAAAGAATACCAATTGGAGTAATGTTAAAATATCTGTCCAGAACAAACCCCAAAAGAATCGGAACAAGCAGAGATCCGGCGATCTCTGCACCCAATCCTAAATATTCCATGTATTTTTTGGGTAACAGCTCCCGGCTCAACTGCCTGATTTTTTCAGATGAGTATCTTTCTCATAGTCAGCGTCGTTGATCTGAGAAATAGATTTCATGTCTTCTCCCATTCTGCAGGCTCCGTTAATTTGTGCCCCTTCTTCAACGACCAACGTTTTCGTGTATATGTTTCCATCAATTACCGCATTCTTTCGAAGAATCAGTTTATTGGCAACCTTAACCTCACCTTCCACTTTTCCTGCAATATCTGCCTCAGATGCTGTTACATTCCCTGTCACTCTGCCTTTACCGGTAATGATCAGTTTACCTTTCGAGATCGCTTCTCCATCAATCATACCTCCGATACGAATATCAGAATTTGCGCGTAGATTCCCTTTTAGCTTGGTACCTTCACTTATTATATTAACAGACGGAGAATTTGTAGTTGTATTACTCACAGTAGATCCGGTTTTTTTGTTATTAAACATAGATTATTGAATTAGATACATCTCTGGATTTTGGGGTAGCCCGTCTTTCCAGATCTCAAAATGCAGATGCGCTCCGGAACTCGTTAGTCCCACATCGCCGGTAGTTCCGATAATATCACCTTTTAGCACTACATCTCCACTTTTTTTAGTAAGAGATGAACAATGCTTAAATACAGTAACGATTCCACCTGCATGTTGGATGATCATTACATAGCCATCATTCATGGTCCAACTGGCATTAACAACAGTACCATCGGCTATGGCTGTTACTTCGATATTTGATTTTGTTGCCAGATCGATCCCAAAATGGAATTCATCCGGCTCATAATCTCTGCTCAAAATACCTTCCACCGGATATGGAGCCGGGAAACTGGGTGCATTCCTGAGAATATTTGAAAATACAATTCCTGAAGTGCTGAGCTGATTGTCTTGTGCAATAGGTTCGATCTCTGCCCCGGACACCATTTCTGACGATGATTGCTCTTCCAGAATCTGAGCAAATCGATCGTCAATTTGTAAGGTGGTATCCATACTAAGCCGGATGATGTTTTTCATATCCTCTAATTGAGTATTTCTAACATCCAGTGAATCCTGCAAGGCAACTACTCTTTCAGTTACATGTACTACCTGCCTTCTCATTTCAATGTCTTCTTTATTATAGAGCAGTGCACCAAGCGGTGTAAGCATAAAGGTTAACGCCACAAACACTGAAAATAACAGACTGATTACAGTGATAAGTATGAAAAGAGAATTTGGCCTAATTGAATAGGAATCGTCCTGTCCGGGCTTGGTGTCATCCAGCAGAATTACCGTAATTCGCTTAAAACGTTGGCTATATAATTTTTTTAGAAATTGATACATGTGTTACATCAGTAGCAGGTAAGCATGTTAATTACGAAGAAATTTCATTAAAAACCGAAGCCAAATCTTTTGTGATTTTTTTCCGATTGTATCTATCTATGAAATTTTGATTTACTTCCGGCAGCTTGTCCTCTTTTATATCGTTGATCAGATTTCCCAGTGCTTTTTTTATTTCATCTTTTTGGTTTGGGTTTGCAAGATAAGAGACTCCGTATTCCTGTAAAAGTTTCATCGAAATTCCTTCCGGTACCAATCCTAGTATGGGTTTTTTTGAGCCAAAATATTCGAACATTTTGCCAACCGTAACATGCTCCGCATTTTGTTGATGTCCGATCATGAGCCAGAGTCCATCGGCCGTTGCCACATTTTTAACCGCTTTATCATGATCCAGATAGCCGTGGTCTATTATATCTGAAATTAACCCAAATTGTGCGATCTTATGTCTCACAATCTCATCCAGCCCTCCCTGAAACTCAAATACAACACCTTTCATCAGCTCAGGTTGCTCAGATTTTAACTCCATCACACTTTTGAAAAACAAATCCGGAGTACGATCACCATAAAATAGACCACTGTAGAGTATGCTCAGTGTTTCTACATCTTCAGTATCAGTAACTTCAACTTCAAAATCCTCAGGATCAAAACCCTGATTTACAACCCGGATATCTGATCCCGGGTACCGTTTTCCAAATGAATCCTTATAGCTGTCATTGATCACAGTAATTAAATCTGCCTCTTCAAGGGTCTCTTGTTCAATGTCAGCCATTTTTTTTCTGTGATAGGGAGTCGGATATTTGATAAGATGGCTTTCTAACCATTCATCCCGAAGGTCCATTACAGTTTTTTTACCTGTACTTTTTTTCAGTTCCGCTGCCAGAAGTAAATTACTGTAAGGGGCCGCTGTCGCATAGATTAGGTCAATATCCTCTGATTCAATGATCTCCAGTGCTCTTTCATAACCCGATCTGATCCATCCCTTTTTATTATCGGGAAGCCAGAAAAAAGTAGAGATCTTTCTCAGAAAATTATCCACCGCTGATGGCAATTGGATCGACCTTGTGCCTCCGTAATGAAGAGGAGTATTTCCCTGCACCCGATGAGTTGTAATATTCAGGGATTCAAACTCGCTGTTCAATGACTGATCAAAGGTATGATATGCTCCCGGTTCAGGACATAGAATAATGGGATTCCAGCCAAACTCTCTCAAATATTTAACAAATTTGAGCGGGCGCTGAACCCCACTCCCCCCCATGGGAGGGAAGTAATACACGATAAACAATACGTTTTTCATGTCCGGTGAATAGGTCACACCGAGTAATTTGGAGCTTCTTTGGTGATCTGAACCGTATGAGGATGACTTTCGCGGTAGGATGCTGCTGAGATCTGAACAAACTCAGCATTTGATTTCATTTCTTCTACCGTAGCAGCTCCACAATATCCCATGGCAGCTCTCAATCCTCCATTCATTTGGTGAACAACCTCACTCAGATAGCCTTTAAAGGGAACCCTTCCTTCAATCCCCTCGGGAACCAGTTTCTTGATATCATCTTCAACATCCTGGAAATAGCGATCTTTTGAGCCTTTTTTCATCGCTCCTATACTGCCCATACCCCGGTAGGATTTATATTTTCTGGATTCGTAGATGATGGTCTCTCCCGGACTCTCATCTACCCCGGCAAACATCGATCCCATCATAACAACATCTGCACCACCTGCAATGGCTTTAGGAATATCACCGGTCTGTTTGATTCCCCCATCAGCTACAATACCAATACCGGCTTCATTACAAAACTCGGCTACTTCCATAATGGCACTTAACTGGGGAACTCCTACTCCGGTCACAACCCTTGTTGTACAAATTGAACCCGGTCCAACACCGACTTTAACCACATCAGCGCCGGCTTTGGCAAGTGCTTCTGCAGCACTTTTAGTGGCAATATTTCCACCAATCACATTAAGCGTAGGATATTTCTTTTTAATTGAAGCTACTGTATCCAATACTCCCTTCGAATGGCCATGTGCCGTATCTACGGTAATGATATCTACACCGGCATGTACAAGTGCATCCACTCTTTCAATGGTATCAGGAGTTACACCAACTGCCGCACCTACTCTTAATCTTCCCATTTCGTCTTTACAGGCGTTCGGGAAGTTCATTTTCTTTTCGATATCCTTAAAAGTGATCAGACCAACTAATTTGTTATTCTGATCCACAATTGGAAGTTTTTCCACTTTGTGTGTTTGCAGGATCTCTTCTGCCTGCTGCAGATTGGTTCCTTCTTTTCCGGTGATAAGATTATCACTGGTCATGATAGTGCCAAGCTTTTTATTCAACTCCGACTCAAAACGAAGATCGCGGTTCGTTACAATTCCGATCAGTGTGCCATGTTCATCAATGATCGGAATTCCCCCGATCTTGTGTTTTCTCATCAGATTCCGTGCATCCATCACCGTTGCATCAGCAGGCAGCGTAACCGGATCCACGATCATCCCGCTTTCACTTCTTTTCACTAAGCGTACCTGTTCAGCCTGTTCACCAATGGTCATATTCTTATGCAACATGGCGATCCCCCCTTCTCTGGCTAATGCAATTGCCAATCGGTATTCCGAAACCGTATCCATGGCAGCACTTAAGATCGGTGTGTTTAATTTCAGGGTGGGAGTCAGATTCACGCTGATATCAACATCGCGTGGTAGTACCTGTGAAAAATTTGGAACTAACAACACGTCGTCGTAAGTAAGTCCCTGTCGCGAGATGCGTTCGAATGGAGAAGAATTGTTCGTTTTTTGCATTAAACGGAGATATTTCGCTTGCGGTTTTTCAAAGATACAAACTTCTGAACAGGATTTTGAACCGATATTTCGTTTTATTTATTCTTTAATGATTTGTTGATATACAGTTATAAGAATTGATTTTTTTTGGAGTTGGATCCTGATCCTTTCCTTTCTTAACTAATTAGAAACTGATATTTAGGGTTGGTCACTTCAAAAAATTTGGCTGAAACTTATCAACATAGATGTAGTACATCGACAGGCTTTTTAAAACATAAATTTTCGTTTCGTTCATGAGTGATAACATTTATTCAAAATCTGAAATATCAAAAATTCTGAAAACGGCCAGTGAGATACAGACCAGAAAAGATCTATATGGAAATAAAGATGGACTCGACGAACACGAATTAATTGAGCTAGCCAAAGAAGTCGGTATCGATCGCGAATCACTTTTGGAAGCATTGGATAAGCACAACCAACCCGAATTCAATACTTCGTATAGCTGGCTTAAAGCCACCTCCAGGGTACAACAGGTTGAAATGGTACAGGGTGAGATCAATGAAGAAAATTGGGAAGAAGTGGTTCAGGAGATCCGTCGAATTAACGGTGGAATAGGCAAACTCATTAAGAATGGTTCTTCTTTTGAGTGGGAACAACGAATGCAGGAAATTGGCTATAAACACCTTTCCTTTTCTCCACAAAATGGAAAAACTAAAATTCAAGCGGTCTTCAGTTGGTCGCCATTACGTTTACTTACTCTTTTTCTGAGCTTTTTCTTTGGTGGGTTAGCTGTCATCGTTTTTCTTAAAGGATTAGGATACCCCAAAGAGCTGGGCGTTCTTTTCTCCCCGTTTGGAGCCGTCGCCGGAATTTCTGTTGCTTCATTATACCTGAGGTCAAAATTTGAAACAGAAAAGAAGAAAATAGGAGCGATCATAAGATCGGTCGGAAAAGTACTGTCAGGAAAACAACAACCTTCTATTGAAATAGACTCCGGTTTAGAGTACTCTGAGGAAACTGTTAATAGGTCCATCAATAAGGAATCTGAATCTATTTAACCGCTATGGGAAAAGTATTTACCCAAAAGGAAATTGGTCGAATTCTGAACAAGGCTTCTGAGTTACAAGTGCTCAAAGACCTTCGTGGAGATACTAGTGGATTGAATGAGCAGGAATTGATTGCCTTAGCAGATGAAGTAGGTATCGATGAAGATACGTTAAAGAAAGCCATTCTACTTTCCGAGTATGAGGAATCAAATGATACGTTCAATTGGTTCTCAGCACAATCTTCCATTCAAACTTCTTTTATAGCAGATGGTGAGATCTCTGATGAAATATGGGAAGATGTGGTTCGCGAGATCAGAAGAGAAACCGGAGGTATCGGCGCACTTAGTAAAGTAGGACGATCTTTTGAATGGGAACAAAGGAAAAAAGACATTGGCTATACACATTTATCCTTCACTCCGGCCAAAGGCACGACTAAAATTCAATACGTAAATTCCTGGAAGGGCATAAAATTTCTATTGAATTTCTTTTTCGGGATGTTCGCTTTTGTATTTGCAGCCATTGCCATTGATAACTCATCAATACAAGACGGGATGGCTTTTCTGTTTGCCACTTTAGCTGCAGTCGGCGGACTTGGTTTAAGTCGTTTTCCTCTCAAATTCATGTACGAGGATCAGGTAAAAAAATCAGACCGTTTAATGAAAAATATATCCCGGGTTATTGAAGAACTGAGTAATGAACGAGCTGCAGAAAATGACGCTCACATTCACTTTGATGATACAAACGAGCAAGAAAATTCAACTTCGGGCCGGCATAACCGGATCAGACATTGAGGTATGCACTCGCCCCTTTTTTGTTCTCTGTTTTAAACCTGATCTCGAAAGTAGCCCCCATATCTCCGTTAACTGATAATTCACCATCAAGCTGACTCACAAAAGTTTCTATCAAAGTTTTCCCGAGAGTATCTTTTTCCAGAAAGTCTTTTTCGGAATCAAATCCTATACCATCATCGTGGATCTCCAATAAGATATTCTCATCAATCTGTTTCAACACTATAGATATAAGCCCGTTCTCTCCCGGCCTGAAGGCATGTTTCAGAGAGTTTGTAACTATCTCATTTACCAATAGACCCAGAGGTATAGCCTGATTGATATCGAGGTGAACCTCATCCATATTGTAACGATACTTAATGATGCTGCCATCAGTTGGAGCATACATGTTCATTAAACTCTTAGATAGCGCCTTAATGTTTTCGATCATGCTTATCCTTGAGAAGCTGTTATTGGTATATAACTGATCATGGATCAAAGCAATGGATTTAATTCTGTTCACACTCTTTGCCAGTGTTTGCCTTATCTCGGGATTGGTATTTGAGATCATCTGTAACTGGATCAATCCGGAAACAATGGCCAGATTATTTTTCACCCGGTGATGTATTTCGGCAAGGAGCATTTCTTTTTCTTTCAATGAATCCAGAATACTTTGCTCAGCAACTTTTCTATCGGTTACATCCCGCATTACCGCCATAAGCATTTCCTGTCCATCATCGTCCATCAATGCAGTTAGCGAAACCTCAACAGGGATCTGTTCTCCAATTTTTGAAAGATGCAGCCATTCGAATTGGATGAATTTTTCCTTCTCTAAACCACTCAATAGCTCTAGTAATACCTCTTCCGAATCACGCCCATCATCTTGTGCAGGAGCAGATATTTGTAAAGGATCTTTGCCAATCAGTTCCTCTTTTTCGTAGCCCAGTAATTTTAAAGTCGCTTCATTACAATCTACATAAACGCCATTTTTATCAGTAAACTGGCATCTGCTGATTTACTAAACAGGTCCCGATATCGTTTTTCAGAAATTCTTAACAGGTTTTCAGCAGTCATCCATGCATTTATGTCGATATGTGTCCCAACCATTCTAAGTGGATTACCTGATGCATCCCTTTCAACCACCTGGCCGCGATCCCAAACCCAGACATTGTGACCATCTTTATGCTTCATACGAAGCTTACAATCATAAAAGTCAGTTTTGCCAGAAAAATGCTCGTCTAAAAGCTTTTCAGATTTCCCGATATCTTCAGAGCAAAGCAGATCCTGCCAGGTTTTTATTGAAATAGGTTTCAACTCTTCCAGTGTATAGCCTACTATCTCTGCCCAACGTTCATTCAGGAACAGGGTACCTGTTTTCAAATCCCAATCCCACGTTCCGGCCTGTGTACCTGCCAGAGCGTGTTGATATCGTTCTTTGGCTTCCTGCAATAACTTTTGGTATACGTATTGTTGCGTAACATTTCTACTAACACCTAATACCCCTGTAATGCTTCCGCTATGATCAAATAATGGACTCAGAGTAAGATCAAACCGAAGTTCTTGTCCGTCATCACTGAATATGGTACTACTGTGAGAAGTCCGTACGGTCTCTCCTTGCAGAGCCATAAATACATTCTGTTCATGAATAGCCCCGGACTCATGTCCCAGCAGGTCCGTTATTCTCCGTCCGATTATTTCTTCTTCATCGAATGGCAGCTCCTCAACTAACGAACCATACAAAGCCGTGATCTTTTGATCACGGTCCAGAGTAAATACGATGTCTTCAAATGAATTTACGACCGCACTGAATTTGTGCTCATTTTCGATCAGAATTTGTTCTCTTAACTTCTCTTCGGTTACATCTGTTACTACACCAAGTATCTTTTCTATTTCGCCCCTTCCATTCCATATCGGACGAGCTTTTGTCCGCACCCATTTCTTTAGGCCGTTGAAGTCGGTAAAGGGCAAGGTCAGATCAAAATTCACTCCATGATGTTTACACTTCTGAAATTTTTTCAGAAAGAGTTTCCGGTCTTTAGCTGAGTAACAACTTAACGTCTCGGTGATGTGCACACTGTGTTGATCGCTATTATAGCCATGTATGTAATAAAGACTTGGCGTCCAGGACATCTCATTTTTTTTGACATCATATTCCCATCCCCCTGTTCTGGAAATTTCCTGAATATCGTTCAACAGATGTTCTCTCCGTTGCGCCTCCTCCTCCATTTTTTTTCTCTCAGAGATGTCTTCTTTTACCGCAACAAAATTTGTAAGAGTACCAGCTTCATTAAAAATCGGACTGATAGTAGAAGATTCCCAGAATAATTCCCCTGATTTGCTTTTGTTGATCATCTCACCGGACCAGATCTCTCCCTGAGTAATAGTATCCCACAGGTTTTCATACAGAGATCTACCGTGTTCCCCGGATTTTAAAATATTGGGTGTTTTTCCCAGTACTTCGTTGTTAGTGTATCCGGTAATAGTGGTAAAAAACCGGTTTACAAACTCAATTTTACCCTCCTTATCGGTGATCACAATACTAACAGGACTTTGATCTATCGCAGATTTAAAGAGTTTAAGTTTGTTGGTTGCTTCGTATTCTTCGGTGACATCCAAACCAATTGAGATCACTGTTCTATCATCTAATGGACCAGTGAAGAAATGCCATTTTCGAATCAGACCTTCTTTGGTCTTTACATTCCAGATGCCATCGTCCTGATGATCATTTATCTCATATAACCGGTTTATATACTCCTTCTTTTCTTTAAACTCTTTGTCGGCATCTGCCTTTTTTATCCAATCATCTATTGTTGTTAATTCATCTCTGGTGTATCCACAGCTAATATGCCATGATTCCGATGTTAGCAGTACTTTTCCATCCTGATGGATCATGATCGGGATAGGGGCATACAGGATAAAATCTTTAAAGCGATTTTGAGCTTTTTCAATACGTTGATTCTTCTTGAAAAGAACAACCCCAATTGATGCTCCTGTCAGAATCAGGATCAGAATTACTACAAAAACAAAAATTCCGAGTTGTTTGATCAGATTTGACCTTTCTGAAATGGTCTGTTGAAAAATCTCTACCGCTTTACGCTGAGCAAACTTTTCGAATGGTGATAACTCATTGAGCACCTTATTCTTTGCTGCTGTTAGTTGTAAATGGTCTTCATATTTGATGATCCGATATTCACCGGACTCTTTAAGTGCATGAATACCGGAACTGAATGTAGCAAAAGCATCTTCGAATTTATTAAGATCCAGTTCATGAGTCTTAAAATGTTCAATAATTCCTGAATAAAGGGAGTCTATGGTTTGAAGCCGGCTAAGTAGCTCACTCGACAGAACAGAATCAGACTCAGGCGTACTTTCAGTACCTAAGTGGTGATGAATCCATAATTCTTCAAACTGTTCAATGGTATGATGAAACTCATAGATGTCGTTGCGGATGCTATACGGCTTATTATAAAATGTATCAATTGCCGTATTTAACCCTACAACCTCTACCAGTGATCTATATCCCAGCCAACCAACTCCGGAAATTAACACCCCCAAAATAACAACCAGGATATACCGATCGGGTATTCTGTTTTTCTTAAACATATTTTCCTAAAGCTAATGCCGGATAATATGCTTATTTAATGAATTAAATATGAACCAGCCGGCTATTTAAGCCGTTAATTTGTCCGAAAAATCCTCTCCTCAAAGTTTCGGAATCTTCACACCTTTAATAGCTGCATCCAGTGAACAAATGCCATCCTGATAGCTGCTTACCCAAAAGTGAACCGTTTCCCGACGACGTTTTATATATTGGTCGCAGCTGGAATATAATCCCTTTAATTCCTGTACCATAAATCTCACATCTTCGTAGATCTCGATCTTTAATGAATCGGGTAATTTCCCCCAACCCATTAAATTGAAAGCCTGCTGCATTTCAAAATATTCATCGGCACTTTCTTTCTTGATGCGGTCTAAGATCGGGGTAACAAATGATCCGGAAGTTAGTTTTGGTGAACGTGTGGTTTTAGATAATGTATTGCTAGTCATGATTGTTCAGTTTTATTTTTGTTTAACTGAACCAAATCTAACACCAAAGAGTGACACCATAGTGTCACCCTTAAATTAACTAATATTGCTGTTCGCCAACGAGCCCTTTTTAGAGCTTTTCATAAAACTGATGTGGTAAGACACACCATCATCTACTGTAATTTCTGCATCTGCATCCAATTGTTTTATGAAGGTATTGATCAGGGTTTGACCTAAGGATTCATTCTTTTCAGATTCGGAAAAGTGAATACCTGTTCCGTTATCTCCAATATGAAGATAGATCCTATCACTATCGTCATGTAATCTTATATAAATTTCTCCTTCCTTAACTCCATTGAAAGCATACTTATATGAATTATTCAGTATTTCATTAATAAGCAGTCCAACAGGAAGTGCCTGATTTATATTGACAAATACTTCTCCCAAATCGAGCTTTACTTCAATATTTATTCCATTCTCGACCGAGTACATGTTACTCAGACTTTTTACCTGCTTACGGATATTATCGCTAAGTGAGATACTTGAAAAGTTATCAGACTGGTATAATTGTTCATGAATATCTGCAATTGAATTGATTCGGTTGATACTGCTGTTCAATAATTTCAGTTCATGTTTATGCTCTGAATTCATTACCTGTAATTGCATTAAACCGGATATTATCGCCAGATTATTTTTAACTCTGTGATGGATTTCACCCAGCAATAAACCTCTCTCTTCGTTTGATTTGATCAAGGCAGCTTCGGCTTTTTTTCTTAATGAAAGATCTCGCCACACAACATGACGTGTATCCCGATATTCTTCATCATCTAAATTTGTAAGCATGATCTCGACAGGGAATTCAGTACCATCTTTTCTAATTCGAGCCCATTCAAAGCGATGATGTCCCTTTTCTTTTGCAATAGCCTGATTCTCAAGTAAAAACACCTCCGCTGATCGTCCGTTATAAAGGGCCGGTGAAATTTGTTCAATACTCAACCCGATCACTTCCTCTTTCGCATCATAACCAAGCAGGGTTACGGCCGCCTGATTACAATCAATAATGACTCCTTCTTTCTCTAATAAATTCGCATCCGATGACTTTTCGAAAAGTACCCTGTAACGCCGCTCAGACTCTTCCAGCTTCTGACGTTGTCTCATGGCCTCAGAAATATCGATATGGGTACCTGCCATCCTTAACACATCGCCGTTTTCATCTCTTTCAAATATCGCACCACGATCATTGATCCATACCCAATGACCATCCTTATGCTTCATCCGAAGATTAGTCTCGTAGATGATATTCTCCCCAGAAAAACATTTTTCCAATTCTATAACCGCCTTTTTCAAGTCTTCGGGGTGAGTAAGGTTTTTCCATGTCTCAATATTCAAAGGGGAAAGTTCATCTAATGTGTATCCCACCATCTCTGCCCATCGCTCATTAACGATCACTTCTCCGCTTTTTATGTTCCAATCCCACATACCCGCCTGAGACCCCAGTAAGGCATACTCCAACCGAGTGGTTATTTCTTTTAACTCTTTTTCCTTTTCAACCTGATCAGATACATCAATTACGGTACCGACTAATTTTGAAAATTTACCATTTTCATCAAATAACGGTTTGGTCTTGAACCGACACCATTTCTTAACTCCATTTCTGTCTTCAAATCTAAGTGTTAGATCATATCCCTCAGCCGTCATTAATGCTTCATAAAAAGCATCTTCAATTAATTTTCTATCCCCTTCCTCAATGCAGCTTAAACCTGCTGAAATATGATCCTCAATAGTATTTTTATCAAAACCGTGTAATTCATAAAGACCATCCGTCCAATAGCTTACCCCGGTTTCAATATCATATTCCCATCCTCCTGTTTTATGCACCTTTTCTACATCATTTAATAATCGCTCACTTCTTTCCAGTTCAAGTACGGCTTCTTTTTTCTTGTGAATCTCCTGAGCTAGTGCGATAAAATGAGTAAGATCTCCGTCTTCATCTTTAACCGGACTGATACTTACTTTTTCCCAGATCAGAGTTCCGTCTTTTCTTTTGTTCTGTAATTCACCATTCCAGGTTTTTCCGGCCCTAACGGTTTTCCATAGGTCTTTATAGACTGCTCTGGGATGTGCTACGGATGCAAATAACCAAGGAGTGGTACCGATTACTTCTTGCTCCTGAAACCCTGTAGTTTCAGAGAAAAATGGATTAACATATTCAATTATCCCGTCTTTATCTGTGATAACAACGGAAGTCTCAATCTGTTCAATCGCAGATTTTAAGATTTCAAGACTAGGTACGACTCCGGACTTCTTCATTCTCTCAAACTATAGCCATTCAAGCATTAGTATCTAATATAGAATACTGGGAGTAATAAAAAAGTATTGATGCATTAGAATCGCTGATGAAGTAGCATTTTCATGTGAATGAATAAAGTGCATAAAACTATTTAATAGTTAGTTAGACATTGTATTAAATCTAATTAGTTCTGGAGCTCGTTATGCTGTTCAATAAACCAAATCGTGGAGAGGCCGCCATAAATGGATCTTCCATGGCCGATATTGCTTTCCTTTTGTTGATCTTTTTCCTGGTTACTACCACCATTAATGTTGATACCGGAATTTCTCTTGTATTACCTCCCCCATCAGATGGTACACCCCCACCTGATATTCATAAGCGAAATATTATGAATATCTTTGTGAATGCCCGTGGCGAAGTGCTTATGGATGATCATCGGGTTAAACTTTCGGAAGTTAAGCCTCACCTAAAAACCTTTATCGACAATCGCAGAAAAGATCCTGAACTATCTGATACTCCGGAAAAAGCGGTCGTATCCATCAAAACGCAAAGAGAAACGCCTTATCAGATCTATATCGAAATGCTGGATGAGGTAATGGCTGCCTATTCCGAATTGAGAAATGAAGCAGCATTACAGAAATTTGGAAGTACCTATGATCAACTAGGGGAAGGCGGACCTCAAAAATCACATATCAAAGAGATGTATCCAAAACGACTTTCGATCGCTCAGGATAATTAGCCGGGATACAAAGATTTCTTAGCTGCCAGCAGGGTATTCTTCATCAACATGGCTACGGTCATCGGCCCAACGCCTCCGGGCACCGGAGTTATCCAGCTGGCTTTCTTTTTAACCCCTTCAAAATCCACATCACCAACTAATTTATATCCTTTTTCGGTAGTCTCATCAGCGATCCGGTTAATTCCAACATCGATCACCACCGCCCCTTCTTTAACCATTTCCGGCTTGATCAAATGTGGTTGCCCGGCTGCAACGATCAGAATATCTGCGTTGATGGTATGTGCAGTAAGATCTCTGGTATATTTATTACAAATGGTGGTTGTTGCCTTTCCAGTGGTATTCTCGCGGGACAGCATAACCGCCATCGGTGATCCAACAATATCACTCGCGCCAACCACAACCGCATGTTTCGACTTTACCGGAATACTGTAATGCTTAAATAATTCCATGACTCCTGCCGGGGTACAACTCCTGAAACAGGGCTGATCAAGTGATAGTCGCCCAACATTCATTGGGTGAAAACCATCCACATCTTTTCGGTAATCAATGGTTTCGATCACGTCATATTTTGATAAGTGTGAAGGAAGCGGGGTTTGTACTAAGATCCCGTCAACAGAATCATCCTGATTAAAATCCTGAATGATCTGTTTCAACTCTATGGCTGAGATCGTATCCTGCAAAACCATCGTGTTGCTGTCGATCCCAACTTCTTTGCAGGCTTTACTTTTTGTACCTGTATATACAATGGAAGCAGGATCGTCGCCCACTAAAATTACTTGTAGAAAAGGTGGTCGGTTTCCTTTCTCAACCCACTGTTCCACGTCTTCCCGAACACTGTTACGAATCAGTTCCGCTACTTTACGGCCATCTATAATTTCTGCACTCATGGTTTATCGCTCAATATTATATTTCTTCATTTTATTATACAGATGGCTTCGCTGGATGCCGATCTTTTCTGCGGTCTGACTGATATTCCAATCATTCTTTTCCAATTGTCTCACTAAAAATAATCGTTCAGCCGATTCCTTGAAATCCTGAAAATTATTTCCCGCCTCTGCTAATTCATTCAGATCATCACTTTTATGATCCGCGGGTTGAAGAATCTGTTCTACGGCTTCCGCATCAATGGCATCGCCCGGGGCTAGAATACCTAAACGCTCTACTGCATTTTGCATTTCACGAACATTTCCGGTCCAAGGGCGATCAATAAGTGCATCTAGTCCGTCATCGGTAAAATACACCCCTGAAAAGCTGATGTCCTGTTCTTTCAACCGCTTCAAAAAAGCTTGAGCGATCAAAGGAATATCTTCTGAACGATCTCTAAGTGGTGGAACAATAACCGGAATCACAGAAATTCGATGAAAAAGATCTTCCCGAAAATTCCCTTCTTTGATCTCCTGCTTAAGATCCTTATTCGTTGCTGCGAGAATACGTACATCGACCGGAATAGATGAATTCCCTCCCACCCGGGTTACTTTATTTTCCTGTAATACCCTAAGTACTTTAGCCTGAGCATCAAAACTCATATCACCGATCTCATCGAGAAATAAGGTGCCGTTATTGGCCTGTTCAAATTTACCGATGCGTTGTTCGTCGGCTCCGGTAAAAGCCCCTTTTTCGTGCCCGAATAATTCACTTTCCAATAATTCGGAGGGTATAGCCGCACAGTTCACTTCAACAAATGGTCCCGATGACCGTGGACTCTTTTCGTGGATCCAACGGGCCACTAACTCTTTCCCGGTACCATTCTCCCCGGTAATAAGCACCCTGGATTGCGAAGGTGCCACCTTATCGATAATATTCTTTATGCGTTGAATGGGCTTACTCTCACCAATGATAGGAGGCAATTGGGGGAGCTTCTTTTTGATCTGTTTTACTTCCCTTGCAAGAGTTTGCTGCGAAAGCGCATTCCGTACTGTAAGCAATAACCGGTTCAGGTCCGGTGGCTTCTCCATAAAATCGTAGGCACCTAATTTAGTTGCCTCAACCGCTATGTCGATAGTTCCGTGACCTGAGATCATAATTACGGGGAAATCTAAGCCTTTATCGCGGATCCTCTTCAGTGTTTCCAGACCATCCATCCCCTGCATCTTTATATCCAGAAACATCAGGTGAATATCATTGTCTTCCAAAAAATCTAACGCCTGCTGACCACTCTCTACCGTGGATACGATATAATCTTCAAATTCAAGTATCTCTTTCAGAGTACTTCGTATTGAGCGTTCGTCGTCGGTAACAAGGATATGAGGTGTTTTATGCGGCATGGCTGAAACTAATCAATATTTATCAAACAGATATTGAAGAATCTGTTCATGAATGGAATCGATCGGTCTTACTTTTCCTATAAAGTGATTCGTTGCCAGACTAATTGAAAGCATTCTGCCTGAGCGAGTGGTCAAATACCCACTCAACGTTCTGGCGCCGGTCACGTACCCGGTTTTACCCACAAAATTACCGGTCAGATCAGAATTTCTCATTCTGTAGCTAAGAGATCCATCTTTTCCGGCAACCGGAAAACTGTGATAAAATGCTTCGAAATAAGGCTGAGTACTCATCTTATAAAGAAAATCACTCATTACACTCGTTGTAGTAAAATTACCGGATGACATTCCTGAACCATCCTTCATGATCACGAATGTAGTATCTATCTTCAGTTCACCTAAAAAGTTCCGGATTTCATCTACGCCAACATCAAATGATCCCGGGTTACCCGTTGCTTCCGCCGCCAAGGTCTTGGTTAACATTTCGGCGTAAAAGTTATCACTCTCTTTGTTTGTATGATCAATCATGCTGGTTAACGGAAATGAGGTATGAGCAGCAATCTCAGTGAACCCATCAAGCGATGGCGGTGAACTCAGAACTTCATACTCACCGGTATTGGCAATCCCGTGTTTATTCAAATAGGCACTGAACGAATCCAGAAAAAATCCCGGGGCATCAAAAACAGACAGGGATTCTGTTTCTACATAATTCCTGGGTAAAAAACTGGCCAGTACGATCCGGTTTGAACCGGGATCTCTGCGATAGTTTTCATGATACTGTGCCCATTCAAAATCGATGATCTGATCATTTACAAAAGTGACGTACGAAGTATTCTCAGGGAACCAACTAATACCCGGCTTCTGTCCCACTTCCCCATCAGCACGTACGACCAGGTCCACGGCATTATTATTGAATGATAAGGCACTGACTTCAACTCCGTAATAGAAGCTCAGATCATCCCAATCCCACCCTTTCGGATATACCTGTTCGTCAAAATAATCAGTACCGGCCAGAAGGCGACCGTCTAATTTGCGGATACCATATGCTTTAAGTTGATCTCTGAAGTTCCTGAATACAAAATAGCGATCGTCGTTATATAACGTACCACTTATAGTAGGATCCCCTTTTCCAATAATGATCAAATCTCCATGCCAGACTGAATCAATCAGCTCTCCCATACCCAGAATTTTTGTGGTATATGTAAAGTCACTCCCTAATCTGGCTAAAGCCGCACCTGTGGTATATAATTTTTGATTAGAGGCCGGGGTAATAAGTTTTTCATCATTCCAGCTTTCAATTAATGCTCCATTGGTATCACGAACAGAGACCGACCACAGTGCTTCCTCATTCGGTGATGATAAGATAATCTCAGAAACTGATTGTGCCTGAACAACCAGCATGGAGTGTATCATCACAAAAAAATTAATGAGGAGAATGCGTTTAGATCGCATTGGTCAGGCGATGAAGTATTTTTCTTCTTCCTCTTTAAAAGCTTCGAGAATGGCCTGTTTTGATTCAGCAGTCAGGATCTTTTCTCTAAAGCTGGAGCTGTTCATCAACCTGGAGATCCTGCTCAATAATTTGATGTGCATACTGTGTTTCGATTCCGGACCAACCAATAAGAAAATAATACGAACAGGTTCTCCATCAATGGAATTAAAATCCAATGGTTTTTCCAGTTTTACGAAAGCGGCAAAGTTGTCATCCACAACTTTGGTTTTACAATGCGGGATCGCCAGACCTTTCCCCACACCGGTCGACATAACACTTTCTCTTTCGAAAACACGGGTTCTCACTGTTTCAAGTGCCTCTTCGGGAACTTTTCCGCTGAGTGTATCAACCAGAGCATTAATCACGTCGTCCTTGTTCCCGAATTCTGAATCGGTAATTATGGTGTTTTCATCAAGTAAATTAAACAAATTCATACGTATACTGGAAACTTAAAAGACTTTTTTCGTGATGATCAATGAGCTCTGAATATAGGCACCCATACAGGACTCAATCAAAGGATAATTTTGTGTTATCCGGGTAAAAAAATCACTCACATTTGTTACTGAACCGATTTACATTACTCTAAGTTTCGAATCTTATTGCTAACATATAACGCCCATATTCTGTCAGAGGATACAATGACACGTTTTCTATTCATAATTCCGATACTCATTTTTCAGACAGTAAGTGTTCCCGTTAAAGCACAAACCGAAGCAGTACAAATACCTGATGCTGAGGGAGACACGATCACCTATAGCAGGATCGAATATGAAAACAAATTGTATGGTTTCTGGTTAGCTCAAAGTATTGCAAACTGGACCGGTTTAGTCACCGAAATGGATAAGATCGGAAATATCGGAGAGATCAAGACCGGAGCTTTTTACACCAGAGAGGATTGGGGCAAGCCAGATCGACCGAGTATTTGGGGCGAGGGTGTTCCCAGTGAGCTTTCCCAAACCATTGAATTCGTTTTTGCTGATGAGGACAGTATCTGGGGTGCCGATGATGATACAGATATCGAATACATGTATCAATATCTGATGGATCAACATCAAACTCCTAAATTAACAGCCAATCAAATTCGGGATGGGTGGTTAACTCATATTAAGCCTGAGGAAGAGAATTACCTTTGGGTTTCGAATCAACAAGCTTACGACCTGATGAAACAAGGTATGCTTCCTCCACTTACCGGAGATCCCGGTTTCAATCCTCATTATGCAATGATCGATGCTCAGTTGACGACAGAGATCTTTGGATTATTTGCACCGGGTGATCCACAACGGGCTATTGATATCTCCAGATTGCCCATTCAAACAGTCGCAAGAAATGAAGCAGAAGAGATCGCTCGATTCTATGTAGTCATGTATTCGTTATCAGCTCTAGTAGATCCTGCTCAACCAATGGCAGAGCAGACTGTAAAACTTGCACAAAAAGCGCGGACTTACCTTACTGATTCACTGTATCCTGCCAAAATGTTTGATTTTGTTTATCAACAGTATCTGGAAGGAACCCCGTGGGAACAAACAAGAGATGCAATTTATGAAAGGTATCAGGTCGAGGAATCAGACGGTTACGACATCACCTCACAGAAACTGTATTGTAACGGGTGTTTTGCTGCAGGCATCAATTTTGCAAGCAGTTTAATTAGTTGGTTTTACGGAGAAGGTGATCTTAAGAAAACGATTAAAATCGGGGTATTATCCGGTTGGGATGCAGACAATCCTACAGCAACATGGGGTGGATTATTGGGTTTTATTTTAGGAAAGGACCTGATTGAAGAAATATTCGGATGCTCATTTTCGAATCGCTTCAACATCCACAGAACACGACAGAATTTCCCCGGAAATGGAATTGACACCTTCGAACATATGGCTGAAACTGGTTATTCTGTCACAAAAATGGTAATGTCTGAGCATTAATAATACTTTGGTTACCACTCATTCAGAAAAGAAAATACGTTATGGCATCTTTTCGACATAATCAGAACAAGGTTACGCCTTGTTTATGGTTCAATAACAATGCGGATGAAGCAGCAAATTACTATTGCTCCCTCTTCAACAATTCGAAGATCATTTCTAAATCCAACGTGATGGTTGAATTTGAGCTCGAAGGGCTACGGATCCTGGGATTAAATGGCGGACCGCAATTCCCTCATACTGAAGCATTCTCACTAATAGTGGAGTGCACCGATCAACATGAATTAGACCAGCTATGGCACTCACTTATAGCTGATGGTGGTTCTGAGGGAAGGTGCGGTTGGTGCAAAGATAAATTCGGGCTATCATGGCAATTGATCCCATCAGGCTTCTATAGAATGATGAGTGAAGGGACTCATATCCAAAAACAAAAAGTAATGGACGCACTTATGCCAATGAATAAGATCGTACTTGAGGATCTGGAAAAAGCCTTTAAATCGGATTAGTTCATTGAATAGATGGCTCCTGCTGGCTTAGACAATGAAAACTGCCCAGCCCCCAGATAATATCTACAGAATTAATACCAACCACCTCTCTGTCAGGGAAACAACCCTGAATGATATCTAAAGCCCGATCATCATTCGGATCATCAAATACCGGTACAATTACATATTTGTTCGAAATATAAAAATTGGCATAAGATGCCGGTAAACGTTGCCCCTGATAATACACAGCGCCAGGCATTGGCAATTCAATAATTGTAAGCGGTGCCCCATCGATGGTGCATTTTTTGAGTGATCGCAGGTTCTCCTGAAGAGGCAAATAGTTTTCGTCGTCCACCTTATCCTCAATAACGGTTAATACCGTAGACTCATTCACGAATCGGGTGATGTCATCAATATGGCCATCCGTATCATCACCAACGATCCCATCCCCCAACCAAAGAATATGTTCTACCCCGTAATACTTTCGAAGATGATCTTCGATCTCTTCCTTTGAAAGATCCGGGTTTCGATTCGGATTTAACAGGCAGGAAGTAGTAGTCATCAACGTTCCATTTCCGTTGAATTCAACGGAACCACCTTCCATCACAATTCCGGGGTGCGCAACCTTAAGTCCTTCCTGTTCAGCGATCCGGGTTGGGATCACATCATCCAGATCGTATGGCGGATATTTACCACCCCAGGCATTATACCCCCAGTCCACGATCATTTTATCACCGTTATCCTTATTCAACAAAAAAGCCGGACCATGATCTCTGCACCATGCGTCATTAGTTGGATTTTCGTAGAAAAAGATCTGCTTCATATCAGTACCAAGTCCTGCGATCATTCTGGCGGCATCTTCTGCCATTTTTCGATCTGCCACATTGATCTTAACCTTTTCGCCTTCACTTACCAATTTGATGAATTGACAATAAGCAGGATATATTTTTTCGATCTTACCGGGCCAGGTATTTGGGTTATGCGGCCAACTTAACCATGTTGCATCATGCGGTGCCCACTCGGCAGGAAATGAAAAACCCAATTCAGCTGGAATTCCTTCAAAATCAGGTAAATGGTTAAATCCTGTTGGAGCTTCGATATAATTAATCTTCATCAATGAACCGCTTAGTGATCGGATTGTAAGAATCAATGCGACGATCTCTTAAAAATGGCCAGTGTGTTCTGTATTCATTCGATTTTGTCAGTGATACTTCCTGAACATGAATTTCTTCCTCGGTGTGGGATGCTTTAAATACAACTCGTCCAAATGAGTTGGTCACAAAAGATCCTCCCCAGAAATTCATATCTCCTTCGGAGCCAACACGATTCACGGAGATCACAGGAACTCCATTTGCAACTGAATGTGAACGTTGTATGGTTTGCCAGGCCTGATACTGCTCATCATTAGTCGGATCATCCTGATCTTTATGCCAACCAATTGCAGTTGGATAGAATAATAACTCAGCTCCCATCAAACTTGTAATACGGGCGGCCTCAGGGTACCATTGATCCCAGCAAATGAGCACACCAATAGTGGCAAATCTGGTTTTAAATACTTTATATCCCAGATCGCCCGGGGTAAAATAGAATTTCTCATAATAACCCGGATCATCGGGAATATGCATTTTTCGGTATTTACCCAAATAAGTACCATCAGCATCAATTACAGCGGTGGTATTATGATACAGTCCTTCCGCTCTTTTTTCGAAGAGAGAAGCAATGATCACAACTCCTTCTTCTTTAGCAACTTTACCTAGTTCTTCCGTTGCCGGACCGGGAATTGATTCTGCCAGTTTAAAATTGTCGTAATTTTCTACATCACAGAAATACAGAGAACGAAATAGTTCCTGAAGGCACACGATCTGCGCTCCGTTACCGGCAGCGGTACGAATTTTCTGGATAGCTTTCTTAAGATTTTCATCGGTATCGGCCGTACAACTCATCTGTACCAGACCAACATTTACGTTTCGATCGGACACTTGATCTCCTTTGGTTATTTGCCTAAAAATAGAGAGAATAAACAGAGAGTAAAATACCTCGGAAGGATACTTTCTTCCTTATGTTCTTACTTAAAATGTAGATTCAGGGTTAGCCCGGCTCCTTTATCTAACACAAATGGTATTACTGATAAACTTTTCATGTGAGCATCATTTTGATGTTTTCTCGCAAGTGTATATCCCATGTAACCACCAATTAATGCCCCGGCTAATACGTCACTAGGCCAGTGCCTTTTTTCTACAATTCTGGCAATTGCAGTTCCGGTCGGGATTAAAAGCAGACTATACGTACCAATAGTTGGATAATATACCACCCATGGTACGATCAAAGCGAAAGCCGTTGAGGAATGTCCGCTTGGAAAGGAAGTATGCCCGAGCTTAAAAAAGTCGAAGTCCCGGCTCCCTTCATTTTGTACAGGACGAGCTCTGCTGACAATAAATTTCGTTGTATTCACCACTAGGGCGGTGTTTAAGACCGATTGGAAAGAGGTAAATGCGGCATCCTTAAATTTTTGGTCATCCGAGAGTAATGAAACACCAAATAATCCGAGACTAGCCGGTGCTACATAGCGAAAAGTGCCGAACTCATTAACAACTTTAAGAATACCTGAGCCATAGTACCTGTTTCTGAGATCATCACTTACCTGCTCGTCAAACGCCGAGATCATGGCTATGGTAACTCCGGAATAGAATACGCCAGCGACCTCATCCCCACGAAAGTTTTTTACCAGATATACAGGGTCACCAAGTAGCCAATCTTTATACCTGTTTACCGAAACACTCTGAGCAAATACTCCGGAAGATATTGTACCAGCTAAAAGATAAAGAATAACCAGCGATTGGATTCTCATATACCGATCGTTTTAAGAAACTGGAATTAACCCAAAAATATCGATCATGATAAACAGTATTACCGTCATTCGGTTAATTCAGAACTGGTAAATACATCCTGAATTTCATCTTTCAGGAAGGATGAGATCGCTTTATTGCCGGCAATTATTCGTTTTCCAAACAACCAATCAACCCCACCGTTCCAGTCGCTAACTACTCCACCTGCTTCTTTGATTATAAGCGAGGCAGCAGCAGTATCCCATGGGCTCAATCCATATTCGAAGAAACCTTCAACACGACCTGCGGCCACACAACATAGATCATAGGAAGCTGCTCCCGGTCTCCGTATTCCATGGGTTTTCTGCATCAGATTTTTAAGCAACACTAAAAAATTATCGATCAGATCAAACCGGTTGTAAGGGAATCCTGTGGAGATAAGCGATTTTGAGGAATCAGATTCATCAGATACCTGAAGTTTTTCATCCAGTAAGTAAGCTCCCTCACCTTCCACCGCCCAGAACAACTCATTTCTGGAGATCTCAAGAACAATTCCTACTTTCGGGGAACCATCTTCCCATAATGCAATGGACACACAGTAAGGAAAAAAGCCATGAGAGAAATTGGTGGTTCCATCTATCGGATCTATGATCCAGACTCTGCCATTTGGTAACGTAGTATATTCATTGGATTCTTCTGCTAAAAACTGATCTCCGGGAAACTCTTTTTGAATCATCTCCAATATGATCTTTTCGGATGCCAGATCTGCACTCGTTACCAGATCATTCTTTCCTTTCATTTCAATCTTAAATGATTCATCTGCTGCAAATGTCCGAATTACTTTAGCTGCTTCATTTGCTGCCCAAATAGCCGTGTTTAGTTCTTTCTTGTACATTTTTTTAGTGAATAGCGTTATTTACCGGTTTTAGAAAATACCATAAGTTGAAAAAACTGCTCATACCCAGATTATGGTTTTGTACTCCTGAAAAGGTAACACCTGCGTAGCTGGAATTTTATTATAATCTTTTAAATCCGTATTTCTTCCACGAAGCTGTATAACTGCTTTAATATGACCTAAAATTTGGAGATATTTGCGCCCAATCATTCACTCCTAACTAAAACAATATGATCATCCCGATTGCGAGTGATCACGCCGGATACAAGGCTAAGCAGGTCACTAAATCTATTCTCGAGAAAATGGGACATGAACCGGTGGATTTTGGAACTCATTCTGAGGATTCCGTGGATTATCCTGATTTTGCCATTCAGGTTGCTGAACGTGTTAATTCCGGGGATTTTCCTCAGGGAATTTTGGTTTGCGGTAGCGGACAAGGAGTGTGTATGACGGCAAATAAATATCCCAAGGTAAGAGCAGCTTTAGTGTATACCCCTTCGGTTTCGTCGTTAACACGATTGCACAACAATGCGAACGTCATGTGTTTACCGGGACGCGATCTTGAAGATAAGCCGGAAGTAATCGAAGAAATGTTAACTGCCTGGTTCGATACTGAATTTGAAGGTGGTCGCCATAATCGCAGAGTTGAAAAAATTGAATCACTAACCCAAAATAAAGACGCTTGATGAAATCGTTACAGGAACAAGATCCAAAGGTATTTGCCTTTCTGGAAAAAGAAACCGAACGGCAGAATAACAATCTGGAACTGATCGCTTCCGAAAACTTTGTCTCTAAAGCTGTAATGCAGGCAAATGGCAGTAATCTTACTAACAAGTATGCTGAAGGATATCCTGGAAAGCGTTACTACGGTGGTTGTGAATATGCGGATGAGATCGAAGATATTGCACGCGACCGGGCAAAGAAATTATTCGGTGCCGACTGGGTTAACGTTCAGCCTCATTCCGGGGCTTCTGCCAATGCGGCGGTGTATCTCGCCTTGATGAAACCGGGTGATACGCTCCTTGGTTTTGACCTTTCTCACGGTGGCCATCTAACCCATGGTTCGCCGGTAAATTTCTCCGGCATCTATTTTAAACCTGAATTCTACGGGGTTGACAAGGAAACCGGTTATCTGGATTATGATAAGATCCGGGACAAAGCGAAAGCGGTTAACCCGAAAATGATCTCGATCGGTGCGTCTGCTTATTCAAGGGATTATGATTATGAAGCGTTCAGAAGTATCGCTGATGAAGTAGGCGCATTACTGTGGATGGATATGGCCCACACAGCCGGACTCATCGCTACCGGAAACCTCAAAGATCCTTTGCCCCACGCACATGTAGTTACCACCACCACACACAAAACATTACGTGGACCTCGCGGAGGAATGATCCTCATTGGTAAAGACGGGGAGAATACCCTTGGTGTGGTAGCCCCGAAATCCGGTCGGGTAAAAAACTGGAGTGAATTGATGGATTCAGCGGTATTCCCCGGAACACAAGGCGGTCCGCTGATGCACGTTGTAACTGCAAAAGCTGTTGCGTACGGCGAAGCTCTGGAACCTGATTTTAAATCCTATCAGGATCAGGTGCAAAAGAATGCCAAAGCGCTGGCTGCAAAATTTGTTGAGCTGGGTTATAATATTGTTAGTGGCGGAACAGATAATCACCTGATACTCATTGATCTTCGCAATAAAGGTGTAACCGGAAAAGTAGCGGAAGAAGCTCTCGGAAATGCTGCTATTACTGTAAATAAAAATATGGTTCCGTTTGATACCGAAAGTCCGTTTGTGACTTCCGGGATCAGAATTGGTTCACCGGCTATGACAACCAGAGGCCTTAAAGAAGCTGAGTTCGAACAAATTGCTGTGCTCATCGATAAAGTGATCCAACAGCCGGATAATGAAACAGTTCATAAAAAGGTAGCTGCTGAAGTGAAAGACCTTTGCAGCCATTTTCCATTGTACGATTTCGTACTTGCCTAATAGTTAAATAAAATTCCCTTGGAAGAACGACAAATAATGGGTTCTAATCTGCCGGAGGCGAAACAACCTGCCGACAGAACCGACCAGATGTCCTTTTTAGAACATTTGGAAGAACTACGCTGGAGAATCATCAAAGGTCTGATCGGTATAGTTGTAGGTGTGATCATTGCTGCCATATTCTCAGATTTCGTCATTGATAAAGTGTTGTTAGGCCCCACAAAAGCCGACTTCTTTATGTACGAGTATCTACGCGTTGATTCTATTGATTTGACCTTACAGAGTAGAAAACTACCCGGGCAGTTCTTTACCTATTGGGGCATGCTATTCGTATCCGGATTCATCATTGGTTCCCCCCTGTTCATTTATCAAATGTGGGCGTTTATCGAACCCGCACTTGAAACCCGTGAAAAATGGAAAACGCTGGTTAGTGCTTTCTTTATTTCGCTATTTTTCACCCTCGGAGTTTCGTTCGGATATTTTATCCTGGTTCCGTTCGCACTTCAGTTCTTTGCTAATTTCACAATTTCGGATCTTGGTATTGTTCGTAACGATTTTGATATCAACGAATACTTTAGTTCGCTGGCCATGTGGGTCATTTCCTGTGGGGTGATCTTTCAGGTACCGATCATTAGTTATGCCTTATCAAAAGCAGGATTTCTCACCCCGGATTTCCTTAAGAAATACCGGCGGCATGCGCTCATTGTGAGCTTAGTGATGGCGGCCTTATTAACCCCGCCTGATCCTGTTTCTCAGATATTAATCGCCATTCCACTGGCATTTCTATATGAATTCTCCATAGTGGTAAGTCGCTTTGCCGTTAAGAGAAGAGAAAAAGAGTTGAAAGAGGCTTTTGGAGACACCGAAGCTCAGGCTTAATGGATACATCAACAATGAAGCGATTTTTACCCCATTAACCCTTATCTTTTAAAGCTGAAATTCTAAATAATAAACTGCCCTGATCTCGGTTTACTATCCGTTCACCGAATGCACAGAACATTTTATGCAAAAATATACTTCTACAATAAAATTACTATTTACCCTCCTGTTGATCGTTGGGATAAGCGCATGCAACAATAACAATCCATATTATTTTACCAACGATTATTCCGACGCACCGGATTTCCCTGATACCACTACTGCAATTAGTAAAGTGATTGATGAGGATGGACTGGCTATCTACACCTTGCAGGAAGGACACGGAGATCTTGAAGTAACAATCCGTGATAATGTATATATCTATTTCACCGGATTCTACAGAACCACAAACCGGGACGACATTTTTGAAAGTTCGTATGTAAACGGGTCAACTTCTGCATCTATCGTTACCGGTGTGGGTAATTATTCTACAACCAAAGGTGAAGGATTTGTTCGGGGGATCTTAGGTATGAAAGTAGGCGAACGCAGAGCCTTGGTTGTACCGGATAGCTTAAATGTATATGGAGTACCGGTATATTACGACATCGAAGTAGCCTCTATCGAATACTAGTCTTTGTATTCTCTTACTAACGATTCCTTAATGGATGTAACGATCTCATAAGGAATCGTTCCTGCTTTTCTGGCCCAATCACCGGCCGTTAAATCATTTCCTTTCAATAAAAAGACCTCGGTTCCCGGTTCAGGCATATCCTGTCCCAGATCGATCATTATAAAATCCATAGTGATCGTACCGATCTGCGGGTAATATCTTTCCCCGATCAATACTTTGATCTTATTACTGAGAATCCTGAATAGTCCATGTCCGTATCCAACCGGAACAACACCGATAAAGCCATCTTCCGGCGCTTCCCAACGGCCTCCGTAACTCACCGTTTCCCCTTTTTTTATGGGTTTAACCTGCATCAGAAATGATGACCAATCAATGATCGGATTTATATCATCAATCAACGCCTCTCCGGGTTCGTACCCATATAACGAAATTCCGGGTCGAACACCATCAAACTGAAGATCCTGATGAGAAGAACTGAATACTCCTCCTGAGTTTGATGTATGCACATAAAGGTCATCCCGAAACTTACTAATGATGGATTTAAACACCTCAAGTTGATCGGAGGTATCCCCTGCCTCCGGTATTTCAGACTTAAAAAAATGAGTGTACAGACCGGTATGATTCAGATCAGGTCGTGACTCAATTTTCTTCTTTAGTTCATCTACCTGATGTGGTAAAACCCCGAGTCGATGCATCCCTGTATCAAAGTTCACATGAAAATCAGTTCCGGCTTCAAGTAATTCAATTACATCAGGATCAGCTACACTTGCTGTGAGACCGAATTCTTTATACCAGCCTAACTTATTCTTTTGTGGTGTTTCAAATACCAGAACAGGATTTTTGATTCCGGATTCCCTTAATACTTTGCCTTCTTCGGCAAAAACCACACAAAACCAATCTACTTTATGCTGAAGAAACTCCGCGATCTTAATTAGCCCATGGCCATAGGCTTCATCTTTAACTACCGCCATTACTTTTACCCCGGATCTCAGCCTGCTTTTTATCGCATTAAGGTTCCCTTCCAGTTTGTTAAGATGGATGGTGATCTTCGAGTTTAAACGAACCACTTTTTCTTTTTTTGTTTCTTTAAGATTACCTGTGCGGCATTATATCCGGCAGCACCAAAAACTCCTCCCCCCGGATGGCACGATGCACTGGAAAGATACAGATTTTCGATAGGTGTTTCGTATCTATTCATTTCCGGAATGGGCCGGAACATGAACATTTGATCAAAGCTCATTTCCACATGCATCACATTCCCGCGCAATAATCCGTGTTTTCTTTCAATATCCAGCGGACTCTGAATGTACCAGTCGATCAGTTTATCTTTCATATTCGGGGCATAATCTACCACAACATCATATATTTTCTGAGCTTCTCGTTCCCGAATATCATCCCAATGTTCGCCGTTTGCCAGCTCATAAGGATGCCATTGCGCCCAAACGAACATCGTATGTTTTCCATCTTTGGCAACATCCGGATCGATCTTTGAGAATGTCATAGCCAGTACAGCCGGTTTTTCGGGCGGAAGTTTTTTAGTGTAATCTCCGATCGCATTATTCATATACTGAACGGAAGGTGCCATCAATTGAATACCATTGTGGATATAAGGATCGTCGGGTGCAGCCGTATACTCTGGCAGTTCTTCCACCGCACAGCGAATCACCATTCCAAAACCATTCCCAACATTGATATCCTGTACTCTTTTGGTAAGATGATTTCCAAGATGCTCCGGTCCAACCATTTTAAGCATAGTGGTTTGAACATGGGCATTTGAAACAATGATATCCGCTCTGAACTCATCCCCATTATCTGTTTGCACGCCAATTGCTTTACCGTTTTCAACGATGATATTATTAACCGGCTGATTGGCCATCACTTTGCCGCCATGAGCTTCGATCAGGTTCTTCATTGCCTGTGTTAACATTCCGCTTCCACCTCTCGGATGCTTGGCTCCGCTTTCGTGTAACATCGATTGCCATCCCGCAAAATCACCGGTTGCAGAATGATCGGGCAACGGACCGGACTGAGCGGCAAACCATAGTAGTGCTGCTTTCATGTATGGACTTTCGAACGCGTCGTCAACTACTTTTCCATAGCTGGACAGGATCTTTTGTAATCCCTGAGCCTGTTCTCCTTTTTTGAACATGGCACCATCACGAATCTGAGCTTTTGCCATTTCGCTTACAATTCCTCCGGTCGTTGGAGCAGTCATAAAGGCATTGAGTACTCCTTTGTTGATCTTCCCCCAAAACTCCACAAACTCCTTGTAGTTCTTTACATCTTCCGGGGCAACCTTAGAGATGGACTCCAACGTCCGGTTAATATCTTTCCAGAAATGAATTACTCCTTTTCCGGTTGGAACGGGATACGACATGATCGGATCCATATCAATGTATTCCAGCCCATATTTCTCAAGTTCAAGTTCCTCAATAATGCCAGTCTGATGGATCATGATATGCACGGAAGAACCAACATCAATTCTAAAACCATTCGGATTTTCATCCGACTGAAACATGGTTTCTGTACAAACGGCCCCACCGATCGTATCTCTGCGCTCCAATACCAGAACTTTTAACCCGTTTTTTGCCAGATAACACCCGGTCGTTAATCCATTGTGCCCGGAACCTATGATAATTGCGTCAAATTTTTCCATTCAGATAAGGTATTAATTATTGCAGGAAGTATAAGTTTTATTAAGTTGATCGAAAGTTAAACCATTAAATAATTGTTGCCATTCGGTTCGGCTGGTTCTAATTCCGTACCGCAAAATTCCACTATGAAAATAGGTCGTTTTGAAATTGAATTATTAAGTGAAGGTATTTTTGATGTTCATAAAAACGGTGATCTGAGTAAGGTAGATGCAAGTGAAATAACATCCAACAGGCGAATAAATGATCTCCCGGATGAATCAAACATTGTGGGAATTGATCCCATTCTTGTAAGAGATCAGGATCATGCGATCCTTCTTGATACCGGCCTTGGCTGGGGATTAGACGCTAAAAGCAGTTATACAGAAACCTCCAACCTTCACACAAATCTTTCCATCTTCGCATTAAAACCTGAGGATATCACACATGTAGTTTTGAGTCATCTGCATTTCGATCATGCTGCCGGAAGTTCCTATGTAGACACAAATGCTTCCACTCAGCCAACCATGAAAAATGCCCGGTATTATGTGCAGAAACTGGAATGGCTGCATGCGGTTCAACAAGTTCAAAATCCGTATCGGAAATCGGGGATCGGGTATAATCTGGATGAGATGTATAAATTGTATGCTGAGGGATATTTCGAATTACTCACTACCACTTATTACGAATTGATCCCGGGTATTACCCTCATCAAAACCGGTGGCCACAGTCCCGGACATCAGATTGTGAAAATACAGGATGACGGACAGACCGCTTATTATTTAGGAGATCTGGTTCCCTCAGAATATCATCTCAATTATTATGCCATGCGACTGATGGATCATGATCCAATTCAGTCCAAAAAAGCCAAAACGCTGATCTTACGTCAGGCGTTAAAAGAAAGAGCTACGATACTTTTTTATCACTCCATCCATACTAAATACGGCAAATTAATACAGGATGAAGAACGTCGATATGCACTGGCTGAGGTTAAATAGAATCCGGTAAGAAATTTGGCGGCCTTATCCCTACATTTTTTATTACTAAAGGAGTACTTATGGAATGGAAATCAATCATTTTTTTAATCCCACTTTTGATAATGTCTCAATCATCAACAGCTCAGCATTACGATCGCTACCAACCGGAGCCCTACGTAAAAATCACGCATCCCGAATGGAGTAAAAACGCGACGATCTACCAGATAAATACGCGACAATTTACACCGGAAGGAACATTTAGTGCTGCTGAAAAAGAATTACCCAGACTTCAAGAATTAGGCGCAGATATTATCTGGTTGATGCCCATCCATCCCATTGGCGAGAAAAACCGAAAAGGAACACTCGGAAGCCCTTATGCGGTGAAGGATTATTTCGGGGTAAATCCGGAGTTCGGATCGGAACAGGATCTGAGAAATTTTATACATGCTGCTCATGAACTCGGAATGAAAGTAATTCTGGATTGGGTGGCTAATCACACGGCCTGGGATAATCCACTTACCTTGGAACATCCGGAATGGTATGAACGTGATTATAAAGGAGAATTCCGCCCGACTCCCTGGTGGGACTGGGATGACATTATCAATCTGGATTATTCTGATCCGGCTCTTCGTGAATACATGACCCGGGCTATGAAATATTGGGTGGAAGAATTTAATGTAGACGGCTACCGCTGTGATGTAGCCGGGTTTGTACCTGTAGACTTTTGGAATAATGTGCGTAAAGAACTGGATACCATCAAACCGGTGTTTATGCTTGCAGAATGGGAATCAAGAGACCTGCACGCCGAAGCCTTCGACATGACCTACGCATGGAGCTGGAATGAATACATGCATGCTATTGCAATGGGAAAGGCAAATGTAAGTAGTCTTTACAAGTATTATTCGTGGAATGAGAGTGCTTTTCCAGAAAGCAGTTTCCGAATGACTTTTGTGAGTAATCACGATAAGAATGCCTGGGATGGAACCATGTTCGAGCAATTCGGTGATGCTCTTGATGCTGCCATTGTACTTTCGGTGGTTGGAGAAGGAATGCCACTTATTTACAACGGACAGGAAGCAGGAAACCCGAAACGACTCGAATTTTTTGAAAAAGACCCAATTGAATGGCAGGATCATTATATAGGGAAGTTATACAAAGATCTGTTCGCTCTGTTAAAACAAAATACGGCTCTTTGGCACGCTGAATGGGGAGCAACCATGATCCGTATTCCCAATAATAACGAACTCGAAATACTTAGTTTTGTAAGAGAAAATGAGGACGACAAAGTCTTCGCTGTTTTCAATTTTTCGGATAAACAACAGATGGCCAATTTCAAAGAAAAACTATATTACGGCACGTATACCGATTATTTTACCGGAGAAGAATATGAATTAGGTCCGGATTTCACCCTTGAAATGGAACCCTGGAGCTATAAAGTGTATGTGAAATGAACCTGCCCCAGATCGAGATCCGACAGAGTACAAAGATCAGACTTGCCGGACTTTCCATTACCTCTTCCCTTGCTTCCAGAGATCTCAAAGATCTATGGATGAAATTCAGACGTTTACAAAAGGATTTCCAGGATCCTAAAAGCCATGATTCGTATTCCGTATCGATTTACCGGAACGGCTTTGATCCGGCCGCATTTACTCCGAATACAATATTTAAACAATGGGCTGCGACAAAAGTCGATCAGGACTTCCTCATTCCGGATGGATTATCAGAACTGATCATTCCTACCGGAACCTATGCCGTTTTTATGTATAAAGGAACAGCCGCCGATTACCCGAAAACTGCTCGTTTGTTTCACACACATTGGTTACCTGAAAATGGATTTATCACCGATGATCGTCCAAATTTCGAGATCCTGGGACCGGATTATCTTGGGCCAATGAATCCTGATTCTGAAGAACAGATCTGGATTCCCATAAAAAAGGATATGTAAGAGTCCCTTTCACGAAGCTTTTTCGGGGCTAAAACGCAATGAAAAGTTCAGATTTAAACTCCAAATACTCTTACTTTCATCTCATATTACCTTACCTAAAAAATTATATCGTTATGAAATCAACATCTATGCTCAAACCATCTCTTTGGTTTGGATTGCTACTTATTCTTTTCACTATGGCATTTATTCAAAAACAAGAAGATACTAACCCACTTTTAGCTGAATGGACCGGCCCGTATGGTGGTGTTCCTGCATTCGATAAAATGGATGTGGCCGCATTAAAACCTGCCCTTGAAAAAGGAATGGAATTAAATCTTGCTGAGATCGATGCCATCACTTCAAATACAGAAGCCCCTACGTTCGAAAACACAATTATACCACTTGAAAAAGCCGGGGATGAACTCGGGCGGGTTTTTACCTATTACGGTATCTGGAGCAGTAATCTATCCAGCCCTGAATTCAGAGCAGTACAAGCTGAAATGGCTCCTAAGCTTTCTGCTTTCTTTTCTAAAATCAATCAAAATGAGGCTCTTTTTGAGCGGGTTAAAGTGGTTTATGAAAACAGTAAGAAGGATCCGCTGCCTGCCGATCAACAACGGGTAGTTGATCTTACATACGAAGGCTTTGCTATGAATGGAGCCGAACTCGATGGAGAAGCCAAAGAACGATATGCTGCCATCAATCAGGAACTGGCTAAACTACACACTGCTTTTGCCAACAACGTGCTACACGATGAAGAAAGTTATGTTACTTACATCAGCGAAGATCAATTGAGTGGCTTACCGGAATCGTTTGTAAAAGCATCGGCTAAAGCCGCCGCCGATCGTGGTCATGAAGGCGAATATGCTATCACCAACACACGTTCTTCCATGGATCCTTTTCTAACTTATTCTGATGAAAGAGAACTCCGTGAAAAAGTATGGCGAACCTATTACAGCCGTGGTGATAACGGGGATGAATATGATAACAACGACATCATTGTGAAGATCCTTCAACTAAGAAATGAACGCGTTCAGCTTTTGGGTTATGAGAATTACGCAACGTGGAGACTACAGGACAGAATGGCTAAAACCCCGGAAAATGCTCTTAAACTGATGAACGATGTGTGGCCTGCTGCTATCGCACGTGTTGAGGAAGAAGTTGCGGATATGCAGGCTATAGCCGATCAGAATGGCGATGGAATTACTATAGAACCATGGGATTATCGTTACTACGCTGAAAAAGTTCGAAAAGCCAAATATGATCTCGATTCAGACGAAGTAAAACAGTATCTGCAACTTGATAAACTTACCGATGCTCTGTTCTTTACTGCAGGTGAATTATTCAATTTCGAATTCACACCGGTTCCTGAAGGATCAGTTCCTGTGTTCCATGAAGATGTTAAAGTCTGGGAAGTAACCGATAAAGATTCCGGAGAACATATCGGACTTTGGTACCTGGATCCATACGCACGACCCGGTAAACGATCAGGAGCATGGGCAACCACGTACCGCTCGCATACTACTTTTGATGGAAAAGAAACCGTACTGGCCTCTAATAATTCCAATTTCGTAAAAGGGGCACCCGGCGAAGCTATTCTGATTTCCTGGGACGATGCAGAGACACTGTTCCATGAATTCGGCCATGCATTGCATTTCCTCTCATCCAATGTTAAGTACCCAACCTTAAACGGTGGTGTACGTGATTATACCGAATTTCAGTCTCAGCTACTTGAACGCTGGTTATCCACTGATAAGGTGATCGATCAATTTCTGGTACACTATAAAACCGGTGAAGTGATGCCGGATGAATTGATCCAAAAGATCAAAAATGCATCTACCTTCAATCAGGGATTTGCAACAACCGAGTATTTAGCCTCTTCCATCATGGATATGAAATACCATATGATGGATCCCACTGATCTGGATGTCGATTCGTTTGAACGGGAAGAATTAAACAAGATACATATGCCGGATGAAATTGTGATGCGTCACCGCTCAACGCAGTTTGGTCATATTTTTTCAGGGGAAGGGTACGCAGCCGGATATTATGGCTATTTATGGGCCGACGTTCTTACATCAGATGCAGCAGAAGCATTTGCCAATGCACCGGGTGGATTCTATGATAAGGAAATGGCCGAACGTTGTGTTAAATACCTTTTTGCCCCGCGCAATTCAATTGATCCTGCCGAAGCCTACCGTTTATTCAGGGGCAGAGATGCGTCAATCGATGCTTTGATGAGAGACCGGGGATTTCCCGTTCCATCAGCTGATTAATAGTGTTCTTTAACAAAAAAAGGACGGCGGGTGCCGTCCTTTTCTATACCTCTAATCCTAACCTAGGAGATCAGCCGTTATTACGGCCTAATAAAGCCCATGCTGCAGCACCAGCTACAATAGTAGCTCCGCCCAGTACTAATCCGATATTCAGATCCCGTTGCATCTTTTCAGCTTTCGACAAATAACGAGATCCTACTCCGTTCTCTGCAATAAAGTCTTCAATTTCTTCTACTTTTGTTTTCAGTTCTCTAACAGTTTGTTCTTTAATGCTCATTGCTGAATATCTTTTAATTAATGTTTAGTTGTATAAACTATCCTCAGCTATTTATGTTCCTGAATTTACATTCCTTAAAACATGAAGTAGAATTTCCGTCCATACTTTATATCTTCTGTAGTGGAATAAATCAGTTTGAATGAAGCCTGTATATATAATTTATGGTGTAAGTGGGTCCGGTAAATCTACCATTGGCAGATTACTGGCAGAAAAATTACATCTCCCCTTCTATGATGGAGATGATTTTCATCCCGAAGCTAACATCGCCAAGATGAGTGAAGGAACTCCGTTAAATGATGAGGACCGCTTACCCTGGCTACAAACTTTATCTGATAATATAGCTGCCTGGAGTTCCGAAAGAGGTGCTGTTCTGGCCTGTTCAGCTTTAAAAGAACGTTATCGTGAGATACTTCAGGGAGAACGAAAATCCATTTTCTGGATCCTGCTCTCCGGTGAATTTAATCTGATCTCGAAGCGAATGAGTGATCGTGACGATCATTTTATGAAGAAAGAAATGTTGTTATCACAATTCGAGATCCTTGAGATCCCGTCGTATGGATTAAAAGCCGATATAACTCAAAGTCCGTCACAAATTGTGAATCAGATCCTGAGCGAAACACAGAAGACCGGTACTTCAGATTTTGGTGTGATCGGGTTAGGAGTGATGGGCAGCAGCATCAGTTTAAATATTCTGGATAAAGGATTCCATCTCTCGGTATACAACCGTGCTGAGGGTAATGAGGCAGAACTGATCAAAAAATTCAGAGAAAAAAGTTCAGAATATCCCCATATCAATGTATTTGAGGATCTGTCACGGTTTGTGAACTCTCTCCAATCCCCGAGAAAGATCTTATTGATGATCAAAGCCGGGAAAGCCACAGAATCTGTCGTTAGCACATTGATAAGTCTGCTGGACGAAAATGATGTGATCATAGACGGTGGAAATTCATTCTACAAAATAACGGAAGAGATTCAGGCTCAATTAGATGACTATGGTATCGGTTATATAGGATGTGGGATTTCCGGAGGAGAAAAGGGAGCGCGGTTTGGCCCTTCCATTATGCCCGGAGGCGATCCGCACGATTATGAAGTGGTTAAAGAGGTACTGGAATCTATCAGTGCTAAAGATGCGGATGGCAACCCATGTTGTACTTATATTGGAACTGGTGGGGCTGGTCATTTCGTAAAAATGGTTCATAACGGTATAGAATATGCCGAAATGCAATTATTGGCTGAGATCTATCAACTGATGAAAGTAAGGTACAGTAATGCCGATATGGCTGATATTCTGGAGCGATGGAATGCCGGAGATCTGAATAACTATCTGTTGGGAATCACGGTTAAGATCCTGCGAGAACGATCCGGAGATGATTACCTGTTAGATCTCATCCTAGATAAAGCAGGAAATAAAGGAACAGGACTTTGGTCTACCCGGGAGGCTTTGGAAATGGGATCGGTAAATACGATGATGTCTTCTGCTGTTTTCGCCCGGTATATTTCTTCCTTCAAAAGTGATCGTGTAAAGTACGCCATAGACCGAACTACTCCTGATTCCGGATTTGACATCAACCGTCTTGAATCCGCCTATCATTTTGCGCGGGTTATTAATCATCATCAGGGATTTGAACTCATGCGAATTGCTTCCGATGAATATGGCTGGGATCTTAATTTTTCTGAGATCGCACGTATCTGGACAAATGGTTGTATCCTTAAATCATCGTTGATGGAAACTTTGAGCCAGATCTACAGGGCAAACCGAAGTATCTTCGATGCTCCGGGTACAATGAAACAATTAGAACATGCACTTCCCAATATTAAAAAGATCCTGATGAGTGCCATCGATCTGAATGTACCAACCCATGCCTTCAGTTCGGCTTATCACTATTGGTTATCTATTACTACCAGCCGGTCACCCGCTAATCTAATTCAGGCTCAAAGAGATTTCTTCGGGGGGCATACCTTCCAGCGTAATGATGGTCAGGATCATGAATTCTTTCATTATAACTGGGGGGAATAATGCTTGATTGGTCATTGATCGGATCCGTTCTGGCAGGAATTTCCTTATTACTGATCCTGATTCTAAAATTCCGGATACAGGCTTTTTTATCTCTGTTAATCGCAAGTATAGTTGTTGGCGTTTTAGCAGGGATGGAACCCGAAGGCATTATCCAAACCATTCAAAAAGGTATGGGATCCACTCTTGGTTTTGTGGCAACAGTGGTTGGCCTGGGTGCCATGTTTGGAGCAATTCTGGAATACTCGGGCGGTGCCGAAGCCCTTGCGCAACACCTGTTGTCAAAATTCGGTGAAGCAAGAGCACATTATGCGATGATACTGACCGGGTTCATTATTGCAATTCCTGTTTTTTTTGATGTCGCTTTTATCATCTTAGTACCATTGATCTATGCTTTGCAACGCAAAACCAAACAATCTTTACTTTTCTATGCAATTCCGTTACTTGCAGGACTAGCAGTAACCCATGCTTTTATCCCTCCTACTCCAGGTCCGGTAGCTGTGGCAGATATACTTTCAGCTGATCTTGGTTGGGTGATCTTATTTGGACTGATCACAGGAATCCCCACAGCTATCATTAGCGGGCCTGTTTTCGGAGCTTACATCAGTAAACATATTCACATTACTGCACCTCATTTTTCTGATGAAACCGTGGATAAAGAGCTTCCTCCCTTTTTCATGATTGCATCTATTATTGCCATCCCCATTTTACTGATACTTCTAAATACTGTTTTAAATAGTCCTCTCTTCTCTGAAAATACCTTTTCCGATCAACTACTTTCCTGGCTTGGAATGATCGGTCACCCGTTCAGTGCCTTGATCTTAGCCAACTTACTGGCCTGGTATCTGCTTGGTATTAAAAGAGGAACGGACAGTAAGAAAATGCTTGATATTATGAGCAGATCGATGGCTCCTGCCGGGGTAATCATTTTGCTAACCGGTGCAGGTGGTGTTTTTAAACAGGTACTGGTAGATACAGGAATTGGCGAAATGCTGGCCATCTATTTTGCGCATAAAGGGGTCAGTATTTTGTTATTTGCCTATCTCGCCGCTGTTCTTGTTCGTGTTTTACAAGGTTCGGCAACTGTGGCTATGATCACTGCAGCAGGTCTCACTGCCCCGTTGATGGAAGCAGGAATTACTGAACCCCAAAAAGCACTATATGTAATTGCCATTGCTGCAGGAGCTTCCATTTTGAGTCATGTTAATGACAGCGGTTTCTGGTTGGTGAGTAAATACCTGGGAATGGATGAAAAGCAAACATTCAAAAGCTGGACCATCTCTACCACATTGCTTTCGCTCACCGGTTTTGTGAGTGTACTTTTACTTTCATTGTTTATCTGAATAAAAAAAGCCCTCCGACACTACTCGAAGGGCTTACCTAACTGGTTCTCACTCACACATCGTCACTAAGAAAAAGTGACTTCACCAGTTTCAACATCATACACAGCGCCAACGATGGTAATTTCTCCGTTATCGCTCATTTCTTTCAGAACGGGGCTCTCATCCATGATATTCTGAATGGTAAGCTCTACGTTCTTATCTACTACTTTACTTACGAATTCTGTATTCGCTGAACTGCGATCGCCATCCTCTTCAACGGCTTCAACAGCAGGCTTTAACTTGGCCAGCATACTTGTGATGTTTCCAAGTTTTACATCATCACATGCTCCTTTTACGGCGCCGCAGTGAGTATGCCCTAACACAACAACAGCTTTTGAACCTGCTACTTTACAAGCGTATTCCAGACTTCCGAGAATATCAGTATTCACAAAATTTCCGGCTACACGTGCACTGAATAGATCGCCAATACCCATATCAAAAACTGTTTCAACAGGCACTCTGGAGTCGATACAACTCAGTACCGCGGCAAAAGGCCATTGACCTCCTGCCGTTTTTTCTATGTGCTCGTCCGGATTTCTATCAAGCGTTTTCTTATCCAGAAATCGCTTATTTCCATCTTTAAGTAACTGGATCGCTATTTCAGGAGTTACTTTATCCTGTTTATCTTTTGTAAATACTGTGCTATCTGCTAATAATGATTCCATGATCGATATATTCTTAGGTGTTAAAAACTTCTACGAAGTGGTTTCTTTTTTCCGGAGTTGATCCATTGTTAAGAATTTTTCTTAATTCCTGTGTCGGATCAATATTGGTATTATCAAACAGACCAACTACCTCAAATTCAATATTCTTGGTTTCAGCGTTCTTACTGAAATCCTCAAATACCTCAATGATATCGTTATGAATGGTCTTGGTCTTGCGGGCATCGATGATTATGTGTGTATTTTCCGGCATGTGATCTAAAGTGTTAAGGATACTCGCCTTATTCAGAAAACTTACCTCTTCAGCCAGTTCAATGGTAATTGGTTTATTCGGATCGAAATTATCAGGATCAAAGTGGTACGGAGTTTTGAAATTATTCCAAAGGATCTGCATGATCGCCACTACCATACCAAGAGTAATACCGATCAACAGATCAGTGAATACAATACCAAGTATAGTTATCATAAATGGAACAAACTGTTCGTAACCTTTGCGATACATTTCTTTAAAGAGTACCGGCTTAGCTAACTTGTATCCTACTAAAAAGAGCACAGCCGCCAAACTTGCGAGTGGGATCAGATTAAGGATATTTGGGATCATAATAGCCGTTACTAACAGAAAGATACCGTGAATAAATGCGGATGCTTTTGATTTAGCCCCTGATTGAATGTTTGCTGAACTTCTTACAATTACCTGAGTGATCGGTAATCCACCAATTAAACCGGATACAATGTTTCCTGTTCCCTGCGCTAATAATTCGCGGTTTGTAGGAGTAACTCGTTTTTGTGGATCTAATTTATCGGTTGCTTCAACACATAGTAGGGTCTCTAAACTTGCTACAACGGCAATGGTAGCTCCTACCACATACACCTGAGGGTTGTTCCAGGCACTGAAATCCGGTAGTGTGAATTGCCCGATGAAATCCCCCAGGCTGGCTGCAACAGGAATACTTACTAATTGATCGGCACGTAGTTCAAAAGATTCCATTCCCCGGAATACGATATTCAACAAAATACCAACAACCACTACAACTAGTGGTCCCTGAATCATTTTAGTAAAGCTTAGTTTCTTCATAAATGAAGACTCCCACAGAATTAGTATGGCCAATGAGAGTACGGCAATGATGATCGCACCGGGACTTACGAAATTCAGCATATTAAACAGCTCGCTGAATGTATTTTGTCCGTCTATTTGCTGAAATGCCAGATCACCTTCAGGGTTGGCATCGTACCCAAAAGCATGCGGGATCTGCTTCAGTATGATGATAATACCAATACCTGACAGCATTCCTTTGATCACTGATGATGGGAAATAATACCCGATGATACCTGCTTTGGCAACACCCAGGATCACCTGAAAGATACCGCCGATAACAACGGCAAGTAAGAAGACATCAAATGCTCCGAGATCCTGAATAGCTGTTAATACGATAACGGCTAAACCGGCTGCGGGACCACTTACACCGAGTGGAGATCCACTGAGTAATGCAACAATGAGTCCCCCTACTATACCTGCAATGATACCAGAAAAAAGTGGTGCGCCTGATGCTAATGCAATACCCAGACATAAGGGCAATGCAACAAGAAATACCACAATACTGGCGGGGAAGTCGCTTTTAAAGTTTGAGAATAATGATGGTTTTTTAGAATCCATAACACATTTATAGTTTATGTTTATCCACGACCAATACACAAAACTTCGTTACCGAAAGTGTTGGATCGCTTCTATTGTTGAGTGAAAAAAGTTAGGTAATAGGATATCAGCAGTTCGGAGGCGGAGTTGGAATAACTCTGAAAACTTCCGAGTACACCGACGTTGAGAGATGAGATATATCGGTTGCTAATAAGGCATTAAGGCGCGATTCAATAGATTTGCTGAAGAGGTCATCTTTTTTCTTCTCTTCTTTTTGATCAGCCTCTTTACCTGTTTCACCAAGATCAGCCATTTCTACTACCGTATCAGGGACTATATCCGTGATAGTAAGCGACACCTCTACCCCGATAAAGAGTATCAAAATCGCAATAATAGATTGTTTAAAGATAGTGAGACCTGGCATGTCTGATGATATAGATGTTCTCGTAATTGAGACGGACCGAATATATATAGGGAACAGACATACATTTCGTCAGAAAATGTAAAAGTTATCTACAGATTCTTTAATGTAATGCTCCTTAATTCGGATAAGCGTATAAATAATCTTTTTCTAATTTCGTTCACTCCACAGACAATTAAATTCAAAAGACCGAACAATTTTCATATTACTAAGTATTAGCTACGGATCCATTCATTCTAACCCTAAAGAATATTGAACCGAAAAGAATTTCTAAAAAGATCAATCATTGGTACTGCTGCACTTGGAGGCTTAACCGGATTATATAGCTGGCAGTTAGAACCCTATTGGGTAGATTTCACCCATCACAAAATGGAGATCGATCGGCTTCCTCCCTCATTGGATGGGAAAACTTTGGTGCAGATCAGTGATATTCATATCGGGGAGCGTTTCAACTACAGCTACATCATAGACACTTTCAAAAAGGTTCAGAAGATGGCTCCTGATATCATTGTTTACACCGGCGACTTTGTCAGCTATGAAGATGAGAACCAATTCAGACAGCTAAGAGAGGTCATGGAATTTGCTCCTAAAGGTGTGTTCGGATCTCTGGCCATCCTTGGGAATCACGATTACGGCCATGGATGGGCACAGCCAGAAGTTGCCCATAAGATATCAGGAATCCTCTTAGAAAATGATATCCGGGTACTTAGAAATGAACTGATCAATGTGAATGGGTTGAATATTATTGGGCTGGACGATTACTGGGCTACAAATTTCTCCCCTGAATCCATACTTACTAAAGAATCTGCAACCGATACACATTTGGTGTTGTGTCATAATCCGGATGTATGTGATCTTGACGTGTGGCATGGGTATCAAGGCTGGATACTTGCCGGTCATACGCACGGCGGACAAGTAAAGCCACCCTTTCTCCCGCCTCCCATCCTACCGGTTCGAAACAAAAGATATTCTTCAGGCCGGATCGATCTGGAGGATGGAAGAACACTATATATCAATCGGGCACTTGGTCATTTGTATCAGGTTCGTTTTAATGTACGCCCGGAAGTGACTTTTTTTGAATTGAAACAGAATACTCTCACATAAAAAAAGCCTGGATTATAACCCGGGCTTTTAAAACTTACCGTACCTGAATCCGCTCTATTTATTCATAGAAACCAGGAATTCACGGTTACTTCTGGTGCCTTTGATCTTCTCGAGCAGAAATTCCATAGCCTCAAAAGAGTTCATGTTCGTCAGATAACGACGTAACAGTACTACTTTTTCACGTTCTTCTTCACCAACCAGCAATTCTTCACGACGGGTTCCGCTTCTGAAGATATCAATTGCAGGATAAAGTCTGCGATCGGAGATCCGTCGGTCCAGTACGATCTCACTGTTACCGGTACCTTTGAATTCCTCAAAGATCACATCATCCATTCTGGATCCGGTATCAACCAGGGCTGTGGCAACTATAGTCAATGAGCCTCCACCTTCAATATTTCGGGCAGAACTGAATAACTGACGCGGCACTTTCAACGCTTCAGAATCAACCCCTCCCGTCATTGTACGGCCTTTGTTGCCGGCACCTACGTTATATGCCCGTGCTAAACGAGTGATCGAATCGAGGAGTAACAACACATCGTGCCCGCTTTCAACCAACCGTTTTGCTTTTTCGAAAACGATCTCAGAAAGTCCGATATGATTTTCCGGTTTCTCATCAAAAGTGGAAGCAACAACCTCAGCGCCCTTCACTGTGCGCTCCATTTCGGTAACTTCTTCCGGGCGTTCATCCACCAGTAAGATCAGGATCTTGGCTTCCGGATGATTTTCAGAAACTGCATTCGCAATATTTCTCAGGATGGTAGTTTTACCCGTTTTCGGCTGAGCCACGATCAAACTACGCTGACCTTTCCCTAGCGGTGCAAACAGATCGATAAAGCGGGTGGTGTATTCACTAGCGGAATACTCAAGTTCAAATCGTTTATCCGGGTGGATGGGCAATAGATCCTCAAATTCTCCCCGGTTGTCCATATCTTTTGGAATGCGTCCGTTAACTCCCTCTACCCTTAAAAGAGCGAAGTAACGCTCACCCACTTTTGGCGGACGAATGATGCCGATCACACAATCACCCTGACGTAATCGAAATCGCTTGATCTGTGAAGGACTCACATAGATATCATCCGGACTAGCTTTATAATTATAGTTCACAGACCGAAGGAAACCATAGCCATCGGGCAGTATTTCCAGTGTACCCTCATTGATCAGATACGGTCCGAGTTGACCTTCAATTTCTTCCAAACGTTCAGCCAGAGTAGGCGCATCTGAAACCGGAAGCTGATCATGTTCATGCTTCTTACGGTTATTCCGGTTGTTATTATTCCGGTTATTGTTCTGACGCTTGTTCTTATTCTGCTGCTTCTTTTTTTCTTCTTCCTCATCCTTATTGTTCTTATAAGAAACAATGTGAGAATGATCCCCATACGATGAAGATAAAGCCTGATTATCGGTCGGGGTTTCTTCCTTCTTTTCTTTCTTTTCTGAAGGTCTGGTAGTTCCCGGAATGGGTAGAGAAGCCTGATTTGCCTGCTCCCGGATCTTTTCGATCAATTCCTTTTTACGTACTCCGGTAACTCTTCGAACTCCGACTGACTTTGCCAGTACCTGAAGTTCATGTAATTTCTTTGTTTCTAGTGATTCCAGCTCCCCAGCTGAAATACCGTCTGTCTGATTATCTGACATATATATTAAATGCTAATGCAAAAATTGTTCTTACTGAATTTTGGGGTGAATGCTGAATTATCTTATTGTCGGGATAACTGGAAAAGCACTCAATCAGGTAAGGAAAATGAGATAGCGGTCTTAAATGATTGTCCGTTTATTATGACCACTGCTTTACTATGGGGTAAAAGTAAAAACTTCCGGTAAAAATTACTAACGATGCTTTCAATTCATTTAAAATCACAGAATGATTGAATTCATCCATTTTCTGCACTTCCAAATACCCGGAAATTTCATCATAGCCAGCGGCTCTGTCGTTATCCATCTCATAATAGTACCGTTGATCGAACGAGGAGAAGAACGTCAGAACTTCGTCACTGATCTTATCCCGCATTATGCTGAATACAACTACTCTATGTTGTGATTTAATAAGATCTAAGCCCTCTTTAAGTGATGCAAGAGCCTGCAAATTATGAGAGCCTGAAAAGTACCACTCCCTGTCGCTACGCAATTTTTCAAATCTACCAGGAACCCGTTGTATGGATTCAATGCCCTGTTTAAGAGTTGATTCAGGGAGTTCAAACTCAGCTTGTAATAACTTAACTACCTGAGCAACCATAGCGATATTCCATCGGTTTATGGGTTCGGCAAGATGGGTATCAAAAGTAAAATCGAATCCTGCTAATTGAACCTTCCCTTCATTCCATTTTGGTGATAATGCCTGAGCTGAATACACCTTTGAATTCCGACTCTCTGCCGTTTTCAGAATGATCTGCTCACAGGATTCAGGTAGGTCACCATATACAATGGGAGTAACTCTTTTGATGATTCCTGCTTTTTCTCTACAGATCTGTTCTATGGTGTTACCCAGAATGTCCGTGTGGTCCATTCCTATACTCGTAATCACCGAGCACTCCGGTTCGATGATATTCGTTGCATCTAACCGACCACCTAAACCAGTTTCAATTATGGCAATATCTACTTCATTTTCAGCGAACAACCAGAAAGCAAGCGCTGTTGAGATCTCGAAATAACTCAAAGGGATCTTATCCAGAAGTGACTCATTCGTCTGAAAAAATCGCAAAATATCTTCGTCCTCGGCGTCTTTTCCGTTGATCCTGAATCGTTCATTATATCGAAGAAGGTGCGGAGAAATAAAAGTACCTGTCTTATATCCACCTTGTTTATACACCCCTTCTAACAAAAAACAGGTGGTACCTTTTCCATTAGTTCCGGCTACATGAATGGAGCTAAAGTTTTGCTGAGGATCCCCCATTGCTTCACAAAACATCCGGATGTTATCCAGACTGAAGTTACCTGCTTTCGCCCCCACCTTTGAAAACATGGGGATATTATCCAGGTAGTGCCAGACCGCCTCGATGGAGCCGAAATTACCCATTACTTCAAATGCTCTGCTTTATAATGATCAAACATTGATCTCAGTTCAATGATCATTTCGTGATCAGTTTCAAAAACAGTGTCGTTAATGCTATGTACTATTCTGATCTCCCGAACAGAATTAGTACTGAAAACGGCTTCACTTTGTAGCAGTGATTCTAATCCGAACTTACTTTCCAATAACACATATTCGGAGCGGGCGATCAGATCGATCACGATCTGCCGGGTAACTCCGGGATAAATGTCAGAGTTGAGCGAAGGGGTGTAAAAAATTCCGTCTTTTATCCAGAACAGATTAGCTATAGTAGTTTCACTCACATGATCATCCATCGTTAGCAGCACTGCATCATCTGCTCCTGACCGGTTAACTTCCCTCGCGGCATTTATAAAATTGAGCCCGTTTGACAATTTGAATTTACGGGTTAGAGCTGCCTCCGGAATGGCTCTGCTTTCTGCAACTTTCAGTTCACAGGTAGGGGAAATATCAGGTATCGGAGTGGAACGAACGATCCAGTTTCCTTTCACTGAATCGGTTTGATATCCTCTTTCGCCTTCTCTCCAGCACTGTATTCGGACAACAGAGTCAGAATCAATATGATCGTTCATACTCAGATATTCTGTGAGAAGACTCCTGAAAACTTCTGCCTCAAATTTCAGGTCGATGTTTAAATATGCTAATGCTGCGTTCAGTTTATCCAGATGATAATCAAGATGCAGGAACTGAGACTGATAATTTCGAAATGTCGCAAAACATCCATCACCATATAAAAAACCCCGATTTGAGGGAGACAGATTCAGTTCAGAATCATTAATGATCTCACCATTATAGATGATCAAAGCACTCATTTTCGTAAAATATCCAGGATACTTTCACGAATATCTTCCTGATAACCAATGTGGGTTGTGATCACCTTTCCCTTCGTATCCAGAATTAGCAGAGAAGGGATCCCGGGTACTTTCAGGTCATTGAATAAAACCGTCCCGTCGATATAAAGAAAAGGATGATCAGATAACACCGGTTCGGCCGTGTCTGTGGCATCTTTCACCAATGCTCCCACAACTGTTACATCCGGTTCGGAGCTTAAGATCAATTCCAATTGATCCATCATAAGTGCCGATTTTTCCGACCAGGTTGCCCAGAATAAAACGATAACATCTTTCCCTTCTAACTCACCAAGAGTGAGGCTATCTGTGTTAGAAATGTACGGATGTGCCTTTGTTAACAGGTCGGTGCTCATTCGTGCATTCTTCTCAAAACGGTCACTTTGCTGTTTTTTAAACACAAAGGACGAATACACGATAAAGATCATCGTAATGACCGCACCAGCGGCCATAAAGGGCACGAAATATTTATTATCTAATCTCATGCCGCAAAAGTACGAAAGTTATCAGGCCTTTTTGAAGTAATTTTGATCGATAAAAATGATCTGTGCTATCTAACAATTGGTTATTTTCTGATCACTGTTACCGTTAAAGGATCCAGAGTTACCGCCTTCTTAGTTACTTTCACTCCTTCCGGTTTTCTGATGCGTGTTGTACCTGCTTTTTGGCCATCAACCAGTACCTCCCCTTTTCTCAGATCAAATGGAAGGCTGATCTTTCTGCTTTTTGAATCTGCATTCACAAATACATAAAAGGTTTCTCCCGAAGTTGAAGTGGTACTGAAAGCCAGTACAAGATCGGTATCGGCAATATCTTCACTTTCGATCTTTTGAACATTGCCGGCAATCAGATTTTCTGTTCCGAGTCGGAAGGCATCCGATGACTTACGCAATGCGATCAACCCTTTGGTGAATTCCATGGTTTGTTGCTGAACGCCTTTATCGGTCACTTTATCCCAGTCGAAATAATTAACCGCATCTGAAGAATTAAAACTGTTTTCTATGAAATAAGGGTGTTCAAATCCTTCTACAAAAGTAAAATCACTTTCCGGAATCTCATCCGAGAGCCATTGCTTGGTGCGCCCGTATTCCTGACCGGCGTGAATGAAAGCGATCCCCTGACTTGTGAGAATAATGGCATTACCCAACCGGATCCTTTTCTGGATCTCATTTTCTTTTGTAGCGGGATCCAGATCTGCAGAGTAAGCGATCACATCATGCAGGGTAAGATTATCATGAGCAGCTATGTATTGAAGTACATCACCGGGATCATCTTCTGTCATGTTAGATGGTTTAGCGATCACCTGATTATAAATGGTTTGAATATCGCGTGCCCCACCGGTGATGAATCTGGCTTCACCTTCCGATCCGTACCCCGATTTGATCTCATTTCGCATCTCATCAGAGAAACTAGCCACCGCTTCTGTCTGTCCCATCCAATCCTGATCTGCCGGTGTCACATTATCTCCATCATCACCGGCATAGGTTCTCCAACCCTCTCCTACTTTTATGAGTTTTGGATTTAATTTTACGGCTTCATCATAAGCCAGCTGAACTGTTTCCCCATCCAGATCTCCCATCAGATCGTACCGAAAACCATCTACTTTGAAATATTTGGTCCAGTAAACAATGGAATCGACAATTAGTTTTCGGGTCATTGCATGTGTTGATCCCAACCTTCCACCGCCATAGCTGGATTTTGGATTTCCTGCCGCATCCATAAAGTGATAGTAGCCCGGAACAATATCTTCGAATAATGCGACACTGGCAGTATGATTGTATACCACATCGAGCGTAACTCCCATGCCTTGTTCATGCACTGACCGGATAAGGTCTTTTAACTCTTTGATTCGGAGTGCAGGATCGGTTGGATCTGTTGAATACATTCCTTCCACCGAGAAATAATTATGTGGATCATATCCCCAGTTGTAATTGGTTCCGACTTTGTATTCATCCATTCGAACACCGTTATCCAGTTCATTTCCCCATCTGTAACTTAAAACTGGTAGCAACTGAACATGGGTTACACCAAGATCTTTGATGTAGTCCACTTTTTCGGTAAATGCTTCGTAAGTACCAAATTGAGCATCTGTTTCAAGATCAGGATCGGAGGTAAAATCCCTCACATGGATCTCCCAGATGATGGCATCTTCACGTTTATCAAATCCTTTGATGGTTGCATACTCAAGATCCGGCCCAATTAACTTTGGGTCTACAACCGCTCCTTTACCCATGGTGCTTTGATCATCGGTGGTCACCGCCATCGATTTTGCGTATGGGTCGAGGACTTCTTTTGTTTCTCCGAAATTAGTTACCAGATAATTATAAAAAACACCCCATTGATCCCCCATTACCTTCGCAGACCAAACGCCTTTTTTCCCTTTGGTCAGTTCTACTGAATCCGAGGGTTCTTTTGCTTCACCATCTTCAAAGAGTTGTAATACAACCTCGGTAGCTAAAGGAGCCCATAGTTTAAACTCCGTTGCTTGTTTTGAATAGATCGCTCCAAGTTCCCCATCATAGCTAAAATACGTATCTATTGCTTTCCAGTGGGGTTTCGCTGTTACTTCAACACCGCTCACCGTAACTACGGTTTTCGAGGTGAGATCCATAGGCTCATTAGTGGTGATGATCAATGTCTCCGAATTCTCAACATCGATCCCCAATCCGGAGATATTTTGCCCGTCTAAGGTAACAGTGAGCTCATTCACATCCATTCCACCAGTAAAGGTAACCACGATGGTAGTGTCGCTGGTAATGAACGCAGATTGAATTTCCATGATACCGGCATATAGTGAGTTCATGGTGGTTACCACCATGAATGTGATAACCACTGAGAGCATTCTTTTCATTAGAGAAAGGATTTAGTAATTAAATATTAAAATCTGGTCAGGCTTCCTTTACCACTTCATCCACATCATCAACCCGCATCACGGCCAGGGCACCAAACAGGAAGAAAACACCCGCAGTTACTAACGCATATACTGCATGACCACCATACAGATACTTCACGATAGGCCCACCGAATACACCGTTCACGATCTGAGGAAATGTGATGAAGAAATTGAAGATACCCATGTACACACCCATTTTTTTTTGCGGGAATTGAACCGGCAAGAATGGCATACGGCATAGCAAGAATACTCGCCCAGGCAATTCCTACGCCTACCATTGATAAAATGAGGAGATACTGGTTTTTAATGAATAAGAACGAAATAAGTCCGAGACCGCCCACGATCAATGAATAGGCATGTGTTTTTTTACGGCCGATCTTCTTAGCGATCTTTGGTAGAAAGAAGGCAAAAAATGCAGAAACAGCATTATATACGGCAAAGATCACTCCTACCCAATCTCCTGCTTCATTGAATAATAAGGAAGAAGTGTCCCCCGGTTCTACACCAAATACGCTTTCTGCAATTGCCGGAGTAGTAAAAACCCACATCGAGAAAAGTCCAAACCAGGAAAAGAATTGAACCAGTCCAAGTTGACGCATGGTCTTTGGCATGTTGGCAAAATCCTTGAAAATATCTGAAAGACTGGCTTTTTCTTCCTCAGTATCTTCCACGTGATCATCAAATTTCTCAAGTTCTTCAGGGGAATATTCTTTAGTGGTTGTAACGGTCCATAAGATAGTTCCGATCAGAATTACGGCACCCAGAACGAATGAAACGATCAATGCCAGTGGAATTTCCCCTTCTGCCGTTTCTCCGCCCAACCCAAACCAATTGGTAAAAGCATAGGGTAAAAATGAACCGATAACAGCTCCAAAACCGATAAGAATAGTTTGAACTGAGAATCCTTCGGTACGTTGTTCACTTGGTAGTTTATCCGCAACCAACGCTCTGAACGGCTCCATCGCAATATTGAAAGAAGCATCCATGATCATCAGCATTCCGGCACCAACCCAAAGTGCCGGTAAAAAGGCCGCAAACATGCCTGCATTCGGCATCAGGATTAAGCCTAAACTGGCGAGTATAGCCCCAGCCAGAAAGAACGGACGGCGACGCCCCAACCGGGTCCATGTATTATCACTGTAATGCCCGATAATTGGTTGAACGATCATACCCGTTATCGGGGCGACCAACCAAAACCAGGAAAGATGTTCAACATCGGCCCCGAAGGTTTGAAGGATCCGGCTTGCATTGGCATTTTGCAGTGCAAATCCCATCTGGATTCCAAGGAATCCCATACTCATACTCCAAATCTCAAATTTTGAGAGTTTTGGTTTAGAAATCTTTTTATCCGCCATTTTCCCGGTTGGTTAGGTTATAGATATATTAATTATTGGCTGTTAAAATGAACCACTCGTTTGCCGGTAATTCGAAATCGTAGGTCTTGGAGCCATCAGTGCTAAAATCCCCTTCAGTAACACCAAATTTTGTGTAGTTACTGGCAGACCATACCGGAACAGATATTTCTTTGTCGTCTTCAGAGATATTAACAGCCACGATCACTTCATTACTACCCTTGGTACGCGAAAATGCGAAGGTACCTTCAGGAGATTCAATGCGTTTGAAGTCTCCGCCATAAGCTCCATTCCATAAAGCCGGATTATCGTCGATCAATGTATAGAGTGTACTGTAAAAATCTTCGTATTCGTAGCCATCCCATTCAATAGGATCAGATTCAAAGAATTTCAGCTGCTTATCCATGGCTGTTTCCTGTCCACTGTACACCAGGAACATGCCATCCATGGTAGCTGCCAATACAGAGAAATTCTCGAAGTTATCGCCGAATAATTCCTGATCAGTTCCATTCCATGAATTTTCATCGTGATTAGTGGTGAAATACATCAGATAAGCAGTAACAGGAAATTTCTCATTTCTATGGGCCATATATTCATCAAGATCCACAAAGGATTTTTCCCCTTTCGCGATCTCCGTTGACAGGTGAAAATATTCCCAGGCATACGATGCATCGAAAGTGGGATACAATTTACTCTCATTCCATTCTGCCAGCCAGAACAGATCGTCCTTCTTTTCATCCACAGCAGGAATTGCTTCATTCCAGAATTCCATGGGAATTTCATGAGCGGCATGATCTACACGGAAGCCGTCAATATCAGCCACTTCTACCCAGTAAGCCATGGCATCGGTCATCATGCTCCAGAGTTCTTTGCTGTTATTGTAGTTCAATAAGGCAATATCGGTCCAGTCTGCCTCATAGGTAATATTTCCCTCATCGTCCTTTGCATAAAACTCGGGATGTTCAGTGATCCAAGGATGATCCCAGGCGGTGTGATTGGGTACCCAGTCGATGATCACTTTCATTCCCAACTCATGGGCTTCAGCGACTAACGCTTTGAAATCGTCCAGCGTACCATAATTCGGGTTGATCCCTTTGTAATCGCTCACAGAATAATAACTGCCCAGCTCTCCTTTCCGGTTCTTCATACCAATAGGATTGATCGGCATTAACCAAAGAATATCCACTCCCATATCAGCCAGTCGCGGCATTTCTTCCCGGAAGGCATTAAAAGTACCTTCTTCGCTGTATTGACGAATATTCACTTCATAAATATTAGCACTTTTGGTCCATTCAGGTTGATATGGATCCTTCAGTTTATCAATGGCAGGCTTTTCTGCAGGTTGTGAGCAAGCACCAACCAACAACGCCAACATTAGTACAGATAAGAGATGCGTTTTCTTGAACATGGCTACGTTTTTATAGTTTAATTATTTCGAAAGAATTTGCAGGTAATTTGATGGATAACTCGTTACCTCGAATCATAAAATTCCCGTTGAATTCCGCTACAGCTGAACTATAATCAAATCCATCCCGTAGTTCTACAGAAATTTGTTGATTACGCCCCGATTTATTCAGAATAACAATGACCTGCTGACTGAAATAAGCCCGGGAATACACCAGCACATCGTCTTCAGTTTTATGGAAAATAAAATCACCATAGAGTAAGGGCATACTACTGTTTCTGAGAGTAGCGAGTTTTGTAAATGTATTTCGATTTCTTTGTTCATGCGTATTTAACTCATCATCAAATCTCATCCACCTGCGGTTATCAGGGTCGTGTGCACCGGGCATCCCAAATTCATCCCCGTAGTATGTGACCGGTATTCCGGGTATGGTAAGATTAAACGCATGAAGAAGATTCAGTTTGTCATAGGCAAAACCTTCCGGAAAGCCAATCTCTCTGGTCCAACCGGCAATTTTTGGGTCTTCATCCCAACGTACTTCTCCACTCGTCATGGTGATAAACCGGGGCTGATCATGATTACCTGAAATGTTACCCATCAGATTATGATAACCGTAATACTTAAAACTCTCGTTAAGCTGATCTCTTAATCCGGTGAAGCTCTCATCCCTGCCAAATGTGTTTAAGGTAGCATTGTAGATCCCGAAATCGAACTGTGCATCCAGCATGCCCGTATTGATGTAGCTGGCAATAAGTTCTCTGCTTCCATAGGTCTCCCCAACCTGATAGATTCTTCTGCCGGTCGGAATAGTTACTTCTTCCTTGATCTTACGGGTTAATGTACGCCAGAAAGGCAACGGAATATGCTTAGTAGCATCGTGTCTGATACCATCCAATTCGTATTCTTTTACCCAATACAACGCTGAATCGGTGAACATCTCGAGTACTTCAGGATTGGAGTAATCCAGACTTGGCATAAAAGTATCGAACCAGGTGGTAAGTCGTTGTTCATCCCATAAAGCGATGTTCGGCGTTCCGTCGGGCAGGTATTTATTCGTAGCCCATTCCGGGTGTTGCTGGAATACCGGATGCTCTTCATGTACATGATTTGCCACATAATCCAGGATCACATTCATATCATTTTCGTGAGCTACATCCAGTAATTCACGGAATTCCTCTTCCGTCCCAAATCGATCATCTAATCGGGTAGAAGAGATCGGCCAGTAGCCGTGATAGCCGGAGAATTTGGTTACCGGTCCGCCCTGATCCCACAAACCGTACGCTGTTTCCGGATTTCTGGTGATCGGTGAAAGCCAGATCGTGTTTATTCCAATTTGATTAAAGTATCCATCTTTGATCTTTTTGGTGATACCTGCGAAATCACCTCCAAAATAATTCACTTTCCAGTTCAGCGAATCATCCTCCACTTTACGGGTATTTGCCGGATTTCCATCCACAAACCGATCGATGAGCACGAAATACATATTCCATGTCTCAAAATCCTGCCGGGTAAGCATTTCTGTGTCTCCGATCACAATCCCGTTTTCTAAAGGGATCAACACATCATTGGAAACACTGCCAGATTCGTTGAAGGCCCAAGCCCGTATATACGTGCGTTTCAGAGTCTGAGCTACCGGTGGGATCATTACCCTGTATTCATCACCTGACTGAACCACCTGTAAGGCATGATTCTGCCAGATCACAATTACTTTCTCCGCATCTTTTGCGGTAAAGGTAACCTCAGAATTATGCACCTCCTTAGTATTAAGCCAGATTTTATCCTGATCCAGGTCAGAACCTACACGTAGCACATTGTTCCACCCTCCCATTCCATTGGATACTTTCTCGGAATTATCAGGATCAAGTGTTTCAACCCCATCCACTACATAAATGTATTGGAAAATGCCACGGTTTACGGTTGCCGTTACTTTCCAGACATCACCCTCTTTTTCCAACACGGTATTATTAGGATCCCAGCTATTCATCTCACCTTTAACTTTCACAGAAGTATAGGTTTTACCCTTCGGATCGTAGATGAATTCTACAGTTTCTTTCTCAGTACGTTTTAGTAAGATCGAATAATCAAGACCACCTGCAGATATCACTAATACATCCAGCGGTTCGGTGATGGAGCCATGTAAGTACACCTTTCCATCCTGAATTGGTGAGGCCTCCATACCTTTCGGGAGAATGACCTCAGAAACTAACGAAGCATCAATGAAGTAATCTTCTAATACCACCTCTGTTTCATTGGGTTGCAACGTTATCGGACTGGCCAGTCCGATGATCTGGGAATGCTTGATATCCGTTTGCCAGTCACAGCCAGCAAAGGCAATGAGCCAGAGTACTCCCAAAAGATGGCGGAAATACTTCATATTACTTGAGCAAGGTCATTTTTATTGTTTGAACATTTCCTGCACTACTTAATCTTGTGATGTAAATACCACTACTCAGATCTGATGCATCGAATTGGACGGTATGTACACCGGCCGCTTTTCTGCCATTGACCAGTTCCGCTACTTTCTGACCGAGCATGTTGTACACTTCCAGAGTTACATCCCCGGCCTCTGCAATTTCAAAGGTCAGATTTGTAGTTGGGTTGAACGGATTAGGATAGTTCTGATACAACATGAATTGAGCAGGTTGATCACCTTCCCCATTTTCCTCAACCGATACACTGGTTCTGAAATTCTTTGTGGTAAAGATCCTGAACTCACCGGGACCGAGATCCATGGTGGATTGTCCGTTTGAAACTGAGATCGTACTCTCTCCGAAATAATCATACCAGGTACCATCCTGAGTAAAATCTACGGTTTGAGTAGTGGAAGTAACGCCAAAGTTCCCAATGACTACCACGTCGGTATCCTCACTGAACAAACGAATGTATTTAACTCCACCAGAAAGCGCATAATAGGAATCATCAGGATAGGTGAACGCATTGGTCTTCATCCTCAGATTTATGATATCGGACCAGGTATTGTACAGATCTACTCGATCGGAATCGTTCTGGTAATCCCAGCGGATCGGTTTGGCATCGGTACGGCCTGGTGCCTGCGAAGAAGAACAGGTATTTCCTGAACCATCATCCAGACATTGTTCACCCGAATCACCATAGCCATATCCCAGCTCACCGAACTGCCACATCATTTTTGGTCCGGGTAAGGTGAAGAAAAAGGCTCCGGCCAGTTCCATCCTATCCAATGCGGTTGGAAGTTCTGTTATATCATAACTGCCGGATGAATTCCCATACATTCGGTTCTTATACATCAACCACTGTTCGTCATGGCTTTCCATATACCCAACCAGATTGCGTTCGTTGAATCCCCGGGATTGAGCAAGTACTCCGGTAAGATTAGAGGAATATCCCATGGTAGCTTCGTTGTACTCATGGTTCATATTGCCCCATAGCATTATTCCATTATCAGCCAATACTTTCTCTTCACTGTTATCGGCGAAATGTTCTAAAATGATGTAGGCATCTTCCTCTACAGATCGTATATGATTAGCATAATCGATCCAGATATCCACCCTCGATTGATCGTAACTGCCCCATGCTCCCACATTATCGGGATTATTGGTTTGTGTGAATCCTTTACTCAGATCAAAGCGATAACCATCTACATTGTATTCTTCCAACCAGTATTGCATCACTCGTTTAGAATAATATCTGGTGATCGGACTTTCATGATTGAGATCGTATCCCACATTAAACGGATGCGTTGGAGAAACATTTAAATACGGATTATCACTGGTTGGATTCCCATAGTCGCCTTCGTTCCATAAGCGGGCGATCGGATTTTGGCCAAATGTGTGGTTTAGCACAACATCCAGTATTACCGCAATACCTCGTTTATGGGCTTCATCCACAAACCGCTTGAACTCTTCCGGTGAACCATAATATTTATCTAGGGCCATGTGGAAAGCCGGATTATATCCCCAGCTCAGATTTCCGTCAAATTCATTTACCGGCATCAGTTCAATAGCATTGATCCCGAGTCGATCCAGATAATCCAGGGTATCGATCAGTGTGGCGTAACTTGGTGTTGCAAGGAAATCTCTCATCAGCAATTCGTAGATCACTAGCTCGTCTTTGGCCGGACGCACGTAATCAGCTGCCTGCCATTCATATGCTTCTTTTCCTGGGAAGATCACTCCGACAATATGTTCTGTTTTATCGGTTGGATAGGATTTCAGGTCGGGAAATACAGATTCGGGGATATATGGGTCGTTATACTGATCCAGGATCAGTTCAGAATAGGGATCAGCTATCCGTATCTCACCATCTACCAGATACTGAAAAGCATATTCTTCGCCCGGAGTTAGCCCGTCAATTTCCAGCCAGAATCGCAGACTGTCCACTCTGCCTGATCGATTCATCAAATATTCTGAACTTGGTCGCCAATTATTAAAATCGCCCAGCAGGTATACAAATTCCTTGCCGGGAGCAAATAATGAAAAGGTTACAGTACTTTGGCCGGTGTAATTGATCCCGTCCTTAATTCCGGCAGGTCGATCTACACTTGCTCCATTACCTTTTCTGATGGTAGCAAAAAATGAAGTTGTGTCAGCTACTATTCCATTACCGGCGATCAGTTCAAAATTAAGATCCTCATCTTCTGCACCGATGCTGTAGGTATAGTTTAATGTGTCATCTGCCGTGGAACTGAGTTCTGTTCCGTTCAATAGTAAACTCAGTTCAAGCGTACCGCCGTTTACCGTACCAATACCACTGATCTCAATTTCTGTAGTGGTTTCAGCGTCTAACATCAGCCAATCTTCGGTTGGATTAATGAAACGAGCTGAGGCATCTCCACTGGTAAGTTCAATAAAGATATCTGCATTCCCTTCATCTTTACCTTCTGCTACAATACTTCCGCCGGAAACCCCTTTGTAAACGATCGCAACTTTTTCAACATCTTCGCTGGCATCAGTAATACCGAAGAATTCCCTGATACTTGGCTTATATTTAAACTCCCACTTGTTGTCCCCAATAAAAGTAGCTTTCATACTGGCATCATTGGTTTCCCAACCATAAGGCACATATTTCCAGTCGGAACCACTGGTGCTTTTATTGGTGATAACACCGGTATGCAGATATACATCTCCGATAAAATCTTCTAATTCCCCATTACCCTGAGTTGCATCCAATATTACCGTCATCGAATCCAACTGTGTTGCAAACGAAGGTTCGAAGGTTACAACTTGCGCAAAAGTATTACTAAGACCTGCGAATAGCAGTGTCAGTAAAAGAAAATTACGTTTCAAACTCATATTAACTGATTGATTTTCTAAGTATTAATTCTGGTGAGTAGATCGTTTGTGAAATTGCTTTATTCGCATTATTCATACGATCTATCAGGTTTTGTGTGGCAAAGAAGCCCATGTCGCGCATGGGTTGCCTGATGGTTGATAACCCGATGTATTCCGACAATTCTATATCGTCATAACCAATGATGGGGATCCTTTTCCCAACATCTTCCATAGCTTTTAAAGCTCCTACCGCTTGTATATCCGATGCACAAAAACAAGCCTCCGGCGGGGTTTCCATATTCAGCATTTTACGCATGGCTTCGTATCCGCCCCGTTCTGTAAAACCATCTCGATACAAGGTATCTCCTGCAACCACCCATTTTTTATCGAATGGTATCTGATATTCATTCAGTGCTTTCTTGTAACCTTCCAGTCGGTCCCGTATAGGTTTTGAAGATAATAAAGCCGATAGCATGGCTACATTTTTAAAGCCCATATCTAACAGACTTTTTGTAGCCCGGTAAGCCCCTTGAATATTATCCACACTCACCGAATCAAATCCTTCGAAATGTTCATCAATAAGAGTGATAGGTACATTAAACCGGGTTAGCTGGCTCCATTCTTTCTCTGATAAGTGAATGGAAATGAACAGATACCCTTCTGCCCATCTTCGCTTAAGAACGTGTTCTACCTGTTCAAAGATATTGCGGTCGTTTGAAATATTGAATATGGTGAGTTCATAGCCGTTTTCACTCAGTTTATCCTGAATTCCCCCTAATACTTCCATGAAGTAGTAATTGGAGATCACCGGAACAACGGCCATGATCGTGTTGCTCTTTTTTGAAGCAAGTCCCTGAGCATAGGCCTGAGGATGATACCCTACCTCATCAGCAATGGCCAGCACTTTACGTCGGGTTTTTTCCGAAACGCTATCACTCTGGTTAAAAACCCGCGATACCGTGGCGATCGAAACTCCGGCCTTATTCGCTATGTCGTATATGGTTGATGCCACTTGTGTATAGTTAATTTAAAAACGCAGATGCCGGTCAAGGCACCTGCGATAAGACTTATAGAGAAATTATTTGATCAGAGTCATTCTCTTGTTGCTAACAAAGCTGCCTGCTTCTAAGCGGTAGATATAAATACCGGAAGAAAGTGCGCTGGCATCGAATGCTACAGTATGTGTACCTGCAGTCATTGTTTTGTTAGAGATGAGAGTAGACACCTGCTGACCAAGAACATTATAAACCGTCAACTTAACAGGAGCAGCATCAGGTAATGTAAAGCTGATGTTGGTTGTTGGGTTGAATGGGTTTGGATAGTTCTGCATCAGTTTGAATTCTTTAGCTACGTCGCCATCGATCTCACTGTTGGTTGCAGTGTAGTTTGGAGGAGTTTCCCAATCCAGATCTTCTGGTTTCCAGCTAAGTGTAGGCATGCTGTAGGTTGCTGGCCATGATACGGCTCCACCTTCAGCTACGATTGGCTGTACGTACTGGTAGTGACGACGACCGGCAGCATAACCATTACCATTAATTACCCAGTTTCCATTTTCAGCAGTTGGCTGACCGTAAGCAATACGGAAACCAATGTGGTTCAGAGTAGGTAATTGTAGCGGTAAGTCAAGCGTATAAACGCCATCTGCATCATCATCAGTAAACATTACTTTGTCGCGTGCTTCCAGCGAACGCACAGCAAACTCAGAATCATAAGCCTGGATTCCATTAGTCAATGCGAAGAATGGAGTATCTACGATCAGGAATACTGAATCTGTAGCAGGGTTGAACGGAGTAGACACAGAATCAGCCATTGCCGGATTCATGTCGTAATTGAAGGTAACAGTGATCGCACCACCGGTTACATTCTGAGCTGTCATAAGAGCTAATGGCTCTACACCGTTGAATGATTCGGAACGGGTTGGCTGGTCATCCAGATCTTCGATATCGAAGGTACGGTTACCACCACCGGTTACACCCGGCTCTTCCCAACCATCGTTATTAGCTGAGATACCGGCTAAGTAATTAGCACTACCTTCATCATCACGGCTCTCATCCCAACGGATGTAGTATTTGTACTCAACAGTAGTACCTACAGCTGTTTTAAATGGAATTCCTGTTCCCTGGTAAGTACCTGAGAAAGAGTTGAATGCCAATTGATTGGCTGTATTTGCCCAGTTGTTGAATGTACCGGTAGCATATACAGAATCAAGGGAAGAATTAAACAATCCCAGACCTTCAAGAATACCTACGTTTACTTCGAAGTTCAGCGTAGTGTTGATCACTTTTGCTGAGCTTGGAGGAGTATCGGAGAAGTATACCCAATGGATGGTTGTATCCTGAGATGGAACTGTTACGAAACGATCCGGAGTAGATTCCCAGGTAGTTCCGTCAGCAGTTTCGAGTACAAATTTATATCCCATAGCACCGGAAAGGTTAGCCACAGAATCTTTTTGCATTCTAACAACACCGGTGTACCAGTAGTTGTCGCCGTTAACAGCTTGTTGCTCTAAGAATGTACCAGTTGAACCCCAGTCAGATGGGTTATTAAAAAATTCAGGATTACCGCGCAGACCAACCTGATCGGTTTCAGGATCAAATGATCCAACCTGAACTTGTCCGCCAACATTTACGCGGAACATCACAGTTACAGAATCTTCTTTTGATTCGAATGGTACCAGGTCTGCAGGAGCAGGACTGTCACTTGAATCGTTGAAGTAATCTACATTCAATACTGTATCGCTGGTAACAACGATACCACGGGTATCCCAGCCAGCCGGATTAACGTCGGTTGCGAATCCATTTTCGTCGTCAGAAGCTTCGGTTACCGCATTTAGATATCTGTATTTGTAAAGCAGAGTATCACCAGGCATCATTTGGTAAGTAGCGGTCCAGTAGTCACCACCAACATTATCAAGAGTAGCGGTTGCATTAGCATCCCAGGTAATAGTTTCGCCGCCAACAAAAGATTGTCCGGCACCGGCACCTTTAATAGCACCGTTGATGTACAGTGAATAATTATCAGCATTCACTGTATCAGGAATGGTAGAAGTGTTAACAGTGAAAGTTACGTTAACAGGATCCGGCTGAACACCACCAGGGCGAACAACAGTGATATCATCAACATAAACAACCGGAGTTTCAGCTACAGTAGCCGCAGAACCGGTAACCTGTAAACCGGCTTTTTGGAATTTTCCGTCTTTTGGAGCTGGAATTCCAACTTTTAACCAAGTCCAGGTATCAGCAGTAAGACTTGAAGACTCATAATAAGCATCACTCCACTGGCTCCAGTCGTTACCGGATTGAGTGAAAGGCTGAAGAGCATCAAATTTGGCAAGATCAGCAGCAGATACCCATACGCGGAAGTACATTGTGTCGCCTTCCTGAATACCAAGACCATCAATATCGAAAGTGATAATACCTACTTTTTCCAGTGTATCAACCGCCATTACTCTGGCTGAATAATCACCACTGGCAGCAATGTCGGCTGCAACTTCTACGGTTCCGCCTACTCCATAATCCGGGTTTGTGTCCACAGACCAAACACCTAAGCTCATGTCATCGAAGTTCCATGCATTAACTACATTTTCAGTGATCTCATCAATCGTTGTGGTTTTATCAACTGAATGATCTCCCAATCCGGTGAATACATCTTTACCCGCAACGATCCACTCAGAAGATACTGCATCGGTACCGGCAGAAGCGGCCCAATCAGTATTACCGGTCATTACCGTTGGTTTTCTGTATAACGTGTGATCCGCAGTTGCATTAGTAACTCCTGCTACATCCCATCCGGAGCCGGGATCAGCGTCCCATGTTCCAATTTTATCGATTACAGTGAATGATGAACCTGCGGCAGAATCACCTTCTACCAGGTAAAAACCATCATCACCATTACTCAGGTAAGTAAATTCGTAATCACCAGCTGCTTTCATTACTGAATCGGCATCAGGGTGTACAATCACGTATACATCACCCGGGAGGATATAAGCTGAATCCGGAAAATCATTCCAGTATTCAAACTCACCCGGTGTTGTAGGATCGTTACTTACATTTGGAAAAGCATAACCACTCAGCCAGACAGTGTCGGCAGTTGGATTATAAATCTCCAGGGCTTTATTGTTGCTTCCTCCCTCATTGTACTGAGAAAAGAACAACGTATTCTGTGCAAATGAGCTGGATACCAACGCAAGCGTTAGTACAAACACACTCATGAACACTTTTGTAGCTTTGTTCATAATAGAACCCCTTATTTATTTGGGTTATTGTTTAGGTTTAAAAGAAAATCTGTACGCTCAGCTTATTGATATCGCCGAGGTACTGGTAGCCGTGATAACTGTAATTGAAACCAAATCCCAGGCCGTTGCCGGATTGATATCTCATACCTATACCACCGTTAAAGGTCTCTATGGCGTCTTCCTGTCCGATGTAGGGAATTCCGCCTCTAATAAAAAACTGTTCGTTCAATAGTGCGATCTCTCCGCCAAGACTCACACTTTGTGTATTGTTGGTTGGATTATTTCCGTCAACTGATAAGGTAGCACGGATCTGATCATTGTCAACAGCATCCCAACTTAAACCTACCTTTAGCATCAGTGGAAGGTCATACCCTTTAGTTGCAAGAATGGCATCCGGTTTGTAATTCCCTTCATTAGCCTGATCAGGATCTGAGCTGATGATCAGATCATTACCGGACATCTGCAGTTTCGAACCCACATTTGTCACGCTAACCCCAAATCGTACCCCGTAAAACGGAGTATCGTACATGGTGCCGATATCGAATGCCAGAGCAGAAGCCGAACTTTTGGCAATTTGCTCATAAACTACCTTGGCCGTTCCGCCAATAGTGAATTGCGGGATCAGATACTGTGCATAGGAAACTCCGAATGATACGGAATAGGCACTGAAGGTACGCCCGGTTAATCCCTGAGCTTCAGCGGTGGTTTCATCAAACTCGCCATAATCGAATGCCAGAACGTGTACTCCGAAAGCCCCACCGGTTTTCGTTTTCATCGCTGCACCGAAGTAGGTATGATTCATGTCCAGAAACCATGGAGTTACTTCTACCAGTACTTCGTTTGTTTCAATATCCGCTAGTCCGGCAGGATTCAAAACCATAGCTGAAGGGTCGTTAACGGCCGCTGCATAGGCCGACATCCCTGCAGAACGCGAACCTACAGGAATTCTTAAAAACTCACCGGCTGCTGTTCCGGCCTTTGATAACTGAGCCTGAACCTCATTTCCAGAAATAAGAGCGCCTAATACAAAGAGTGTGAATAGTACTTTTTTCATGTTCTTAATCATTTAATCACTGCAAATTTTCCAACTTTTTCGCCGATACCGGGAGCCTCAATGTGGTACAGATAAATACCATACGATATCTCCAGATTATCTTTGGTGAGCATATCCCAGATATACGTACCACCGTATTCGCTCGTGAGATCAGATTCCGAGATTTGGATCTCTCTGATCATCACTCCGGAAACAGTGAATATGCGCAAAGTGGATGGCGCCGGAATTCCCGTGAAATGCAGTTCTCTGTTGTGTTGTAAATTGGTACTGGTTACCTCGCCCTCAAAGATATTGGCAACCTTGTATGGGTTTGGAATAACCAGAATGTCATCCAGTTGATTCTTGGCCGAATCCGCATTGATGCTTGGAATATTCTCTGCATCGAACCGGAAGCGATACACATCATTGGATGAAAAGGGTTTCGTGGTGATCAGTTTTAAGGTATCACCTGCTTGTGGATTTACGGTTTCAAGATTTCCTTCCACTAATAATGGAACCATTTCAATTCTGAAGGTAAGTGTATCCTGAATTCCCCTGTTTTCCTCAATAAAGAAGATCACATCCGAACAACGGCCATTAAAACCGGACACTGCCGATAATTCACCCGGTGCAGGAGGTGTATAATTACCCGGTACAATAATGGTTGGGTTACATCTCTGTTGGGCTGAAGTACTGGAGTTCAGATCTCCGAACGCATATTTAATTTCTTCGTTGGTATAAGTATTTACCACTTTAAAATTAGTAGCCATCGAGGGGAGTGTCTGGAAAATGTTTGGTGCTACTTCAACTTCTTTTTCTGTTGATTGACCATATCCTACGTTATCCCCTACAATGATATTATAATCAGAGATCTTAGGTTTTCCCTGTAATAAGAACTCAAATCCGTGCGGAGCAAAGGTATGATCATATTCCCAACCGGATAATTCGTCATTCAATCCGAATTCAGGAAGATTCGTTACCCGAACGGTAAACCCTTCTGTAACCGGATTTCTGCTTCCATTCATATTCTCTGAACGGCTGAGCAGCGTATCAGGAGTTCCGGTTGTAATATTACGGAGTGTGAAGTTTCGGGTTTTCAAAGTATCCGGTGCAGAACCACCATCAACCAGAGTATCCTCAAATACGATCTCGTATAAATTATCAGCTTTAAGTGCCGATGGATCTACGATCTCTACTTCCACATCGCCACCCGGTGCTCCTGATACTACCGATGGATTTGGAGTATCAGGACTAATGTAACCGGCCTGACTTCTTGAAGGTCGGATGGAGATCACATTCTGTCCGAGTGTCACTGTTCCGTTCGGATTCAGTGAAATCTGAACCGGAGATTCTGAAGGGCTGATCCCTCCTTCCACAAATCCATGATCGAATGCCGTAACTGCATAATAGTAGGTACGACCATTTATCACTGAATTATCTTCATACATATGCTGCAGACCGTTATCAGACTGTCCCATATCGAACTGTAAACCATTTTCACTCACCGGATGGAAACCATAAATACCGTTCTTTTTATTATAGGTCGCGATCGGTTTCAGATAGGTGGCAGAACCCAGGCCATCAGTGATGGAGCGGATCTCTTCAAAAGATACATCGGTGGTTCTGTAGATCTTGTAGCCTTCAAAATCGTTACCGTTTCCGGTTTGCAGATTAATATAGCGGTCGAAGGATTCTTCCGAATCGGTATTCCAGTATAAGGTTACTTTTCCGTCTCCGGCTACAGCCTGAAGAATCGGAGGCTCAGGTGCAACGGCAAACTGATAATCCGCTTCGTACGCTCTTGTCGCGTCATCAAGACGGGTATTAACTTTCTTTCTGTCATCCAGGGCATTATCGGTGTTTTCCTGTGCAGCCGTGATAGCAACTGCAAATCGTTCAGAGGTGCCACGTAAGAGTGGGAACACCCCGGAAGCTACAAAGATGTCGGAGTCGGTACCTTGCTGTTCAGCAAATTCTCCGGGTTTCAGATAACTATCCCAGTTGGTACCATCCTGTAACACCTGCAATGCACCCGCATCAAAAATGCGAACTCTGGTTACACCGATCAGATCTGTTTCACTTACATCGGTTTTGTCAATTCCTGATTCACCGGGGAAACTGGTGCCTGCACCGGAGGATGGTAACCCATCACCTTGTCCTTCACTGAAGGTCTCACGATCTCCTTCTATTCCCACATCATCGATCAGGATATTCCAGTCATTATCGTTATCGAAATAATCTTCACGCCCCTCATCGATCATAGGAGCACTGGTATTGAAATTCTGAAGTCGCCCTTTGTAATCGATATTCACCATATCAGCAAAATCGGCATCGTTAGCCATCCTGTCCCGGATCGTTTGGTTAGGAACCATCAAGCCTCGTTTTAAAGTATCACCGGGCTCGAAATACAGATAGTTGATAAAGCGAACCGGACGAGAAACGAATGCATCAAGATCAGGCACGTATGTGTTTTTGGTAAGATGGTTTGGCTGGTTTTCATCGATCAGTCCATCAAAGTCGTTATCCAGACCATCGATATGAATTTCTGTAGATGACACCTGTGAATCCAGCAGATCCTCGATCACCGTAAAGCTATTTGCTCCGTCGTAATCATAAGTTACACCCTGAGAAACGAAAGGTGAACCATCGTAAGTGGTTACAACACGACTGTAATCATCCTGTATGAGTACGATCTTATCACCAATGGATATAGTTCTTTCTTCAAAATCTTCTGCTTCGAATGGTCTTAACACCGTATCTGCCACGAGTTCTATACTATTGTAGAATCCTCCGTTTGCGGTAAGAAGATTCTGATAAAGACGACTGTTTCCGTCTTCAAATAATGAACCGCTGGAATTGTACGCATCACTGTCGCCATCGTTATCGATCCCGTCGAATGGGTTACCGGGTGTTTCCAGGAACTTGAGGCCCATTTCCCCGATAAGGGTTTCATCAAAAGCGTTACCACCACTGGTACGATCGGTATCAGTCAGGTAAGCAATTGCCCGGATGTTATCGAAAAGAGGCTCATCAGTAGCATTTGCACCACCAACCGCATCGGCGATCCACAGCCCGAATGACATCCGTGGATAATCGTAACTGGCATCATTCTTTAACTCAAACAGGTTGAAGTGAGTAGCATTTACCAGCGTTTGTGACCAGGCCAGGACCCTTGCATCCAGAATCAGTCCTAAACCACCACGTGTAGGGTCAGTTTGGTCCGGTTGAAACTTTGTTCCAGATTCCCCTTCCCCATTCAGGTATCGGGTGTAGGTATCGTCGCCGGCTTTGTAATAGAATTCCACATCGGCGTTAAACTGGTCGCGGCCAAAGTATCCATTCCAGGAGCCTGCCCAACCGTCTCCGCCATTATTGAATTTATCTGGCCAGGCATCGGGCCAGGTATTTCCCAGTGGTGATTCCGGTCCGCGATCACTACGTGCAATTTCTGAAGAATTGTCTCTGGAATATCCCTCAATCGGATTAATGGTCCAGCTTTGTGTTCCTGTTTTATTAGTTCGGTAAGCGGCAACATCAACAATGGCAAACTCATCTACAGATGTATTCTCCGCATTTTGATTCGGAACCTCTGTACCGTACATCAAACTCATAAAGTACATGTACTCTCGGTTCGTATTACGTGGAAACTCAAACAGTAATTCATTTAAACTGCTACTATTTCGTCTTCCGGCATGGCCCGTATTATGGTAAGATGCCCGCAACCGGTTTCCATCCATAATGGAAACCTTACGTTGATCAAAATCTGATCTCTCCTCACTTGGCTCGAAATCACTGTCTTGTGCGAATACCGGAATGGAAATACCGGCAATAAAAATCAGTGTAAATAATGTCTTTATTTTCATGGAATAGTTATTCATGGCTTAAAACGATAATTGAACTCCAAGTTGAATTCTTCTTGGCTCGGCGTAGAAACCCGGATTATTGTAAAAATCAGGATGTGCTCCCTGCACTGTGTTGATTGGTAGCGGACGGGTTGGTAACCCGGAATCGGTATACACAGAATTCACGATCTTGGTATCGAGAAGATTATACACATTCAGAAACACCTGAAGATCATTTCTGGCTCCAATATTGAAATTCTTGTAGGCGTTGAGGTCAATGGTAAATCTGACCGGTAATCGTGCAGTATTTCTGAGATCCTGATTAGATGCAACCTCTCCCACCAGTACCCCCGGTACGTTGTTGTCCGGAGTGTAAGGAGTTCCGGAGTTGAATCTGGCCAGCAAATTGGCTCCCCAGGTATCTCCGGTGTAGAACATGGAACCGTTCAGGATATGGGTTCTGTCCCAGTCTAACGGTTGAATAAGTTTAACCGGCTCAGCCTGATCAATATTTGTTGAATCAATACTGCCCAGATCTCCGAGTATTGCAAAATATTCAGATGCTGGATCAGAGTTGGTTCCTTCTACAATACTGAAGGTATAGTCGATTCCGAAATTGAATCGTTGGCTCACATACTGATTGAAAGCGAAGGTCATACCCATTGATTTGGAGAAATCCCGATTGTAATAAATACCGTAAGTAAGAGATGGGGCTCCGGTTACCTGAGGACGGCTGGAGACATAATCTCTAGTATCTTTATAATAACCGGTAACCTCGATAGCTGTCCCTTCGAAGATCTCCTGCTTTAAACCCAATTCGTATTGAATGGATTTCTCTGCCTCCAGATCCGGATTACCGTATAACCCCTGATCACCACCGGTCAAACTTAACAGGATCTGACTGTTGGTAAATAGTCGGTCGTACGAAGGCATCTGGAAGAAATAACCATATGAAAAATAGATCACACCACCATCATTGATCGGATAAGCCACCCCGATTCGAGGACTTAACTGATACTTCATGGATGCATCTTTCCACCAGTAAGCCTGGCGATCTGCTACTGTCAGATCCGGCTCGTTATCATCCTGGGTGCCGTTATTGTTGGCATCTATATATTGATTTTCCGGCTTGGTCGGTACATTGATATCCGGGTCTTCAGGATCGGCGGCTACCTGTGTATTTGGATTGAATAGATCAAAACGGAGACCAACATTGATGATCAGTTTATCATATTCGATCTTATCCTGAATATATCCGCTGAATGCCATCGGATTTCGGGTATACTGCTGATAACCCGGAGTGTTTACATCCGGATAACCCATAGTTACTAATCCATTATCCAAATATTCCTGCGGAGTACCGGAAATCACATTAACCCCTTCCTGATTCAATGGAGATAATGAAACACTGCTGTAATAGATCTCATCAAACTGAGCCGAAACACCGGTTTTTATAAAATGGTGATCGTTGATCTGGCTGGATAATTCAGCTTTTGCTATATACGAATTGGTATAGCGGTTGAAGCGTGAATTGTTTGTACCGTACGTATTGAACTGCCCGGCATTAGTGATCTGGTTCCCGTAAAGGAAATTGGTAGTTCCGAATAAAGGATCGGAAACATCATCATAATTGAAATATCTTGGATCCCATGGATCATCAAACAGATAGAATTCATACTCATTATATCTGTTCGCAAGATTCACAGTAATGAATGTGTTGGTACTTGGAGTGATCGTGGTCTTGAAATTCAGAGAGTAATTATCACGGTAATTGGTACCCTGACCACCGGGAACAAATCGGTTACTAAACGCATAGCTGCCACTTTCTTCCAATGCGTAGGAACCGATCAGATTAAACTTCACAGAGTTGTTCAGTCGCCATTCAAGATTTCCCTGAAAACTGGTGGTCTGATAATAGTTCATATCCACTAATGAACTGTCACGGGTTCCGTCATCCCTGATCTCAAGCATTTCAGTACCGCCAACTACCACCGTATCCATAGAATAGTATGGTTTCGACAGATCAAATTGCTCGTTGTAAATGGTTCGATAAGTATCAAAATCTGTATCCAGAGGAACCTGAGCTACATACCTGCCATGAGATGAATATAAATTCCGACCGGTCAGCCAGCCTTTATTCTTAAAGGTTCTTACCGTGGTAAAAAAGGTAAGTTTATCTTTAATGATCGGTCCGGATACAGATGCCGTCATATTGTACATGCGGGTCGGATCATATGTATCCACACTGGTTCCGATTCCGTCATAGAGATAGCTTTTATTGGTAGCGAGATAACCTCCGCCCCAACCGCGGAAATAACCTTCAAATTCATTTCCACCGGATTTGGTAACCACATTAACAACCCCGGATAACGCCTGACCATGTTCTGCGTTAAATGATCCTGAAATTACCTGAAGTTCCTGAATAGCGGCATTTTCTAAACGAACACCATTACTACCGTCGTAGTCATCGGTCACACGAATACCGTCAACCACGTAAGAAACTTCTGATGCACGTCCTCCACGAATGTGGATGGCTCCGTTGTTTCCAACATTTACCCCGGCCTGCAACTGAATTACATCCGTAACTTCCTGCACCGGTAATTTTTCGATCTCCTCGCTGCTAACACGAGCTTCGGAACTGGTGATGTCTTTGATCACCGCCTGTCGTTCAGCTACAACAACAACCTCTTCACCTTCAAAGGACTCCAATGCTAATTCAAAGTCCTGAGTTGTGGTAAGATCGGTTCGTACAATAACTTCCTGTACAACCACTGTGGCATAACCAATGTATCGTGCTTCGAGCACATAAGTTCCCGGGGGAACGTTCAGCATCAGGTAATTTCCATCAATATCGGCGATGGCTCCCTTGGTGGTACCCTGAATCCCAACCGTTGCCCCGATAAGCGGTTCTTTTGTGTCTGCATCAAGAATTTTACCGGTGATCTTACCGGACTGAGCAAAAAGTACCGCAGGTAGTAGTAATAAAGATAAAACTAATAGTATCTGCTTAAATCTCTTCATATATCATATCTCAGATTTGAATAGTGAGTTCGTTCAATTTTTCAATATCTATTTTTGCGTTGTGCTTCGCTTTAACCTGCTCTATGGTTTTGGCACGTAGTTCACGAAACTTTTTGTTGGTTAGATAGTTATCAACGCGTTCTCTCGCTTCATTGAAGGAAAGAGAACGTGCATCAATTTTTCCCAGGCATTTATAAATATGAAATTCTTCTGCGGTGTAAGGGATCACCCCGGATACCTCCCCTACTTCAAGTTTGGAAAGCTGCTTACTGGAAAACCCAAATGTTTTAATACTCAGAAACCCTAATTCACCCGAAGTGAAAAGGTCCTCGTTCTGAATGGTGTACTCCATCACTAATTCGGTGAAATCAGCACCGTTATTTAGTGCTTTGAGTAATTTATCAGCTTCATCTTCTGTTTTAACAACCAACCGTTGCAGATTAATCTGCATCGGCTCCTCATATTGCTGTTCATTTTGCTGGTAGGCGTTGTACAATTCGGCTTCCGTATTCGTAATACTTTCACGCAGTAACTGTTCAGCTTCGTCGGCTAAGAACTGATAGTAAGTTTCATTAATGGATTCCTGAACTGCCTGTTGCTCATCCAACTCATTCTCGTAGGCACCATCAATAAGCAACTTGCGGTAAGCCAATCCGATCACAAAATTTCTGAAAGACTCCTCGCCACTTATACCATCAAAAAGTGGAGCCGGACTGGCCAGGTATTCTTCCGTAAAATCATTCATACTGAATTCGAAATCTCCAAACGTTGCAAGCTTTTTAGTACCCGTTGGCAGGTTTTGAATAAATTCAGCTTCTTTATCGGCAAACAGTTCAAACCGGTTAACCACATCTTCCCAGATCTCAGTCACCAATTTCTCATCAAGAATAACACCCTGAGTAAAAGCCTCTAAATGAGCTCTGGTTTTTAGTTCTTTCTTCTTCTTGTACACATAGGTTTCGAGCTTCGCTTTCTGATTGAAGAATTCATACTCGGTGAGGATCGGCTTGGTCACTCGCTCGGTTAATTTTACAATACTGTACCCCTGAGCAGTTCTCACAGGTTTTGAATACTCCCCCTTTTTTAGAGAAAAAGCTGCATTCTCGAATGCTATATCCAGTTCATCAGTAGTAAATCTTCCGATATCCCCTCCGTTTTCTGCCATGTATTCATTTTGAAAAACTTCTCTGGCCAGCTCTTCAAAACTTTCCCCCTGCTCAAGACGAGTATACAAAGCCTCTGCTTCGCTTTTAGTTCGGGCGTACAAATGCGAAGCTCTCAATAAACTATTGAATCGGACAAAGTAATCCTGTAAGTCTTCGTCTGTAACCTCAACATCCTCAAGAATAACCTGATTCAGGTATTCTTCAGTTAACACCCTTCTTTTAATGGCTTCTTTTTGAAATTGTACATATTCCTGATCTTCGAGTCCATCATCCATGGCTTTCACCGCCATCACATACGTATTGAACTCAGTATCAAGAATAGCTTTTCGGGTCACAGGATCGGCTTCCAGAACCTGACCGGTGCGGTAATAATACTCGCGGAAGGTATTAAGGAAATGATTTTCAGATACAGTAAGATCATTGATTCGGGCAAGCACCTGTTCGTTATTCTGAATACTATTTCCATCAGAACATGAAACCCAGATGATGACCAACGATCCGACCAACAGGAGATAAGAATGTAGCTTAGTTCTTCCTTCCATATATTTTTTTAATTCCGCGATGTAAAAATAATGAAAGCGCTTACATTTTTTCAAGCATTTTAGTGCAATTTTCTAAAAAAATTTAACCCCGATATTAGAATTTATTTTCTGTTTATTAACAATGTTTTAGCTTTATTTTATTACTAATCATTGTTCCTGCAATAAAAAAGGCGATTAGAACATCTAATCGCCTTTTTTAATTAATCCATTCGTTTTCGAAAATTATGAATGTAAGGGGTTACATTTTACATTTACATTATGGTTGTGTGCGCAAGTTTTGTCTGCTCATTTTGAGCCATAGTTTTTTTCAATGTAGGTATGCAGAATTTTCCTGAACTCGTTACTGATATTATCTCCCTTTAAAGTCGTTGCGTGTTCTCCATCTATGTAAACGGGGGCTTTGGGTTCTTCAAATGTTCCGGGTAGCGAAATTCCGATATTAGCCGCTTTGGATTCGCCCGGACCATTCACGATACAGCCCATTACAGCTACATCTAATTCCTCTACCCCAGGATATACTTCTCTCCAAACCGGCATCGATTCCTTGATATATTCTTCAATTTCTTCGGCAAGCTCCTGGAAATAGGTACTCTTTGTTCTTCCGCAACCGGGGCAAGAGGTAACTTGTGGTATAAAACTCCTGATTCCCAAAGATTGCAATATCTGTTGAGCTACCTGTACTTCCAGAGCACGATCTGCGCCGGGTTGAGGAGTAAGTGAGACCCGGATTGTATCACCAATCCCACGCTGTAATATTACAGAAAGCGCGGCAGAACTGGCTACCATTCCTTTCATTCCCATTCCGGCTTCGGTTAATCCAACATGCAGGGGATGAGGAATAACATCTGCAAGTCGGGTGTAAACTTCTATCACGTCCTGTACTCCCGACATCTTACAACTTACAATGATCTTATCTTCTGCTAACCCCACATCCTGAGCCAGCTCTGAAGAGCGTTTAGCACTCTCGATCATGGTATCCAGCATTACCTCTTTGGCCGATTTAGGTACCGACAGCGAATTATTCGCATCCATTTTCTGAGCCAGTAATTGTTGATCCAGTGAGCCCCAGTTTACCCCGATCCGAACAGGTTTGTCATATCTGATCGCCTGCTCTACGATCGTCGCAAAATTCTTATCCCGTGTTTTTGTTCCGGTATTGCCGGGATTGATCCTGAACTTAGCCAATGATTCGGCCATCTCCGGATATTTGGTAAGTAAAACGTGACCGTTGTAATGAAAATCTCCGATTATAGGAACGGTGACTCCACGATTGATCAGTTTTTCTTTGATGTAAGGCACTGCTTTCGCGGCATCATCATTATTAACGGTTATGCGCACCAACTCTGAACCGGCCTGATTGAGATGATCGATCTGATCTACGGTTTCGTCAATATCAGCAGTATCGGTGTTTGTCATGCTCTGAACAACAATGGGGGCACCACCACCAACCTGCACATCCCCCACCATAACTTTTTTAGAATCTCTTCGCTGAATGGATCTCATATACTTAATGCCCTACTTCTTATTACTTAATTCGAACAATTTTCTTTTTTCTTCTTTCGTGAGTGCGTCGTACCCTTGCTTGGATATTTTTTCCAGGATCTCATCGAGTTCTGTCTGATCTACTTCTTCTATGATCTCTGCATCACTCACAATGCTCATATTTTTATTCCTGCTTTTCTTTGGCTTTTGAGAGGGTTTCATTTTCCCCATCAGGTACTCAAAGAATCTGGGGATGTAGGAAAGGTCCATACCATTAGCTCTGGCTCTCATCAACAGATAACCACCTAATGCACCACCAAGGTGAACCATTCTTGCTATACCACCTCCGGCGTTCAGGAAGATCACATCAATTGCGATCAGACCGGCAACTACATATCTGGCTTCGATCGGTGGAAGCAAAATGAGCATAATGGGAGTTCTGGGAAATAACATGGCAAAAGCAACCATGACACCATAAACAGCTCCCGAGGCTCCAATAACCGGTAAACTATTGGAAGTGAATGTAAGGATCACATCAATAAATGCACCGAGAAGGCCCGCACCGAAATACACGGTTAAAAAGCTGCGTGGACCGATCGTTTCTTCAACAGGTCGCCCCATCCACCATAACCATAACATATTGAATATGAGATGAAACGGACTCCCCAAAGAATGAAGGAACATGTAAGTAATGATTCTCCACGGTTGGGTAATGGTGATCAGCAGATCACGGTCTAATGCCAGATAATTGGATAAGTTTATGTTTAACGTAGCGGCCAGTACCTGTAGAACATACATCACCACATTAAGGGTAATGATGGTCCTGATAGCCACCGGCATGGCCTTGTATCCTCTTTTTAAACTGTTACCAAATGAATCGTATGCCATATCTGATCTGTTTTCTCAACAACATTCTATCTCGTGACCTATTATAATCCCGGACGTTTGATCTTCCATAATTTAATCAGGATAAATCCTACAACCAATCCTCCCAGGTGAGCAAAGTGGGCTATACCTGAATTTGTTTGCCCCATGCCATTCAATAATTCCAGAGCGCCAAACATGGCGACAAAATATTTGGCTTTCATAGGTATCGGGGGGAACAGCATAACGATATACCGGTTAGGAAACATCATACCGAAAGCTAACAGAATACCATAAACTGCACCTGACGCTCCGATCACCGGGTTACTGTTCAACACCAGATGGAATAATCCGGCTCCGATCCCTGTTAGAAAATAATAGACCAGAAACCTTCTGGTTCCCCATAGATTTTCGATGGCTTGACCAAATATCCAAAGTGCCAGTAAATTGAAGAAAATATGTCCGAAACTGGCATGTAAGAACATATACGTTACCAGTTGCCATGGCATAAACCCATGCCCGAAAGGCTGCAGTACAATGTAATCAGATAAAAATTTACCAAGGGGAGTATAGCCTCCGACAAATACATTTATCGTTGCTAAAAAGAATATGGCATTCCAGATCAACAGGTATTTAATACCCGGTGGAAATATTGAAAATCGTGTATTTGGTTGAAACTGATCCAAAAGAAATAAAAGTCTTAATGAAATTTTTTGATGCGGGAATATACGTTGATCCCGCTTAATGTTACGCCGGGAATTCCCTGCCCCGGATAAGTGGTATCGCCAACAAGATAAAAACCTTTAAACGGAGTCTTATTTGAAGTCCAGTCGAGCAAGCTTCGTGCCATACTTTGTGGTATTCCCCCTACTCTGCCCTTTTTGCGTGATACCCAACTCTCCCAGCTAACAGGTGTTGCGGTATCGGCTACCTGAATCTCTGCCGATTCAAATCCGGGTAATTGTTTGCGTAACACATCCAACATAAACTCATGAACTTCTTTTTTGTTCTCGTCATACGCCTCATTCATGTTAAACCATGTATCCGGATCAGCATGACAGGAAACATTCAGTGTTCTGTATCCCTCTGGTGCCCGGTTGTGATCTCCTTTTTTTGACATGGATACAAAGATGGACTCTGAACTACTATATGGTACCGTAACTCCATTTTCTAAATGTATCTGATGATGGATTCCCAGATCTTCCGGATAGGTATCTGTGGTTGCAATCCCCATGGTGAGTGCTCCCCAGGCCTTGTCATACTTTTCAGCTTCTTTTTTGAAATAAGCTTTCATTTCTCCCTCCGTCAGATCCGGCATATTCCAGAGTGGGATATTGGAGATGACCAACGGTGTTTTATAGGTCTTATCTTTGGAGGTTTTCAAAAGGTAGTGATTGTTTTCAAAACGGATCTCAGTAACTCCTTCTTTGGTCTGTAGTCTTCCCTTCTTGTTTTCAATAAACTCTTTAATGGTGTTTATCATGGTGATCAAACCACCGGGCACATAGTAGTTACTGTAATTTGTATAAGTTATACCGGCCGCCCCAAACAGGAATGGAGTATCCTTGGATTTGGCCTGAGCGGTGATCATCAATTGTTCATCAAGAAACTGATAGAAATTATGATTAGTGATTCCACAAGCTTCGGCAACATCCATCACCGAACTCAAAGCATACCTAAGCACCCAAACATCGAACGGGTTATTCCGGGAAGCTAATCCCAGCCATTCAGATATACTCTGAGGAGGAAAGAATGGATTACGCAAAGAGACTTTCCAAACAACATCACTGATCCTTAACGCCAGATCCCAAAACTTTTTTTGAGCCTTTTCCTCTCCAAATACCCGTCCGGCTTCCCGGATCCATTCGTTCTTATCTTTATATCTCGTAATCGTGTCCTCTCCCATCCGGACTTTCATTGAAGGAGATAATTCTTCTCTTGGGATGTGAATCCCTGTCTTATTTTCCAGCCATTTCAAAGGCTGATTTTCATCAAAACCGATGAGTGTGGTTGCCCCGGATTCAAATACATATCCTTTCCTTGGATACGATGAACTACATCCCCCGGGATGTAAAGCCTGCTCCAATATCAGTACGTTATACCCATCGTTGGCCAATAAGGCTGCGGTACTCATTCCCCCCATCCCTGAGCCAATTATTACAGCGTCGTATTCTTGATCTATAGTCATGCCCGCCTAACACTTGCTGACCTTTTGACATTCCAAACCCGTAAAGTTTTCTGCATTCTTTAATTTAAACATGCTACCTTCCCCGCCTACTTGTAAACCGAGAATATTTTTGTTGATGATGAACGAAGCAGAATTAAGAGAACGAAGCGGATCAACCTGCGAATTATGTGGCGCTACTGATGGTCTTGTGAAGTATGATGTCGAACCAAAAGAAGATGAAGCCATTCTGGTATGCCAGACCTGTGATCATCAACTAAACAATCCCGAAGAAGTTGATCCCAATCATTGGCGATGTCTCAACGACAGCATGTGGAGCCCGGTTCCGGCTGTTCAGGTTGTAGCATGGAGAATGCTGAATCAACTTCGAAGCGAAGGCTGGCCGGTCGAATTACTCGACATGATGTATATGGATGAAGAAACACTGGCCTGGGCGAAAGCGGGTTTGGGTGGTTCCTCAGATGAGATAAAACATGTAGACAGCAATGGATCCGTTCTGAAAGCCGGAGATACCGTGGTTCTGATCAAAGATCTGAACGTAAAGGGCGCCGGATTCACCGCAAAACGCGGGACCGCTGTTCGCAGAATTTCACTGGTTCATGACAATCCTGAACACATCGAAGGACGGGTAGAAGGTCAACAGATCGTAATTTTGACGAAATTTGTGAAGAAATCGAATTAAAGGTCTACGGTAAGATTATGAACAATGCGTATTACGCTGAAGAAACGTTTAACGGCACTGATTTTACCATCGAACCTTTTGAAACGGGAGATTACGAAAAATGCCGTTTTATGAATTGCCGATTTGCCAACGCTAATCTCGCCGAATGTAATCTCATCGATTGTGAATTTGTGGATTGTGATCTTTCAAATGCGAATCTCGCAGGACTTTCCATCCGAAACTCGGAATTCAGCAATTGCAAAATGGTAGGACTTCAATTCAATCATTGCACCAAATTTGGATTCTCTGCTACATTTAAAAGCTGCAATTTAAACTTCGCCTCCTTCTTTAATTTGGATATAACCCGTTGCTCATTTGATGACTGCCAGCTACAGGATGTGGATTTTAGTCAGGCTGTTTTAACTGGAGTCGCTTTCGAATATTGCGATTTCGCCAAAGCTACCTTCTCCTCCACTACCCTGCTCCGCACCGATTTAAGAAGCTCGTTCAATTTCGTTATCGATCCGGAACGAAATCAAATCCGGGGAGCTCAATTTTCAATGCAAGGATTACCCGGATTACTGGAAAAGTATAATATTGTTGTTGGCTGAAAAACTCCTTTACAGGAACTTCATACAAAGAAATTACAATGAGCTAAATCATCACTAGCTCTTTGTTATGAAAGACAACGTGTTTCTCGAAAAAGATCCTGTCCCAACCGATGAACTTATTCAAGAAGTTCTTGGCGATTCATTTCAGCAACTACAAGAACTACGAAATTTTGTTGCTGAAAATGTGGGAGTCACCAAAGAAGAATGGAAATACTACGGTCAAAAATATGGGTACAACCTCAAAACCTTTCTGAAACGCCGAAATCTGTTCTTCATCATCATACATGAGGGTTGCTTTAGCATTGGGTTGATTTTTGGAGGCAAAGCCGAAACAGCGATCATGGAGAGTGATGTATCCGAGAAATCTAAAAAGGAACTCAGCGAGGCCCGTAAATATGGCGAAGGCAAAGGCCTCACCTTCGAAGTCATTGATGCCGAGCACATGGACGATATTAAAAAGTTGATTCTGTTGAAGGTGGTGAATTAGAATATCTCCCTCACCGAGGGAGACAAATCAGACTCAAAGTAACGGTTAATGCGCCTCCAGCCAGTTTTTACCAATACCGGCTTCCACTTTCAAAGGTACATCCATTTCAAACGCAGATTCCATCAGTTCCTCAATTTTAGGAGGAACCTCATCCAGTTCGTCTTCATGGATCTCAAAGATCAATTCATCATGCACCTGTAACAACATTCGGCTTTTGTAGTCGCTGTTTTCCAGCCAGTCATGAATATTGATCATCGCCAGCTTAATAATATCTGCGGCGGTTCCCTGAATCGGCATATTGATGGCAACCCGTTCCGCAAATCCACGCACATTCCAGTTCCCTGAATTGATATCCGGAATGTAGCGCCGGCGACCAAGTAAGGTCTTCACGTAACCGTGTTCTTTTGCAAAGTCTTTGGTCTCAGAGATATACTTTTTAATGTTAGGAAACCGATTAAAGTATTCATCGATCATTTCCTTACCTTCGTTATTCTCTATTCCAAGATTCTGTGCCAGACCATACGCACTTTGACCGTAAGGGATTCCGAAATTTACCTCCTTGGCCTTTCGGCGGTGATCCTGAGTCACTTCATCCAGCGAATCCAGATGAAAGATCTCTTTTGCCGTTCTTGCATGAATATCTTCATCATTTTTAAAGGCTTCGATCATGGCTTCATCTTTAGCAATATGTGCAATTACCCGCAATTCTACCTGCGAATAATCCGCTGACATTATTTTAAACCCATCTTCCGCAATAAATGCCTTTCTGATCTCTCTGCCACGGGCCGTACGTATCGGGATGTTCTGCAGGTTCGGATTAGAGGACGCCAAACGCCCTGTTGCAGCCACACTTTGATTGAAATCGGTATGAATGCGACCGGTGTCCGGATTTACCATCGAAGGTAATGCATCCACATACGTGGATTTAAGTTTTGCCAGCTGACGATAATCCAGGATCAGACTAGGGATCTCATACTTCACAGCCAGTTTCGTCAATACCGATTCATTCGTGGAGTACTTACCGGTCTTGGTCTTTTTACCGGCAGGAAGTCCAAGTTTATCGAACAGAATATCCCCCAATTGTGCCGGAGAATTGATGTTGAATTCCTCACCCGCCTTCTCATAGATCTCTTTCTCTAACTCCTTGATATCCTGATCCAGATCTCTGGAGAATTCTTCTAACATGGCTACGTCCAGTTTCACCCCCTGAAATTCGATATCCCCCAGAACTTCCATCAGTGGAAAATCAACGGTATTGGCGATATCTTCCAGTTCGTCTTCTTCCATTTTTTTATGAAATACCTCAAACAGCTGCAGAGTCACATCAGCATCTTCACAAGCATATAAATACACCTCTTCGGGCGTCAGATCAGCCATCGACTTCTGATTCTTTCCTTTGCCGATGAGTGCCTCAATTGGGACCGGCTCGTAGTTCAGATATTTTTTTGCCAGTTCATCCATTTTGATCTTTTGTCCCGCATCCAGCAGATACGCAGCGATCATCGTATCAAAAGGCTTTCCTTTGATCTTTACTCCATGCCTGAATAGCATGGTATAATCGAATTTGTAATTATGTGCAACTTTGATGGAGTCTTCGTTTTCAAAAACAGGCTTTATCAATTCAAGAACTTCATCCTGCTCCAGTCCGCCCTCCACATTTACCGGGATATAACAACCGGTACCGGGCTTTATTGAAAATGATAGCCCAACCAACCCAGCCGATACCGGATCGGGAGAATCTGTTTCCGTATCAAAACATATAACACTGGCTTCATTCAGTTCTTCCACTATTTCCTTTACCCGCTCGGTGGAAGTGACCAACTCATAGGCATTATTCTCTTCATCCAATTGTTGCAACGCTTCCGGCTCTTCTACACTTCCGAACATATCCACCTGATCGCCCGCCTTCTCTGCAACCGGACCTTCTGCTCCCAGATATTTTTTAGTAAGCGTCCGGAATTCCATTTTCTTAAAGAACAGCCCCAATTCCTTTAGATCCGGGCCGCTCCACTCAAGTTCTTCCCAGTCCACCGTATTTGGCACATCCGTCTTGATGGTTACCATAAATTTGGCATGTAAGGCCTGTTCTTTGTTTTCCAGTAAGCCTTCACGCTGACGTTTTGCTGATATAGTTTCAGCCTGATCAAGTGCTTCTTCCAGCGAGCCAAATTGTTCGATCAGTTTAGGAGCTCCTTTTTTACCAATTCCCGGAACTCCCGGAATGTTATCTGCTGTATCACCTAGTATGGCCAGTACATCGATCACTTTTTCCGGATATACCCCGAAATATTCTTTCACTCCTTCCCGGTCGATAATATCAAATCCACCGTCTTTGTTATTTGGCTTCATCATTTTGATATGATCGTGCACCAACTGCATAAAATCCTTATCAGGAGTTACCATCCAAACGTCAACATCGTCGGCATTAGCTCCGGAGGCAATGGTCCCAATGATATCATCCGCTTCGTATCCATCCTGTTCGATATTGTGAATACCCCAGGCTTTCAGCATTTCCTTGATCAATGGAATTCCGGTTCTCAATTCATCTGGTTGTGGCGGTCGCTGCGCCTTGTAATCATCATCCGCCTCATGGCGAAATGTGGGAGCATGAGTATCCCAGGCAACGGCTATATGTGTCGGCTTTTCCTCTTCCAGCATTTTCTCAATGGTATTTGCAAAGCCAAGAATCGGACCGGTCGCGATACCCTCACTGTTTTTTAAATTAGACTTTATAAACGCGAAATGAGCCCGGTATGCCAATGCCATACCATCCAGTAGAAAAAGAAGTTTTTTTGCCATGAATTGGTTGTTCAGTGAATTGATTTTTTGCCTTCGGAAGCTAATGGTTTTAATCGTTAGATGTGAGGGCAGAGAGATGAGAATCTACGAATAGCTAAGCCTCGGAATTTAAGTCAGTAGTGTTGATTCTAAATTCAAAACTTTTTGCCTATAATTACGAACAAGAGCCCCTAATATTAATTGATCTGGTACACTTTTGAGTTTAAAGAACGAAGCACAGTCGGGATACGGCACTAAGAAATTCTATCAGGAATATGTTTCTGGGATGAGCCGGGAACGTATCTCAAAAGAACTCACCGCTGATACCGATCGCCTTAAACTACTCTACAAAGAAGCCGTAGAAGATATTGAACGGCAACAAGGGCATCGTCTTCCCGGGCATGTTAAATTTATGCGGTTGTTCTCTGATCTCACTCAGCGTCTGAATCCTACACGTCGCCTTGCATTCGGATTGGGTTCCGTAAGTTTCGCGGCTCATTATTTACTCGGTCTTCTGGGGCTCAGTAACGTGGTGATCTTTTCAGGTCTGCTTCTTCCCTTTGGATTTATTTCTATGTTCCTGCTGCTATTGGTAGAACTTCTGGAAAAATCAGATGTTCAGAAAGAGATCGATCTGGCCCGGGATATTCAGTTAAGCCTGTTACCGGGAACTTCACTAAATAAAGATAATCTGGAGGTCTATTCCTTTGCTCACACTGCGAAAGAAGTAGGCGGGGATTATCTGGATATCATTGATACGGAAAAAGGTACATATGCTGTTATTGCAGATGTTTCCGGTAAAGGACTAAGTGCAGCACTTTATATGGTAAGAATGCAGGCACTGGTAAACCTGTTGATAAGTAAAGAACATCCATCTCCCAAAGATCTGTTTTTACAACTCAATGATTTTGTAAAGAGTAACAGTAAGGACAAGACCTTTGTAACGGGTTGTGTGGCTTATTTCCCGAACGATAAAGATGAATTTGAGTATGTACGAGCCGGCCATAATATTCCCATCTATTACAGCCGCGAACGGGATACTACTTTCAATCTGAAGGCGAATGGATTCGCCCTGGGTATGACCTCCACCAATATGCTGGATCAACACCTTGAAGTGAAAAGATTCCATTTTAAACCGGGAGATTCCGTGTTATTGTATACCGATGGTTTGAACGAAGCCCGAAATGTACGAGGCGAAGAGTTTGGTGAAGAGCGAATTGAGTCTCTGATGGAGATCTATGGTTCCCTCCATTCCAAGACCATCGTAAAAAAAATCCAGTCTTCTTTGGAAGCTTTTATCGGAACGGAACCACCCGCCGACGATGTGACCTTTACCTGTATACACCGCCCTGAAAAATCAAATGCACCTGTATCAGGTAAATTGCAGATTAAGTCGCCTTAATTTGACCGGTATAAAAAAAGCCCCACTTGTTTGTGGGGCTTTAATAATTATAGCTGGATTGTAGTAAGGTCAGCTCAAAGCAGCTTCTACAACTTTAGCTGTCGTAATACCAAAATGCTCATAGAGCTCTTCGATCGGAGCAGATTCTCCGAAGGTATCAACTCCAATTGATGTACCTTCAGATCCAACATATTTTCCCCAACCAAATGTTGAACCTGCCTCTACGGATACCCGATTGGTAACTGATTTCGGAAGTACACTTTCCTTGTACTCTGCGGATTGTTTTTCGAAGAGTTCCCAACTCGGCATACTTACCACCCGGGCATCTACGCCTTTTGCTTTTAATTCAGCTTTAGCTTCTACTACCAGTGATAATTCAGATCCGGTTCCGATCAGAATAGCATCGGGTGTATCTTTTTCTGAATCAGCAAATACATAAGCTCCTTTAGCTAGTAATGAAGCAGCATTGGCTTCAGTGCGCTCGTAGGTTGGAATATTCTGTCGGGTCAATACAAGGACAGTTGGACCATTTGCATTTTCAATAGCCGCTTTCCAGGCTTGAGAAACCTCATTCGCATCTCCCGGTCGTAATACTAAAACATTTGGCATTGCACGAATACTCGCTAAATGCTCAATTGGTTGGTGTGTAGGTCCGTCTTCTCCCAATCCGATACTGTCGTGGGTCATTACAAAAATTGACGGAGCCTTCATCAAAGCGGCAAGACGTAATGCAGGGCGCATGTAATCTGTAAATACAAAGAAGGTGGCACCAAAAGGAATCACTCCTCCATGTAATGCCATACCATTTACAGCAGCTGACATGCCAAATTCGCGTACTCCGTAATGAATGATCCTTCCGGCCGGATTTTCCTTACTGTAATCTCCTCCACCGGTAAGGTCTGTTTTAGTACTTGGAGCAAGATCCGCTGAACCACCAAATAAGGCCGGAACAGCATCCTTTAACGCGGCTATCACTTTACCTGAAGAGGCTCTGGTAGCCAATCCTTTTTCATCTGCCGGGAATACAGGTAAGGCATCGTCCATAGCTTCCGGGATAACACGATTCATCCGGGAAGTGAATTCAGTTGCTTTTTCGCTATTCTGAGCTGCATATTCTTCGAATTTCTTTTTCCAGCTTGCTTCCGCTTCTGCTCCTTTTGCAATTGAAGCTTTGAAAACCTCTGATACTTCATCAGCTACAAAGAAGCTTTTTTCAGGATCCATTCCATATGCTTCTTTGGTGAGTCTGATCTCATCCACCCCTAAAGGTGCACCGTGTGATTCTTCTTTGCCTTCCTTATTTGGAGAACCAAAACCGATCTTAGTTTTGCAAACAACCAAAGATGGTTTATCAGTTACCGACTGTGCTTCTTCGATAGCTTTTGCGATCTGAGCATGATCATGTCCATCGATCTCAGTTACATGCCAGTTGTATCCATCAAATCGTTTTTTAACATCTTCAGTAAAGGCAATATCAGTATCCCCTTCTATTGAAATTTGATTAGAATCATACAGGTAGATCATCTTACCTAAACCCAAATGGCCCGCCATAGATGCCGCTTCATGCGAAACACCTTCCATCAGATCCCCGTCACTTACAATTGCATAAGTGTAATGGTCAACAATTTTCTGATCTTCTGAATTAAACTCTGCAGCCAGATGATTTTCTGCCATGGCAAAACCCACACCTGTTGCAAAACCCTGACCAAGTGGCCCCGTTGTAGTTTCAACGCCTGGTGTCATTCCAAACTCCGGATGACCGGGTGTGATACTTCCCATCTGACGGAAATTTTTAAGATCATCCATACTTACTTCATAACCGGTTAGGTGAAGTAAACTATAGATCAGCATAGAGCCGTGTCCTGCTGAAAGAATGAACCGGTCTCTGTCTGCCCAATTCGGATTTTTGGGATTATGCTTCAGGTATTTGGTCCATAATACGTAAGCTACATCTGCCATCCCCATAGGCATGCCCGGGTGACCTGAATTAGCTTTTTGTACCCCATCCATCGCTAAAGTTCTGATGGTATTTGCACATAGTTGGTCGAGTGAGTTATTTGCCATTTTCTTTAATTATCAGTTGGTAATTTTTGACTACAAGTGGGCTTTAAAGATAGTGAAAGCTCCGCTTACATGTTACTTAAAGGAATAATTGTTATTTGAACACTTTATTAAGATTGCATAAAAAAACCCGCATTGTTTAGATGCGGGTTTAGCAATGAATTTTTCAGATCTTAATTATCTGATGGTTCAGCGCTCTCGCACTTTAACTCAAATTCCATTTTATGCTCAGAAGGGGCTTTGAAAGAACCATAAGAAGCATTTGTGAATGCCTCACAGGCTTTACCCTTGTTTCCTTTCATCTGATTAGCAATACCAATTTCGAAATAGATCTTTGCTTTATCAGTGCTTCCACCCGGCTCAAGTTCCAGCGCTTTATTTGCATAACTGATCGCTGAATCATAACGCTCCAGTTTGTTATTGGCTTCTGCTAAGCGGTAGTTGGCATCTGCTGACTCTTCGTTATAAGTAAGAGCCATTTCCAGCAGTTCAATTGCCTGAGAGCTTTTACCATCCTGAACCAGTTTTGAACCTCTGAACAACAGTTCATCATGTGCAGAATTACTAGCCGAACGTTCTACTTCACGATCATTAACCTGAATAGCTACTGAGATAGCCTGATCGAACCAGCTCATAATTCCATCTACATCTTCAGGACTGGTTTTTTTGTGAACCAACGCTTTCTGGTAATAGGCTTTAGCGTAATTAGGATTGATCTGAATTGCAGCATCCAAAGCCTCTTCAGAACCTTCAAAATCTTCACGTTTGAACAGCATAATACCTTTCTGGTAATTTAGCTGTGCTAAAATTCCCTGAGATTTACGGGCGATCTGTGTATCGCCTGAATCATTACCTACTTTCTGAGCTTCTTCAAACTCAGCGATTGCGGCATCAAGGTTTGGGATGCTAGGTGAAGAGCGGAAACCATTATAAGTATCTACTGCTTTACTGTAATAAAGCTTAGGAATAGCTTTCTCACTTCGGCTTTTGATGTCTTCTCCATCTGCCCCTAATTCACCGGCAATGTTCATTGCCTCCTGGTATTTCTCAATTGCAGCATCGTACTGTTTTGATTGGGCCAGGTCGCGAGCTTCGTTGTACGCTGTGATAGCAGCTGTCTGATCTTGAGCAAACAACGGAACTGCAAAAAGCACAACCGCCACTAGTAAAATATATTTTTTGAAATCCTTCATGTTGATATTTGATTTTGTTCGTTGAAACGAAAGCGGGCAATGTAGTGAAATTTACCCTTTTAGTTAAACCCTTTAACTCACAAAAATTTTAATTTATTGTTACCAATTTTTACAGTTAAAGAATTCTCACCCAATTCCTAGAAATAGAAATTCGGTAGAGGTTCCTGTTTTTCATAGAAAGAACTGATCACTTCTACTCCTTCTTCGATACTATCTGTTACCGTAAACAATTCCGGATCATTTTCTGAAATTGTTCCCCACTCTATCATAGTAGAATTGATCCAGTCTGTAAGTCCCTTCCAGTATTCGGTTCCGAATAACACTATCGGAATTTTAGATATCTTATTGGTCTGTACCAGAGTAAGACTTTCAAATAGTTCGTCAAGTGTACCGAATCCTCCGGGAAACACCACCAAAGCCTGCGCATATTTTATGAACATTACCTTACGCACAAAGAAATAGTTGAAATTGATGGCGTAATGGGGATCAACATATTGATTTATTCCCTGTTCGTGGGGCAGACTGATACCTAATCCCACCGATTTTCCGTTTTCCTCGCTTGCCCCTTTATTGCCAGCTTCCATAATTCCCGGGCCGGCACCGGTGATCACTCCAAACCCTTTCTTAATTAATGCGCGTGCAAAATCGGTGGCTAAACCGTAATACTTATCTTCAGGTTTTGTCCGGGCAGAACCGAAGATCGATACACAGGGTCCGATTTTGAATAAGGTATCGTACCCTTCCACAAATTCACCCATGATCTTAAAGATACTCCAGATATCCCGATCATAGCCGGCACGATAGTTATCAGGAATATTTCCCCGTTTCAAATTTTCTAAATCTTCCATAAACGTATTCTATTTTATCGACAACTTTAACCGTATTACCGGAATGGTTGTCATATTTGAAGCTAATAAGTGTTCGCTGCCAACACCGGGGCGAACACTCAGGTCGTCTGATACATCAAATGATCGGAAATGCGCATACACATAGGCATCCACTACATTCAACATATATGCCAAACCAATGGTCACATAGATGAAATCTCTTCTATTCCTCAAAAAGTTCCTGTTCGACTGTAAACTTGAGGCACTTTGATTGACCAGATATCCCGGCGTAGGACCGAATCTCAGGTCTCCGGATATATCTACAAGATTGTAATACGCTGCCCGGTAATCATGATATTGTTTGGTTAAGTAAACACTGTAATAGGTTAGCCCACCCAACAATCCATACACGATCGGGACTTTCCATGCTTGTTTATTGGTGATCTGCCCCCAGCCCGGAATGATCAATGACTGTCGCATTACCGACTTTGGATCAGGAAACTCACTTTTCAGTGAAGTATCCTGCTTTACACTGTAGGCTGAGCTAGTAAAGGAATAATTATGGCGCAGATGGAAATTCTGAGCTTCAGCTACATGAGTTAGAAAAAGAAAAAAAACAAGTATTGATATGAACTTAGAGGGAGTCAAATATGGCCAGTATTCGTTCAAGATCCTCATCCGAATAATATTCGATCTTAATTTCGCCACCATTCGCCTTCGGTTTAATATTCACTTTAGTACTGAAAGTACGTCGTAAACGACCGGAAATTTCATCATAGAATGGATTTGAAGGTTCCGGCTTTTTAGCAGGCTTCTTTTTCGGGGAGCCAAGTTGCCGTACGGCATCCTCTACCTGACGTACCGACCAGCCCTGCTTCACAACCTTCTTAAACAGATCCTGCTGCACCTCTTTGTCCTCAATGCTGATCAATGCCCTTGCATGCCCTACCGAGATCTGATTTGAAACCAACGCAGCCTGAATGAAATCCGGGAGATTCAACAGTCGCAACATATTAGTGACCGTAGTCCTGTTCTTTCCCACTCTTCCTGCCACTTCGGCCTGCGTGTAATTGAATTCTTCCAGCAGACGCTTATAACCCAATGCCACTTCCAGCGGATTTAATTCTTCGCGCTGAATATTTTCGATCAGTGCAAACGCCATGCTTTGTTCATCATCCGCTTCCCGGATGTATGCAGGTATCTCATCAAGTCCGCCTAATTTTGCAGCTCTGAGCCTTCGTTCACCACTGATCAGCTCAAATCGCTTTTCGCCAATATATCGGACAGTAATGGGTTGAATTAAACCATGAGTTTTAATGGAATCGGCCAGTTCTTCCAGACGTTCTTCATCAAACTCTTTACGGGGCTGATTCGGATTTGCACGAATGTGGTCAACCGGTACATTCAGGATCACATTCACCCGTTCGGTAGGTTCAATAAAATTCTTCTCTACCCCACTCTTCGCTTTCGTCGTGGACTCTTCCGAACTGCCTGCCTGATCACTTTCCTTGTCATATTCCGGAAAGAATGCGCCTAAACCTCTGCCCAAAACTTTTTTTGAAGCCATAATATCTCTTGCCTGTTAAGAAAGTACCGGACTGTTCTTAAACAGCTTTCTGTTCTTTTTGATGATCTCGCGAGCCAATGATAAGTAGTTTTTCGAACCCACACTGGTTGAATCATAGAGTAATGCAGGTTTTCCAAAACTTGGAGCTTCTGCCAAACGTACATTTCTGGAGATCACAGATTTAAATACCCGGTCATCAAAGTAACGTTTCACTTCTTCGGCAACCTGATTAGAAAGTCTTGTTCGGGTATCGTACATCGTTAGTAAAACCCCTTCAATATCCAACTGAGGATTAAGGTGCTGACGAACGATCTTGATGGTATTCAATAACTGTCCCAGTCCTTCCAGCGCGAAATATTCACACTGTACAGGAATTACTATAGAATCAGAACTGGTTAACGCATTGATCGTTAATAACCCCAGAGATGGTGGACAATCAATAATGATAAAATCGTATTTAGTACGCAGCTCTTCGATCGCCTTGGTTAAGATTCGTTCTCTTTCTTCCCGGTCGATCATTTCAATTTCGGCACCAACCAGATTGATATGTGCAGGGATCAGATCCAGGAAATCCAGTTCCGTTTCACGGATTGAGTCATTTACCTCAGCACTGCCGATCATGATTTCATAAATGGAATTGGTCACCGTTTTGGAATCAATGCCTAAACCACTCGTCGTATTACTCTGCGGGTCTATATCAATGATGAGCGTAGGATGCTCGATGGCGGCTAAACTTGCTGCTAGATTAATTGCTGTGGTTGTTTTACCAACCCCACCTTTCTGATTAGCAATTGATATGACTTTACCCATTAACTATTCCTGCTTTATGGTATGAACGAATTATAAGATTTCAATATAAAGCGACCTCGTATTCCATACAAAAATACTTATACACACTATGGGGGGAAGTTATCCACATAAAAAAGGCAACCGAAAGGCTGCCTTGCAATTTATTTAACCGAGCTGGTTAATATGATCTTTTGAGAAGGCTTCGAAAAGCCTGTTTTTTCATTTATTAAGGTCAGTTTATGGTAGCTTTGGTCAATATCGGTCTGTATAATTTGGTTGTGATTTACCTGCTGGGAGGTCCCGGCAAATTCAATGATCTGATTCCTGTCGACCCAGGGTTCCGGAGGATCAGCATTTTGAATCTGCTGTACAACAGAACTACCGGGTGGTTCACTCTGATTTTGCCAGAAGTAATAGCCCGAAGAGCCGATCATTAGCAGAGCAACAGCCGCCGCTACCGATCTGCCCATAACACCAAACCATTTTTGCTGGTCATCTAGTTGGCGTTTGCGGGTTTCAACTGCCATTGATAAAACCTGTTCACTAAGTTCTTTGGGTGGATGATGAAGAGGAAGTTTTCCCAATTTTTGAAAACTCTTACGCAAGGTTTCCACTTCAATCAGAAGGTCTTCATCCTTCATCATCTCCCGTTCGAATTCGATCTCTTCAGAAGGATCCATCTCCTTCATCAGGTACCGAATACATCCGTCATCATTTATTTGCATGTTTAAACTCTTGTTGTCTTTCTTCTTCAAAGTACTTGCGGAGATTAATCAACGCATAACGCATACGTCCTAGTGCCGTATTTATTGAAACGTTAGTTAATTCTGCGATCTCTTTAAAGGGCATCTCATAATAATGCCTTAAAAGTACAACGGTTCTCTGTTCCTCAGGTAACTTCGAGATATGAGTCATCAGGCTGGATTTCATTTCCTTGTCCACCATCTGATCATCGGCATCCACGATACTGTCGTCGTTTAACCGGTCGAAGTAATCCAGTTTGGAATCTTCAGCGTCGTACCACGAGTTAACGTCGATAAATCGTTTTTGTTTTCTAATATGATCAATTGTGGCATTATGAGCAATGCGCATTACCCAGGCTATCCATTTTCCCTGTTCGTTATAGGTATCGTCCATTTTAGTCACCACCTTGGTGAAGGTTTCCTGGAAGATATCATTAGCAACTTCTGGATTGTTCACCATACTATAAATATAAGAATAGATCTTAGACTGGTGACGGGTAAGTAATTCGTTAAAAGCAGACTCATCCGCTTTTTTTCTGAACAAATGTACCAGTTCACGGTCTTTCAATGATGAATATGTACGTTTGGTAGTATGTCTTTTCATTAAATCCATAATTTCACCCTCAATTTGGGTTATGCTCTAAACTAAACAAGGTCAACCTCGATAGCATTCGATAGTTGCAAAATTTAATAAAGAGCGTTTGTACCTCACAGGCTGGTTGCTAATACGAACTCCATAGCTGTTTGGCTTGGTTTATTTTACGATGTCAGTGGTAGCCTGTGTATCACATGTTGATGTTAGTCTTCACATTTTCTTTACACACTCCGACGAGTTCACCCCTAAAAAGGTTTTAAAGAATTTGTAAAAATCTCAGATCCGATCATTTTTTATGCCTGAGGAGCAGATTTCAACATGGGTTTCCCGTTCCTGTACTCATTTCCATAACGGTGAGAGAGGTCATTTTCCTTCCCTGAAGTAATCAAAGACCTTTTCCCCCAGCTTTTTGCCGATGAGGTTCTGCAGCGTTTCCAGTTCGGCTTTTTTGATCTCTTTAACTGAACCTAATTCCTTAAGCAGTAATTGAGAAGTCTTCTCTCCTACCCCATCTATTTCGGTAAGTTCGGTTACAAAGGTTCGCTTTGCCCTTTTTTTTCGATGGAAGGTTATGGCAAAGCGGTGAGCTTCATCTCTGGCCTGTTGAATGAGTTTTAATGCGCTGGATTTCTTTGGGATCATATATGGTTCGGAACGATATGGTTTAAAGACCTCTTCCAGTCTTTTAGCCAGTCCGATGATCTCACATTCCCCGTAAAAGCCGATCTCTTTCAAAGCATCGACCGCGGCACTTAACTGACCTTTACCACCGTCAACGATGATCAGGTCGGGGATCTGCAACCCGTCTTTCATCACCCTGCTATATCTCCGGGTAAGGATTTCCCGCATCGAAGCAAAATCATCGGGTCCTACCACCGTCTTGATATGAAATCGTTTATACTCACTTTTCCGGGGTTTGGCATCTACAAAACATACCATACTCGCTACCGGGTCGGTTCCCTGAAAATTGGAGTTATCAAAACATTCAATTCTTCGAGGCAGACGTTCCAGCTTCAGATGTTCTTTCAGTTCCTTTACGGCATGAGGAATCCGGCTACGTTCTGCCTTCTCTTTCTCCAGCCGGCGTTCGTTAAGATGCAGCTTGGCATTGGATCTGGCCATTTTAATAAGCTGTGCCTTTTCGCCGATCTGAGGAACATGTACCGGTACTTTCTTCCCCCGTTCCTGATACAGATATTCTACCAGCGGTTCATCATCTACTAACTCATGACTCAGATATACCTCGTCCGGAATGGCGGCCGTATATTGACCCGTATAGTAATCTTCCACAAAGGATTGCAACATCTCTGACACGGACAGATCGTCGATATTCTTCAGAAAGCGGTGAAATTTCCCGATCATCTTACCTTCTCTGATCTTAAACAACACACCGCAGGCTTCCCCGATCTCCGGGTCCACATTCAGGGCGAACACGTCACGATCCACTTTCTTGTCCGAAACCATCTTCATTTTCTGGCTGTACCGCTCTACGGCGATCAGGCTGTCACGAAGTTTAGCAGCCTCTTCGAAAGCAAGGGCATCCGACGCGATTTGCATCTCCTCCTTGATCTCACGGATCAGATCATCCGTTCTTCCGTGTAGCAATCGCTCCACTTTTTTGATGGTCTCCCGATAGCGCTCAGCCTCCCAATCTCCGGAACAATTCTGCAGATAATCATCGAAACATGAATGCCACTTTGGAACTCCGCGTGTCTTATCAATATTCTTGATGCTTACCGCACAGGTACACAGGTCGAATACTTTCCGGATGGTTTCAAGCATTCGTTTCAGATTCACCACGCTGTCATAAGGGCCGTAATATTTGCTGCCGTCTTTAATGATCGTACGTGTTGGATACACCCGAGGCCGGGTTTCGTTCGTGATGCAAACATACGGATAGCTTTTATCATCCCGGTACATGATGTTATACCGTGGTTGATATTGCTTAATGAAATTATTCTCGAGAATGAGTGCTTCTGCCTCACTATCAGTGACCACCACTTCCAGATCGTCGATCTTGGAGACCATCGTTTTGATCCGGCCATCCACCGGGCGGGATTCCTGAAAATACGAGCGTACACGGTTTCTCAATTTCTTTGCTTTGCCCACATACAACACACTTCCATTCTTATCCCGATAGATATACACTCCCGGTGATAATGGTAGATTAGCTACTTTTTCAGCGACATCAATTTTTTGTGATTCTGATCCTTCGGTACTCATGCGGAGAAGATAGCAGATTATAGGTAGATTTTTGAATGATGAGTATGGAGATTTGAATAGTAAATCCGGAGAATAATTCCACAACTCAACCTCTCACTTCGGTCGTACCTCCTTTGTACCTCGGTCGTACCTCCTTTTACTGAACTCCAGGTGAAGTTGAGGGTCAGACCATCCGGGCGGAAGTTTGTTTTAGCGGATCTGTGATCAGCTCATCCATTCAAGCGTTTCAGATTTTATTAAAAAGACACCTTCTTTCCTGCTGTAAATCAATTACCTTAGGCTCCATGGTTTCACATACAGAAATTGAAGTTGCTCTAAGCTTATCTCTGCCCGTCATTGACGTACGTTCACCGGGTGAATTTGAAAAAGGTCACATTCCGGGAGCAGTCAATATTCCATTATTTTCGGATGAGGAACGGGCACGGGTCGGTACTGTGTATAAACAGCAATCCCCTGAGAAAGCCAAAGAACTGGGCTATAGTTTTGTACTTCCCAAGCTGGAATTTTTCATTGAAGAATCATTAAATGTCGCCCCCGACAAAGAAGTGATCGTTCATTGCTGGAGAGGAGGTCAACGAAGTCAGGCTTTCGCACAGCACTTATCAGAGAATGGATTCGGATCTGTAAAAGTGATCGAAGGTGGGTATAAATCCTTCAGAAGGCATGTACTTGAGACTTTTGAAAAACCATATAATCTGATCGTATTGGGTGGATTCACAGGAAGCGGAAAGACGCATATCCTATATGAATTACATAGAACCGGGCATCAGATTATAGATCTGGAAGGGCTTGCAAATCATAAAGGTTCAGCCTTTGGCGGGATCGATCAACCGCATCAATCGACCACCGAACAATTCGAGAACGATCTGTTTATTGAGTGGCAGAAACTGGACGCGGAAAAACCGATCTGGATCGAGGATGAAAGTCTGGATATCGGACGGGTTAAGATACCCTACCCATTATATCAACAGATGCGGGATGCGATTGTCTATTTCATTGACATCCCCCAGAAAGAACGGGCTAAAATATTAGTTGAAGATTATGCGGACTGCGATAATGCCGAATTGGAAGCAGCAATACACCGTATATCTAAACGATTGGGGGGATTGAATGAACGCATTGCGATAGAAGAACTTCATAAGGGCAATTACTATGAAGTAGCTATGATCGCACTGGGATATTATGATAAAGGATACCTTAAAGGATTGAATAAGCGGGAAAAAGACCGGGTCGTGACCATACCACTTGAAACTACCGATCATCGAAATAACGCAAAAAAACTGACCGAAATAATTCCATTATGAGTGACATCAAATTAACGCAATACAGTCATGGCGCCGGGTGCGGTTGCAAGATCTCTCCCAAAGTACTCACCTCCATTCTGGAAACAAGTATCCCACCAATGACTGATGCCCGGTTACTGGTTGGCAATGATAGCCGCGATGATGCCGCTGTTTTTGATCTGGGTGACGGAACAGCGATCATCAGTACCACCGATTTCTTTATGCCTATTGTGGATGATCCACACACCTTTGGAAAAATTGCTGCAGCTAACGCCATCAGTGATATTTATGCGATGGGTGGTTCGCCGTTAATGGCAATTGCGATCCTGGGTTGGCCGGTAGATACACTGGCTGCCGGGGTTGCCCGGCAGGTGCTGGAAGGTGGCAGGGAGACCTGTAACAAAGCCGGCATCCCTCTATCCGGCGGACACAGTATAGATAGCCCTGAACCCATATTCGGTCTGGCCGTAACCGGTCGAGTGCATATAGATCAACTGAAACGTAATGATACAGCTAGAACCGGATGTAAGCTGTACCTCACTAAGCCTTTGGGAGTCGGTGCGTTAACTACCGCTCAAAAACAAGGAAAGCTTAAATCCGAACACGAACATATTGCTCCTGAATCTATGATGAAGATCAACCGGATCGGGCAGGAAATTGCAAAAATTAACGGGGTGAAAGCACTCACCGACGTTACCGGATTTGGTTTATTAGGACATTTGGTGGAGATGTGTTCAGGAAGTAACGTGTCTGCGAAAATCGACTTTGATAAAGTTCCTGTCATACCGGAGTCCACTTATTATCTGGAGCAGAAATGTATTCCCGGTGGTACCAATCGCAACTGGGCAAGTTATGGAGACCATATCCAATTACTGGACGAATCTCAGAAGTTCATTTTATGTGATCCGCAAACCAGTGGTGGATTATTGATCGCGGTGGAAGATTCTTCGATTGATGAATTAGAGTCACTACTTACTGAGCATGAAATTGATCCGGTTTGTTTCGGCGAACTGATCCCCCAAAATGAACACCTGGTAATTGTTGAATGAAAGCAGATGTTACCTTCTCATGAACTCAAAATCATTTTTAACTGGTTGTTTCTTGCTGTACCTTCGATTTTAAAATTCTGCTATGAGTAACGATATCCCAAAAGGTCTGGTCTTCTCGAATACATCGCCCAAAAGAAGGAAGCGCTCCTTATTACTCGCCTTTGTGCTATTGCTGGTTCAATGCTCTTTGATCTGGCCTGTGTATCCATTGTTCAGCAGTCCGACTCCCCAAATTTTTGGGTTCCCATTGTCTTTTGCCTGGGTAATTGGCATGCTCATCTGCTCATTTACCGCATTGTTTGTATTCTTCAAAGCTGACACTGAAGAGGAAAAATAAGCATGCAGGACTGGGTGATCATATTAGGCATCAGTGGTATTTATCTGCTTATTACTTTGGTGATGGGAATTATTCCGGGACTAAAGGTAAGTCACAGCACCGACGGTTATGTAACCGGCGACCGTTCGATGAATGTACTCATTCTTTATTTTGTGTTAGGGGCCTCCATTTTCAGTTCTTTTGCTTTTCTCGGTGGTCCCGGCTGGGCCTATTCGCGAGGTGTGGCAGCACTCTACATCATCGCTTACGGTGCTGTGGGTATGGTTCCATTTTATTTCTTTGGCCCAAAAGCCCGGAAACTGGGCAAAAAGTATGGCTTTGTAACACAGGCAGAACTACTTCAGGATCGATTCAACAGTAAATTGTTATCCGGAATACTGGCTGTACTTACCGTAGTTGTTCTCATCCCCTACCTCACCCTACAGATGAAAGGAGCCGGATTGGTCATGAATACGATCAGCGATGGTGTGATCCCAGTCTGGCTGGGCGCCGGGATCGCCTATCTCGTGGTATTGATCTATGTGTTCTTTAGCGGTGTGATGGGAGTTGGGTGGACCAATACCTTTCAGGGAATATTTATGCTTGTGATCGCCTGGTTTCTGGGACTTTACCTGCCCGAAAAGATGTATGGCGGAATTGGACCCATGTTTGATCAACTCATAAACTCCGACTTTAAACAAGCGTTAACGGCTCCCGGTCTGGATGCCTCCGGTAACCCCTGGGATTGGTGGGGTTTTAGTTCCGCAGTGCTCGTATCTGTACTCGGGTTTTCTATGTGGCCGCATTTCTTTATGAAAGCATTTGCCGCAAAGAGTGATCGCACCATTAAACTCACAGTGGTTCTCTATCCTACATTTCAGGTATTCCTGATCCCCATACTTTTGATCGGATTTTCTGCTGTACTGAAATATCCAGGTGTCACTCCCGCTGATTCTATTCTTCCTCACGTATTATTACAAATGGATCTTCCTGCCGTTCTGATCGGACTGGTGTGTGCCGGAACACTGGCTGCTTCCATGAGCTCCGGTGATGCCATCGTTCATGCCGCAGCTTCAGTTGGTGTAAGAGACGGCCTTACCAAGATACCCTCCGTTAATTCATGGTTAAAAGGTGGTGATCATGAACGCTTACTCATTCGAATCCTAGTTGTCCTGATCAGTCTTATCGCCTATTACTTCGCGGTTTTTGCCAAGACTGATATTGTCTCTTTATTGCTTGGGGCATATGGCGGGATCGCACAGATGTTCCCATTGGTCTTTGCCATGTTTTACTGGCCGCGTGCCAATGGCAAAGGTGCGTTAGCCGGACTGATCGGAGGTATCATCATTACGTTATTCTTCCTCTATAACCCCGAATTTAAACCCTTACCGGTTCATGAAGGTCTTTACGGCATTATTGTGAATGTGATCCTCCTGGTTGGGGTAAGTATGGTTACAAAACCTGAAGACACCGAACGGATAAAACGGTATACAGACTTCTAGCCAATTGATCAAAGGACTTTTCCCAATCATTCCTTCAATTCGGTGATTAAATTCAAAAAAATAAACCTTTGACGGAATTTTTGAATAAGCCCATAATTCCTGATTTTCCGCAAAATTATGATCGATCATTTACCAACCGGATCAGACGCTATGAAAATTTCACTTACCATTGCCTTACTGGTGTTCACCGTCCCTTTATTCGGGCAACAATCTCTACAACTTCAATCTCCTGATAAAGACCTTACTCTCACTGTAGAACTTGATGCGGAAGGAACGCTGAGTTATGCGCTGGACTTCAAAGGAAGATCCGTGGTTCAGCCCTCCGCTCTCGGCTTTGAATTCAACCGGCCGGAAGCAGCCGTTTCTACCTTTCAGTTACTTGATTCGGAGGTAACAACCAGTAATACAACCTGGAAGCCCGTTTGGGGTGAAGTTGCTGAAATACAGGATCATCACAATGAACTGTTTTTGGAACTGACCGATACCGGGGGCTCTGATATCAGAATAGACCTGCGGTTTCGGGTATTTGATGACGGGATAGGATTCCGGTTCGAATTCCCGGAACAGGAATCCATGCATCATTTCATCATTGGGAATGAATTCACAGAATTCAACATGGCTGGAGATCATAAAACTTTCTGGATCCCGGGAGACTACGATACCAACGAGTATCTCTACGAAACCACACCCATCTCCGGCATAAACTCCATGGAAGTGGCGCAAGCAGAATCTGATATTGCCGTTCAGGCAATTATAGAAGGTAATGCTGTTCAAACACCGCTAATGATGAAATCGAATGATGGTTTGTACATTAATATCCATGAAGCAGCACTGGTCAATTACCCGGTCATGCACCTTGATGTGGATAGCAGATCATTCAAATTCACATCAAATCTCACTCCCGATCCGGTTGGAAATAAAGCCTATCTGGAAACACCATCCGTTACACCATGGCGTACCATTCTGGTGAGCGATGATGCCCGCGATATTCTGTCTTCAAAAATGATCCTGAATCTGAACGAACCCTCGAAAATTGATGATACAGAATGGATAGAACCTCAGAAATTTATAGGGGTCTGGTGGGAGATGCATGTGGGTAAAGGTACCTGGGATTTTGCAAGTGGAAATCATGCCGCAAATACTGAGAATGTTAAGAAATACATCGATTTTGCCAGCGAACACGGCTTTGACGGGGTATTGGTTGAAGGCTGGAATGAAGGTTGGGAAGACTGGTTCGGCAACTGGAAAGAGGATGTGTTCGATTTCGTAACCCCCTATCCCGATTACGATATCGAAGCCCTCACTGATTATGCTGAAGAAAAAGGCGTTCGTATCATCATGCATCATGAAACATCCGGTTCGGTAACTAATTATGAACGTCGTATGGACGAAGCCTTTCAGTTCATGAAAGATCATAATATGAATGCTGTGAAGACCGGTTATGTAGGCAGGATCATACCAAGGGGTGAACACCATGACGGGCAATGGATGACCCGACATTTTATTCGGACTGCTGAAAAAGCTGCTGAATACCAGATCATGGTAAATTCGCATGAATCCTCCCGCCCCACCGGAGTACACCGTACCTGGCCAAATTGGTTTGCCAGCGAAGCAGCAAGGGGCAATGAATTCAATAATGCCCCAAAGTATGGAATGACTCCCGAGCACCAAACCATTCTGCCATTTACCAGACTGATCGGTGGTCCCATGGATTTCACCCCAGGGTTATTCCGCTTCACTTTAAATGACTATGTAAGAGAACGCAGTACTGTGGTAAGAACCACTATGGCCAAGCAGCTGGCATTATATATCACCATGTACAGTCCATTACAAATGGCCGGAGATCTGCCTGAAAATTATGCGCCATATATGGAAGCATTCGAATTCATAGAGCGGGTGCCCCTAGATTGGGATGACACCAAGATCCTTCTAGCCGAACCCGGAGAGTACATTGTGATCGCACGAAAAGAAAAAGGCACTGAAAATTGGTTTGTGGGTGGTATCACAGATGAGATCGCCCGGGATGCCACGATCGATTTTAACTTCCTTACGCCCGGCAAAACATATAACGCCCGGCTATATCTGGATGGCAGCAATGCAGACTGGAAAACCAATCCCTATTCCATGATCATGCAATCCACAAAGATCACTTCAGAAACAGAACTTCCTGTACGTTTGGCAGCCGGAGGAGGTTTTGCAATATCCATTGAACTAGAAGATTAAACACTTATTTATTTACAAATGAAGATCCTGAAGGAATTCAAAGAATTTGCCGTAAAAGGGAATATGATCGATATCGCCATCGGGGTGATCATCGGTGCCGCATTCAACAAACTGGTAGATGTACTGGTGAAAGACATCATACTGCCTCCCCTCTCTCTGTTAACCGGAGGAATACACTGGGGTGACAAAAAACTCGTGCTGAAAGAAGCTGTGACTCAGGCAGATACAGTATTAACAGAAGAAATCGCGATCGGCTATGGAAAATTTATCGACGCAACGATGGATTTTCTCATCATCGGCTTTACGATCTTTTTGGTGGTTAAAATGATGAATAAACTCCGGGCAAAAGCTGAAGATCCGAAAAATAAAGTGGTGGCAACACCTAAGAATATTGAGTTACTGACCCAAATGAATGACTTACTCAAAGAGCAAAATGAATTATTGAGGAAGAATTCTAACTAGTTAACGGGGGATTAGTTTTGAGTTTTGAGTTTTGAGTTTTGAGTTTTGAGTGCTGGTAATATTATTCCTAATTACCCTATTGCTAATTGAATTATTGAATGTTGAATGTTCCTTGTTGAATGTTGAATAATGTCAACCTCTGCGAGTAGAGCGAAGCATTCTCAGTATTCCCATCCATATCCAAGATCCAGAGATCACTTCGTCGTATCCACTCCTCGTGAATGGGTCTGTTTTTTTTCTCAGATACCAAGTGCCTGACCGGGTTTTATTCCTAATTGAATTATTCCTAATTCTTAATTGAATGTTGAATGTTCCTTGTTGAATATTGAATATTGTCAACCTCTGCGAGTAGAGCGAAGCATTCACAGTATTCCCATCCATATCCAAGATCCTGAGATCACTTCGTCGTATCCACTCCTCGTGAAAGGTTCTGTTTTTTCTCACGTACCAAGTGCCTGACCGGGTTTTATTCCTATTTGAATTATTCCTAATTCTTAATTGAATATTGAATGTTCCCTGTTGAATATTAAATATTGAATATCAACTTCGTTCATCATCTACCGGATTTTCACCAAAAATAGCAGGAACCCAGTTCATGTTCGCAATCGGAGGTCGTTTATAATCCGGATGCCTGGTCACTTTCGGAAACTCGATCGGTTCCGGAGTTAGATCTTCATAATCGATCTGATCGAGTAAATGGGAGATACAATTCAACCGGGCGTGACGTTTAATATCCGCATTTACTACATACCAGGGAGATTGTTCGGTATCGGTATGCTTAAACATCACGTCTTTAGCTTTAGAATACTCGACCCATCGGGTGCGTGATTCAATATCCATCGGACTTAATTTCCACCGTTTCATCGGATCTTCGTTGCGGGCCAGAAACCGTTTCTTCTGTTCCTTGTCACTGATCGAGAACCAATACTTTATCAGAATGATCCCCGAACGCATGATCATCTCTTCGAACTGTGGACAGGTATACAAAAACTCTTCGTACTCATCATCCGTGCAAAATCCCATCACCCGTTCCACTCCGGCTCTGTTATACCAGCTTCGGTCAAATAACACCATTTCACCGGCAGTGGGCAAGTGCTTCACATAACGCTGGAAATACCATTGATTGCGTTCTTTCTCTGTAGGTTTCTGTAATGCGACTACACGGGCATTTCTTGGATTCAACGGCTCCGTGATACGTTTGATCACCCCGCCTTTTCCGGCCGCATCCCTTCCCTCAAATATGACTGCAACTTTCAATCCTTTTTCCTTGATCCAATATTGAAGTTTTACGAGTTCTGCCTGCAAACGGGCTAATTCCTTCTCGTAAATATCATTTATGAGCTTCCCCTTCTTATCGTACATTCAATGATCTGTTTTGGCGCATCGCCTTTGCGGTTCTGTTTTGTGAATATTTACAACCTTGGAAGCAAAAATCCCAATTCTTTTATTGAATTCTGCATGCTCACTAATTACATTAAGTGTAATTGATACATTTAATATTGTTGGAGCGGTACATTGTATCACAATCAATCATTTTTAATATGCAAATTATGAAGCGCATCCTAACCCTTCTTGTAATTGTTATGTTAGTTTCCTGTCAAAATCAGGAGCCGGAAACTTTGGAAACCTTTGGTCTGGATCAGGTTAAACTACTTGAAAGTCCCTTCCTGCAAGCTCAGCAAACCGATGAAGCCTATATCCTGGAACTGGATATGGACCGGCTGCTGGCTCCTTTTCTGATCGAAGCCGGCCTTGAACCTAAGGCCGAGCGATACGGTAACTGGGAGAATACCGGACTGGACGGGCACATCGGCGGACATTATCTCACTGCACTTTCATTGATGTATGCATCTTCAGGAGATCAGGAAATGCTGGACCGGTTGAATTACATGCTGGATGAACTGGAACGTTGTCAGCAGGCAAATGGAAATGGCTATGTGGCAGGTATCCCGAACGGAAAACGTATTTGGAGTGAGATCGCCAATGGTACGATCAATGCACAGAATTTCTCCCTCAATGGCGGCTGGGTTCCTCTTTACAATATCCACAAGACCTTTGCAGGATTTAGGGATGCTTACCTTATCGCGGATATTCCCCGGGCTAAAGATATGCTTATTGCGCTTACAGACTGGTTCATCGAAACCACTAAAGACCTTTCTGATGAGCAGATACAGGAAATGCTAAGAAGTGAACATGGCGGGTTGAATGAAGTCTTTGCTGATGTGTATGCGATCACCGGAGAGGAGAAATATCTCACGCTGGCTGAACGCTTTTCTCATCATGAGATCCTGGATCCATTGTTAAGAGATGAAGATGACCTCACCGGAAAACACGCCAATACACAGATCCCAAAAGTGATCGGATATCAACGGGTGGCTGAGCTGGATGAGCAGAAGAAAGACTGGACTGAAGCCGCCAAATTCTTCTGGGATGATGTAGTGAATAAACGCACTCTGGCTTTTGGCGGAAACAGCGTACGCGAGCACTTCAATCCGGTAGATGATTTCTCATCCGTGGTGAGTGGAAATCAGGGTCCGGAAACCTGTAACACCTACAACATGCTGAAGCTCTCGAAACAGCTGTTTACTGACGATCCTCACGCCAAATACATCAATTTTTATGAACGGGCATTGTACAACCATATCCTGTCCTCTCAGAATCCGGAAGGTGGATTCGTTTATTTCACCCCTATCCGTCCACGCCATTACCGGGTATATTCACAACCACAAACCAGTTTCTGGTGCTGTGTAGGTTCCGGGCTGGAGAATCATGGTAAGTACGGAGAACTGATCTATGCTCATGCCGGAAAAGATGTGTACGTGAATCTGTTCATTCCGTCCGAACTGAACTGGGAAGATGAGGGCGTCAAGCTCACTCAAACCACTCAGTTTCCATTTGAAGAGAGCACCCGTCTGGTGGTTGAAGTAGATCAGCCTAAAAAATTCAGTATCAATATTCGCAAGCCGGAGTGGATCAAAGGCGATATCACCATTTTAGTGAATGACAAAAAAGTAAGCACACGAACCAATTCTTTTTCATACGTACCGATCTCTCGAGAATGGAAAAGCGGTGATCGTATAACCGTGGAGCTTCCTATGAAAACCACCGCTGAATACCTCCCCGACGGCTCATCCTGGGCAGCTTTTCTGCATGGTCCCATTGTACTTGCAGCTGTTACGGACACCACCGACCTCACCGGTCTATTTGCTGATGACAGCCGGATGGCTCACGTGGCTTCCGGCGAATTTTATCCCATGGATGAAGCTCCTGTTCTGGTCACAGATTCACCTGATGATATTTCTGATCAGGTAGAACAGACCGGCCCCATGACCTTCTCCATCTCCTCGCTGATCAGTCAGGATAAATTTTCAGACCTTAAACTGGTCCCCTTTTTCAATATTCATGAAGCCCGCTACATGATGTACTGGCCGGTAATGAACCAAGAAGAACTGGCCCGGAAAATTCAGGAGACCAAAGATCAGGAAGCCGCGATGATCGCACTGGAAGAGCGCACGGTTGACCGGGTGGTTCCAGGAGAACAGCAACCGGAAACGGAGCATAATTTCCGGGGCGAACGCACTCAATCCGGGGTGTATGAAGGCCGGTTTTACCGTCATGCCCGTGGTTGGTTCAGCTACGATTTTGCCAATCCGGATATGGAAGGTAAAGTGTTGGGAGTTACCTACTCGGGAAGTGACAAAGACCGTACTTTTGATATTCTCGTAAATGGAGAAGTATTGTCAACAGTTTCTTTAACAGGTAAAGAGGCAACTTTTTATACCATAGAGTATCCGATACCTGACATCATGTTCAATAAAAAGATGACCATTCGGTTCCAGGCTAAGGATAATTCCGTTGCAGGGGGAGTTTTTGATATCCGGTTATTGAAAGCAGATTAACTGATTCGTTTGTTTTATGTGATCGGGATGCAATTTGGTTGGCAGAATGCGTAGTTTTACTGTCTATGAAAACAACCCGTACGCGTCCCGATATTCCCATTATTTACGAAGATAACCACCTGTTGGTGATCGATAAGCCAGCCGGAGTACTCTCTCAGGAAGATCACACCGGTGATCCTGATGTGCTTAATCTGTGTAAAAAGTACCTAAAGAAAGCATACAACAAACCCGGAAACGTGTGGCTGGGGCTGGTGCACCGGCTTGATCGACCGGTAAGTGGGTTGATGGTGCTCGCAAAGACTTCAAAAGCTGCGTCCAGGTTATCCGAGGAGATCAGAAAACACCGGATGGAAAAAATTTACTGGGCATTGGTCTATGGCATGACTCCCATGGACTCCAACCTCGTTCATCATCTTGAAAAGAACAAAAAGACAAACACGGTAAAAGCCTTTAAATCCAAAAAGGGAAATACCAAACGGGCAGAATTAAGCTTTCAGACCATTAAACAAAACGCCCATTACAGTGTACTGGAAGTAGATCTTAAGACCGGTCGACCACATCAGATCCGGGTTCAGCTGGAGAAGATCGGTCACCCGATCTGGGGAGATTACAAATATGCGGAGGAAGATACGGGTCCCGGGAAGGAACTTGCCTTGCGGGCGGTACGACTGGAAGTAAAACATCCGACGCTGGATAAGATCATGAAGTTTGAGGCAAAGCCTCCCAAACGACAACCCTGGAATTTCTTTGAATACTAACCGGGGTTAATTTTCCATTTGAGTCGAATCTGCTTCTGAATCAGCCAGCCAGATGTTAGAAAGATCAGGCTTTGTTTTGGTGATCGAATCGGAGTGCGGAAAGTCAGAGCTTGCTGATTCCTGTTCCTTCTCTTTAGGTTGTGAATAGTAGCTGATTCCACTCAATTGAGTCATATTTCGTAAGATCCAGTTTTTTCGTTTGGCCACATAGGGGGATGGCGGATTGATCCTCATCACTTTCGGATTTGGAAGTACCGCCGCCATGCGGGCTGCTTCCTCAGCGCTAAGCTCCTTTACCGGTTTCCCGAAATATTCATCCACCGCTTTCCCGGCACCATACACACCGGGACCGAATTCAGCGATATTCAGATACATTTCCAGAATCCGGTCTTTGGGCCACAGTGATTCAATACCTAACGTGATAACCGCCTCCAGTCCTTTTCTCACATAAGACGGTTCTCCCCAAAGAAACAGATTCTTGCTGACCTGTTGGCTGATGGTACTCGCCCCGCGGATCCTGCCCTCCTCTTCTCGTTCCTCAAGGGCTTTCGAGATGGCAATAAGATCGATCCCGTTATGTCCCAAAACCGCTGATCTTCCGCAGCGATCACTGCCCATTTCAGATGTTCAGGGAGTTCATTCTTCTCAACCCAATATTCCCTGAGCGAATACCGGTCTTTCCCCTGATCATCCCAGTCTTCCTGTAAAGTGAAGGAAGTGAACGGAGGATTCACCCAGCGCAAGGCCAGCAGGAGCAAAAAGAACCAAAATGAGTACCCGGCTATTAAACCGGCTGTCATTTTCAGGATGGTTGTAAATGAATATGTTCTCTTCTTTTTGTTCATATTTTCTATGATTCAGATCGGTTTCTTTTACCTGTTTTCTCCTTTCAGGTTTCCGATTCTAAACAATAAGAGATCATCAGAAATACTCTTTAGATGAGATTTAATTTCAAGGTTGTTGATACAAGCCTTACCTTTTGCGCCCGAACTCAACGCATTCATCAGGCAATAATAATCCGTTTTGTGAAACTGTTCGCAAAGCGTACGATATGAACTCTATCAAGATCTCGCATACTGCGGCGTATATCGCTGTAAAATTTTACGGACTAACCAAAGATCCCAAGCTAAAGCCTCTTTTTTCCGAAGACATTCTGAATTTCTATGAACAAATGGTGCGTTTTTTACCCAGACATCTGAGCTGGTATCACGATTCCCTCGATGCTCCGTTCTGGCGTAAATTCTTCATTTTTTCGGAGGAATTACTGCTACCCGGGGATCTGATGCACATCATCAGCCGGAAGTATTATATGAATCGGATGCTTCAAAAAGCCCTCAACGAAGGGTATGAACAACTGGTGGTTCTTGGCGCCGGATTCGATCATCAGGCGGCTATTACCTCAAAACAGGGCATCCCCTCCTTTGAGTTGGATATGGAAGTGATGATCGATCAGAAAAACCGGTTCTATGATCAAAATGGCTATACCAATGAGAATCTTCATCTACAATCGGTGAATCTCACCCGGCAAAGTCTGTCGGAGTCGTTGCTGAGTTTTCCCGAATTCGATAAAAAACGCAGAACCATTTTTCTGGCAGAAGGTTTCTTTGATTATCTCTCCCTCACTCCGGGAGAACGGGTTCTTACCGACATAAAAGCACTCAATCCCAATAACCGACTCATCAGCACATTCTTCTCGTTGGACGAGCTCAATATCTTTCACCGGTTTGTGTTCACCAGCGGAGTGAGCCTGGTCGGGGAGTCATTGAAATTCAAGCTGATCAAAGAGGAATTCGTGGATTTTCTGGAAGAGATCGGATTTTCCGTAAGCGAAGAGATCACAAAAGCAGATATAAAAAGGGAATTCCTGAAGCCGAATAAGATCAAACTCCCGGTTCTGAATGGATTCTATCTGTTTAGTTTTGATTGAATCCCGTTCCTGAATGTTAGATGATCACGCAGGCTTGCTCGTATGAATGTTCCTGATCCCCCTATTCCTTAATTGAATATTAAATGTTCCTTGTTGAATGTTGAATACTCCACCCTCATCAAAGACCCTGAGATCACTTCGTCGTATCCACTCCTCGTGAAGGGAGATAAAGTTTTGAGTTTTGAGTTTTGAGTTCTGAGTTCTGAGTTTTGAGTTTTGAGTGGAACGATGCTGATGACTTTATTTCTAATTCATCTATTCCTAATTGAACATTCCTAATTGACCATTCTTAATTGATCATTCTTAATTGAACATTGAATATTCCTTATTGAATATTGAATATTGCCATCCTCTGCGATCCGTCGGCTGACGGAGAAGCAGTCTCAGTATTTCCTTTCACATCAAAGACCCTGAGATCACTTCGTCGTATCCACTCCTCGTGAAGGGAGGTAGAGTTTTGAGTGATGAGTTCTGAGTTTTGAGTTTTGAGTTTTGAGTTTTGAGTTTTGAGTTTTGAGTGGAACGATGCTGATGACTTTATTTCTAATTCATCTATTCCTAATTGAACACAACCAACATCCTCCGCC
>MDTD01187078.1_pt1 | contig 183050 bp, 127 predicted proteins | sample 811221 | NCBI WGS metagenome assembly MDTD01 (sample SAMN05326646, study PRJNA326480) | marine metagenome | isolation source: seawater | place: Pacific Ocean: South West | collected 2011
AGGTTTGTCGAAGGGGTGGTTGCAAAGTGAATGAAGCAAATGACAACCGCATATGTTGTCCGAGCAATCGAGCGTTAGGAGGATGTCGCTTGCGACATACGTATGATCATGAGAGATTGTAGCGTATGTTCGGGTGCATTTTGCGAAGACACAAGTGCAACTGCCCCTGGAGCAGAACTCAAGCGAAATACCGATAACATCGTGCAAGAATTGTTGGAGGATCTTCGAGTGTGAGAAGGTTGGCGAGAGTATGGTATGATGTGAAAAATATCGTCCTAGAATGAAAAAAGCCTCTTCCCTACAAGAGAGAAGAGGCTTTTGACCCCTACGGGACTCGAACCCGTGCCGTCGGCGTGAAAGACCGATGTCCTAACCACTAGACGAAGGGGCCGTAAGGCAGCTGGGGCTCGAACCCAGGACCCTCGGCTTAAAAGGCCGATGCTCTACCGACTGAGCTACTGCCTCGGTGGGAGGTAATCAGTGTTTCCTCCCGAAGCGCAGTTATAAATACGAAAACTACCCCCCAATGTCAAGCGAATCTGAAAAAAAATCTCAACTTTTCAAAAAACTCATTATTTAGGGCAAGCTACAGACCCGAAAAAATGGGCATGATCAGATCTTTTTCCACCAACCAAGATCAATTTGGGGGCAAACAGGGTCCAAAAAAAATTTCGCCACCACGATTTTTTTGCTCTGTGCCCTAAAAAAGATCCATTTGGGGTACAAAAAGTGATCACGATCAGCCAAAAAACAGATCACAACCCCTCAAACACATGATCACGATCAACAAAAAGATCATACAAAAACCCAAATCGCCCCGTGCAAGACCCACACAGGATACATACACGCAGAACACCCTGCTCCGCAGTTCTCGCGGGAAGATGTCTAGATCAGGTCAATGGAAGATGGAATGGAAAAGATAGGAATGATGTAGAAAGCGAGGGATCAGGAGGCTCAGTCTTCTTTGAGGCTGTAGAACTTGTTTTTAAAGGCGTTGGGGCTGCGCTCAAAGCCTTCTTTTTTGAAGGCCTGCTGCGCTTCTTGGACGGAGAGATGGCGAAGATCATGCAGAACACTCAGCTCCTCCTCACTCCAACGTCGGAAGGAACCCGTCTGTGAAGCGCTGCGAGTTGCTTTGGGGGACTTGCGACCATTCTGGGGAGTAGCCTGTTTTTGCTCTTCAGAAGAGTCAGCTTCGGATGCATGCTCAACAAGCGCCACCCTCTTCTCTTCTTCCTCAGAAGCACGTCGGATCTTTTTCAGCTCCTCAGCACTCCACAAGCTACCACCTTCTGTTGCAGCAGAAGCCGTTTTATCTTTGGCAGCCGCTGGAGGTTGACGAAAACGACTCTGACGCTTTTGGCGTTCTTGACCTCCTCGCCTCCTCGAAAAGCGTCCGCCTCCCTTTTTCTCTTCAGAAGGAGCTTGGGTGACCGCTTGTTGTTTCGACTCAGCAACAGGCTCACTCTTTTTCGTGCTCGCCTCAACAGGAACCTTTACGACCTCTTTGGGAGTCTCCTTTACGGGCTCTTTGGGCTTGTCGTGCTGGCGCTTTTTGGGTGCAGTTGGAGCTTGCGCTTCTTGTTTTTTGGGTTGTGGCTCTTTCTGCGTCGCTTGCTCTCGATGATCATTTCGTCTCCGAGAACGACCTCTCTCACGTGAAGCCTGTTTCTTTGCTTTGGCTTCTTTGGGAGCAGCCTGCGTTTGCGCACTCTCAGCGGCTTTGGCCTCAACGCTCACAGCGGACTTGGGAGCTTCAGGTTGGCGTGTCCTATCCTTGGACGGAGCAGATTGGGTGTTTGTAAGCTTTTGCAAAAACCAAGGGAACCCTTCGTGGAATCCGTTAGGATAACGTCGCAAGGACTGCTGTACTTTGGGTCTCTTGGGCGCGCTCACCCGACTTGGTGCAGGCGTCGGAGCAGGCTCTTCTCTTTCCGGTCGTTGCTTGACGGGTTCGTTTTGGGTGGGCTCACTTTTGGGTGTGTCTTTTTTGAAGAAGTGTTGCTTGAGATCCTTGATGGATTCCTGCAACACAGAGCCCGCTTGGACAAGCCGTCTGAACTTACGACCTCTACGAGGTTTCTTCCCTTTGGTTTGTTTGTTTTTGCGGAAGAATTGCAGATCATCATCAATAGAGATGCCCATCCCTTCGCGTTCGAGGATGGTGACATCAGTCTCAAACTCCATCTCCATTTCGAGCAGCTCTGCACGTTTTTGGTTGAGCAAGTAGAGCGCGATATCCTTGGGGACAGTCGCTTCGACACGCTCGTAGGCACGTGTTGCGGCGGCATCTTGGAGATGGCGTAAGACGATGAGTGCGCTTGCTTCGGCGTTGGGGATTTTGCCGAGACCACTACAGCTTGGACAAGAGACAAAGTAACCGAGCTCTTTGGAGTCACGGATCCTTTGACGAGAGATCGAGAGCAGGCCGAATGAGGATGAGATCCGCCCCATCCGGATGCGGGCTTTGTCCTCTTTCAGGATCTGTCTCATATGACGCTCGACACGGCGGACATTTTTGGAGAGTCGCATACCAATAAAGTCGATCACGACAAGACCACCGAGGTCGCGAAGACGAAGCTGTCGTGCGACCTCGGTCGCAGCTTCCAGGTTGGTCTTCAACGCGGTCTCTTCGATACCACTTTCACTTTGTGTTTTTCCGGAGTTGACATCGATCGCGATCAACGCCTCCGTGGGGTCGATACAAATGGAACCCCCAGAAGGTAGATTGATCCGACGTTCGTAGACTTGGGCAATTTGAAGCTCAACTTGATAGGCTGAGAACAAGGGACGTTCGCCCTCATAGTATTTGATCTCAGCTTTTCCGGAGATCGCCGCCGAGAAGTATGAACGTGCGCGCTCAAAGGCCTCCTCATCATCGACGAAGATTTCATCGATATCAGCATCGTAGTAATCGCGGATCATCCGCATGATCAGATCACCATCTTGGAAGACGATGCCAACACGAGGATCACGCCACGCTTCTTGTTGGATATTTTTCCACAGACGGAGAAGGTAATTGAGCTCACGTTCGAGATCTTCGAACTCTTTGCCAAGCGCCGCAGTCCGCACGATACAACCAAAGCCCTCTGGAGGCTTCAGATCTTTCATCGCATCTCTGAGGCTTTGTCGGTCTTTTTGGTCGACGATTTTGTTGGAGATACCGATGCCACTCTCACGTGGACGCAACACCAAGAAGCGTCCAGGAAGCGTGCAATAGGTCGTAAGCGCGGCACCTTTGTTATCGACGGCTTCACGCTCAACTTGGACAAGCACGGGCTGCCCAACTTTGAGTACATCGTCGATACGAACGCGTTTTCCATCACCTTTGGGTTTACGACTCCAGAAATCTTCATGGATGTTACGAAAAGGCAAAAATCCATGTCGCTCTCCGCCGTATTCGACGAACGCCGCATGGATGGATGGCTCAAGCTTGACGACCATCCCCCTATAAATGTTGTTTCGGTTTTTTTGACGAAGGCGGGTCTCAATGTCGTATTCGTAGAGTTTACCGCTATCACTGTCAACGATGGCACCGCGAATTTCTTCGGGTTCGTTGACGTTAAAAAGCATCTTTTTGGCCATAGATGGGTTGTCTCCTACCCTGATAGCATTGCAAAGGGCAGTCGTACATGAGGATGGGTATGTTCAAGCAGGCAGGATGTCGATGGAGTGGTGCTCACCTGGATTCTCTCACAGGTCAGAAAAACCGACGTATCCATCTACACTTTCCGAAGAAAAACAGAAACATAGGGAATCGATGCATGTAACCCGAGATTTTCCAACACACAAGAAACGATTCTTGTCCGGTGGGGACAAAAACGAAGAACGATTCTTTGCAGAAACTAAAATACACTCTTGTACGCACATTTCGAGTTTTTTCGCAGCTTTTCGCCAGGCTCAGCTTGCTTCAACAGGGATATCCGCTTCTTTTGTCGACTGCGTTCAGAACCTCTTTCTCAATGATTCACATATATAATGATAGAGCGATGTTCGCTGTATCGCGAAACCACACCCACAGTATCCTCCTGGGATGTCTGTCCGGTGTGTCTATATTTGTGGTTGAATATCAACCGTGTACGTTTGCATTTGGTTCACAAAAGACGGGTGACATATCCTGGTTTTACCAGGAGCACTTCACGCCCAAAAAGCTCTTTTGCTCTCCTACGTATATCACAGCCAAGACTGTGTTGCAAGCCACCGACAAGACAAGAAAAGACACATAAACCCAACACGATCTCCACGAGAAGCACACAGCCTTCGTTGCACTTTCTGGTCTTTGGGTTTACTTCCTCGGAAAAAACTCTCCCTCCTGACATTGCATTCACAGGAAATTCACTGCATACTTCGCGGTGAAATCGCTTTGGAACACGTCAAACACAAAGGAAAGTAGATGCACAACATTTTGGCCCTTCGTGGACGCCCCCTCCTCTCTTCAGTGTATGTATGGATAGGATGTGTCTCGCTGCTCTGCTTTGCAGGTTGCCAACCCCCAACCAAACCAGAGCAGGCGTTCGCCAACTTTCAAAAGTGGGCATCACAGCAAAAGGCCAAGCAGCTCTGGGCCCAACTCTCTCACAAGAGTCAACAACACATCCAAACCATCTTGAGAGCCCACCACGTCAAGACAACCCCCGCGCAATTCTTCGCAAAGGGTCAGGTACGCAAAGGTCGGACGTTGAGAAAAGATCCACGAAAAAAACCCATCATCACGCCGAATAAAGCGACACTTTTCTTTCGGGATGAGTTTGAACAACTTGTGACCATCAAAATGGTGTACGAACAGAAAAAGTGGAAGTACGTGCTCCCCACACAAGATGTATCCCCCTCTCCAACCGCACCAACTGCGTCTCCAAAAACAGCCCCCACAACACGTCAAATCACCCGATGAAGAGTCTCCACAGCTTACACGTTAAAACAACGTTGAGAGCGCCTCATCCACATTGCTCACACCCAATAAAGTTGCCTTCTTGCTCTTTTTCAGACGAGCCCGGTTATTTTCGGGGATCATGATCTGTGTAAAACCGAGCTTCTTCGCCTCTTGCATACGCAACTCAGCCTGACTCACACCTCGAATTTCACCAGCAAGGCCGACCTCACCAAAGATCGCCATTTTCTGTGGCAAGGCTTTTCCTCGGAAGCTCGACGCTAGCGCCAACATAATCGGAAGGTCGGCGGCAGGTTCGTCGAGTCGGAATCCGCCCGCCACGTTGACAAAGATGTCCGAAGCCGTGATCTGCATCCCACCGCTCTTTTCGAGGACCGCAACCAACAGCGCGACCCTGTTTGGATCCACACCAGTGCACGTACGACGTGGATTCCCATAGGCAGGGCTCCCAACGAGCGCTTGCACCTCAACGAGCAACGGACGACTCCCTTCAAGACAGACGGAGACCACAGAACCTGCGGCCCCAACTGGTCGTTGGTCCAAAAACAGAGAGGAGGGATTGCCAACCTCCACAAGACCGTTCTCCTTCATCTCGAATACGCCGATCTCATTGGTCGAACCAAAGCGGTTCTTCACCGCCCGCAAGATTCTGTACGGGTGTCCACGCTCCCCTTCAAAGTACAAGACCGTATCGACGAGGTGTTCGAGGACTCGTGGACCTGCGATCATCCCATCTTTTGTGACGTGCCCGATCAACAAGGTCGAGATCGACTCCCTTTTGGCGAGGTGCATCAGACGCGCAGCCGATTCTCGGATCTGGCTCACAGAACCTGGGGTGGATGAAATGTCAGGACAAAAGACGCTTTGGATGGAGTCAACGACGAGAAAGTCAGGTTTGCATTTGGTGGCTTCTTCTTTGATGCGCTCGATATCGACCTCTGCGAGCAAAAGCAAGTCATCGTTGATCGCCCCGATCCTTTTGGCTCTCATCTTGGTTTGCCGTAAGGACTCCTCTCCCGAGACATAGAGGACTTTACGACCTTGCTGGACATACTCCATAGCCGACTGCAACGCGATGGTGCTCTTACCAATACCGGGATCTCCACCGAGCAGGATCAATGAACCTTCGACGAGTCCCCCTCCAAGTACACGATCCAACTCGTGAATACCGAATTGTTCGCGCTGCATATCCTCTTCATCGATCGCGGTGATGGGGATGGGTTTGGTTTTGTCACTCAATCCCCCGCGAGCTGCGGCCTTCTCAGCCTGTACTTTGCCTCGCGTTTGCGAAAACTCCTCCGCAGTGTTCCAAGCTCCACAGCGACTACACCGTCCAAACCACTTGGGCTCGCGGTTTCCACAATCTGTACATTGATACATCGTTTTGACTTTTGCCATTCTTACTCCCACAACGAATAGAGACAATCAATGACAGCAAGCATACACAACACACTGTCTCGACGTGTCATACAAAAACATCCCTCCCATGAGGATTGGTTTTTTTGCAGTCCGCAACCAATCAACACAAGAGACAGATAATAACAAGGCCCGGTTTTTTTGAAGAAGAAGACGTGACCAACGAGCAGGATGACAGGTCTTATTTCACAAGATCACATCTTCGAAACAAAACGTGATACAATAGAGCACATTTTCGATAAAAAGACGACACGACCACACTGTCGGTCATTTTGTTCAAGCATTTTTTGGAGATATTGTCGATGAGAAGAACGACTTCTCGTGTTTCATTTCGGCGCTTTTGGCGCATTGGAACCTTGTTTGCAGTCCTTTCCCTTTTGTCATTTCAGTTCCTCCTGACCTCATGTGCAGAGTGTCAATACGACTCAGATTGTACAGGAGATGACTACCTTTGCCAGTCCGGCGCGTGTATCCAAAAAGAGCCGACAAGACGGACACCTCCCACAGGCGACTGTCTCGATGGTGAGACTCGTTCGTGTTACAACGGTCCAGCCGGTACAGTTGGGAAAGGGCCTTGTAAAGAAGGAAAACAGTCTTGTGTTGGAGGCACTTGGGGAAGCTGTGTCGGTGCGGTCATTCCACAAGCACCTCCCACCGGAAAAGCTGAAGCTTGCGATGGACAAGACAACGACTGTGACGGTACTGTCGACGAAGAATGCCGCTGCACAGATGGCACCAAGCAAAAGTGCTTCACAGGTTCTGCCGCCAATCGTGGCAAAGGCATCTGTAAAGACGGCGAGCAAGTCTGTATCGACGGCACTTGGGGACAATGTCTCAACCAAAAGCTCCCACAAGCGGAGATCTGTGACAACATCGACAACGACTGCGACGGTGTCATCGACAACGAGGTCAAACGCGCCTGTAAAGGAAAGTGTGGTCCAGGAAATGAGATCTGCAAAGCCGGTCAGTGGCAGGCTTGCGACGCTCCCCAACCCACCGCAGAAAAGTGCGGCGATCAAAAAGACAACGATTGTGACGGTGGTGTCGATGAAGGCTGCGACTGTAACCCTGGCACCAAACAATCTTGCTATGGCGGTGCCCCCGCGACAAAAACCATCTCTCCGTGTAAAGCCGGAAGCCAAACCTGCACCCCAGACGGCAAATGGCCCACTGAGTGCAAAGGACAAGTCACACCCATCGCAGAGAAGTGTGACGGTGTAGATAACGACTGTAACGGACGCATCGATGACAACCTCACAAAGACGTGTCAACGAGGTTGCAACACAGGCAACGAGGTATGTGAAGCAGGCAAGTGGGTCAAATGTAGCGCTGCAGCCGCAGATCCAGAGATCTGCAACAAAAAAGACGACGACTGCAACGGAAAAATCGACGATCTCCTCGGTGGTGGCACTTGTGAATGTAGCATCGGACAAAAAGAGGTCTGTTACACTGGTCCAACGAGCACACGAGGCACTCTCCCTTGCAAACCGGGCGAGAGGACCTGCCAAAACACTGGAAAATGGTCTTTTTGTCTCAATCAAGTCGTCCCCCAAACAGAACTATGTAACGGCAAAGACGACGATTGTGACGGCCAAATTGACAACACCCCCAAGACAAGCAACGCGCTGACCACAAAATGCTACGATGGCCCGACAGGAACAGCTGGAAAAGGCTCCTGTAAAGAAGGCGTAAAGCGCTGCAACAATGGAAAGTGGACCACTTGCCAAAACCAAGTCATCCCCAAAACCGAGACCTGTAACGGAAAAGACGACAACTGTGACGGTTCTGTCGATGAAAACCTGAAGCGCTCTTGCTACTCAGGCCCCGCAGGAACATCGGGCAAAGGTATCTGTAAGAGTGGCACCCAAACCTGCGCAGGTGGGACGTGGGGTGCGTGCTCAGGTGAAGTCACACCACGCGCAGAGACGTGTAACAACAAAGATGATAACTGCGATGGGACCGCCGATGAACGTCCAACCTGTGATCAATGCACACAAGGACAATCACAGGCTTGCTACACAGGTCCCACAAGCACAAGAGGACGACTCCCCTGTAAAGATGGACGCCAAAGCTGCCTCGTGAGCGGAAAATGGGGAACCTGTACAGGTCAAGTCCTCCCCCAAACAGAGACATGTAACAACAAAGACGACGATTGCGACGGTAAGATCGACGATGGCGTAACACAGCCTTGCAGCACTGTATGTGGTAAAGGGGCAAAAGTCTGCACAAATGGGACATTCGGTGCATGTAACGCCCCCACTCCCAAGACAGAAGTGTGCAACGCCAAAGATGATGATTGTAACGGAAAAATCGACGATGGACTCAACTGCTCTTTGCTCGCGACAACGGACTGGAGTGGGACCATTCACATTTGGGATCCCTACACACAAAAGAAATCCCGCACGATCAATGGCGGTGTTCGTATCTACGTCGCACGCTTTAGCCCCAACAGAAGTATGCTCGCGACAGGGACTTCTTCCAATCTCAAGATCTGGAATCCAACAACAGGCGCTGCGATCCGCACAATCACCACAGGAAGCACTGTGCGTTCTGTTGCGTGGTCACCAGACAGCAAGTTGATCGCCGTAGGACTGGACAGCGACGAAGTTCGCATCTACGACGCTTCTTCGGGTGCACAGAAGGCCAGAAACTCGACCAACTTTACCTCCAACATCCTGGCCCTCGCCTGGCACCCCAACGGACATTGGGTCGCTGCCGCTTCAGGTGGAAAGATCCACCTCCTCAGCACGACAACGTTGACACGGATCACTGCGCTCCAAACAGCGGGTGTTGCGAGTGCTTCCGAACCAACGTACATAGACGTCAGTCCAAGCGGCCAATATATCTCAGCTTCTGTTGGAAGCTCGAAACTCGTCGAGCTGTGGAGTGTCACAGCAACTTCGGGTAGTAAGATCAAATCCCTCAATGTCCCAGACTATATCTACGAGACGCGCTTTGGGTTGAGTGGAAAATTCTTGCTGGGAACAGGTTACAGTGCGACGGTCATATGGACTGTTGCGACACAAACCAAGTACGCCCAACTCAACTTCAGCAATACCTGGGTGTACTCAAGTCATATCGACACTTCTGGCAAGTATCTGGCGATCACAGGCCGAGATGGGAACAACATCTCAACAGGCCACTTCTGGATCTACGACATCTCCACAAGCACACCAAAACAACTCCTTCGTGACACCACCACACATAAAAACAACTACGCTCGCTCCGTCGATTTCAGTCGATAACACAGTGTAGAAAGCTCCTCCCCATCACAGCTCCTTCCGTCCTCCTCGACTTACCTCCAAACAGTCCATCTGCCGATCGTTTTGCGGGATCGGACAGCCCCAAACAAAAACACTAAAAAAGCATATAAAAAGAGCACATAGACTTTTGTTTTTGTATTGTTTTGCAGAAAAAATGAAGTCCCATGACACGTTGTGACGCGATCTCGCTGCATGCTGTTGTGTGTAAGAAACATGTCATCAGAGACCCAAACCCCCAGTGACTTTGCAACCCGGGCTCTGAGGACAGGAATAACGGCAATACGCCGCAAACATACAACATAGGATGTGAAAGGCAATGCGAAAAAAACATTCCTTGTCCCCCATCCCACTTGATTTGGAATTCGATCCGATCATCGGCCGAGATATGCAACCCCTCGGTCTTGAAAAGGAGATCCCACACCAGCAGTGGATCGAAGAGTGGATGGAAGTAGTTGGACCGAAAATCGCACAACATACACGCCCAATCTCATTTGAAGACGGGATCCTCACGATCCGGGTAAAGGATCGCCATTGGCTCATGGAGCTAAGCTCCCACAGAGCCAGCTACGCACGGCTGATCAACGAGCAGCTTGGCGAACAGAGGATCAAAGAGTTTCGTTTTGAGATTGGTGAGCTTACGCCATTGCCCGAGAATATGCCGATAGAGGATAATCCATCTCCAGCATGGCTTGACTTGCAACTTCCACCTGAAGTTGAAGAGGAAATCGAGCAAAAACTCGCGCACTTGCCTGAAAACCACATCAAACAAAGCGCCCGTCGCATCATGCTCAACCACCGCAAGGTGCTCCATATGAGACAACGACACAAACGCCCGAGACGCTGAGGGCATGATGCTTTTTGTTCCTTTTTCGATTCTCGAGGAGAGCCCATGTCTTATTACGTCCACGTATTCCATCGAGGCCAAAAGCGCCGCATGGACATCGATCCCGAAAAAGGGTTAGGCAAATATATCAGCAACCAACACATCCTCGAAAAACGCATCCGCATCAAAGATGGACAGGAATTTCAGGAGCTGCTCAACCAACAAGCACAATTTGCCATCCTCAAGTTTGATCCCCACCGCTTTCGGTGGAAAACGATGATCATCTTCGATCACAACAACGCACAAGTCCAACAACAAGATCTCGTGATCAACGGCAACCCCAAACCGCTCAAACTCGCAGGACTGCTCGATACAGACCCATACAACCTCGATGTCCTCACCATCTATGCACGCAAGCCTGCCCGCCACCTCGTCGTCGTGAGCAAGCAGGAGCTTCCACAACCCCCCGCCTTTGACGAGGAAGATGAGAGCGAATACTACGTACACATCTTCTCAAGAGGACAAAAACGCAGACTCAACATCCACCTCAAGCGTGGACTGGGGAACTTCCTGACATGTAACAAAATCCTCGAACGACGCGTACTCGTAGAGTCGCCAGAGGACGTACAAGAGCTGCTCGAACAAGGACACAAATTCGCCATTCTCAAATTTGACCCGCTGCGCTTTCGGTGGAAGTCTCTCATCCTCTTCGACCAACACAACGCACACATCGAGAAAGACGAACTCGTAATCAACGACACCTCCAAACCACTACATCAATCAGGGCTCATGGACGTCGACCCCGCCAATCTCAACATCATCACCATCTTCCACCTCGAACAACTCCATCCAACACAAAAAAAGCCCTCTCAGATACACACACCGACCCCCAAACGAGCCGTCGGTTGAGCTTCTGTCCCCCCCATATTCACCTCTCCAAAACCCCCCTCCCAAGGCTCCTGGATTCTTGACAATATCTCCTGATTTTCGTAGCTTCTGTGGACATTTACCAATGTCCATTTTGCGCAAGGAGAAGGATATGTTGCGTTCTGCCATGTTTGGATTATCTATGTTTTTGATGTGTTTTATGTTTGCAGTTGTACCGCTCACAGGTTGTGGAGACAACAACAAAACGACCGAAAAGAGCGACGAAGCGACGACGGATGCGTCGACACCAACAGAGCAAAACACGGGTTTTCGGACCTGCGAGCCAGGTGAAAAAATCAACGACTGTCAGGGAAGTGGGGACTGCAAAGCAGAGCGCGATTGCGACAGGCTTCGCGGATATGAGCAGGCAGGGATGTGCTTCGATAACATGTGTGGCATGACCCCCAAAAAACAAGACGCAACCATCCAAAAGGATAAAAAAGAAGCCAAGCCCGATTGGTCTTGCTTGACGTCCACACCTGCACTTCCCTCTGGACCAGAAAAGACAACACTCTGGGGACGAGTCGAGGCCTTCGGCCTGAGCAGTGACACAACAGGCCTGAAAGTCGAAGTCTTCAAACAAGCTGACTTCCTCAAAGACCCAAACACTGCGACCCCCATCGGGACGTACACCTCAGACGTTCCCAAGTCTCAAGATGGCTGCACAGAGACGTGTGGTGAACGACACATTTGTTACAACAAAAAATGCGTCAAGATCGAAGACTCCAGCGGATACGCGATCGCGATTTACGACGTCAAGGATGTCCCCACCAACACTCTCCTAGCTGTCCGTACATCAGGAGACGGGTTTGTCGCGACGATCCAATACAACCTCTGGGTCCCTGCGGACAAAGTCAAAGACGATCTGTTCGAGCTGCGCTCCTTCGTCATCTCCGAAGTCACGAAGAGCCTGATCCCCGCAACGGCAGGTATCAGCAAAATCGCAGACGGAAATGCTGCCATCGCAGGTGAAGTCCAAGATTGTAGTGGTGAACAAGTCCAAGGTGTGACAGTCAACATCTCAGCACGTGCACAAAAACTTGGCTACTTCAATGGTGATGGGGACCAACCTGATCCAGAGCAGAATGAGACCAACCGTGACGGAACCTACGCCGCGCTCAACATCAAAGTTCCTGAAAACGGCGACATCAACGTACTGTTTGTCGCCAACATTGACGGCAAACCAACCAAACTGCTCAAGTACGGAATCAAACTCTTCCCTGACGCGATCTCTGTACTGACAGTCACGCCCTGGCATCCAGGCTTGAAGTAACTTCTTTTATCACTGATACCCCGAACAAAAGGAGTACTTCTTCGATGCAATTCGGTACATCATTCAAAAGATCTGCGCTGCTCTTTATCTTTGGTGTCTCTTGCCTCTCGGCGCTGACATTTTGTGGCGACACACCCAAAGAAGAGACCAAACCCATCGACCCCAAAAGCATTGGTCTACATGACATCTGTCCAGGCCGTGAAGGTTGTATGGCGCCCAAAGGTGAACTTTACGCAGGCGCCGCCGCCGTCGACATGACCCCTACATCCTACGAGGTCGGTCGCTGGTCATACCTGACCCACAAAGGATTTTGTCCATCCCCAACACCCAAATCCCCCTACGATACACTTCGCTGTGGACAATACATCGAACGCAGCCAATACGGACGTAAGGATTGTGGAACGGATGGCTTGTGCCCCAATGACAACCAAAAAACACGTGTCCCCTGTGACGCAAACACAAAGTGTCCTAACGACCAGATGACATGCAATGTCGAACAAAAGACTTGCTATCTCAAATACACAAAACCCGATGACGATGGCTCCGAAAAAGACGGCATGCCAGACTACTTCCTCGACTGTGGTACGGACCGAATTTGCCCATGTATCGCGCCTGACAAACAGCCTTCTTACTATGGCAAAGACAAAAAGTGTCTGACAGGCCACACCAAAAACCCCGAGTACACAGGTCCCGATGCTGACGGTACAGAAGGCAATGGAAAGTTCGAAGTCCGCTGGATGGCAGGTTTCGACACCAACCACCCCATCATGGGTGCGCACGATCCCATCTGGGCGCGTGCGCTCGTTCTCCGTACAGGTGACACGACCGTTGCGATTGTCTCCGTTGACTTGGTAGGATACTTCCGCAACAAGATCGACGAAGTACGCAAGATGGTCAACGAAAAACTGCCCGGCAATGAGATCGACCACATCTTGATTTCATCCACACACGCTCACGAAGGTCCTGATTCAGTCGGTCAGTGGGGACGTGCACAGGCAGGCGTGCCTATCGAAACAGGCGTTCACCCTGAATTCTCCACAAATCTCATCAAACACATGGCGCAAGCCGTTATTGATGCCCATAAATCACTCAAAAAAGCCACGATGAAGGTCGGAAAGACCAAAACAGGTCGCGAAGGTTACCTTCGAGATAGTCGCGATCCCAAGGTCTTCGATGATGAGCTTCATGTCCTTCAGGTCCTCGGTGCAGACGATGGTAAAGTTATCTCCACCATGGTCAACTGGGGGAACCACCCTGAAGTGCTCTCCGACATCAACAACTTCATCACCTCGGACTTCTCCCACTATATCCGCGAAGGGATCGAAAAAGGCGTCCCCAAAGGGAAAGACACACCCGAATACAAGGGTTTTGGTGGTGTTGGGATTTACCTACAAGGTGCTGTTGGTGGTTTGATGACGCCGCTGCGCATCGAAGTCCCCGACCTGAATGGTGTGAAGCAAAGCAAGAGCGACTGGGAAAAGTCGAAGGCGCTTGGATATAACCTCGCGATCAAAGCCTTCGAAGCCCTCAAAAGCGGCGAAGAGATCAAAGACGCGGAGATCGCCTTCTGGGTCCAGCGTATCAAGGTCAAGATGGAAAACAAACAGTTCCACACGGCGTTTAGTGTGGGCTTGTTTGACAGAGAACCAACAGGGTACGACCCGCTGCTCCCCATCAGTCAGGACAACATGCCCTCGCTGATCACAGAGGTCTCGGTCATTCGCGTTGGTCCGGTGACGTTCTTTACAGCTCCAGGTGAGCTTGACCCCGAGATCCTTGTGGGTGGATACGACGGAAAGCACAGCTATGGCATCGAACTCATCGACCCCAACAACCCCAACCCACCCGACCTGACCAAAGCACCCAAGGGACCTTATCTCAAGGAACGTATGCCAGGAAAATACAAGTTCTTTGTGGGCTTGGGTAACGACTTCTTGGGTTACATCATCGGCTCTTGGAATTACCAGCTCGACAAGACCAACCCATACTTCGATCAGGCACCGGGCAATCACTACGAAGAGACCAACGGCATTGGCCCTGCAATGACACCGGCCCTGCTCGAAACCTATGACAAGTTGATTCCGATGCTCGCGACGCCTGGACCTCCTGCAGCCACAAAATAGCTCCCAAGACTTTCCTCCTCTCCCTCTCTCCACTCCATGATTTCATTGAGACCAGCCAGACTTCGAAGGGGTCTTTGATACAACTCCAGTGGCTCGCCAGACGTGCTGGTCACCCACATCTTTATGCTATTTCGCCATAAAGGAATCCTAGAGGTGTGCAAAGATGAATGGAGTTTATGTATATTGAATGTATGTAAAACGTGAGAGTGTCTTCGTTTTGTGGCCATCGTGAAGTTGCATCTTTTTTGAAAGCCACATACAATCAGGACACTTTGAACGAGTATGAAAACGGTTGAGTTTATCGCTGGATTCAAGCCGTTTTGACCGAGATGGTCTTTTTTTCGCTTTCTGACAAGAATGGTTGGAGTTAGTCGTCATGCATATGGACCCCCGCCCCGCCTTAAAAGCAGCCAAAACACCCACGCAACATGCAGGTGGTGTGTTGTTTCGTTTGGCCTTGCTCTCAGGAGTGCTGTTGTTGTTGGCCAATTGTACGCCCTTTTCAACAGCCCCTACCCCTGTCAAGTCAGGGAATTGTAGTCCTGTTCCTCTCAAGACCAACGACGCCTACATTGTCCGCGACTTGAAGGACAACAACAAAATCCTCTCCAACAAATACAGTGGTCTCTTCACAGAAGGTGGACAAGACAGCGAAGAGTTAGGCTGTCTGATCCCTGTCCTCGAATATCTCGACAAGAACGAGACGGAGCCGACGGCAGCCAAATGTACTGGTGGTCTTGAGGAAGAGAACGGCGTCCAAAAATGCTGGAAACGTCGTCTGCCAGACGAAAAGAAGAAGTTCTTTGAGATCGTCCGCATCAAGAGTGACGGAACGATCACACAGGCCTTTCCAAGCGACCCCAACAAGACCAACCCCCAATTTAACTTGCCAACAGATGTAGAGTTCAGAAACGCATACTTCCGCATGTACTTCATCAAGCGCGCGGCAGGTGACAGTACGAGCAAGGAGAACCTTGAGAGTATCTGTTTGCCCATGCAGGTCGAGAAGTTCCAGTGTTTCAAATCGGACTCTTGTAACTTCTTTATTGAAGTCTACCCAACGGCACCCAACGGAGACATCAACTACAAAGCGTCTCCAGTGGGTGACAGTTCATGTCGTCTGTGTGCGGCGGAGATTTGCGATGGGAAAGACAACGACTGTGATGGTCAAGTCGACAACATCGTCTACACAAGTGATCCCATCAAGAAAGAGTGTTTTGGCAGCAAGCCAGAGGACGCCAAGTTTTTGGACGTAGGTGTCTGTAAGCGCGGTACATCAACATGTACAGACGGTGCCTGGAGCGCTTGCGCAGAGCACATCACACCGACGACAGAGGTCTGCGACGACAAAGACAACAACTGCGACGGTCAGACGGACGAAAACCCCAAAAAACTCTGCGACGAAGCTCGCGCCAAAGACAGCACTATCCCCGTGGATTCGACGTGTCGTGAAGGTAGCTGTAAGTGTCCAGAGGGTACGTTCGCAAATTGTGGTGGGACGTGTCGAAACACCAATGAAGACCCCAAACACTGTGGTGCTTGTGACAATGCTTGTCCTGCCGGTGCCAACTGTGTCTCAGGTAAGTGTACATGTCCAACAGGACAGATCAGCTGTAAAGATTCGACGGGCAAGGACGCCTGTTTCGACCCCAAAACAGAGCGCGAACACTGCGGTCAATGTGACATCAAATGTAAATCAGGTGAGGTTTGCTCAAGTGGTAAATGTGACACAACTTGTGGTGGTACGACACCTGATCGATGCGGAAACGCCTGTGTAGACTTTCAAACGGACAGCAACAACTGCGGTGCATGCGGAACCAAGTGTACAGGTGGTAAAAGTTGCAAGAGCGGAAAGTGCGAGTGTGACAGCGGATTCACTGATTGTAACGGGACATGTTACAACCTGCAAACAGACTCCAATCATTGTGGTAAATGCGATAACAAATGTGGTGGTGGTACGCTTTGTAGTAGCGGTTCATGTGGTTTGACCTGTACCGTAGCCCAACCCACCCCCTGCCCCAAATTTGGAATTTGCGTCAACATCGAAAAAGATAGCGCTCATTGTGGTGCGTGTGGGAATGCTTGCGCTGGCGGCAAATCATGTGTGAACAAAAAATGCGTTTGTCCTGCGGGCTGGAATGATTGCAATGGAACTTGTAAAGACCCCGCAAAAGATGCTCAAAACTGCGGAAAATGTGGAAATGTGTGTAAAGCCCCCACAATTGTTTGTAGCGGTGGAGCATGTATCAACTCCTGTCCGTCCTCAACACCTGATATTTGTTCCGGCGGTTGTACAGACATCAAGAAAGATAGCTCTAACTGTGGGAAATGTGGAACACAATGCAAAAATGGCAAATCCTGTCAAAATAGCAAATGTGTTTGTATCAATGGTGAAACAGACTGTAGTGGGACTTGCAAGAACCTGCAAAATGACATCGCAAACTGTGGAAAGTGCGGCACCAAATGCAAAGCAGGTGAGAAGTGTGTGAGCGGAGCTTGTCGAGCGGATTGTCCGGCAGGAACTCCTACATCATGTGGCGGCCAATGTGTCGATACAAACGTAGACACAAACCACTGCGGAAAGTGCGGTTTTAAATGTACAGGTGGTCAATTCTGCGCGGCAGGAAAATGTCGATGTCCAAGCGGACTCACATTTTGTAACGGACTTTGTCGCGATACAAAAACAGATCGCGCTTATTGTGGAACCAGCGGTTGTGGAACAGCGTGTAAAGCCGGTGAAGTTTGTAACGCAGGTCAGTGTGGCCTTAGTTGTGGTGGCTCGACACCAACCAAGTGTGGTGCCAGCTGCGTCAACCTCTCCACAGATGGAAACAACTGTGGTTCCTGCGGCACGAAATGTACAGGCGGACGCTCATGCTCCAGTAGGACGTGTGTGTGTCCTTCGGGCCAAATATTCTGCAACGGTCTTTGCCGTGACAAAAACACGGATCGTTCTCACTGTGGGCGTTGTAACAATGCTTGTGCTTCGGGGCAACTATGTAACGCCGGAACATGTGGACTCAGCTGCGGTGGTTCAACACCAACTAAGTGTGGTGCTAGCTGTGTCAACCTCACCACAGATAACAACAACTGTGGTGCGTGTGGGAAAAAATGCACAGGCGGTCAGTTCTGCCAGAACAGTAAATGTCGTTGTGGTACAGGGCTCACTCTTTGTAATGGCGTTTGTGTAGATATGCAAACAGACAGGAACAACTGTGGAAAATGCAGCACTGTTTGTAATGCAGGAGAGTTGTGTACAGGCGGCAAGTGCGGCCTCAGTTGTGGTGGCGACACACCCGACAAGTGCGGTAATGCTTGTGTAGACAAAAAAATAGACAGCAACAACTGTGGAACGTGTGGGAAAAAATGTACAGGCGGTCAGTTCTGCCAAAACAGCCGTTGTCGTTGTGGTACAGGACTTACATTCTGTAATGGTTTGTGTGTTTCAACACAAAACAGCCAAACACACTGTGGAGGATGTAACCAACCCTGTGCAACAGGACAACTCTGTTCAAGTGGCTCGTGTAGCCTCAGTTGTGGTGGCGATACACCTGATAAGTGCGGAAATGCTTGTGTGAACAAGAAAACAGATGAAACAAACTGCGGTACTTGTGGGAAAACGTGTGGTAGTGGTCAAGTCTGTACCAACGGAACTTGTGCCTGTCCAAGTGGACAAACTTTCTGCGGTCCCACCAACGGCAAATCATGTGTGGATACACTCACGAACAGGGCTTACTGTGGAACGAGTGGCTGTGGAACAGCATGCGGTGCGGGTGAGTTTTGTTCTAACGGTACGTGTTCGCTGAGTTGTGGCGGAACAACACCCACCAAATGCGGAACCTCTTGTGTGAACACACAAACTGACAGCAATAACTGTGGTGGATGTGGAACGACATGCTCAGGTGGACAAACCTGCCAAAGCGGTTCCTGCAAATGCCCAGGAGGTTCAGACTTCGCATTCTGTGGCCCAACAAACTCCGAGCAGTGTGTCAACATCAAATCAAACCGTTTGCATTGTAATGGCTGTGGAAATGTTTGTGGCATGAGTGAATTCTGTTCAAATGGTGTATGTTCATTGCAATGTGGTGGAGGAACAACGAAATGTGGGACTTCTTGCGTAAACACCCAAACAGACAGCAATAATTGTGGTGGATGTGGCGTCACATGTAACGGCGGACAAACATGCCAGAGTGGAACCTGCAAATGTCCAGGTGCTCAATTATTCTGTGGCCCATCTGGTTCGGAAGTCTGTGTCGATACACAAACAAGCAGCCAATATTGTGGGAACTGTTCGACTTCTTGCGGGGCAGGAAAGGTTTGCCAGAGCGGTACATGTGTCGTCAGTTGCGTTCCACCCCAGCAAGCTTGTGGACAAGGTTGTGCCGATACAAGCAAAGATCCAAACAACTGTGGTGGTTGTGGGACTGTATGTAGCTTCCCAGCAAACGCATGTTGTAGTTCAAGTTGCGCCAATCTCGGAACAGATGATAACAACTGTGGCGCTTGTGGAAATGCTTGTACAAGCTCTCAAGCATGTAGCAATGGTAAGTGTTGTGCCAACAACGAAACGAACTGTGGTGGGACTTGTGTAAACACACAATCGGATGACAGCAACTGTGGTTCTTGCGGAAAAGCGTGTTCGATGGGACAGTCTTGTAGTGGTGGTGTTTGTTCATAACCCCCCACTTCAAATCCTCCTCAACACCCCCTCCTAGACACATATCTGACCCCGAAGTACTCCTCACGAAAAGAACATACGACATCATGGTTGGACACAAGGCCCAACCTCACCGAAAAAACATCACACAACATTCCATCCAGACAAAACTCCAGACCCCACCGAAAAGACATCACATCACGCCACATTTCACACAGGCTCCCCTACTCTACCGACCAGATATCACCACCCCCCGCACGTATAACCTAACCCAATATGAGTTTGGACTCCCCATCTGAACCCCACCAACTCAAACCATAAACGGCCTAGGTAGCTCGCTCCTCTCTTTTGCGACTTTCTCTGCTGAAAAAGTAGCAAATGTCAGTATTCGATGTTACTCTTATACCACTCTTCAGCGGTCCGGTTTCGTTTGATCCAAGGAGAAGCTGCCAGTACCTTGCACGCAGCTCTACTGAAATGATTGACTCCTACCGACAACCATTCGATACCTTCAACATCTTTGCACTCAGCAATGATTCGAGCTTCCTCATCTCCCAACCCGGTATCCATCAAAGACAAACCATTCAACTGCCTGATAAATCGTGCCTTCAACAGATCAACAATGGCGAGCTGGGAATCTCCTGACAACTCCATTTCCTCTGACGATTCTGTTCCAAACTCATTAGAATTAAGCGACAATCTCGATAAAGAAGGTAATTCGGCTGACCCAAAAGCAGAGACATCTGCAGGAGTAAGACCACACGTTTCCAACTCCAGCTTTTCAAGATAGCGGAGGGTACCGCCTTTGAGGAACAAGGACACACAACCAGCTCCAAGTGGGACATCGCCAAGCTTCAAAAAACGAAGGTGTGGCGTGTGATGAGCAATGGCTTGCAAAGACTTTGCCGAGAAACTCGCACCTTGGACAAAGGTCAGAATCAGTACCTGGAGGTTTTCCCAACATGCAGAACCCGTCAGGCATTCGATATCACTGTCGGAAAGGTGATTTCCATGCAACTGCAACCGCAGCAACGTCTTGAAGATACCACTTTCTGACAAAGCCTGAACAAACTGGGAGATCTCTTCGCGACCATCCTTTACGTACTCCAACGTCAAACTTTCAATCCCGGTGGCTGCAAGTGCCTGACAAAAAGCAAGCAACTCTTCTTCGGTGGCATTTTCATGTGGTCTGTAGGTGACATGGCGCACATTCTTCCAGAACGCGGAGTCTGGCAACGCAAGAAACAATGGCGTCAACTCTTGGTACGAATCCAATGACTCACATTCAATCTTGAGAGAAGATACATGCTTGAGATCTTTGGCATGGATACAACGCTCAAAAAACGCAAAAGTATCAAATTCAACGGAGTCCACAAGTTGCAGCATGGAAAAAGACCCTTCTTCGAGAAGCCTGTTCTCCCAAAAAGAGCTGATTGGTCGAGTTCCCCGCTCAAGTGCAAAGGAAGAATCCTCTTCTACATACCGCTCCGCCCCAACCTCCCAATCTTTGACATGTTCAAGCAAATACGGCAGCACAACTCCGTCAAGATAGTCAGGATCATCCCAGCCATCGATTTCTTTCTGGAGGGTTTTCCAATAGTGATGGTTTGATGAGGACAGCTTTTCTCGCAAATGACTGATACGCTCCTCTGGACTCTGTTTCAAATACGTTTTTTTACATTCATTGAGACGCAACTGACCAACGTTTTTGACAGTAAGGTTCAAGACCTCCATCGCATCGAGATCCAGACTGTTGACAAGAAGAGAGGCTCCCTCAGACGTTAACCTATCACCTGCAAGTTTCAAAGCTCGAATATCATCAAACCATCCTGCATCCAAAAGAAGCCGAACATGCCGGTCACTGAATCTTGCAAACTGGAATACACATCGGGTCAATTGCAAATGTCCAGTGGCTTCAATGAACCGTTCCAAAGCTTCAAACGAAAGCGAACAACCACGCACATCCAATGCAGTGAGTTGGGTCAACAATCCCGATTTGGCAGCTTCTACAAAAAACGTATCCAATGACTGCTCATCGTCGAGTTTGTGATTGTCAATCACAAACTCGTTGAGCTGGTTTGCAGGAAACTCATGAGCAAACAAAGCAAGAGCGCCTTCATCAAAATGCCAGCCTTCGAGAGTGAGACGATTCAACTCTGGAAAAGAGCACAAACGCTGCATCATCTCGGATGTTAGGATGTTGTTGTTCGTCTCGGGCCAATAGACATCACCTTTTCCCAAAGTGATTTCTTGAATATGGGGGAACTGTTCTGGCTGAAAAAATGAGGAAACATCATGACCATCAAGGATCTCGTGAACCTTGAATCGCAAAAATGTCAGTTTGGGGAAGGTCTGCTCTTCGGAAAAGAAAAAGCCTTCCTCAATGGTATAGAGTTCGAGTTCGAGTTTTTCGAGGCGCGGCCAAACAACGGAAGCAACCCGATTCCACTGGAGTTCATCAGAAATGCTTATCATCAAGTGAGTCAGTGCACCGTGTAAGGAGTATCCATCCCTAAAATCACGTAGCGCCTCCTCTGATGCAACAGGAGGCATATAAATGGAGATCGATTGCATCCTCGGAAGTGTAGGACCGAGCAGGCCAAACGCCGAAAGCAACTGGTTATTGACGGTCTCGGGCTCTCCAGAGAAAAAACCACTCCTGTCTTTCCGAAGATACTTTGGGGCATCTTCGGCAAAAGCTGCGAGGTCACGGTCGCTATGAAACCGAAGACAAAACGTATCAAAGGGGGTGTACTCAGCGAATCGTGCAGCCCAAGGGAGAATCTTGGTGGGAAGCAACCAGTGAACATCAAACACCCGATATTCGACCATATAGCTATCGACAAGCTGCTGTATATCCGAGGCAGCACGCGCTTCAAGTAGCTCACGCTCAGAAACAGGGAGACCATCAAGATCGATGGCAAACAGTTCGCAAAGTTCGACAAACGCGAACCAATCGTCGTAGCAATGGTGCAGCCAAGAATCACTCTCGTTTTTTTCTTCGAAAAAGTCCAAGATGGCATCAAACGACGCAGGAAAGTTCAGGTCGGAAGTATCACAGGATGACATGATATACTCCATGTTTACGAGAATGTGGATTGTTCTCTGCTTCTCTGTCATGGAAAACGAAAGACAGAGTGCAGCATTTCTTGCACCCAAATACAAGCGATACACATAGCTTTTCGATGAGGTGTTGGACGTGTATGTGAACTGACTCGCTCCTTTGGGGACGAGTTAGCTCGCAGTCGAATCGGATATCCCCAAAGCGTAGGCTTCTAAAGCTTTGCTCCCTCCCCCAAAACAATCACCAACAGCTTACCAAGCCTTCCAGTTCCCCGAACCAGACCCATTTACCGCAGAAACACCTGCAATTCCGCCATTGTTTGTGAGCAAGACCGCCGCAACAGTCGCGCCGGCGATCACAACGACGCCTGCACCACCTGCGATGATCAAAGGCGTTGGATCGAATCCCTTCGCGATCTTACAACGTCTCTCCTTCTTGTCCCAGGCAGAGCCCGGTGCACACGCACAGTAAGGCTGCTTGTTGTTATCCTTGTATTCCTTCTGACCACCAGGACACTGACAACTACGTCCCTCTTGAAGCGCCGCTGTCGTTCCTCCTGCCCCAATCTCCAAGTCAGTCGTCGCCTTCCCACCAATCGAGAACTTCAACTTCAAACACTGTGGCAACACAACGCGAAGTGTGTATTCCCCCTTCGGCAAGTACATCGGACGACCGTTCAACAACAAGCCACCCTGTCTCTTTAAACGTTTATCAAACAGACGATAGTATCGCTTCTTATGACTGTTACTGAATTCACTCTTTGGCTTCAGCTCGATCTTCAGCTTGCCGACCTCTTCTGGGTCGACCTCTGGCTCAATCTTCAACTTGCCATACAACGAACCAATCTGCCTCAACATCTGCTTGTAGGCGTTCTTTTGGGTGTTGTTCTTGACGAGCGCTTTGGCCTTCTCCAACATCTTCGCTGCCTTGAGAATGTCGGGCAGCCAATAGTAGGCCTTCGCGAGGTAGTAATGCGCCCCAAAGTGGCGCTTCCCTCGTTCTGTTTTGTTAACCGCGATACTCAGCTCCTTGATCGCGTCAAAGTAAAATTTCCGCTTCAACAGCAACTTACCGCGTGCATATTTCTGCACAAAGTCCACAGCAAGCGCATTGGTTGAATACATAAACACAAGCGCGCCAAGCACAAATACAAGCTTCTTTCGCATGCTACACATGTCTCCATCAAAAGAGAGAACGCCCAGATCCACACTCCATCACAACCACAGAGCGCAATGGATCACGGGTTTTTGGTCGTAGAGCCCTGATTGTACCAAGAGTCGACGAAAGGTTCAACAACGCGACAACTTCCACACAATCGCAAACGCAAAAGGCAAGTCGACATCCATGATGAAATGTAGTGAAAGGTGCGGAGAAAAGGGAAGATAGAAGGAGGAGAAAGAGAGGCGTGACTTACATACGTGAGTCCGAGTTGAGGTGGCACTTCTTGTATTTCTTGCCAGAACCACACCAACAAGGATCATTTCGACCGATTTTCGGCTTCTCACGCTTGACGGTGACGGGCTTGTTCTCTTCGGACTCGTCTCCCTCTTCGCCTTCCTCGCCACCGTGGCGAAGCTCGATGTTCTCTTGCTTCTTGCGGCGTTTTTCAACGGTACGATCGATGTCCGCTTCGGACTCGACGGTCACGTGGAAGATCTTCTCAGCGACACCTGTTTTGATGCGTCTGAGGAGCTCTTCGAACATCAGGTAGGCTTCTTTTTTGTAGACGAGTTTGGGATCGATCTGGCGATACCCTTGCAGGTTGATCCCCTCTCGAAGGTGCTCGATCGACTTGAGGTGAGCCTTCCACTGATCATCGATCTCCATCAAGTAGAGTTCTTTCTCTACGTGACGCATCAAGCCAGCACCTTGGGACTCTTCACGCTTTTGATACCGCTCTTCGACCTTCTTCCACAACATGTCAATGAGCGTCTCTTGTGGCTCGTTGGAGTCGAGCAGTGGCTCTTCGTCGATGATATGCTCAAAGCCAAAGAACTTTTTACACATCTGCTCGAGCATCTCGAAGTCCCAATCCTCAACCGGTTGCTCTGTTGAACAATATTGGTTGGCGAGCAAGTAGAGGACCTCTTCGCTGGTGTCGAGGACACGATCCTTGATACTGTCAGCGCCAAGGATCTCACGACGCATGGTGTAAATCGTCTTACGTTGGATGTTCATGACATCGTCGTAATCGAGCAAGTGCTTGCGGATCTCGAAGTTGTGCGCTTCCACTTTCTTCTGGGCATTTTCAATCGCACGAGAGACCATCCTGTGTTCGATGGGCTCACCGTACTCCATCCCAAGTGTCGCCATGATGTCGCTGAGTTTTTCAGAGCCAAACTTGCGCATCAAGTCATCTTCGAGAGACAGGAAGAAGCGAGAAGAACCGGGATCTCCCTGACGACCGGCACGACCACGAAGCTGGTTGTCAATACGACGCGACTCGTGACGCTCTGTACCGAGGATACAAAGACCGCCAGCGTCGAGAACACGCTGCGCTTCTTCTTGCCACTCTTCACGCTTTTTGAAGATCTTGTCGAAGTCACTGTCCGACAGATTGGCAAGCTCCTTCCCTTTTTGGCGGGCTTTCTCTTTATCTCCCTTGAGCGCTTCTTTGATGAACAAAGTCGCTTCAATGGAGTTGGGATCTGCGCCATTCTCTTCGAGGATTTTCTCGACGAAGGGTTCGGGGTTACCACCGAGGACGATGTCTGTACCACGACCGGCCATGTTGGTCGCGATCGTGACAGCGCCAGCACGTCCGGCCTGTTCGACGATCTCTGCTTCACGGGCGTTGTGTTTGGCGTTGAGGACAAAGTGCTCGATCTTTTGTCGAGACAGCATCTTGTGCAAGATCTCCGAGCGCTCGATGGAGATCGTACCCACGAGAGAAGGCTGTCCGGCCTCGCTCGCTTCTTTGATCGCCTCGACGACGGCCTCGAATTTCTCGCGCTCTGTGCGGTAGACGACATCTTCATAATCCTTACGAGCGATCGGCTTGTTGGTCGGGATGACCATAACGTCGAGCTTGTAAGTCTTGTGGAATTCCGCCGCCTCCGTCTCAGCCGTACCAGTCATACCGCTGAGCTTGTTGTACAGACGGAAGTAGTTTTGGAAGGAGATGGTCGCGAGGGTCTCGTTTTCACCTTCGATCTTGACCTTCTCTTTGGCCTCAACCGCTTGGTGGAGACCTTCTGACCAACGACGACCTGAGAGGGCACGCCCTGTAAATTCGTCGATGATCATGACCTCACCACCACGCACCATATAATCGATATCACGCTTGTAGAGCGTGTGAGCGCGCAACGCCTGGTTGACGTGGTGAAGGAGCAAGATGTTTTCGGGATCGTAGAGGTTGCTGACGTTGAGCAGGCGCTCGATCATCTCGACACCTTCATCTGTTGGGACAACGGTGCGGGACTTTTCGTCAGTGGTATAGTGTAGACCACGTTGCAATTTGGGGATGATCTTGTCGGCTGTGTAGTACAATTCGTTGGACTCTTCGCCGGGACCACTGATGATCAACGGCGTGCGAGCTTCGTCGATCAGGATCGAGTCAACCTCGTCGACGATCGCGTAGTGAAGGTCACGTTGTGCGTATCGATCGAGATCGAACTTCATGTTATCACGCAGATAGTCGAAGCCGAACTCGTTGTTCGTTCCGTAGGTGATATCGCAGCCATAGTTTTCTTGGCGCTGCATGTCGTTGAGCTCGTGTGTGATGACACCACATGTCAAGCCGAGGAAGCGATAGATCTTGCTCATCCACTCAGCGTCACGTTTGGCGAGGTAGTCGTTGACTGTGACGAGGTGGACACCCTTACCTTCGAGAGCGTTGAGGACGAGCGGAAGAGTCGCCACGAGGGTCTTCCCTTCCCCTGTCTTCATCTCAGCGATCTTCCCTTGGTGAAGGACCGTTCCACCGATCAGCTGGACATTAAAGTGACGCATACCTGTTGTGCGAACGGAGGCTTCACGGACAAGCGCGAAGACTTCGGGGAGCAGTTCATCAAGAGAGCGTCCCTTCTCGACCTCTTCGCGGTAGCGGTTGATCTCGGAGATGAAGTCCTCATCTTTGAGCTTCTGCATCCTCGGTTCAAGGGCGTTGATCCGCGAGACGATCGGAAGGATTTTCTTGACCTCACGCTCCTGCTTGGAGCCAAATAGTTTCTTGAATATATCGAGAGCACCCATACTGGTTTGATCCTCTTTGTGAGTAAGCTATGTGTGAATGACATCTTTGATCACAAGATTCGATGTCGTCTGCGGTTGATGTCATCCCAATGGGAAATAAAGATACCTTTTGGAGGTGAGTATGTCCATCATGTCGGGGGTTCCTCGTGTTGAAGTCGACCACTGTTCGACTTCATAGAAGTGGCTATATCGGACAAATGGTCAGCTCCCGAAGCGATCCGGGGCCTCTCACGCACATAAATGCCATCTAATATAACCGCCTTTGCGCCATTGGCAAGTAACATCCTGTATGCTCGCGTTGCGTTCCCGATCCGACAAAGCACAACACCCTCGCTTCTGCGCAGAGAAAAACCATCTCCCCCTTGCCAAGCGAAAAATTTTCGATATATGATGAGGAAGTCTGACCTTGAAGAGAAACACGAAGGAGTCCAGGATGTCAGAATATGAGTTGATCGCAGTTCCCGGCGTCTGCGCAGGTCACCCAGAGCACCCAGAGCTGCTGTGGCTATTTCACTTGCTTCCCTCTGGCAAATTGCGATTTGTCCGACTGGAAATTGACTTTCCTGAGCCCGCCGAACCTTCTGACTTGTTTCTGCGCAAGTTCGACGTCGATATGACCGGGTTTTCATGTTGTCCCTACTGTGAAGCAGAGCTGTACTTCTTCTGCAAACGTTGCCGGACGCTCAGCTGCTTCTCCTGGAACCAGGTCCCAGAGAACCAAAAGTGGAAATGCAATGCTTGTAACAGTGTATATCGCATGAAACCGAAACGTACACCCTTCCAAGTGGAAGCACAGGTCAACACGACCCCCCAGACATCCCTTCCCTCTTCGGGCGAAACATCCGCCTCTATCAGCCGCCCCAACACGGGCAACATCAACCCCAATCAAACCCAACAGTGGCACCCCAAAATCAAGTAACGCCCCCTCCTCTTCAGTCCACTCTACTCATCATACCGACGTGTACGGCGAATCAAAAGATCCAAGAAAAACCACAACATCAACAACCCAATCAACACCAATGAGAGCCGACGGAAGGTAAAGGGAAACTCCGTCTCCAGCGCCGATGAGTTGTTGCTGAGGTAGTGACGTGCGATCTTACGAAAAGACGATGTCGCCAATGTTTTCAGTACAGGTTCACTTTGGAATGGAAAAGGCTCCTTGGCAGACAGCATCTGTTGCGGAAGGAGCTGCTCGATCACCCCAAGGCTGGACTCTTTTTGTTGGAGCAACGTCTCGGCGAACGTCTCACGATACAGCGCAAGACGCCCTTCGAGCAGGGGCGGATAGGGATCCATTAACAACTGTCCGACCGCGCGTTGCGCGATCTCCTGGATGGCTTTTCGATTCGCTCGCGTCGCAGGAAGCACAAACAACATGTAACCAGCTTTTTGCGAAAAGCGCAGTCGTGAACGAATAGGAACGGGATATCCAAATTTTTGTGTCAGTGTGCGTTGGAGCTCCTTCTCTGTGACGTAGTGCAACAGACGCAGTGGCAAAACATCCAATCGACTAAGCGATGGGAGCTTGTACAACAAGAGCACCTGATTCTGTGCAAACCAACGCTGACGCTGCATCGCGGAGAACGGCGAAAATTTACGTCCACCATGCTTGATGCGTTTGGGGGGAGCGTGTTTTGGCAACGAACCGAGTGTCTTTTGGGCCTGACCTGCGAACGCCGCACAGTCCACACCACCGCTCACAAGAACGCGCATCCCTTGTGCACGGAACATCTCTTTGTGGGCCGTCTGCAACGCAAAGGATTTGAGACGATTGAATGTATGCGCATCTCCACGCAAAAGCGCCGCACGAGAGCCTGTGAAGAGTTGCGCATCGATTCGCTCATCGACACCAGGTGGTGGGTATTTTCGCGTTGACTCTGCGAGGGATTTACGCAGCTTGTTGGGGATCGTCGAAGGAGGCAATGTCTCGAGAGCCTTCGCAAAGTGCGCCAACACAAGATCCAGCTTATTCGGCGCAAAACGCCCCTTGAGCACAAGCCAATCTTTCTGCAAGGACACCTTGTAAAAGGCTCCACCAACGGGCAGAGGGGACTTCGCCGGGTTTTCAGGTGCGTTGAGTGTCCTCTCAAGAAGTGCCGAGAGAAAGCGCGCGCGTCCATGAAGCTTCGGAGGGTCAGACGCCGCCCCACCTGCAACCAAGATGCGCAGCTCGACAAACTTCCAATCCGCCTGACGCATACACCACAACAACATCCCGTTGGACAGTGTCTTGACAAACACATCTTTGTCAGCGCGACGTGGCAATGAGCTCAGAATGGTCTTCTTCGGCTTTTTGACAGTGGCACGACGTTTGGCTGGTTTTTTCGCAGCCTTTTTGCCTGCGCTCTTTTTGACGGCATTTTGTGCCTTCGCGGGTTTCTTAACTTCTCGCGCAGCCGGTGCGCTTCGTGGTGCAGGAACCTCACGACGAACGGCTGCACGCTGTGCAGGCTTTGATTCAGGCTTCTTGCCGGGAGTTGAGGCATTCACTGGGTGGGACATGACACCAAGCCACAGCAAGAGTGACCAAGACATCCATCGCATGTATTCGCGCTCCTTTTCGTTTTTCACCATATCTTTTGGACATGTGCCCCACAACACCTCATGTGCTATGTAGGGCTATCAAGAGCTTTTGTAGATAGCAATTTTGTCTCAGAAGTGCAAGCTCTTCGGGGACGCAGCACACCTCCCTTTGGTTCCCCACAAAGAATCCCTTTTCCTCTCGAACAAATCATGTTATCTCGAAACCCACAGTGTAAACAACGTGTCCACCCCCCTTTGCGAAACGAAAGGTTCTCACAAGATGACACAAGACGCCCTTTTCCAACAGATCAGAGAAGGATTCTCAACCATCCCGTTGCCCGAAACACAAAGAGAACAAGCCCTCACTTATCTCAAAGAGTGGTACACACAGACAGAATACGCAGCGTACAAACCACAGCTCGACTCGCTCATCGAAAAAGAAGCGTGGTCTGTCTTGCTCGACAGCTTCTATCGTGTGCTCCCCTTTGGTACGGGAGGCCGTCGTGGCGCTGTGGGGATTGGACCCAATCGCATCAACCCGATGACCATCGCCAGCTCTGTCCAAGGGCACGTCCTATATTTAAAGGATGCCTTCCCCAATGAGGAAGCACTCTCTGTCGTGATCGCCTACGATGTCCGCTGCTTTCATGACCTCCGAGGACACTATGACGCGGACAAACCCAACCCGTTGCTCATGCTGACCTCCAAGGATCTCGCCCACCTCGCAGCCGAGATCTACGCCGCCAACGGTATCAAAGCCTACCTCCTCAACCCAGAGCTCGACACCTACATCTCCACACCAGAGTTGTCTTTTTTGATCCGACACTTCAAAGCAGAAGGTGGCTTGAACATCAGCGCTTCACACAACCACCCCGACGACAACGGCGGAAAGTTCTACAACGCAAATGGTGGTCAACCTGTCGCGCCACACGATCAACAGATGTCCGAATGGGTCGAAAAAGTCGAGAAGATCGAAAAAATGCCCCTCCAGCAGGCAGTCGAGACACAACTCGTCGAGTGGATCGAGCAACACCATCGAGACGCGTACATCGAACTCAACTACGACAGGCGCTTTGATCTCGCGGCACAAAAAGCCATCGTCGCATACACCCCCATGCACGGCACAGGCTCGACAAGTGTTGGGAAGTTGATCGAACGTGCCGGCTATGAATTGCACATGCTCGCCTCACAGACGACCTTCGATGGGACGTTTGAGAACGTGCGCTATCGCATCCCCAACCCCGAAGTCCCGGCGTCAATGCAAGACGCCATCGAGCTGGCCAAAGAGGTCGGCGCGGACCTCGTCCTGGGAACAGATCCAGACGCCGACCGCATCGGCCTCGCAACCCCAGACAAAGATGGCACATGGCGTTGCTTTACAGGCAACGAGATCGCCGCGCTTGTCACGCGTTATCTGTTCAAAAGCCTCAAACAATCAGGGCGCATCACGGACAACCCCATCGTCCTCAAGACCGAGGTCACGTCTGACCTCGTGAGACGCATCACCGAGGCAGAAGGCGGCACATGTGTTGGCAATCTCCTCGTTGGATTCAAATACATCGGCGACGCCCTACTCTCCTGGGAACAACACGGCGAATTCCTCGGCGTCAAAGGTACGCCTCAGGACTTTGTACTCGGCACAGAAGAGAGCCATGGTTTCCTGACAACACCTGATCTTCGCGACAAAGACGCAGCAGGTGTCGCGCTCTATCTCGTCGAGCTGGCCAGTCAACTCAAATCCGAGGGGCGCACCTTCCCCGAAGAACTCCACGATATCCACAAAACATATGGATACTTCAACAACCGGCTGACCTCTATGGTCATGGAAGGCGCCGCAGGGATCGCGAATATCCGCAACCTCCTGACCAAACTTCGAGAACAACCACCCACCGAGATCGCTGGCAGGAAAGTCCTCGAATTCTTCGATCATCAGGATGAGTCAGGACGCTTTGGTCCCATTCGCTCGCAGACAGACGCCAGCTCCCGCAATGTGCTCGTCTTTCACCTCGAAGGAAACATCCGCCTCATCCTCCGTCCATCCGGGACGGAACCCAAAGCCAAGCTGTACATTGAGGTGTCTTCCGATCCAGGGCAGGATGAAACGACACTCGCACAAACCATCGAGCAGGTCGACGCGACCGCAGCACGGATCGGCAAAGACTTCGCAGGCGATGCGCTCGGACGTATTGGCATTCAGTTACCGGACTTCGCGTTACAGCTCTCCGACCTCGTCTCCATCGACAACAAACGGTACTTTGGCGAGACAGTGATCCCTGCGTGGAAGACAAAGCTCGAAGCCCTTGGCGAAACACCTTCCGAGACACAGCTCTCAGAGGTCTCACAATGGCTCAAGGAGGCCCTCGCTCGCTTTGGGAGCACCCCCAATGGCCTCGTCGCCCCCGGTGTCGAAGCTTACATCGCGCAGCTTGACGCGCCCTCCCAACACTTCGTCGATCACATGAGACAAACTTTCCAGACGATCCCCTAACAGGCCCTCTTCTCTGCCGCCCTCTTCCCTCTCAAAAAAGTCTACACCCCATCCTTCAACTCAATGTGCTTCAACAACGACTCGCGGTGCGCAAACAGGCTACCACTTGACGACTTGTCGCAAGAAGGAGGCGTTGAGGTACTCTTCCTCGATCGCTCTCGCGACATCTTCGACATCTCGGAAGGTATCCCAATCGACACGGATGACGGGGATCAGCTTGCTGATATCTTTGATAAAGAGTTCGTACTCTTCGTAGAGTTTTTCGAGGTATTCGAGGGTGATCCCGCTCTCAATGTCACGACTACGCATGTTGATGCGTTCGAGTGAGATCGAGGGTTTGACGTCGAGGTAGATGATCACGTTGGGTTTGCACATGAAGTTCGACATGTTCTCGAACAAGTTGACGTATGTCCGATAGTCGCGGGGGTCCATGAGTCCGGAGTTCATCAACATCCTGGCGAAGACGGTGTCTTCGTAGATGGTGCGGTCTTGGACGCCACCTTTTCCGTGCCAGATGATCGTTTGGTGCTGGTGAAAGCGTCGGTTGAGCAGATAGATCTGCATGGGAAAGCTATAGCGCTTGATGTCCAAGTAAAAGTCAGAAAGATACTCGTTATCCTCGACAGGTTCGTAGTACACGTCGAGTCCGAGGTGTTCTCCGAGGGTCTTGGCGAGGGTTGACTTGCCAGCCCCGATCAGGCCGGAGATACCAATAAAGATTTTGTCCATGGAGTTTGAGGTCATCAGCTACTCTCCCAAAAAAGAACATGAGCTCGCGAAAGATGCATCAAAAGCCTACGAGTTGTTTGAGGAAATCCCGGCTTTTGGGGGGTTGTCCGAGCAAATGGGTCATACGCAGATCAAACAATTCGATGGTCTTATACCACACATGAGGCGCAAAGTCAGTCGCTTGTCGACGCTGCAAGCAGATAAGCAGTCCACGGACATCTTGCGAGAGCGGTGCGATGCGGTGTGGGTGGGAAGGTGGGCATGTATCGCACAGCATCCCCCCTTGTGACAAATCGAAGAAAATACGCCTCTCCTGCTCGATATTCCGCCCACATTCGAGACATCGTGCGAGTCCTGGTTGCAACCCCAAGAGCTGCAATAAACGCGTATGAAAACGACAGAGGGCTTTCTCGGACAACGGCGAGTGTTTGTGGCAGTAAGTGATAAACGTATCGAGCAGTTCAAACAAAGGTGGGTTCACGTCAGCTTCTTGTGTGAGCCGCAAGATCAGCTCACCAGCATAAGAGACAGCAGCGAAAGCGTGGAGATCGGCGTGCAGTTCCGTGTGCATGGCGAGCGGTTCGAGGCGCAACAAAATCGGAAACGCGCTACGTGTTCGGCGAAATGCCACTTCGTGTTTACTGAAAGACTGTAGCAATCCGGCAAATCGGCGTTTACTCGTCCGACCGCCAGGCGCGCGAAAGGTCATATGTCCTTGCGTTCGGGTGTACATCGAGACGAGCAGATCGGCTTCACGTAGATCCTTCATGCGCAGGATCACACCCTCACATACTTCTTCTTGCAACGGGGCCTCTCACATATTCAGGGGACGTAGGACGCGACTTTGGTTTGGGCTTTCTTGAAGATACTGTAACAAGCGCGCTTTTGGGCAGGTTTCTCTTCGGTGAGCTTCAGGCACTGTCGTGATGTGCGCACAGCGTCTCTGTATCGCTTGAGTTGAAGTTCGGTGTTGGCGAGCAAAAAGAAGCCTTCGGGAAATTTTTTGCAGTACAATGTGTAGCGGTAAAACGACTGTCGAGCCTGTTCGAGCTTCTTTTGAGCGTAGTAGACCTTCCCGAGCATGCGGTGACCTTGACAGAGCCGGGGGCACTCTTTGAGGGTCCGAGCGAGATACTTGAGGGCTTGCTGTGGCTTTTTGATCTTTTGGTAGGCCCAGCCGAGATTGGCGAGCGCGATACAAGGCGTCTGGTACAGCAAATTGTCGACAGCTTTTTGTAACGTGTTCACCGCCATCTTCCATCGACGAAGCGCCATATACGCAGAACCAAGGTTGTTCCAGCCTCGTGGGGAGCGAGGGCTGATCTTTAACGCGCGACGAAAATGCGTCAACGCGTGTTCAAATTGCCCCATCCGCATGTACGTCCCACCGAGCGCTTCTTGCACCCAATAGTTTTGGTCATCGGCTTGCTCCGCCTGGATCAGGATCGCAAGGGCGCGACGAAATTGTCCCTGGTTACTCTCGTGGATCCCCAACTTCAAAAGTGAACGCGCGCGCTTCTTTTGTTTGTAAGTCGTCCCCAACAGACAACCGGGAAGAAACAAAACACAGAGCAAACACACCAACCAAAAAGAACGCATACGAATCATATGATGAGCCTCACCGTCAATGCCAGACGCGGCATCGCTTATGTTGAATGGTCAAACGCCATGCACGATGACGTCTCTTGTTAGTGGCTGAAAACAGCGGGAAAGTCAAGATTTTTGAGCAGGAAGTGTGGAGCTGCAGGAGGTCGTCTACTGGAAGGTCAGATTGTAGATGTGACGATAGTTTTGTGACTCGGAACCCTTTCTCTTGTAATCGAGGACGTAGGGTTTTTGGATGAAAACGCGACCGCCTTCAAACTTCCCGATACCAAACATCAAGGAGATCGTCCCGCCTGTTGTGCTCTCTTTGTAAGCCTCTATCGCGACCTTGTTTACACCCTTCTTCACGTAAGGCGTCAGATCAAAGACATCTTGTGGTGCGAGGAGACTCACCTTGCGTGCGACTTTTCCGTTCACGATGATCTTCAAAGAATACCCACTCGCTTTGGTGCCACTTCGCTGTACAACTGCGACGTACTTTTTGCTTGGACGGGGCAGCAATGTCACAGGAGGTGTCACTTTCTTTGCGACAGTTCCAGTCTTTGTCGGTGTCGTTGGGGGTGGAGGAGGCGTCTTCGCGCCCTTCTTTTGGACTTTGTACTGAGAGCCATAGATATATACATCGCCTTTTGCGTCGACCTTCACCTTTACGTTGGTGAAGGTTTGATTGGTGATTCCGTTGATGCGCACACCATTGAGGTAGATATTTCGAGCAAAAGAGGCGACCGGAAGGAGTACAACACACAGTAAACACACAAACCAAAACACCGTTCTCTTTCTGGAAAACATCATTCTCTCCTTATCAATTTACGATACCCATCTTGGGTACGTCGGCTTCTACGATAGTGCGGGTTTGTGTATTGTGCAAAAAACACCTGCAGATGTCAAACAGCCCTGTTCCCCTCCATTTTCCCGATCACCATTTTAAAACATGGGGCTCTCTGTGATCTCTTCGATGGGGTAGATCTTTTTGATCTGTAACTGGATAGAGCGCTTGCCCTGCCAATAATCGAACTGAGGTCTGTACGCGAGTGTGATCTCATGTGGCAATGGGTAGACGTTGTGCTGGCCAAAGGCGATGGCTTTTAAACTTCGCTGTGCGGAGACACCGACACGGAGAGAGAGGTGCTTTCCTTCGGCACCTACGAGTTTTTGTTGTACGACAGGAACTTTACGACCGACGAGCAGCGGCGCAGGGTTGGAGATCCCGTAGGGTTCGAGTTCTTCGATCTCTTCGAGGAGCATATCCGACAGGTCTGAAGGAGAGAATTCAGCGTCGAACTCCAGCGTCGGGCAAAGATCGTCAGGGGTCAACACTTGTCGCGCATGTTCCGTGAAGGCTCGACGGAAAGGCACGATTTCATCGACATGAATGGTCAACCCTGCGGCCATCGCGTGACCACCAAATTGTTCGAGGTGTGCCTGACAGGCAGTAAAGCCTTGATGCAGGTGAAACCCTCGAATACTTCGAGCAGATCCCTTCCCGACTCCTTTTTCCATCGCGATCACGACAGTGGGTCTGTGAAACTCCTCGACAAGGCGAGATGCGACAATCCCAATGACACCGGGATGCCAGCCTTCATGAGACAAGACAATCGCAGGCTCAGCGAGCATTTTCTCCGACTGTTGGAGCATGTTGCGCGCTTCGTTGTGGATGTGCTTCTCGATCTCCCGACGCTTTCGGTTCTCTTGATCCAGCTCCTCGGAGAGCCTGTAGGCCTCAGAAGGGTTCTCTGTCGTGAGCAGCTTGACACCGATCGCAGCATCTCGTAGACGCCCTGCTGCGTTGATTCGAGGTCCCAGCTGATAGCCCAACGTACCGGCAGCAAGACGCTCTACATTGACACGTGCGGTCCGCAACAAAGAGTCCAACCCCAGCCACTGTGTGCGCTTCATTTGTTGGAGACCAACGCGCACAAAGATCCGGTTCACACCGCCAACAGGGACGACATCAGCGACCGTTCCAAGAGCGACAATGTCGAGGAATTGTTTGAGATTGGGTTCTGGTCGTTCGTTGAAGTAGCCTCGTTCGCGCAGGTGAGCACGTAAGGCCATCACAAGATTGAATGTCACGCCTACAGCGGCAAGACCTTTGTCGGGGTATTGGCATCCAGGTTGATGTGGGTTGAGGATCGCAAATGCGTCGGGGAGGTCAGGTGGGGTGAGGTGGTGATCGATGATGATGGTCTCGATACCGCGTTCTTTGGCGAGCCTCACTTCATCCACACTGGTGATCCCACAATCGACGGTGATCATCAAATCACAGCCAAGCTCTTCGACGAGAGGAATACACGCAGGTCGCAACCCGTAGCCATGTAACACGCGGTTGGGGATAAAGAAATTCACACGCTCCTCGGGCACACCGATCGAGCGAAAGAACAAGGTGAGCAGAGAGGTCGAGGTCACACCATCGACATCGTAATCACCGTATATCACGATGCGTTCATTGGAGAGGATCGCGCTGGCGATGCGCTCGCAGGCTTTGTCGACGCCTTTCATCACAGTGGGATGAGGTAAATCACGCAGAGAGGGAGACAAAAACTTCTCGGCAACGTCGACATCTTGCACACCACGTAGAGAGAGCAAACGTGCGGTCAAGGCATGCACCCCCAAACCTTTGCGCAACGACTCACAACGTCCTGTATCTTCTAATTCTTTTTTACGCCATTTTACAGATTCCATGAATCACTCTCTTTCCTTCTCCTTCATGTACTGGGACAATACCAGCACAAATGTCCCCATATCGCTCCCACACGCTCCACCCTCACAGTGAGATACGTTCGTTCTACGCGCAAAGGAAGCACTCTCAACCACAGCTCGTAGAGCGTGGTGTCTTCTTTACAGGGTTGGTGATGTGCATGTCATAACGAGACACACGAGCGCCAAGGGCAGCATCATACCACGATGATCATGCGATGGGTAGAGAAAAAAGGGGAGCAGGGAGTCGGAAGCTGGAGGGGGACAGAGGGTGGTCAGAAGAGACGATCAGGAAACACCAGCGCGACGACGACGACGACGTGCACGTTTCTCTTCAGCTTCTTCCTCAGCAGCGGTCTGCTTACGAGTGAAGTACTCGTTGAGGAAGAAGACGATGGGACTTGCAACCGCGATAGAGGAGTAGGTACCGATCAAGATACCAAACATCATCGCGAAGGCAAACCAACGAATGTTACTTCCACCGACGAGATAAATAGGAATCACTGCGAGGAAGGTCGTGATCGAGGTCAACAATGTACGACTGAGAGTCTCATTGATCGATCGGTTCATCACGCGACCAAAGGCCACCTTGGACTTTTGCCAGTTCTCACGGATACGGTCGTAGACAACGATCGTATCGTTGAGCGAGTAACCGACAATGGTTAGCAACGCCGCGATGATGCTGAGGTCAAACGGAAGCCACAACGCACTAAACACACCAGCGGTGATGGTGACGTCGTGAAGCAACGCCGCGACCGCACCAGGTGCGTAGCGGAAGTCGAAACGAATCGCGATGTAGATCAAGATGAAAAGGTTGGCGAGCAAGAGCGCCAGGATACCATCGTTTCGAAGTTTTTGACCAACACGAGGACCAACAGACTCAACGCGCGTGACTTTAAAGCTGTTTGCGCCGTAAATCTGCTGCAGGTTTTGTTGAATTTTCGCGCTCAATCCAGCGAAAGAGACAGCGTATTCATAACCACCTGTTTCACTCACAGGTCCTTCAACTTCGATCTTTCCGAGGCCAGCGCCTTTGAAAAGTTTCGCCAACACGGCAACATCCGTGCCTTTTTTGGCGGTCTTTTTCTGTTTGTCGGCTTTTTTGGCCTTCTTGCTTTTCTTCTTATCGACGCCGGTCAGCTTGCGAGAGAAGCGGAGATCGATCTTGTCTCCACCTTCACTGCGAAAACGGAAACCGACCAACAAAGACTTACCTTTGTTTTCGATCTCGTTGGTCTTTTTCGCGGCTTTTTTGCTCGTCGGTTTGGACGTCGCGGCTTTTTTGGGTTTGTTGGGGAAATTCTTCTCGATGTCAGCGCGCAGTTGCTTGATCTGTTTTTCAGACAAAAAGGACACCGCGCCAAATTTGAACAAGAAGCCACGACCTGTACCAAAGCGCTGGACTTCGTACTTGGTGTTGGGGAATTTCTTTTTCAAATCTTTCAAGATACGTCCCTGCTTGAGACGTTCTGCGGCGACCTTGTTGCTAAACTCAACCTGGATCTCGGTACCGCCAGAGAAGTCGATACCAAAGTTCATCCCTCGGACAAACAACAACACCAAACTAGCGACAAAAGCGAATCCGGACACCGTGAGAAATTTGCGGCGAAATCCGATAATTTCGAATTTGACATCGTGCGCGATAACCTCGCGGAACTTTGTAGCCATTATAATCTGCTCCGTATGATCAAATGCTCAGGGTGGTTCGTGTGCTTTTGCCACTGAGGAATAAGTCGAAAATGAATCGAGTCACAAAGAGTGCCGTAAACACGGAACAAACAATCCCGATCAACAACGTGACAGCGAAGCCTCGGATGGGTCCTGAACCGTATTGATAGAGGACGATACCTGCGATCGCTGTTGTGACGTTGGCGTCAAGAATGGTTGAGAAGGCTTTCTCGTATCCATTTTGGACCGCGATGCGGACCGCTTTCCCAGCGCGCAACTCTTCTCGAATCCGCTCGAAGATCAAGATGTTTGCATCCACCGCCATACCGATGGTAAGCAAGATCCCCGCCATACCAGGGAGCGTCAGAACCGCACCAAACCCTGCCATCACGCCCATCACGAACAAGATGTTGAGCAGCAGCGCGACATTCGCGTTGAAGCCTGCACCCTTGTAGAAGAACAAGATAAACAGGATGACGAGGATGAAGCCAACGAGCAAGGAGAGCATACCGCGTTGGATGGAGTCCTTACCAAGTCCGGGACCGACTGTCTTCTCATAGAGCAGATCAACAGGTGCAGGGAGCGAACCAGATTTAAGGACGAATGCGAGGTCTTTCGCGTCCTTCATCGATTCTTCGTAGGACTTGAGTCCACCGAGGGTGATACGTGCGCGTCCACCGCCGATGCGGGCTTGGATAACAGGTGCAGAGTCGACACGACCTTCGAGGACGATCGCGAAGCGGTGTCCGACGTGCTTGCCGGTCATATCTTCGAATGTCGAAGCGCCTTTACGGTTGAAGTTCAATCCAACCTCTGGTCGGTTCATCTCTGGGTCGAGCTGGGGACGAGCTTCGTCAAGGCCTTCACCAGTGAGGGAAGCTTTGCGCTCAAGCAAGTACGTACGCCATGGCATATCGTCTTTATCACGTCCACTGATCTCATATGCACCCAAGAAGATCTTGTATTTACGACCGTAGGAACGACCGAGTTTACGGTTCCATTGATTGATCCAACGCGTCAAGATTTTCTTGTTGTCTCCCCAGAACAGACGATCTGTACCGGGAGCAGCACCGTTAGGGCGGGAGTAGGATGTGATCACATCTTTCACGCCTTTGGGTTTTTTGGGATCCTTTTTCATCTCATCGAAGATTTTCGACGCGGCAGGCGCATCGTCTTCAACGACATGGAACGCGAGCAGCGCGGTTTTACCGATGAGTTCTTTTGCACGCTTGGGATCTTTCAAACCGGGAAGCTGGATGACGATCTCAGTCTCACCGTACTTCGAAATCGAAGGCTCGGAGACACCGAGTGCGTCAACACGACCACGGATTGTGTCGATCGCTTGGCTGACTGCGGACTCTTGTGATTTTTTGATATACTCTGGGCTGTAGCGGACGATGTAGACGCCTGCTTTGCTAGAAGAGTAAGTCTTGAGGTAATCCCAGTTCTTCTCAATGGCGTTGCGTGCTTTGGTCGCGTCACCTTTGAGAGTGATCTCGATTTCGGATTTGTCGGGATCGTGGAAGATCTGGTTTTTGCTCGTGATGAGTTTTTTCTCGCTCAAGAAAGAGGCGAGGTCATCAGCGAGGCGGGACGCTTTGTTGTTGATGGCTTTTTCGACATCGACACGCAAGACGAGGTGTGTACCACCTTGCAGGTCCAAACCGAGACGAAGGTTCTTCTTGTAGGGGAAGAACTTGCGGTACCACCATGGAAGATAGCATCGTTCCCACACAGCGTCTGTCATAAAGGCTTTAGACATGAGTGGTTTTTTGGTCTTGGGATCGAGCTTAGGCTTGCCTTCGTCGTCCACAACAGGCGTCAGGACAAACTTTGGAATCAAGCGCCCATTTTTGTCGCGCTTGTAGGTGGCTTTACCACCTTTCTTCTTGGCCTCGGTCTCGAACTCAGGAATACACATGCCATCTTCGCTGCGCGCGAACAATGGAATAGGTTGATTATTTCTGTCCTTGACGACCTGACCCTTTTTCTTGCCGGTCTCGTGCTTCTCATACAACACGACCTTTTTTCCGTCTTTCACGACGGGATTTCCTTTAAGGTCGAGCTTGTATTGGACTTTGAAGCGCGGCATGTAAGTCGGCTTCGGATAGACAAATGTCGGTATCAGCGCACGAACCGCTAAAAGGATCAATGCAATGACAAACAAAAACTTGAGCCACCAATTGGTTCCCACGGTAAACTCCAAACACTTTGGTTAAATGTAGAAAAAAAGAGGATAACACTTTCGGAATATTATTTTTTCTTCTTCTTCAGAGATGAGCTGCCCTTCTTCGAAGATGATGAAGAAGAGGTCTCTGCCATGGAAGAAGTACTCGCGGTAGCTTGGCCAGGAAGCGCGCCAGCGATCGCGGAGCGTGAAAACGTGATTTTCACTTTGGGGTACACTTCGAGTACCACTTGGTCGGGTGAAACGGAGAAAACCTCTCCGTGGATACCGCTGTTGGTGATCACGCGATCGCCTTTTTTCAGACGATCGAGAAATGAGCGGTGTTCCTTTTCACGCTTGCGTTGTGGGCTCAAAATCATGAAGTAAAAGAGAACCATCACAAGTACAAGTGGGACCAGCGGGTTTTGCAGAATGGCTCCCAAACCGGTGGGTGCCTTTGCCCCAAGAAACAAAACAAATCCGGTCACAAAGACCTCCTATATTCTGAGTACACATTCCAATCATAAATGGAAGGGGGTGCTACTACTACCAGACTCCACGCAAAAGATCAAGGCAAAATCATCCCATGCAATGATACGACGTTCGAGCATTGTTTTCTTGCGCACAACCGCCACAAACACCGTACATTGAACACGAAACAACATCACCAAATGCACCAAACTTTGTGCGCTGTGTATCACGAACATCACCCAACAGGGTTCCTATTCCCAGCCACACATGGTGCACGAAGAGTCCTCACAACAACAAGCATACACAGACGAATCCATTACATTTTTACAAAGCTATTTGCGCTTTTGTGAAAGACACGTCATGCTCTTTGGGCTCGCGTTGTGGTGGGAGGATATTTGTGAAAAAAGACATCACAAAAACACCATCATCCCAACAAAACACATCTGTATAAACAAGATGTACATGAAAAGCAAGAGAAAACGAAAAAAGAAGGAGAAACTCTATGAGCGAAGCGGAACAACACGCGGCGCACTCTTTGTCGATCTTCCGGTCACACAAACAACAACCGGCCTTCTTTGAAGGCACAGATCAACACCAATGGGGTGATATCCTCCAACGTGTAGAAGAAAAAGTAGCAGGCCTCGCAGCTTTGGACATCCATCACGACGATATCGTCTTGCTCTCCCTCCCTCCCTCTGTCGATCTATTCGTCTACGTTTTTGCCTTACAGTACTTGGGGACAAAGACCGTCGTCCTCCCAACAACCATGCCGAGGGGTGACTTGATGAGGTGGATCAACGCCACCAACATCACCGCGAGCATCCTTGACGCGCAAGTTGTCCAACGTATCGATATCGATTTACGTCAGCGCCCACAACATCGCGTCGGTATCCTTCACCAAGGTCCACCTCGGGCTGGCTGGCAACAAAGCATATCTCTCCCAAACACAGGACTTCCAGCACCACACGCGGACACGTTCCAGCTCCTCACACTCTCCTCGGGAACCTTTACACCACCCCATATGCTGCGCTTCACCAATGCCCAACTCTTGCAATCGGCCAAAGCCTTCGCACAAACCCTTCGAGAACACGTCGACACAACACACGCCACACAACACCTCCCCTGGAATATCACCATGTGGACAACCTCTATAGGGTGTTTACTCGCCGAGGGCTCTATCACATTCCCATCCCCAACCTCCCCTCCCCAGCCCATCTCCATCGCGAGCGGTTACGCCCCCCTCCCCACCTCAGAACATATCCAACACCAATTGCTCGTCGGCCCTTACCCAACACACATTGAATCCTCCACCCCACACCACGCACTTTACACAGTCGAAGCCGCTGCCGGCGTCGTGTCCTGGTCATCCACTCCCACACACGGACTCGGTACACCTTTGCAAGGGTATCAACTCTCTCTCAAAAGAGAACGCCCTGTCACACTCGACAAACCCGGCGACATCCAGCTCAAAACAGACACACTGACCCAAGAAACCATCGACATCGAAGGTCGCACCTCCCCTCCCCCAACAGAAAACGGCTGGCTCAATACGGAAGACATCGGACAATATGACACACGCAAACGTATCCACCTCCAAGGACCAAAGGCCCGACGCTTTGGCAAGGGAGTCCAACAGTTTTGGGCCGAGCGCATCGAGAAGCAGCTGCTCCAACATCCCCAAGTTCTCGCCGCGACGTTGTACAACAAACCGACCCCTCCCAAGACGCTCAAGCTGTGTGTCCAGATCGCTCCCCATACACCAGGACAGGCGACAACGACGCAAAGTGTGCTCGCTTACCTGCGAGAGCACTTTCCTCATTACATGTTACCGACGTTGATAGAGTTCCGCGATGAGATCCCCAAAAATGCGATGGGGCAGGTTGAATATTGGAGGCTTCCTTGAGTGAGGAGAACAAAAGACGCTTTGTGGGAGAGAAGTTGTAAACGAGGGATGAGCTTATCGAGCGAGGGAGACTTTCTTGGAGTTTGTGCCGCCGCCCTTTCCAGCTTCGAATGAGACCAACTCAAGGGTCCATTGTGGAATACGACGTCCTTGTGTCTTGAGCACAGTCGACACCTTCGCCAGCCCAACACCGGGCGCAAAGTAGAACATCCCTTCCAAAACGCCACGTTTCCCCTGGCTGTCCTGCGAGCGCACGACGATACAACGTTCATATACACCGGCAGGTGTACTGATCCGACTGTTGACACCGACGATGACATTTCTCTCGACCTGACTCGCGTAAGTCCCGACAACACTGAACCATCGCGTCCCTACACGAAGAGGATACTTGAGGAGATAGCGTCGGTTGCTTCGGAGTCCGTATGAGTCGTACTCGTAAAATTGCTTTTGATCGTCGAAAAAGCGCTGCCCCTTCTGACGAATGACACGCACGACCTGCTTTTGGGTCTTTGTCTGCTGCGCAAAGCGCACACGATACACGCGTTTATCTCCGACCCTGAGAGGAAAGTAATCCTTCGCCTTGAGGACTTGGCGAACCTGGATAGTGTGTTGTTTTTTGGTGTTGGACGTGGTCGCACAGCCGAACCCACAAAACACAAACACAGCAATCCCAAGCAACAAAAGGATGGTGTTTCTAGTTGATAGGCTCTTCTTCATGGGACTGCTTTCTCCTTTACGTGAGGAACACAATGGTTGTTGGCTCTACCTACAATGTAGTGCATTTCTCTGTGAGCGCAAACTCTTGACACACTCCATTTGGGATGGGGACGTTGCCATAAACCTATTGTCTCGTCGAAACACTTGGTTTCTTGCGACTTTTCAACTCTTGCAGGGCATTTTTGGCAACCACACGGATCTCTTTGGTCGGGTGTGCGCCGGCAAGTGTGAAGAGATAGCCTTCGACTTGTTGCCCACCGATCTCCGCGAGGGACGAGATCAGATGAGAGAGGAAGGCCGGTTTTTTCCCCCTCGTCAGCTCGATCATCGGCTTCACAGCTTGTTGTTCCTTCATTTTGACAAGCGCGCTGATCGCCTCAAACATCAACCGTCGATCTTTGTGTTTGAGCAGCTTGATGATCTCTTTGACGGCTTTGGGATCTTTTCGCTGTCCGAGAATACGTGTCGCGAGGAGCTGCTGATAGGGTTCCCCTGCCACCAACATCTTGCGCAGGACAGCGGAAGAATCACGCCTCATCACGACAAAGGCGGTCAACATCTTTCCCATCTGCTTCCACAACGCCTCGACGACCTTGCGTCCCTCACGTGAGAGCATCTTTCTCGCCCACTGTCTTGAGTAACCGACTTTTTTGGAGAACCGATACTCTCGCTCCACCTGCGAATGGAACGTCAACTCTTCCTGTTTGTTGTCCGTAGGTGTGAGCTGTGCACCCATCCGACCGGTCAACTGAAACGAGAGCGCGCTCTTGTCGCTCGACATCTTGAGATGCTTGGTGCGCAAACGAATCGCCATCTGCGCGGTGTATCGGTTACGTACTTTTTGATTGCTCTTGGTCAAGGAGATCCAATCGCTGGACTTCAATGTCTTGTTCATCGAGCGCAACAAGATCTCCTTGTTGAGCGCCAACTTTTCGAGCAACTGGTGTGTTTGTTGTGTGAGTTGAATGGGAGTGTAGATTTGGAGACTGTCTTTGCCAGGCTTACTATCTCGCCGACAGGCAGAGCTTGCAAAGAGCACAAATACCATCAAGCACAAAGTAGATGTTCGCATCATGCCGACATTGCCTTGTCTTTTTGTGCGATACGCCAAAAACATAAAAATCTCTCCTTGGTGATGCCGGCACAAACGCGCACTCAGGGTGAGTGCGCGTTGACTTGTGTGGTCGTTACTTCTTCGCCCCACCCTGAATCCACTTTACGATCCTGTTAAATCGCCATCTCGCGATCTTCTTCGCCTTGCGTTTGCCCTTCGCCTGCGGACACTTTTTGCCCTTCCCACCGACTTTTGTGTGATTGCCTTGCAGCTTCAACAACAGGTAGGAAAAAGCCGGCTGGCTGGGCATTACGAGGTAGTACTCGCTCTTGGTTTGTTTGCTGAGTTGGTTGACGAGGCTCTTGTAAGCGATCTTGCGCTTGCTCAGATCGAGCCCACCTGCAGGTGGGACTTTGACCTTCACTTTTTTCCCTTTGACCTTTTTGCGCTCTTTACGAGAACTATGACAGCTTCGACAATACCGCTTGAATGTCGGCCACACATGGCGACGAAAAGATGTCTTGGCTTCGGCTTGTGATGCAAACATCGGCACACAGAGCATACCAAGGACCGCAAATAAAGACATAATTTGATGATGGAATCGCATGTTTTTCACTCCTTCTTGTGTGATAAATGGGTCTCTGTTCCTCCACGGAAGCAGCCCACCAAGTCACGGGCACTGATGTGTACCAAAACAATTGCAACCAAACGGGACACGACGCCAGTACATCCGAAAGGAAGTATCCTGGCCGGCTACTTTGTAACGAAACCGAATGACAGGGACGTACAACTTCCCACAAATGTCCGCCGGCTTTTGGTATTTGGGCAGTCCATGATTGGACTCAGCTCCATCAAAAGCAATGTTTTGACTGTAGCCTGCGGGAATGGAGGTTGGAAGCGGACCATTCGAGGGTGTGATTTCGATGTACTTGCTCGTTGTCTGACGTGGCAAATAGAGCTGCGCGTCGACCTTCAGATCGGTGATCGCAGCCTTTGAACGATTGTGGATCGTGATCGTCCCCTGTACAACGATAGGACGATACACAGAGCCTGGCATAAATCGCCAAAACGTCGCAATATTCAACAACGTGGGCTCTAACTCACTGCCGTTTGGGGGATATGGAGATGCGTTCGTCACGACGATGTCGGCATCTGGTGTACTCGATGTATCACTAGGTCCCTTCTCGATACCGTTTTGCTCGCCTTGTGATGTCGACTCATGGTTGCTCTGCTCGGGGGTCACTTGCTGATCAGGCGTGACGACCGTGTCGACATTCTGTTCCGCACCAGCGTCGATGTTCGCTCCTCGATCTTGGGTTTGTTGACGATCGACTTGCAGGCCTTCATTGCCCCTAGCCTCAGGGATACTTGGAGAGTCTGCCTGATGTTGTCCATCGACCTGTTGCCCCTGATCGTGCGAGGAGCCTCCGTCGTGTTGGTGTTGTCCATCCTGTTGCCCCTGTCCCTCCAGTTGTCCCTGGCCTGTACAAGCAGCAGACCAGCTGAAGAAAAGAGCCCACAACAACACCCATATCCATCCAGAACGTACATACAATGCAGACATCAATTCGCTCCATATTCGCGAACAAACCAAACAAGCGACTTTCACCTAGCGCTTGTCGAAGTGTCAGCGCAGGCTGATTTTTTGCTAACCACCCTCAAATGATAATAAAACCGTCCATACAGGTCAACACATCCTCCCCACAGCTCGCGTCTCCCCATACCGAGACAGCACTTGCAAACGCCACACAGGCGAAGTCACGACGTCCGGTCAGCCCTAGTCGATGATCTCATCGATCGTGTACTGATACCCCTGTTCGGTGAGGAAGAGCTGGCGCTTGAGCGAGAACTCCTGCTCGGTGGTATCGCGGCTCACGAGCGAGTAAAAATGAGCTTCTCCGATCTTCGGTCGCAGGATACGTCCGAGTCGTTGGGCTTCTTCTTGGCGGGAGCCAAACGTCCCAGAGACCTGGATCAAGACGTTGGCATCGGGTAAATCGATCGCAAAGTTGGCGACCTTTGAGACGACGAGGAGCCGAAGCTCGCCAGAGCGAAACTGTCCGTACAATTCTTCTCGCCGTGTGTTGTTTGTTTTGCCTGTGATCAGAGGGGCACCAAGGTGCTCAGAGATCCCCTTGATCTGTTCGAGATATTGGCCAATCACAAGGATATGATCGTCGCTGTGCTTTTCACAAAGCTCCTCAACGACCTCGATTTTTCGGGGGTTTTCCGCAGCAATTCGGATCTTGGTCCGTTCTGATGCGACCGCGTAATCGAGTCGTTTATCACGTGACAAGGGCACCCGGATCTCGTGACAAAATGCAGTCGCGATAAAGCCTCGCTGTTCGAGGTCCCGCCACGGAAGGTCATAGCGCTTGGGTCCGATCAGGCAGAAGACATCTTCTTGCCGTCCATCTTCTCGAATCAATGTCGCGGTCAAACCAAGTCGACGCCGGGCTTGTAAGACACCAGTAACGCGAAAGATAGGTGCAGGAAGAAGGTGGACTTCATCGTAAATGACGAGCCCCCAATTGCGTGCGTGGAATAGATCGAAGTGGGTAAATGCGTCTTCTCGCTGGCGTCGGTGTGTCAGGATCTGATACGTGACAACAGTGACGGGCAAGATCTCCTTGCGTTCACCAGAGTATTCTCCAACCTCTTCTTCTGTGAGGTCCGTTTTGTCGAGGATCTCTCGGATCCATTGGCGACACGCTGAGATGTTGGTCGCGAGGATCAGCGTGCTGGTCCCAGCCCTCGCAAGCGTCCCAATACCGACAACGGTTTTTCCTGCCCCACAAGGCAACACGACGACACCATGGCCTCCATCAGGACCACCACCGGCGTAAAAAATATCGATGGCCTCTTGTTGGTAATCCCGCAACCCAAAGTCAGCCCCCTCTCTCGTCGTCTCACGCAAGGAGACTTCGAGGGGATCGCCCTCTGTAAAGCCTGCAAGGTCCTGTGCAGGGAACCCTTTTCGAATCAAAAGCTGTTTAATATCTCCCCGGTGGAGCGGCTCAATGTGAAAGGAGAGAGGAGCGGGATGGGGGAGCAACATCGGTGAGATATGTTTGTCAGCCAAAAGCTGCTGACATACGAGTTCATCGTCGACTTCGAGGACGAGATACTGCTCTTCACCTGCGCGCAGACGGATCGTCCCATAGCGGGACATCTGGATCTCAATCTCCGTACAGATATGACCGGGCACAGGGTACTTTGCATACTTTTTTAGGATGCCGATAATCTCTTCTGCTTCCATCCCCACAGCGGCAGCGTTCCAAAGAGACAACGCAGAGAGTCGATAGGTGTGAATGTGCTCTGGTGAACGAACGAGTTCAGCAAAACGCGCGAGGTGATCGCGAACTTCGCGGTACAGAGGACTATACACTTCGACAAGGAGGCTCCGATCGCTTTGTACGATCAGAGGATTTTCGGGATTGAACATGTAGACCCCATGTCAGAAGAGCCACGTGCTTCAAAAAAACGTTACGTTTGAGAGCAACACAGGCCAAAACAATGAGCTGCCCACCCACATCAACAGTAGAGCACATTCACGCGAAGCCAACACGAGAATAAGCTTGCCAATCGATACGAATGAGGGAGATACCCTGGCACAAAAACGAGAGACGCGATATGCGCAAACAGGGCAAATGACGGGCACATATTGTATCTGATGTTTTCGCAAACGCAAGTAGACAGACACATATCACCCCCTCAACACAACCCTCAGACAAACGTCTATCCCTCCACTTTAAGATACATTGCAAAACCCACAAACCTTCTCTATCATCCTCAACAAAAGCACTTGGAAACCTCGCCAATGGACTCTAGATGGGCGCCGATGCCCCAAGAAAAATAGATGAAACCTCTCAAACTCTCGATCTCCGCCAAGCTCTTTTTGGGCTTTGTTTGTCTGCTCGTGACTTTTGTCAGCGTCGATATTTGGAGCGTTTATCAGCTCCGACAGATCGGTGTACATATCAGGATGCTCAACCGATACCAACGGCTGACAGGGCTCGCCTCACAGATGGAGGTATTGCGCCTGCACAAAAAACCCGCGTGGCAGCAGTTTCTCAAAGAAAAACCCAGCAAGTGGAAACAGGAACTTTACCAAAGGCTCCGATTTCCCAACCTGATCCTCAAGCTGCTCAAGCAACATCATCTGAGACTTGTGCGTTTTTCTCGACACAGCCAACAAGACAAAGTCTTTCTGTACAAACTCAAAGCTCACCTACAACGTCTTCGCGAACTCTTTCAACAATACCATTTGATGCTCTCTTCGGCCTTCGCCTCACGCCAAACCATCGCAAAACAGTGGCCCAAAAGGCGCACCATGTTGCAAAGCGTCGACAGACGACTTGGACGAGAGATCCGTCTGCTCGTCTTGCAAATGGATCTGAGACTCACACAGTCCGTTCTCCTCGCAGAGAGAGAGGAACGTTCTTCCGTGTGGGGGGTCATCCTTATCTCCATCATCGCGATCATTCTAGGCTTGATCATCCTTCTGCTCAGCTCCATCCCGCTCAGACGCATTCAAACCCTTGTCGACATGATCCAGAGCATCAAAGAAGGAGATTACGCAAAAAAAGCGGATATACCGCCAGGAGATGAGATCGGGACGCTCGCAAAAGAATTCAACAGTATGGCGCAGGCTCTCCACGAACGAGATCTCCGCCTCGCACAAAAACACACCGAGCTTGAAGAGGCATACGAAGATCTGCAAAAAAGCTCGGAGAAACTTCTACGTTCAGAAAGACTTGCCGCCATTGGACGACTCGCCGCACAGATCACACACGAGATCCGCAACCCGCTCAACTCCATCAGTCTCAACCTCGAATTGCTCGAAGAGGATCTCCTCACCCTCCCCGACCCCGAAGAATCCCTCGCCGCGTTACGCACCGCGATGGAGAAGATCGACCATCTCACCCTCATCACCAATGGTTACTTGCAATTTGCCAGCGGAAAACCTCCCCAACTCTCCCCCAACAATATCAACCGCGTATTGACTGACCTGTTCGAGTTTTTGCGCCCTGAGTTTGAGAGCCGCCGTGTCACCTGGAAGCTCGATCTTTTCGAGCAGCTTCCCGAGGTCAATGTCGACCAAAACCAGATCAGCCAGGCCCTGCTCAATTTGATCAGAAATGGCATGGAGGCAGCCTCCCAACATGGTGAGGAAGGACACATGAAGGTGCTCACACACATTGAGCAAGAGAACGTGCTCATCGAGATTCAGGACAATGGTGTCGGTATCACGCCAGAAGATCTCGAACAGATCTTCGATCCGTTCTTCTCGACAAAAGAGGAAGGCACAGGATTGGGGCTCCCCCTCACACAGCAGATTATCAACGCTCATGGCGGTCAAATCACTTGTCGCAGCCAACCAGGAGAAGGTACGACCTTCACGTTGACCTTTCCTTCGGTGTGAAGAGGATAGCGCGGCGGGTTACAAGCTAAAATGTTCGTGCAAACTCACGCAGTCGTCGCTTCACGCTCTTGGAGAGAGGACCAACTGCGGCAAAAAGAGCGCGCTTTGTGCACAAGATTTTCTTCGTAGACTCGACAAATTCGTCCATCGTCAGCGCCTCAATCTGTGCACGTTGTGTCTCAAAGGGGACATACGCATCGTACAGCACACTGGCACCAAGACGCTCGTTGAGCTGCTCAACCTGATCGAGCGCGTACTCTTGTGAAAAACGCAGGCGACGTTTGACGAGCGCGAACTCCTCTTCTGTAGGACCTTCATCACGCAATGTTTTGAGTTCGTGTACGATCTTCTCGGCGAGCTTGAGTGTTTTTTCAGGCGCGACGCTCGCACCAATATCCAACACGCTCGTGTCGTGGTATGTATCAAGACCCGCCCACACCTCGTAACAAAGACCCTCTTCTTCGACGATGCGCTGCCACAACCGACTGCTCATCCCATCGTCAAGGACACGCTCAAGAAGTAACAAGGACGGGAACATCGGATCTTGGGGGGATACGCCCAGAAACGAGAGCTGTAGCTGGACCTGACTGCTGTCATGGGAGACAAACGCCGTGGACTGCGAAGGTGCAGCTTCAGTGGGAGCCGGCTCAATCGCAAAGGGCGCACCTGCTGGCAGGTGAGAAAACGCCTGCTCGATCATCGGCAAGACAGACTCCGACGCAAAGCGCCCGGTCACGCAAATGACGAGATGTTCACCTGTGTAAAACTGGGCGAAGTGTTCCTCAAGTTGTTTCTGTTGGACGTAACGGAGTGTATTGGGAAGCCCGATGATCTTGTGCCCAAGGGGGTGCTCTCCCCAGAACGCAGCACGTGACACATCATCGATCTCCAGATCTTGTCCATCCTCATCGACATCTTCGAGACGCTCTTCGAGGATGATATTACGTTCGAGATCGACCCCTTCGAAGAGAGGCTTGTGGATAAAATCACCCATAAACGGAATCGCATCGCTGAGGTGATCAGGATGGACTTTCCCAAAGTAGTAGGTAAATTCGCGTGTTGTATAGCCATTAATCGCCCCTCCCCACGCTTCAAATGCGCGGTTCATGTCGAGAGAGGTCGCGTAACGCGCGTTGCCACGAAAGAGTACGTGTTCGAGAAAGTGTGAGACACCAAGCACACGGCTCGATTCGTATCGAGAGCCCACACGGACATACACCCCAATCCCCGCACTGTGGAGATGGGGAAGCGGACACAGCGCCACCCGAATCCCATTGGAGAGAGTGTGAAATGTTGGTGCGAGGTCAGGCGAGAAGCCTGCACGATCTGGTTGCGTTGGGGTCAAGGGCTTTAATTCCTCAGTCAATGGTTGGTTTCCTTCTCCTCCCTACCGTACAGGGAGGTGTTGAGAGCAAATCTTAGAATCCGTCAGCGACACCGTCTCCCCTTGGGTCAGCGGCGCCATCAAGCATACCTTTATCGTCAATCCAAACACCCATCGCGTTCCCCCACCAGCTGCGGAACTTCACTTTATGGCCACGCCTTTTCAAGCGTAGGATCGCCCGATTGGACGCTCTGATGCGCTCAACATACAACACCTCGGGCTTCCATTGGTGGTGGATACGCGGAAAGCGAACAGCTCGCTGGATGGACATACCGTGATCGATTAAGTTGAGGATGATCTGCGCGACCGTTGTGATAATCGTGGGTCCACCAGGGCTCCCAATCGACCCACGCAAGCGTCCATCTTCAAACACGAGCGTTGGGGTCATGCAAGAGAGTGGGGTTTTTCCGGGTTGGATGGCATTTGCATCGGATTGCATCAACCCATACGAGTTGGGTTTGCCTGGATTGGCTGTAAAATCATCCATCTCGCTGTTCCAGATCACGCCAGTGTTTTTGGCGATCACGCCGGAGCCAAAGGTCGTATTGATCGTCAGCGTCATCGCGACCGCGTTGCCCCACTGATCGATCACAGAGATATGGGAAGTGTGCTTTGTGAAGTCCGCAGGTGCGCCGGGCTTGACGCTCCCTTTGGGCGCCGCCTTCTCCATCGATATTTTCTTGCGCAACGCAGCCGCGTACTTTCGCGAGATGAGACCTTTGTTTGGGACCTTTGCAAAACGCGCATCGCCCTGGAACTTGGCACGGTCAGCAAACGCCAAACGCATAGACTCTCCGAGTAGATGTAGACGTTGGTCCGAGTAAGGAGCCATCTTCGGTAAGGAGAAGCCGTTGAGGATGTGGAGGATCTGCAACAGATGAACGCCTCCAGAGGAAGGTGTCCCCATCGAGTAGATCGTAAACTTCCGCTTTTTTCCCGAGAGGGTGCGCTCATAGGAGCCAATCACAGGTTTTTGCCAGTAGGCCTTGTACTTGTTGAGGTCCTTGAGCCTCATAATCCCTTTTCCCCTGCGCATATCCTTGTCGAGTCGTTTGGCGATCTCGCCGTAATAGAAGTCACGAGGGCCGATGGTTTGAATTCGTTTGAGTGTCCAGGCGAGATCGGGTTGCTTCAGTCGTTGTCCCTGGCGCAAGCGCTTGCCTTTGGGAAAGAGCACCCTCATGGACTCGCGAAACTTTCGAAGCTTCCACTTGTAGTAACGAAGATATCGCGACAATAGGCGATGGATACGAAACCCTTTCTTCGCGTACAGGTGCGCGTCTTTCAACAATTCCTTCCAAGGGACGTTGCTATATCGGTGCGCGACCTCCGCCATACCTGCGACCATACCAGGAGTACCGGCGGCGAGCCTTCCGATCTCAGAGAGCGTCTTGCCGCGTTTCCCATAACGGGAAAACAGATTGCGTTTCGCCGCAAAAGGAGCCCTCTCTCGAAAATCCAGTGTATCGACCGCGTCGTGTTTTGCGTCGTATGCGACGAGAAACCCACCTCCTCCCAAACCAGAACTGTATGGTTCAACGACAGCAAGGACAAACGCAGCGGAGATCGCGGCGTCCATCGCATTCCCACCCATGCGTAAGACGCGCAGCGCGGACTTCGTCGCGAGGGGGTGCGCTGTCGCGACCATCTGTTTGGGAGAGCGCCTCGCAAACAGTGACTTCTGAGGCGGTGCTTGTTTCTTCAGGCGACGTGGACCGGGGAGCCTTCGCCACCGATAACGTTTGTAAGGAGGACGCTTACGCACGACAGCACGCTTAACAACACGTCGTACAGGAGTCTTTGCCTTTCGGCTTACCGGTCCATTCCGAACGACCGGCCTTTGCTGGACCCGCCTCTTAGGTTGCTTGACCTGGACCTTCTTGTCACACCCGGCGAACAATGACACGGCACATACAAGCACCACAGTACAGGCAAAACGAACGCCACTCACCGACAACTTTGACTCAGCAACAAACATCATCAACACCACTTTCTGCCACCTTGGAAATGCACATCGAACATGTTCTACAGGAATGAAGAGGGAATCACACTCCCCCAAAAAAGACACCACAAGAGTGGATTGGGTAGGAGGATTGTTCTCCTTGGAGAACCGTTTTCAACAAAGCTTGTGACACGTCAAGAGCCTTGTTTGGACAAGGCCGCCCATGCGGTCTTGCGATAGTGTCGATAGCGCAAAAGAAAGATGCGCTTTCGTGTGCGAATAAACTTTCGCAACTCGTAGCCTTCGCGGAGCAAGTGTATCGCGACACGTTTCCACCCATTCACAAAGGTCTTATCTTTTTCAGGCACAGCATCTTGCACCGCACGAAGTTTTCGACCAGACGCCTTGATCAATGGCAACGCGGTCTCCAAAAATTCGAGCGCCTTCTTGCGGTCGAGGACCAGCCGAAAATATCCATCCGCGACGAGCCCCACCACGAGATATCCGAGCGAGAGATCGGCTCCCAGTTGATGGCTTAAAGCCCCGTACGCAAATGGCGCCTTACCGGGATAACGGCGCTGCTTTTTGAGGGTCGCGTTGGCGAGGATCTTGGCGACATCTTGGGCGATCGAGTTTCGATAGACTAAAAATTGTTTCATCTCGGATGCTTTGCCCTTCGTCGCCTCTTTCAAAGATTCGGCCGCACCTGACATCAGTTCGACCGTCGCGCGGATCTTCGCGAAGAGCTCTTTGTGGTCGTCACCACGAGGCAATTTCAAATCCTTCAAGAAAGTCTTCTCTTTTTGGATCAACGCGTTCAAGGTCTTCAGATATCGCTGCGTCTTCTTCGCGTTGTACACCTTTGAACGGAACATATCGCCGAGAACACCGAGGCTAAAATAGGTCATCACGAGGCGATTTCCCATCAAGGTCTCCCACGTCTTGTTGACCTTGTTCAGTTTGGCCTTACTCAGGGAGCGCCTCGCATCGACCTGTCCACACCCAAACACGCCTACGACGACGCAAGCTACCACAAACGCTCTCACCTTTTGCATCAATGTTCCTCCTTACACAAGCTGACGTATTCGAGGACAACACAGGGCGCTCACCCCGCACGAATATGATTACGTGTATCCCGAAATCACAGTCACTCAGATAGCTCATGTAGTACCATATCTATCCTATTCTGAAAAGGACACCTGTTCGTGTGCACCACCACACATTTTCATCGTCTCTCCAGCGTCCTCGTGTCCCACAGGATTTTGACAGGGTGTTGCATATACAATAGTATCAAATCATACTATTTCTATAGATATCCAGGCATCATATCCGCAATCAAGTCGACATCGCGCGAAAGGATTTTTTGATGAAAAAGATGTTTTTTTTGGTAGTAGGGTGTTTGTGCTTTGCAGCACTGCCCTACGCGTGTACGGGAAACAATAACAACAACGAGACCACCACGGAAAAAGCGCCAGGCGAAAAAGTGGGTGGCGAGACCACCGAAGAGAAAGGCACAGGCGAAGGCACCAATACTGAAGGCACAACAGAAGCAGTCGCCGACGCAGGTCCAGACAGCCTCCCACAAGAGACGGGACCTGAGGTCGTCTTCGAGCCCAATCCCAACGTCGGCAAGATCCGCTGGACTGTCGATCTTCCTGCAAATATCCTGAGTCTCGCGCTGAGCAGTGATGAGAAGACCATCTACGCGACCTCTGGTCCAACTCTTTACGCCCTCACCGCCGAGGATGGTACAGAAGAATGGAAGATGTCAGGCATCGGACAATCTCTCTCTGCTCCCGTCGTGGACGCTGAGAAGAATATCCTCGTAGGTTCTGTCGACAAGAGCATCTACGCGATCCACCCGACGCTCAAACGATGGGCCTGGAAATTCACGGCGCAGGCTCCAGCAGATGCATTTCCCCCTGCCTTGGGCCCAGAGGGGACGGCCTTCTTTGTCGCAGGGAATACCCTCTATGGGATCAAGAAAAATACCGCGTTGTGGGCCACGCAGTATGATATGGGTGATGAAGCGACGTCCGGACCGGCCGTCGCCAAAGATGGAACCGTTTATGTCTGTGTGAAAGACAAGACCCTCCACGCGGTCGACAAAGACGGCAAGCAAAAATGGAAGAAGTCCGTTGGCAGTGAGCCCTGTCCAGCCATCAGCATCGGCGCAGATGGTACCATTTACGCAGGTGGGGGAATGCTTCACGCGTTCAAACCAGACGGAAGCACTGTCTGGAGTCCTCAATCTCAATACGGGAACGTCACAACCGCGATCGTCATTCACGGCTCCTCTTTGTACTTTGGTTCGTTTAACGGGAAGCTGTACAAAGCCAATGTCAGCGATGGTAAAAAATCCTCCGGCCCCAACTGGGACGCAGGCCTCTCCATTACCATCAGCGGAAGTATCGACTATGCCCCAACGATCGGTGCCTCTGGGATCATCTACCTTGGGGATTCCAGACCCTCCCTCGAAGCGTACAGTCCTTTCAATGGCAAGGTCCAATGGGCCGTTGGGACAGCGTCACGGACCCCCTTCACAGGGCACCCAATCATCGCTTCGGATGGCACGCTCTATCTCGGAACAGAGCAAGGTACATTGTTCGCTGTTTGGACGGAGAGTCCAGGTCCCGCAAACAGCCCTTGGCCGAGAGGACAGGGGAACAACCAAAGCACCTCCCTCCAGCCCTAGTCGATTGCCCCACGAAAGACATCCGATATAGAGGTCGGACACAAGGCCCGACCCTACGGATAAAAACGTCATACCACGATTAAAAACGTCATACCACGATTAAAAACGTCTCCAAGAATTCCCTTCCACACCACGAAAACAACATCCCTACACCACGAAAACAACATCCCTACACCACGAAAACAACGCCCCTACACCACGAAAACAACGCCCCTACACCACGAAAACAACGCCCCTACGCCACGAAAAAGCGACATCCCACAGAGAAAAAGGTCGACTCCTACAAACCAAATACCACATTGCGATTGTACACAGACAACAACACGGTTTAGTTTCCTTCTTTCCCGGCCTTCAGCGCTTGATCCCACTTGATATACAGCCCAAAAGCCTGCATCGCGTCGTCGTACTTGTCCGCATATCGCGCACATGCGCCGATCAAGTATTGTATGCCGAGATACTTCTTCTTCAGCGTCAGTGGCAGACCTTTTGCGCGCACAAATGGCTTGAGCTGTTTGAGGCAATCATCAGGCTGATCATCTCCAAACAGCTTACGGGCTTTCAAATAACGACTCCACAATGCTTTTTGGGCTTTGCCTTGGGGAGGTGCGTGTTTGAGATCCGGGCCTCTCTCCTGGCCATCAAGGAGCCAGAGCAAACGCTTTGTCTCCTGTATTCCCTTCAGTGAAGGCGCGAGTGAGACAGCCTTTTTTATACTCTTAACGCCTTTCCCGATCTCGCCATATCGGCACTGTGCGATCGCATGCGCCTGCCAAAAACGCGCTCTCTCCGTTTTTCCCATCGGTTTGTTGTGTGGTTGAAAATACCGAAACACCTGCCCTCTGTGCTTGGCGACGGCCTTGCGAAAACGCCGGGCGGCTTTTGCCGTCTTGTGTCCGACCAAATCCAAAGGCGCGTAAAACTCCAAAATATTGAAATCATCCGTGTTATAGACTTCTGGAGTCGTCTTGAGCAGCGCGTCGATCTCCTTCTCACCGAGCAGCAAACGCGGAATCAGATCATGCGCCGACTTGAGCTTCATCGCCGAAAAAACCGGCTCGTAAACCTTCTTCTTGATCACCTTGTCATAACGTTCAAGATCGAAGTGTAAAGGCTTGACAGAGGCGATGATCACCTTGTCGTAGCTACCATTCTCAATCTCAAACAACCTTACGTAAGGGAACACCTTCCGGACCGAGCGAAGGATCATCAAAATATTTTCGTAAGAGAGTTCGTAGATCTGCACCCACTGACAGAAGATCCCATCCTTCTTCAGGCGCTTTTTGGCGATACGAAAGTACTCCAACGTGAACAAATTGGCGACGCCACTCATCCACGGATTCGAAGGTTCAGAGATCACCACGTCGAACTGTTCAGAGGTCGTCGCGAGGTAATTACGCCCATCGTTGTAGTAGAGTGTGAGCTTTTTTCCACGTTGTTTCAGAGGATGGAAATTCCACTTGCGAAAGCGCTTGGCACCTTCCACAACAGCCGCTTCAAGCTCGACCGCGATCAACTTCTGTAACGGAAAGTGCAGCGCTGCACCGACGGTCATCCCCGAACCCCACCCCACAATCACAGCTCTCTTGGCGTCCCCATGAAGCATCAGTGGCAATGTCCCAACGCCGATCTGTGTTCCTCGATCTCCAACATTCGAAGCATCCGTTTTGCCGTTCACTTTCAGAGCCCGGTGTGTCTCACTCCCCTCGACAGAGACCGTCGCGCTGACACCTTCTTTGTAAAAAAGGACCGTGTTGGGGGTCAGCGCTTGTTTGAGGCTGTACGACTGAAACAATGAAAGACGAAACATTCCGAGATTCATCCGACCAGGGTGCCATGAGGGCAGCAACCAGACAACGACACAGCCGAGCATCACAACAACTGCAAACCACCCACGATGTGCAGACCGCCGCGCAAACAACAGACCAAGCGCACACACGAGATAGAGTGTGACACACAGCGCCAACCCCCCCTGCATCGTCAGGACGGGGATAATCACAAAACCAGCGATCGCTGAACCGACAATACTGCCGACTGTATTTGCTGCATATAGTTGGCCAACCTGTTGCCCAACAGCGCGCGTCTGCCAACCGTAGATCGCCAACGCGATGGGAAAAAACGTCCCCATCAAGAAGGTCGGTAACAAGATCGGGATGGCCGCGATCAGACCTTTGATCGCAAATAACACGATAGGATCGACATGCTTGGCGATATCATGAACGACCAAGACAAATAATTGAGGCAAGCGATCCATGATGACGCTCCCAAGTGCGACACTCAACGCCGTCCCAAACAACGTGTAACTCCAGGCTTTCACAGGATCGAGTGTCCGTCGCACCAACCACGCACCAAACGCCGCACCGAGCGCAAGCCCCGACAAAAAGGTGCCCAAGATGATCGTAAACGCATACGTCGATGAACCGATCACCATCGCCAACGCACGAGACCAGATCACCTGACAGATCATCGCGAGCGCCCCTGTGACACCCAAACTCCACATCACCACCTTCGGAAGGAAGGTCGTGCTCTCCTCACTCCACTGACTTGGTATCAATGACGAAAGTGGCGCAAACTCGTCATCCTCGGCGTCTTTCTCCGCAGCTTCCTTGTCCTCTGTGGATGTGTTTGGGGTCTCTTCTGCCACAGGCATTGCATCGACCCGAAGCCCAATCAACCCCATCGCGCCGCCGATCAACAACAACGTCCCGGCGACGCTCCACAATGTCACGGAGTGACCAAGCAGTGGAAGCAACACAAATCCACCCGTAAATGCACCTGTGACAGCGCCAAATGTGTTGGTGCTGTACAAGAGGCCGACATCAAACCCGATCCGCTTTTGGTGGCGGACAAAGTATCGACTGAGCACAGGAAGTGTCGCCCCCATCAACGTCGTCGGCAACAACAACAGCAACGAACACAACACAAACCGGATCAAACCGACGACGATAAACGGCCACTCAAATGGAATGTATTGATACAGTGTGGGCAACCCCGCGAGCAAAAAAGGCAAGACCAAGGCATAGGTCGCGACCCCAACCTCCAACAAACCATACACGAAGATCGGACGCGTCAGACGATCTGCATGTCGTCCAGCCACATAGCTGCCGAGCGCGAGACCTCCCATAAAAGAAGTCAAGACCGTCACAATCGCCAACGTCGTCCCACCAAACACCAACGTCAGCATACGCACCCAGAGATTTTCCAACACCAGACTGGTAAAACCAGAACAAAAGAAAGCCAAGAGGACGAGATAACGCACAAAAAGATCCTTTTCTTACAAAGTCCGAACGATCTCTATGTCGACGTAAAACACAGGGTCCGTGCGATGAGAAGATGTTCAGGAAGGTTTTTGTTTGGATGGAGAAGGGACAGGGGTCCCGGATTCAGGTGTTTCACTGGCCTGGTGTTCAAGCACCGCAGGGATGGGTGTCTTTTTGGCAAGTGGGATCAGCGCTTCAGAGGCAGAGGCGACACGATCTTCCCCTTCGAGCGCCCACGCGGCGACGTCATCGAGATGTGCCAACAAACGCACGTGGAGCTCTCCTTGGATCTCTTGGGGGACGTCGATCAGCTCCTTCTCATTTTTGGTTGGGATAAACACCTCTTTGACCCCAGCCCGGTGTGCCGCCAAGATCTTCTCTTTGATCCCACCAACTGGCAAAACAACACCTCGCAAGGTGATCTCACCAGTCATTGCGACATCTGAGCGTACTTTCTTACCAGACAGCAGGGACAAAAGCGCCGCAAAGATCGTGACCCCAGCAGAAGGACCATCCTTCGGAATGGCGCCGGATGGAAAGTGGATATGGATGTCTTGATTGAGCATGACATCTTCGTCGATCTGTAGCTGCCGCGCGTTGGAACGAACATAGGACACGGCTGCGTGCGCTGATTCTTTCATCACGTCGCCAAGCTGCCCTGTCAGCAGCAGCTTCCCAGTCCCCTTCATCTTGGTGACTTCGACGAAGAGGAGCTTGCCTCCTGCCGCAGTCCATGCGAGCCCTGTCGCGACCCCTGTCACACTCATACGATCGGCCATCTCGGAGTGAAACTTTTGTGGTCCTAGATAATCTGGAAGAGTCTGCGTCGAAACCTCTCGTGGCGCGAGATCACCTTCGACGACATCCATCGCGACAGTTCGACAGAGCGTCGCGATCTCTCGCTCAAGACTCCGCACACCAGCTTCCCTCGTATACTCACGACAGATCTTGCGGAGCGCGTCATCTGCGATCTGAACATGCCCAGGCGCAAGGCCGTGCTCTTTGTGTTGTTTAGGGATCAAAAAGTGACGCGCGATGTATAGCTTTTCTTCTTCGATGTAGCCGGAGATCTCGATCACCTCCATCCTGTCAAGAAGTGCAGGTGGGATCGGATCGAGCATGTTCGCCGTCGCGATAAACATCACCTTCGACAGATCGAAGGGGACCTCAAGATAATGATCAGAGAAGGTACCGTTTTGTTCGGGGTCGAGGACTTCGAGCAATGCAGCCGCAGGATCGCCTCGAAAATCTCGACTTAACTTGTCGATCTCATCAAGCATAAAGAGCGGGTTGTTGCTGCCGGCTTTTTTGAGCCCCTTGATGATGCGACCAGGGAGCGCGCCCACGTAAGTCCGTCGATGTCCCCGGATCTCGGCTTCGTCTTTGACGCCGCCGAGCGCGATGCGCACAAACTCTCGTCCCATCGCGCGTGCGATCGAGCGCCCAAGTGAGGTCTTCCCAACTCCAGGAGGTCCAACAAAGCACAGGATCGGACCCTTCATGTCGTTCTTGAGCTTGCGAACTGCGAGATACTGCAAGATCCGCTTCTTCACCTTCTCCAGTTCGTAGTGGTCCTCATTGAGGACCGCGCGGGCATGGGGCAGATCCAGCGAGTCCGTCGTAGAAACAGACCAAGGCAAGTCGATCATCCACTCGATATAGCTCCGCGCGACTGTGTACTCTGCGGATTGAGGTGGCATTCTTGAGAGACGTCCAAGCTCCTTGAGGACCTCTTTCTCGACCTCTTCGGGCATCCTGGCTTGTTCGATTTTGAGACGAAACTCATCGACCTCTTCGAGCTCCTCCTCGTCCTCCCCAAGCTCTTTTTGAATGGCTTTGAGTTGCTTGCGTAGGTAGTACTCTCTCTGGCTCTTGTCGAGCTCCCCTTTGACCTGATTTTGAATGCGGTAATTAAGCTCCAACATCTGTAACTCTTTGCGCACAAACACGAGCACTTTCTGCAAGCGACTGCGCACATCGATCGTTTCGAGAATTTCTTCCTTTTCGGACATCGTGATGTTGAGGTACGCAGCGACGAGATCAGCGAGGTAACCTGCGGACTCCATGTTCTGCACAACGTTGGAGACCTCTTGGGGGATGTGTGGGGAGAGTTCAATGATACGTAACGCGACCTCTCGAAGGTTGTGAAAGAGAGATTGTAGCTCTGCGTCTTGGCTGGTGCGTTCGTCGATGAGTTGGATGTGTGCCTGAAGATATGGACGTCGTTGTGTATACCGAAGCACCCTCAGGCGCTGTAGACCTTGTACATGGACGATCAAATTGCGGGAGTCTTCGCTGACCTTCATCACCCTGAGGATTTGTGCGGCGGTCCCCATCGCGTAGAGTTCGCGCCCTTCAGGGTCGTCAACGTCTGGATTCCGCTGCCCAACGATCCCAATCATACGGTCCCCTTCCATCGCGTCATCGATTAAGCGAAGACTCGACTCGCGACCGATCGTCAAAGGGATCACAACGCCAGGATAGATCACCGTGTTGCGCAGCGGCAGTACAGAAAGCTCTTCCCGGATACGCGCGCGACCACGCCCCCTATCAAACCAACCTTTTTTGCCGTCATCATTGAAGAAAGTCAAAACACATACCTCAAACTCGATGCAATCAAATCAATGTTTTGTCACAAGCCTGAAGTATAACACAAGATCATCCATCGAGGATCGCAATGTGCAAAGGGTGTTTATTCACCTCTTTGAAGGGCGAGGTGCGAGACGCAGCACACGCACCTTTTTGGAAGGGTATTTGATCGTAGGCATCGGACGACGTTGGAGAAAGACACGACTCTTCACACGAAGAAGAGGACGCTTTGGCCGATTCAACATCAACACTTGGCTTCTTTTCTTCGGGAAAACGCGAGGACGATTCATCGGTGCAGAGACTTGTGGAGAAGGTGGTGTCTCCGCAGGGACCGGATCGATACGCTTGACAGGCACAATCCGACGAACAGGAGGAGCTTGGCGCACAGTCCGAGGCTGGGGCGCGCTCCCTGCAGATGAGGTCACAGTCTCCAGCGCGCGGATCTTCAAATTATCAAAGCAGGTATAGGCAATCCAGTTGCTGAAGGCAAAGAAGCCATGATTCTTCCCATCGAGAGGAGAGGGATCGTGGTATTGCATGTACAATTTACCATCGACAAACCACTGTAGCTTTTCCCCTCGGCGGACAACACGCCAATGGTACTTGCGATCTTTCTTTGGTCCGCCTCTCTTCCAACGTCGGCAGAGTATCCGTTTACTCTGCTGCTTCCACTTACAATTTTTATTGTGCTCACCGAGTCGATCGATGATCGACGTGCTGTTATTCCACCCACCATGAACGAGCACATAACCAGAAGCGTGAAAACGCCCGTCTGTAAACAGCTCGATTTTGACATCACCAGTGCGTTCGTGCGCCCAAGCGTCGAACTCGATCTCAACATCTCTGGGCAAACGACCGAGCAAAAACAAGGGGTTGTTGCGGGCTTGCTCAACACACAAGCGGCCGTCTCGCTGGTTCTTTGCAGACGCGACGATCCGCCATCGGCCACTCATCTCCGAGAACCACTGTGAGCCCAACGTCTTGCGATTGAAGTCGTCGGAGAACGGAACCTTTAGAGTGGGCGTTTGGTTCTTTTCATCACAGCCCTCACACCCGCCCAATCCAACGAGAGGCAACAGAAAAAGGAGACAAAGACGATTCCATCGAACATTCATAAAAATACTCCTTGGTAGATGGGAGATATGATTGATCTTGACGCTCACAATATACACATCGTCGCGCAAATGTACACGTCTATGGTCGGGATGATGTTGTGTTGTGGGCATATTCGAGAGAGCAGGAGACGATGAAGTGCTTAGCGGAGTGGGTTGATAACAGGCGTTTTGGGGAATGGATCATCGCCTGTCCCGTTGGAGATTCCGGGAAGTTTGGGAGCCACATTTGTCCCAGCAGCAGGGAGTAATGTGCCACCCGCTTTGCTGTTTGTTGGTGTTGCGACAGTACCAGCAGCTGTTGTGGGTTGACGTGAGAGTTGATCCTTCCAGGTCATATTTGCTTTGAAGCCCGTGTCATCTTCGATGTCAATGCGCCCTTCTTTAAGGTGCAAACGAACCTCATGTACATCTGGTCGATATCCACGAAGCTGTGTCCAGCTTTGACCATTTGAAGACCACACTGAACCTTTTTGGCTGAGGATCATCACCGCGCTGCCAAGAAGCTCAGAGGCTGTCTTTTTTGTCGCAGCAGAGAGCCAGGAGTGACCACCATCTTTGCTGACGTGGAGACGTCCTTCACCAGCGACGTACATCAAACCATCTTTTGTGAAGACGAGGCTAGGACCGTTGGCAATCATATCTTTACAACCGATGCTCGTTCCGCAACCGAACTTATCGTTGACATCGCCGCTGATGTCGTCCATTTTCCCGCCACTACAATCGTACACACGACCGTCTTGTACGACACAGAAAGAGTGCGCTTGTGTCCCGGTTGTGGGCTTGCCTGTATTTGGGTTGGCCACGCCTGTAGGGTTCCCCGCTTTGATCCCTGTGTTTTTGGGGTCAGCGAGTGTTGGAGTTCCGCTGTTGTTAATCGTGCCGCCCTGAGTGGGGGTCGTCGCACTGCCACTTCCAACCTGTCCGGAACTTCCACCTGTTGGTGTTTGGGAAGAAGTTCCACTGGAGGGGTTTTGTGAAGAGGGTGTTGGTGTCGTGTTGCCCTGCCCAGGCGTAGGTGTCGTCTGGGTTGCTGATGTTTGGCCAGCGGAGGGCTGTGTGGCTTTGCTCCCTGCTGTTGCAGAAGGCGCTGCGACGTGAGCTGCAGAGGCGAGTTGTAAGACTGCGTGTTGCGATGTTGTCTGCGCAGCAGCCTGTGTTTTGCCGAAAGAGCGTGCTGCGTGCTTACGGCCATTGGTATCAAAGTACTGTTGGAAGACTGCTCGCAGAGGCACGTTCGTTTTTGAACGGGTGCCTTCACGTCCAGCAAATGAAGGAGTGTGGATCGAATCGACAAATGTGTTGTCCATGGAGAGAGCATCGCGACCGTCGATCCAGACAAAAGGAGCGACAGGTTTGTATGGGACATTCGCAGTCACTTTGAGTGCTGCGGGCCGTGCACCTGTGGTGGGACGGGCTTTTGCTGGTGCCATACGGAACAAGCGCAAGATGTCATCGTCAGAGGTTTTGTCGACGTGTCTGGTGCGCTGTTGGGTCAGCATGTTTGTGAGAGAAGGTGCTTCGAGTTGGTTCCAGAGACCGGAGAAAAAGGAACCGACAGAGAAGATCCCGATCAGCGCAGCCGTCGCAGCAAAGGGTCGAGAGCCCACGTAAGCACGAGCAGCGCGTCCCCATAGACCTGTAAAGATCGCGAAGAGAAACGCGAAACAGTTGCCGACTTGCTTGAGCACCTTTTGTCGAAAGCGATACAAACGACCATTGACTGCACCTGCGGAGACACCAAGCTCAGAAGCGACTTCACGGAGAGGTGCGCCTTCGGAGAAATGTCGATGGACGAGCGCGTTGTCGATTTGGTTCTCTTCGGCAAGTCCCTGAATCACACGAAGATGTCGCATAAACACAACGCGTTGTTCGGGGGATGGTTCGGCACTCTCAAGGTCACATTGCTCAAGATCGGAGAGGTGCTCTTTGCGCTTTTGGTAGTAGTCATAAATCATATGACGCAGGATACCTTCGGCGTAAGCTTGCAATGCCTCAACGCGCTCAGTGCGCATCTTTTCGACGAGGACGACAAGTACTTCCTGTACAATGTCTTCCACCTCAGCTTCTGGAATTTTCCGGCGCGCCTTTTCACGAAGACGCCCGATTAACCTATCCAGATCAAACGAGTTTTTTGCTTCCATGGGATTCTCTCTTCATTCGTGACGTCAGTCATCCAGGGCAATGAACACGTACTATTCTATTATCAGCTCTGTCACAGGAATGTTGCTTGCGCAGGGTGCGTTTCTTCAGACAAGAGCTCTTTTGTTCTTCTGTAACCTATTTACTATTCATGATTTCACAAGATTTTTCAAGTCCATTTTTTGTTCTGCTGTACATCAGCACACCACAACAGGACCGCAAAGGCGGCAATCACAAGGCCAACGTTTGAAACTTGGTAGTGCATCTGTTATATACCATGAGCGCTTTTTCTCCAAAAAGCAGTCCGATCCAACCATCCCCTTATGGGGCATTGACTTGCAAGGAAAGTTTGTATGAGTCGTTCAAAACGAGAGGGCCCCAAACAAGAAGTCCCAACTGAGTGGCGGCGGATTTTGATGGAGGAAGGTCCAGATGGACAACCTGTACCTGTGTCCGCTGAGCTTGTGACCTCAACCCCATCCCCGCACACCAAAAAAGTCCCGGACGAGTGGGCCAACATCCTCCAAGAAGAGGCCTCGCAAAATGCGATCTCGCTAGGCAACCATACAACAGACTTTTCCGAACATACCGTTCCTGGAATGCCGATCCCAGATATCCTCAAAGAGGAGAACACATCGCCTCCTGCAAACACCATGGAGGTCCAACACTTCTCAGCAACGGATCACCTCCACGACCCATCCGTTTTGACAGGCGATAAGTTCCCACCTCCCAGTCAATCGCGCATCGTTGATACACATGCCCCCCAACCTCACTATCAAGATGAACGTCCAACCCAAAACCGCCACATCCCGATCCCACAACCTTCAGGGACATTCACCAACCCTCCCCACGTAGGCTCAGAGCTGCTACTCGAAGAAGAGACACCTTCAACCTTCCGAGACGAGACGACCTCCGAACACCACACGAGCAGCGACGAGTATGAGCTCAAAGGTACCGATCAGATGCTCAACCTCAACGATCAAGGCTCTATCCTTGACGATGATGATTTTGACATCCACGATGAGGTAACTGTCATCGGAAAATCTCCTCTCGCACAGGAGCTTCCCCCAACACACCCCACACCTCCTCCACAAGATTCACACGAAGAGCTCAACGCGCTCGATGAACTCGACGCCCTTGAGTCTTTTGATGAACTTGAAGAGGTCGAAGAGATCGACGCCTTTGGTGAGACAACAAACGTCGGAAAGATCCCACAAGCCCCCCAAGAAGACGATGATGATGACGATGAAGACGGGACTCTTTTTACAGAAGCGCTGCCAATACCTGCTTCTCTTCCCAAACGCGATCCTTTGACGCTTCCGCCTCCAGCCCCGCTCCATACGCCAGCAGACGAGGCCGAGATATCCCATACAAGCGGGACCTTTCAGGCTGCCTCCTCCCATACAAGCGGGACCTTTCAGGCTGCTTCCTCCCATGCAAGTGGGACCTTTCAAGCTGCCTCCTCCCACGCACTCGACACGTTGATCGAGCTACAAAAAGAGTCCATCGCGCTTCAACAGCAAACACTTGAGAGGCTTGAAAGTTTACAACAAACGAATGAGACATCATCGACACCGCAAGTAGATCCACAACTCGAAACCCGCCTTGGTGCACAGTTCGAGTCACAACTTCATACAGCACTCCAACAACACCAAGAGCAACAACAACTCGCGACACAAGAACAGTTCGAAGAGCTTCAACAAGATCTGGAGATCGCACAACGAGAACAAAGAGACACTGCGTTTTATGGTATTTTCCAGGACTTTCTCCAACTCTTCGACTTTGTCGATCTGCGCTTTCGCACATTGTGGGAACATCAAGGTGAAGAGCACCTTGCAGTACAAGAGATGGGCGCAATGAGAGAAAAGCTTTTAGAACTTCTTCACCTGCAAGAGCTTCGTCCGATCGACACAAATAGCCTTCAATATGATCCAACGTTGCATCGCGCGTTGCAGGAGAGTCCAACAAATCAACCCAACGAAGATGGACAGATCGCGAGGATCTTCCGACAAGGATTCTTCCACAAGGACAAAGTGTTTCGACCAACAGAGGTTGAGGTAATGCGGTATCGGAGATGATCGAAAGCCTTTTCAGTCTTTGCATCGTATGGTAATCTGTTGCGGATGACACTCCTGCACCTTCACCATGAACTCGTACCGAGACTCATCTTACATCGAGGGAGTGCGTCAATCTACTGCGGTTCGTCGCTCTTTGCGGAATAAGGAGTTGAAAATAAAATGATCATTTGTCCACAATGCGGCTGGGAAAACGACGACGACTTCACATTTTGTTTGGGATGTGGCTTCCAGCTCCCTACGCCCTCAGGCGGTGAAAGTCCAGCCCCTGCTGCGCCCCCTACTCCGGCCCCTGCGCCACCGGCCCCTGCGACACCCGCTCCAGCCCCGGCGACGCCTGCCCCGGCCCCTGCAGCGACGCCTGCTCCGGCCCCTGCAGTCACACCTGTCCCAGCAACGGCAGCTCCAGCAGCGGCAACACCCGTCCCGGCACCTGCGACACCTGCTCCCGTGTCAGGTGCGCGTGCGTGTCCTCAGTGCAACGCAAACGTCCCCGAGGGCAATGCTTTTTGTGGCGAATGTGGCTTTAAAATGGCAAACGCCCCTGCACCTGCAGCTCCCCCAGTCACAACACCAGCCCCTAGTATCGCCCCTGCAGCGGCACCTGCCCCTGCCCCCACAGCGCCACCAGCCTCCGCGCCTTCACCTGCGATCCAAACATCGACCCCACCCCCAGCCTCGACCCCTCCAGCCAAGCTCGTCCTGCTCCTCCCAAACGGACAGGAAGGTGGTACATACCCACTCAAGCCAGACAAAACGCTGATCGGACGCAAACAAGGTAACATCCTCTTTCTCGATGATCCCTACGTGTCCCCTCTGCACGCATCTTTTGTCCGAATGCCTGACGGTGGACTTAAAGTGATCGATGAAAACAGCCTCAACGGCCTCTTTCTTCGATTGCGCGATAAAACCACAATCGATAACGATGACGTCCTGCTGCTCGGAAAACAGCTCCTGCACTTTGAACGAATCCTTCCCACTGCGGAACCTCAAAAACAAGAGCCCAACCCCGATCAAGCTCCAGCTGCCCCCGTCTGGGGAAGCCCCTTCAACTCGTATTGGGGTCGACTCACCCAACTGATCTCGGGCGGAAAATCAGGAAACTCCGTACTCCTAGGAGGAACCCAGGTCGATCTCGGACGTGAACGTGGTCAACTGACATTCCCTGGAGACCGCTTTATCTCCGGTATCCATGCCCGCGTATCCTTCGACAATCACCAATCCTACGTCGAAGATCTCGGCTCACGCAATGGTACATTCCTGCGCATCCAAAATGAGCTGATTCTGCAAAATGGTGACATCCTGATCATCGGTGAACAGCTCCTGCGCGTCGAATTCGAGTAACCCACCACTCATGCGAATACAACCCCCCCCTTGCTTCTTACGAGCCTCCCTTCTCTTGCTGACTCTCCTCTCTTTCACTGCATGCCAGGAAGAGGTCTTTGGTGTGTTCGGACGATTCAATGGAACCTTGCAAGTCACACTCAAGACGAGCGGCCCTGCGACACTCGACATTAGCCAGCTCAAGGGGAACATCACAACCGCGCTCATTGGCAACGGCGATGTTGAATTGCGCAAGGTGATCCTCGAATACAGGGTCGCACGACTCAATATCAACGATTGCCTCTCCAAGATCTCCACCTGTCAGCCATCGACAACGCCAAGCTGCCAAGAGACACCCATCTCCTGTCCAGCGCTTCAACAAAGCTGCCCAGAGATGATCACGACCTGTCAGCCGCTGCTGCGTGACTGCCCGAATGTTTACACACGTTGTAAGCAGTTGCTGGCCGCCTGTCCTACTGACGATCCACAGTGCAAAGTGACACCTTCAGGTTGTCGCGCGGTGTTGAGAGAGTGTGAAGAGCGCAATCTCTGCCCTTGGACAGTCGAAGGCGAAGAGCGACTCGTCAAATGTCTCACCATACCAGAAATACGACTGAGTGAAACTCTTGAACGTTGCGCCTCTCAAGTAGACAACGACAAATCCTGTCGCCTGGAATCCAAGACAACCAAAGAAGTCGGACTCTCACTCGCCTCCGAGAGCGACGGCTACACCCCAACTACATCAGCGCAATGGCGTGCGCCTTGTAGTGTCCCTGACACCGCACAATTGTTGATGTTTGTCTCGTTCAAAGATGACGAAATCACCTCCTCCTCACTTCGCCCAGAGACGACCCCAACCCCAGCCTTCACCCTCACCTGTGCTCTCCCCTAACAACGCACCTATCGCTTCTGCAACACCATGTAATAAGCTTCTTTGACATCGAAACCATTGGGATCGGACAACCGTATAAAGGTCTTCCCCTTCGTGGAGAAACGCAAGGTGTGAACTCGACATGCCCGCTTCTTTCCTTTTCTTCGCTTGTTCAGCGTTGGAGGCCAGACAACGCGTCGACTTCGGGTGCGCTTTGAAACGGATAAGGGTGTCCCTTGCCCATCCAACACCAACAACGTCGGCTTGCTCTTTCTGAGGCTGTAAAACACCAACTGATAACGTTGTTTCTTTCCGTTGGACCGCGCAGGCAGCTGAAGCACTGAGAAGTCAATATCACCGAGACGATCGTGAAGACCGCTGTACACCACACCAACCTTCAGTTCCCAAGCCTGCGCCATTTGATCGTTGGGTTCGGCTTCTTGCTGTTCGGTGAGTGTAAGCTGTTGGACGCGCAACGTGTACTTGCCTTGTGATTCCTGTGGAGGCTCCCCCATTACGAGCAGCTCGCGGACAAGCACAAAGTATCTCCCCTCTGACAAACGATATGTCGGAATCGTCTCCTCTCCACCTCGACGCGCGAGATTTACAGCTCTCAGCTTGTAGGGCGTCAACCTGATCTTGCTCCCTTCTTGGGAGGTCTTAAGTGTGTACAAACCAAGCTCCACGTCGATCGTCGAAGGCGGCTTGAGTGTGATAGAGACGACCCTCTTTGTGCCTTTTGGGATCGTAAATGAGAACCAATCTCGATCCGACGTCCCCTGCCCCAGACGCTGTCCAAGCTCTCCTTGGATATCTTTATCAAGGATGATGCGCGTCGCGTGAATGAGCTTGTTGTTAGGCTCCTGCTCGACGAGATGGCGTTTTGAAGAGAGGAGATTTCGCCTGACGTACTCTTTTTGGTACTGTGTCCAGAGCATATATCCCCCCCACCCAGAGAGCCCCAAAAAGACGAGTAAGGGGAGGAAAAAGCGCATCTGCGCACGCAATTTCCAACGCCACTCGACAGCGTCCCAATCCGCGCGGGTCGCGAGCTGCTCAATGGAAGGTTCGGAATCCGCAGAAGGAGGCTCGCCAAACGTCCACTGGGACTGAGAATCTTCGGGACCTGGTGTCTCGGACTCGCCGGTTGAGACTTCACGAAGCTCACGCCTGACTGTCAACCGACCCACTTCTTGTGGGCTGGACTCTGTAGGTTCCTGTGCCAACTCATCGTCGCGTTTGAACGGCGCCGTTTTTCGGACAGGTGCTTGCTCTTCAGGCACTGCGAGGGAGAGCTTCGGTGTATCTGCGGGTTCAGGCGGAACATCAACAGAGCTCGCAGAGAGAGCTTCCATGGAGACTGCTGGTTGACCTACAGAAGAAGAGAGATCGACAGCGTGTCGTGTTCGTACACCTTCGATGTATCGCTCTAACGCAGCTTGCATAGCTTCGATCGAAGAGAAACGATCCTTTGGATCTTTCTTCATACAACGCAGGATGATCTCTTCAAGTGCAGTGTCGATCGCCTGCTCTTTCATCACCAAAGAGGGCGGTACAGGCTCAAAACGCAAGTGAGCCTCGATGAAGTCACTCGTCGTCTCCCCTTGAAAAGGCAGTCGTCCTGTGATCATCTCGTATAAGACGACCCCCAGGCTGTAGATATCCACGCCGGGTCCGAGTTCACGACTCCCCATCGCCTGTTCGGGGGCCATGTAAAAGGGCGTCCCTACGATCAGTCCAATTTCGGTGACCGCTTCGTGATCGGATTCGACGAGTTTCGCGATACCAAAGTCGAGGACTTTGACAAAATCTTGTTCGCCTTGCTCCCGCAAAAGCATGATATTGGCAGGTTTAATGTCTCGGTGGATGACCCCAATGTTGTGGGCCTCAGCGAGGGAAGCGCAGACTTGTTTGGCGATCAGGGCTGCGCGAAGGCAGGGCAAAAAGCGCTCGTGCTGGATCAATCGTTCGACATCAAAGCCGCGCAGGTATTCCATCACGATAAACAGTCCACCGTCAGGCATAACACCACAATCAAAGACCGAGATCGTGTTGATGTGGGAGAGCCTGGAGACCACCTTGATCTCCTGACGGAAACGCTTTACGGCATTCGGACGTTGGGTCAGTCTGGCGTGAAGGAGCTTCATCGCCATCACCTTTCCCATCACGATATGCTCGACCTGATACACAACCCCCATCCCACCACGACCGATCGTGCGCGAGATGCGATATCGATCTTGAATCACCTCTCCGATCAACGGATCGGCAGGAGATGATTCACGAAGATCACGTCCACACGAAGGACAAAAACGTCCCTCTCCTTGCCCCTTCCAACCGCAACTTGGGCAGTGAAGGGATGTCAAACTCTCATCGGCCATAAACGCCTCAGTCTGATTGATGTGCAGCGTCCCCAAATAGAGGGAAAAGATTCGCCGCACCTTGTTCTACAAACAGGTCCATACTATCTTTTCTTGAAACGAACCCACGATAGCACAGGAGAAAATTCGATTGAAGACCGCCCTCCCCTTTTTCGCGATGGATCGCATCAAAAAGCTTCAGCGCTCGGTGCTCTACATCTTTTCAAGCATCTCCATCTTGTTCATGACAGGCTGTCCGAGCAAGACCCAACCCACTCGCCCAAACAAACCCGTCACGAGAGCCAAAGCACCTGTCAAACGATATCAAATCTCTGTCGCACATACACCGTGGCGTCCCACTCGTGGTGCGCAGCACGCACCGCTTCAGATCGTCGAATTACTCAACCCTTTGGACGCACAAACACGACGATTGCACAAGCTCCGTCCCTTGCTCTGGCACCGGTTTCCAGGCGCGATACGATGGCAAGTCCAGCTCAACCCAACGCTTGGGAAAGATAGAGGTTACCTCATCTCCCGTGCCCTCCTCGTCGCCAAGCGATTAGGTGTCTTCTGGCCCTATCTCAGCCTCTTGATGCGCGCAAAAACATCACCGACGTTTGAACAGCTCTGTGCGCTCGCCAAACAAACAGGAGTGGATCCACAGCGATTCGAGATCGGATTGCAAGTCCCAACCTTCAAGATCCTCGTCGACCGGGACATGAGATGGGCCCACCGGTTTGGTCTCCTTGGACGCTCATACCTATTCGTCAATGGCCGACCACTCGCTCCACCCTACACACAAAAACGTCTGTTGGCCCTCCTCAAAGACGAACGTACACGTGTCCAAAAGCTCCTGCAAAACAACACCCCCAAGCAGGTGTATGGGCAACTGATGAAAACAGCGCAAGCCCTCCCGAAGGGCACACGTCCCCCCGCCGCGATCCTTGGACGGCGATACATGCGCGTCCCCTTCGGACATCTCGAAGGCACACCGATGAGAGGACCAGGCGATGCACCTATCCGTATCATCGAATACTCCGACTTTACATGTGTCCCGTGCCGAAAGGCCTACTTTTTACTGCACCATACGCTCAAAACCTACCCTGATAAAGTGAAGTTCTATTTCAAATACTACCCCATCGGTGTACATAAGGAGAGCTATCGCGTCTCGGAGCTCGCTGCAGCAGCACAAGATCGACGCAAATTTTGGCCTCTATATGACCTGTTGTTTCAAAAACAAAAACAAGTCTTTCAAGGGCGCATGCTCGACTTGGCCCAACAAGTAGGGCTCGACAAGACGTGGTTGGCAGGTGAGTTGGATCGACGAAGTTATAGAAGAAGAGTCCTCAAAAACCGGGCTCATGGACAAACGATCGGAATCCGAGGTGTGCCCATGATCATTCTCAATGGCTACCGAATTCCAGGTGTCCCTCCCAGAAAAGTGTTTTTGCGTATCTTGAAAAGAGAGATGTGGAAATCTGGTGTCCCCGATCCTGCTTACCCCTGACCCCCTCTCCTTCATCCATCAAGATCGTCATCTAGATCGTTGTGCTTTGCGAGCAGCTTACTTCTGAGCCGAAACGACCGGACAGGTGGAGAGGGAGTTGGACGTCGAACGGCGTGTCCTCCGCTTCCATCAGAGGCGCTCACTGCAAAATTTCCGGTCTCAACAGGCGGTAAAGCGTTGGCCTCTTCTGCTCGCAGCTCATCAGCGCTCTTGCCCGTTTGTGAACAAACCAGACGCTCCCCTTGAAGCTCCATAGGCTGCGGCGGTTGGCAGCACCGACACACACCATGCTCCAATTCACTCACGAGTAACAACGTCTGATCTTTCGCGCTCACTGTATAGGAACGTCCGCTGTGAAAGCAGTAGTAATACCCCTCGGAGATCCGCGTGAGGACTTGTTTGCGCGTACATTCCGAACAAAAACATAACGGTGCCGTCGCCTCTTCGATAGGGATCGGTGTATACGCCGCGATCAACACAAACTCTCGTTGACACTCCTGACAACGCAATTCTTCGACACGTCCACGCTGTTCCCACTGCAAACGTCCACCACAAAGGCAAGGAAGCCCCGGACGCTGCTGATAGCGTCCCTCCTCATCACGAAACACTTCTCGCAACGAACCTTCGAGTGAATCGAGGACTTTGGAGGCCTTTTCACAATACACAGAGAGCTCAAGGTGAGAGGAGGAGTGCGCGAGCATGATCAAAAAACCGACCGCCTGTTGATCCGCGACACGACCGAGTAAAGAGAGAATGTGCTCGCGCAGCTCAGACGTTTCGACGACTTTAAAGAGCCCGATCAGAGGCAACGACGCGGCTGTAAAGTTGCGAGGCATCACGGAGAGTAAGAGCTCGATCACCAACGCTTGGGATGCCTGATCAAGTTCTCGCTCCAACAACGTCAACAGCTGCTCGCTCAACGTCGAGAGGGGTTTGCCGAGGACGAGCTTCTTCAGGACTTGCAACAGAACAGGCAACTCGGAGAGCTCGGCGTCGTGTAGGAGTTCTTGGATCTCAGGCAATAGAAATGGATTGCCCCCACCATCACCGATCAGACACAACAAGGAACGAAAGAGTTGAAGTCTGGGCTCTCCCTTTGGAAAATCGTGCAACACATCGAGGATGTAACGCAAACAGCTTTTGTCGGAAGGTTGGATGTTTTCAGCGAGCAAAAACGCCGCTTCGGCCTTGACCTGTTCGTCTGGATCGGAGAGTTGTTCACCGAGAATGGTGGTCAGAGAGTCGACTTCGAGTTTGTGAAAACCACGTAACGCCGCGATACGCATCGCGGGGATAGGATCTTGTAAAAGCGTCTCAAACAAAGGCCGCATAAATTCGAGTTCATCGTTAAGATCGTAGAGACTTTCGAGTGCAGCCGTGCGACGATGGGGGGCGTTCTTTTCGTCGAGAAGCAAAACGGAGAGGGGTCCATTTGCCTCTTTGAAGTTGAGTTGTTTGAGGATAGGCGTGACCTCTTCGAGGGTGCCCGGTCCTGCATTTGGAATGCGTGCGAGGATTGCCTGTGGATCGAGCGGTCGTGAACCGTTTCCGTTTTGGTGGCCGTTGGTGTGTGGTAGATCGCCCTCTTGCAAACGAGCAGCAGCGGCGAGGGCTGAGAGATCGAGGCCCGGTAGCTTTTGGTCGTCAAACTCGTCGGGAAACTGTGAGAGCTGTGAACGGGCTTCGGCAGAGACCATCGCGACCATGTCACGGCTGAGCCGATGCAAAACAGGGAGGACTTCGGGGGAGTGATATTTTCCCAAACCACTCGCCGCGAGCTTTCGTAGCTCTGCATCAAGTTCGCGGCTCAAACGCAAAAGAAACCCAAGCATATGGGGAATGGGCTGATCTTTCTCCATCATCTCGATGACAATTCCGATCAGAGCCGCCTGATTTTCTTTGTGGATGTGCCCGTCTCTGAGTAGCTCAATGAGAGAAGGCAGCGCCTCACGGGCTTTCATTTGGTGCAAGACCAACGCTGCGTGATGCCCAAGCTGTGCACCACCATTCTCGATGGCCCGCACAAGCGGTGGGACGACAGTCGGACCCATCGAAGCCAAAGCGTGAATCGTGCTTTGTACCTCTGTCTGCCAGGGTCGGTCCAGATCTTCGATCAATCGTATGATGAGCTCATCTGTCATCAATTCGCTCCCAACAATAGAGGGAGGTGCTGTGTGTATGCACCTTGGATGCAGGGTGAAGCCAGAGAGTGATCCGTTATGAATCCGCCATTGAGGGGATAAGACGCGTAATGAATCATCTCACAGCATCAGCATTCTAATTTCAAGCGATGTCAACAATTTACAGAAACAAAGCATCTCCAAACATCCTTTTTCGTACGCGCACAGACTTTACATTGTGCATGAAGACAGGAAAGAAGGTCAACCCCCCAAAAGAAACCTCATCAAAACAAGGCTCTACCATACAAAGTTTACTTTTGTTGTGTGTTCCAGGCGTGCAAAGCCTGTGCGTACACTTGCTTGATGGGGACATCGTGCTCTTTCGCGAGCGTTCGACAATCTTCGAATTCGGGAGCGACCGTGTGGATGGTATCTCCTTGAAATCCGATCTTCATAGAGACTTCGCCAAAATCGGTGTCGACCTTGCGAATATCTCGCTCCAAAATACGCCGCTCTACAGGGAAATACCGAAATCCCAATGTAGATGTCTGGGCAAACAAAATGGCTTCGATATGACCCAATTGTTTGCGCTCACATAGCAAACCAAGGAGCTGCGCAGCGCGCCCCTTCTTCATATGAATGGGCGTCAACCAAACATCCTTTGCGCCAGCCTCAAAAAGTTGTTCAACTGCGAACGCTGTGATTTCAGGTGAAAGATCATCGAGATTCAGCTCCACCTGCAACAATGTCCCTTCGTTCTTGCTTTGTGCGTGGTCTTCCCCAAGCAACAATCTGAGCAGATTGGGTCGATCCTGTAAAACACGTGTCCCAGCACCGTACCCAACGCGCTCCAACGCAAACGCAGGGACATCCACAAAAGACTCCGCGAGCGCTGCGATGATCGCTGCACCTGTAGGTGTCACCATCTCCTTTTGCAACCCACTGCTGTACACAGGTACACCACGCAACACTTCCAATGTCGCCGGTGCCGGAAGAGGAATCCGACCATGTGCGCACATCACAAAACCACGGCTCAAGGGCAAAGGAGAACTCGTCACCTTCTCGATCCCCAAATAGTCCAAACCGATCGCTGTTCCCACAATGTCCACGATCGAATCCACCGCCCCAACCTCGTGAAAATGAACGTCTTGGGGTGGCATCCCGTGAACAGCACCCTCGGCTTCCGCCAACCGTGCAAAAATCGCCTGCGCATATCGCTTCGCACGCTCTGTCAGCTCGCTCCCTTCGATCAACTCACGAATCACCCGATATGATCGATGTCCATCGTCATGGCTATGGTCGTGAGAGTGACCATGCTCATGGGAATGACCATGATCGTGAGAGTGGCCATGGTCATGAGAGTGAGAATGATTGTGGTCATGGTCATGAGAGTGGGAATGACCATGAGCGTGAGAGTGGTTATGGTGTTCGGCATCAGATGATGAGGCGCTGAGATCGACATGGCACTTTACCGCGTCAAAACCCTGTACACTCTTCTGTTCGAGGCTGAGAGTGTAACCATCAACTTGTAGTTTTTGGAGTTCTTGTTGGAGATATTCGAGCGGCAGTCCAAGATCGCAGAGCGCGCCAAGGGTCATATCACCGCTGATACCGCTAAAACAATCAAAGTGCAGCCACATGATGTCCGTCCTTTTCATTTTGAAAGAGCGTAGCAATATCAAGTGATTCATCTTGGGCTGCTTGCTCTGCGCGGCGTCGGTTGTGGAGCGCGGCAGCGTAGCCTGCGCCAAAACCATTATCGACATTAACGACGCTGATGCCGGGGACACAGCTATTCAGCATGCTCAAGAGGGCAGCCTTTCCGTGTGCGCCTGTCCCGTAACCGATGCTCGTGGGGACAGAGATGATCGGGCGATCTGTGAGCCCTCCCAAAACGGAAGGGAGCGCGCCCTCCATCCCCGCGACGACGATGAGGACCTCAGCTTCCTGGATGCGATCGAGCTCACCGAGCAAGCGATGAAGTCCTGCGACCCCAACGTCAAGGATGAGTTCAGTCTCGTTGCCCATCAAGCGAGCTGTCCAGAGGGCTTCTTTTGCGACGTAGAGATCAGACGTTCCAGCTGCAACGACGGCGATCTTTCCGCGCCCTCTGTTGGTGATCGTGTCAGGTGCGTGGAAGAGGATTTGCGACGCAGGATCGTAGGAGTGAGGAAGCTCTCGACGCTTGAGCTCATCGATATGTGCGGGTTGTGCACGTGTACAGAGCACGATCTCGTGTTGGGCGCACAGTTGGGCGAAGATATCAGCCAATCCTTCAGGGCTCTTTCCCAAGCCACAGATCACCTCAGGGAACCCTCTTCGCAGCGCGCGATGATGATCAAGGCGAGCGATGTCGAGTGTCGCGTAAGGCAATCTCTTCAATGTTTGGACCGCATCGTCAAGGGACACCTCACCACCACGCACATGTTCGAGTAAATCGCGAATATCTTTTTCGTCCAAAACGCACCTCTTTGCTTTTTGATGGGATCATGTAGATCCCGGTTATTCTTGTCGGTATACACAACAGCGCGACCAAACGCCACATATACCCATCTTTCACTTCGGAGTACAATGGATGTACAATGGCTCATTGGCAAGAGCAGGCTTACTCCCAAAACAATATCTTTTCTCAAAAGGAAGGGAAACATACTCTACGCTGAGACGACAAAGTATAGGGAGTCTTGATCCTTCATCAAGCGCTCCATACTTTAAGAGTGATAGGTAGCCGCTCAACCTCTTTATAACTACGCGCCACGTGCAACCCTGGAGACTTTTCAAACGATGTCGAAACTTCATATCTTTGTTTGCTGTGTTGTGGGTTTGGTTGTGATGTCTTTGTCTTCATCGTCACAAGCCTACACACGCTCAAAAGGCTCCGAGTATAATGTCGAATTGTACTGGAAAAAGCTCCCTGTTGAGTACTACATCCAAAAGGATGGTGATGGACGCCTCGCCGAAGGCATCTTCTCCCCCCACATCCAGACAAGTTTTAATCACTGGGCGACGCCTTCCTGTGGATGTTTTCAAGTCAAGTTTCTGGGACTGACAAGTTCCCGAGAGATCGGCTACAACCAGGATAACCCTGAGAGCGACATCAATCTCGTGCTCTTCCAAACAGAGAGCTGGCGACACGACAGAAACGCTGTCGCAGTCACCTCAACGGTCTATTCACAAAGAAGTGGCGAGATCATCGCCTTCGACATGGAGATCAACGCAGTCCGCTTCACCTTCAGCGGAGACGGTCAACCAGTCCAAGGTCGCTCCACTGTCGATCTACAAAATACCATCACACACGAAGCCGGACACGTCGCAGGCCTCGATCACTCCTCCGCCACCCAAGCCACGATGTTCGCCTCTGCCCCTCCAGGAGAGACCAGCAAGCGCTCACTCCATGTAGATGATATAGACGGTGTCTGCGCAATTTACCAAAAAAATGGAGCGCAACAATGCACCATCGCAGGTAGCGAAAATGCACAAGGGTGTAGCTGCACCACCCACACCCCCTCCCCCAACAAACATGTCGCGTTGATGTTTTTTGCGCTCTTCTTTGCCTTTATCGGTTTCCAACGCCTTCTGCCACGCCAAAGATAAAAAGACACACACTAAAAAGAGCATACAATTCAAAAGGATAAAACATTGAACGCATATTCAATGAATCCTTTTCAGGGTTGTTACATCTTAACAAAAGATGACAAAACCTGTTGACGTCATAAAGCAGTATCTGCTACTCTATGGCCCAACAAATATGATTCATATCCCTGGATTCCAAAGATATCTCATCAACAAAACGAATCACACATCACGGAAAAGTAGTCATCTTTAAGATGACTCAACTCCAGGGGGACTGTACAAAAGTACGGTTCAAAACAACACACGCAATGAGGTAGGAGAAGCGAGATGTCAAAACCCACAGAAGATCGCCGGCAATATGTCCGCCTGCCAATCGATGGAGACATGATGGTCCGTTACGGCCATAGAGGACAATTTTACTTTGGAAGTTGTCAAAATCTCAGTCCGGGAGGTCTTTTTGTTGCGACGAAGACACCCGCTCCATTCGGCTCAGAGGTTTCTTTGAAATTCAAACTGCCAGGACACCAAGGCACACTACAAGCCAAAGGTAAAGTTGTTCGCGTCCACAAGGACAAACGCAATCGTTCCAGTGGCGCGTCCCCTGGCATGCACATTCGATTCACGAAAATCGCAGACCAAACCGAAGAAGAGATCAAACGCTTCCTCGTCCCCCGTCTCCGTCAACTCGTGATCAAACAACTCGCCGAACGCAATCGCGCGAGCTAGTCCCTCCCCTCCCCACCAGCCCTCTCATCCCTGTCAACACAGAGAACATCACTCTCTTCACGACACACAAGCTACAAACTACACTTGCTCCCACAAGTGACACTGTCTATCCGCACCTGCGCTTGCAAAGACACCACGCACTCGATCCACGTCACAAGCAGTCACACCACCTTCATGTGCGAATGCCTCTGCCAACACACGCCGCTCATCAAGCTGCCACAATCTCACGTTCCCCTCTTCGTCTCCAACAAACAGCGCGCCGTCTTGCGCAAACACACAACACGTCAAAGGGACTGCGCCAGCGGCAAAACGACTGTGTTCGCTCCAACCCTGTACATTCCATGTGATGAGATCTCCACCGTCAGTACAACCGGCCAACAACTGAAGCTCGGGAGAGTACGCCAAAGCAGTGACAAGATGCTGGCCCACGGACAACGTCGTCACAAGCTCCATACTCTCACTTGACCAGATCATGATCACCCCTTCAGCATCGAAGCTCGCGATCAGATCGTCACCTACAACCTCACAACCAAGGACACGCTCGCGAGCGCCAACAAAAGTATGAAGAAGGCGACCAGACGGTGCATACCACAACTGAAGAGTATGATCCCAGGAGGACGTGACAGCTCTCTTTCCGTCTGGCATCCACCGCACACCTGACAGAGAAACTGTGCGACTCTTCCACTCCGAAACGACCTCACCTTCGTCGAGGTCCCAGTAAATCAGAGACCCATCACGAGCGATCGAGAGAAAATGGTTTCCGTCAGGTGCGTAGGCACATCCACTGACGACGTCTTGGTGACGGGCGAGCATATCGAGCTGCTTCCCATCCCCAGTATCCCAAAATCGAATTTTGCGATCCCAACCACAAGTCGCGACCTCAAGACCATCAGGCGCGAACGCACAAGCGGTCAGCCAGTCATCATGTCGATCGAATGTCCGCAGCTGTCGCATCCCCTTTGATGCTGCACGCTGGGGGGCCTTATTGGGTGATGTTTGCAATTGCTCGATCAGACTCTTGATCTCCGACTCCAAGCCGATCTTACGGGCGCGTTCACAGATCTCGCGTTGCTTCTTCGCGTCCAAGGTCCCGCGTTCATGTGCAACTTGCACCATCAACTGGAGCTGTCGAAGTTCTTCACGCTGCTCTTCACGGGAGGATGTGGAGGCCTTTTTGAGATCGTTGAAAAAATCTGCGATCCCCGAAGCAGCGCTCTGTGTCGCGAGTTGAAACAACTCACCAAAGGGCTTGTTCTCCTGTTGAGAAGGTGACGAAGAGGCGTGGGTCTTTGAGAACAAGGCAGACTCCACAGCGTCAGCAAATTCGCTCGCACTTTGGTAACGTCCCTCAGGCTTCCAAAAGATCGATTTACGGATCACCTCATCGATCGCGGTGGGGAGACTCTCCACAAGCTCTGAAGGGCCAGGCATTCCGCCCTGGTAGATCTCTCCAGTGAGCATCTGGTACGTCAAAATCCCCAGCGAGTAGATATCCGTCGCTGCAGACACAACCCCACCCTTCAACTGCTCAGGTGCCATGTAGTACACAGTCCCAACAAAGCCTGTGTGATGGTGTGTGTGCTCATGTGTGATGATCTTGGCGATCCCAAAATCCATCAACTTGATCCCACCTTGGTCAGGGAGGAGGACGTTCCCAGGCTTCAGGTCGCGGTGAATGACCCCCTGCTTGTGTGCATAATCCAACACCTCTGCGAGCTTTCGCAGGAGTGAGCAGGTCTCCTTGAGCGGAATAGGTGGCGACAACGAGCGCTCTACAGCAGCGGCCAACCTCTTCTCAAGGCTGTGTCCTTTTACATACTCCATCGTAAAAAAGAGCAAGTTCAAAGAGGGGTCTTCATCGATCGCGTAGGTTCTCACGATGCCAGGATGTGTCAGATGTTCGTTGATCTGCAGTTCGCGTACAAAGCGCTTTTTGATCTCGTCATCATCGGCGAGGTGGGGATGGATTTGTTTGAGCGCGATCTCCCGTTCTCGCACACGATCAAAGACGAGATAGACAACCCCCATGCCACCCTGCCCCAGCAACCGACGGATCTCATAACGTCCACGAAGTAGCGCTCCACTGTTCAACTCTTTGGAGGCTGGATTCGCTTGGATCTCTTCGGGGATTGGAGTGTGTTCAGAATAAGGTTGTGCAGAGATATCAGCCGAGAAAGACTCCACAGGCTTGGGCGTGGCGCCTGTCATAAAGGCGTCAGGTCCAGAGGGTCCACCTGTCGAAAAGAAGTCAGCTGCGCCGACAGGCTCGCGTGTAGGTGGAGGTGTGTTCTGGGCTGAGCTCTCCACAGAAGGTGGCTCGGCAGGACGAGCTGCCGCACCGGTGCGCAGTTGTTTGAGGAGTTGGGATTTCTCACGTGCGAACTCGTCCTCACTCAGGAGGCCTTCTTGTCGAAGACTTTCCAGCGCACGGATGGCGTCAGCGATTTGTTGTGCATTCATCATCGGCTCCCAAAATAGGTAAGACCCACCGAAAGAAAGGCCTTATAAGGCGCACAGGGACATGTTATCGTTGGATCGTGCATGATATACCAGAGATGGGGGGTCGTGGGAAGGATGTCAATGAGCGAAGTGGACTCAGGAGGGAGGAAAACACCAGATCACTTGATCGCCAATCTCGATACGAGAACCACTCTCGATCGCTTGCTCTGCTTCGAGAGGTTCACCGTTGAGTTGGCAGGCGTGTTTCCCTGGCATCAGGATGAGCTTTTCACCCTCGCGGCGGATGCGCAAATGTGTAGGTTTGAGACCTGGTGCGGAGAAAGCGATCGCGTCCATAGAAGACGCCCCGAGCGAGATCTCTGCCCCGGACTCGATGAACATGTACTCCTCACGTCCTTGTGCATTATTCATCCGTCGAAGTCTCCAGCCGATAGGCTTATCGTTCTCGTCTTCGAGCAATGAATAGGACAGCGTGACGACGTTGGCAGCGGAGATCAGGGCTCCCTCTCTCAGGGAAACGAGCTTGCCTTTTCTGACAGGTTCGCGGTTCACGAAGGTACCTTTGCTGCTACGATCGCGCAGGTGAAGTGTCCCACCAAACCATTCAAACTCCAGGTGTGTACCGGAGATATTGAGTGTTGGATGGCATTCTCCTGAGCCTCTCCAATTGCGCCACTCGATGTTATGTTGATCGGGAGGATCGGGGAGAGGATACCAATAGAGCACCAGATCGTTTCGGCTATGTCGTCCCACAGACACTTTATCGGCAAAGTACACGGTGAAAGAGCGCGCCTCGCTGTCGTCTTGTCCCATCACCTCGAACACGGCATGGGGAACTTTTTGGCGTTGAACGCTGGGGCCTTGAGAGGCGCTAGAGACGATCTGTTCAACCTCTCGTGAAGAGAGCCCCGCGCCAGAAGCGGCTTCACGTACGAGCGGCTTCCACTCATTTGATGATTTCCCGTGAAAGGTCCGGTGAACCATAGAGCTCGCGGTCATGATGTAATCATTCTCGGAGGAGCCACGACGCACGAGGCTGTAGAGCAACGAACGAATTTCATCGAGCGCACGATCTTGTTGTTCGAGGTGGACATCGATCTTGGCGATCTCGTAGATGATTTGATCGCGAGCTTGGCGAATATCATCTCGTGCCAGCTCGATTTGTGCGCCGAGTTTCTTTTCAAAACCTTGGAAGTTTCGATTGAACTGATTCCACTGTGCTTGTGTTTGTTCGAGCATATCGTCTTGCAACAGCGCGAGTCGTTCTTTGAGCGCCTGCTCATCTTCAAGGGATGCGTTTTGCTTGCGTCGGAGGTTTTCAGCGTTATCACCGCTCGCGTTTTTGAGTTGGGCGGTCAACTCTCCGACGGACTTTTGCAGCTCGATCAGCTGTGATTGCATGAGCGTGCGTTGTTGTTTGGCCTCTTCGACGGAGCGCATGGCCTTCAACTGGCTCAGCTCGTCAAAGATCGCTTTCACAGCAGGACGTTCGGCGATTTTTTGGCGAAAGAAGTAATGGATGCCTTGGAAGAGCAAGTGCTCAAAGCGCATCAACGCGAGAAACGGAGGTTTGACTTCGTCGAGTTCGTTGAGTTTTTTGATCAGACGCAGCTCGCCTTCGTTCATACGTTGATCGATTCGGTTCATCTCTCCTTGGGAGAAAAACCGGTGGACATCCTCTTCGACAGGGACGATAGGTTCGATCAAGTGATCGAGCTCTTTGAGGATCTTGCGACAAGCTTTGGAGGATTCTTTGAGGAATGCTTCTCGATCGAGCCCTTGGTTTTCTTCGAAGAAGGCTTCGAGATACCCCTCTTTAAATTGTTGGACAAACTCTTTCGAGGCTTTTGAGCTGACCACCTTGCGAAAGACAGTGGGCTTGAGTCCCATATTGAGGGCTGTAAAAACCTCCTCAGTCGCTTCGCGCATGGCCTCTTGCAGGTGTTGTCCTGACTGCAAATAGTGTGTCGCGACCTTCCTGACGACAGTCCCCAACACGGCCTTGGGAAGCAGCTTGATCATCATGGGGCTTCCCAGAACAGACATGACACCGATGCCAGCGATCTGATTGATCATTGTCATTTCTCCTATGCGTACATCTTCATGTTGGCAATATCGCCGTTGTAACATCAGATCCCCGAAAAGACCCTGCATGGTTACAACCCAGGAAGATGATCAATTCATTCCCTAAAAGTCTTCTTTCCCAAAAGAGCAGCCCGTTGACAACACAAAGGGATTCGACTATAAACGCCCACGAACAGAATACATCATGCCTTCCGCTCTAGACATGTATACGGACCACACTGCAAGAGAGGTCTTTGTGTTGTACATCATCTTTACTACGCTAGTATAGTGGATCAAAGTTCGGGATTTAAGTGGCATGTGATGGTTTTTTTGCCCAGCGGCCCCACACAAGCAAACTTTTCACCCCAGACAAACCTTTTATATCAAAAGCATTTTTCAAACACGACAATTTGTGGCAAGAATTTATTTTAGAATAAAACCATTCTGATTTTTGTCTTAGAGAGTGATTGTGATCAGATCTGTGATGACAATCCCCGCAATGAGGAAGAAATCGTCGAAACACAAGCCATCACATGGCCAAACATTTCGACACAACGGAGGTTCACAATGAAAAAGTGGATGGTTGGTGCTCTTGGAGCGCTCACAATGCTCATGCTCTTGCCTGTGACAAGCCAGGCAGCCACCGTCAAATATCTGAAGGTCAGCGTTATCAAAGCGCAACTATGGCCTGTGACACAAAACAAATCTGGCAAAACAGTCTATTGGGATAACCTTGTTGGGATGGGTGTAGGGACCTTTGCGGTCAAAGACTTCCCCTCATTTGATCCCAAAAAGCCTTACGCTGACTATGCCAAAAACGCAGCATTTGCGAAAATCTGTGACGGAAAAAACAAAAGAAGTCCAGACGCCTTTGTCGTGTTGAAACTCGGTAGCAAAACATTTACTACGGACAAATTCAACAACCAATGTGCGCCTGAGTTCAAAAAAGGTGGGAGCTACATCAGCTTCACCACACAACTCATGAACGACGGCAAAATGCCCTTCAGCGTAGAAGTTCGAGACAATGACGGTGCCGCTGGTATCCGACTCGCTTCCCAACTGATGGCTTCTTACCAAGCTGGCGCCATCCCCGCCGCGCTCCTCGCAGGTAAAGAGCTCACGCTCAACTTTGGTGCAGGTACAGGCGTTGTATCCCTCGTCCTCAAAGGTGAAGTGATCACCAAGACAGTCAGCGATGGCTGTGATGGGACCTACAAAGTGACAGTCAAGTCCTTTGACGTCAAACAAACCAAAAGCAACGGTAAAACCTGGGATAACAAGTGGCTCACAGGTGGTGGCGGACGCCCTGACGTTTCCGTCAACTTCTCCACAGGTGGAACCACCATCCAGACCAAAGCTTACAAAAACACCTTCGCCGCGAGCTACTCCAAAGACCACAACAACAGCTCCAGCGCTGTCGTTGTCAAAAAAGACTCCATCGTGAAGTTGACTGTCTACGATGACGAGCTTCGCAGCAAAGAGACCATCGGTGAGACTGCGATCGGCGATGCCTGCAAGATCTTCAAAGGCGCTTCCGGCACTTACACCTTCAGCAACTTTGGCCGCGTCAACAACGTCGTCATCACGTTCGTGAAGAAAAACTAAACCAAATGACCAACACGAGCGGGCCACGACAACATCTGTTGTTGCCATTTGGCTCGATTCAACCTCTCGGTGCTTTACAAAGAGGATTGGATGTTTGTAAAGTGTGGGCCAAGAATGAAATCTGCGGCCCTTGTGGGATACAACTCTTTTCACAAAAGAGCCCGCTTCGTCGGTCATCATATCGATCGTTGGGCACACTGATGCTGTGTGCCTCCTCTCACCTGCTCACAGGTGAGGTGAAATAAGTGGGTACAGCATCCACCCACCGCTCGCGACATCGAGCGCCCAACTAGGGACCTCTAGTGCTGCTCATGACACAAAAATGTAATGTGTGGCAACTTCAAAAGAAGAGAATGTCAATGCATAAACCTGCAAAAGAAGATTTCGTCGACAGCTCCCCCATCATGAGGATGGGCGCTGTCGACAAAACGGAGGTTAACAAGATGAAAAAGTGGACAATCGGTACTCTCGGAGTACTCACAATGCTCATGTTCTTGCCTGCAACCAGCCAGGCTGCGACAGTCAAATATCTCAAATTGACTGTGATGAAAGCGAAACTCTGGCCCTCCAAAGCTGATGGACGTTGCTGGGACATCTGCCTCGGCAAGCGCTACAAGCTCCCCGCACGTGGAAACAAAGACTACCAAAAATACTTCGAAAACGAAGAATTCCGCAAAGCTTGCACTGGTAGCAAAAGCCCCGACGCATTCGTCGTCCTCAAAGTCGGAACCACCACGTTCATGACTGACAAATTCAACAACACTTGTACACCCGAGTTCAAAAAGAACGGTACGTACATCAGCAAAGAGTTTGTCCTCAAAAACGACGGAAAAGTTCCCTTCACTGTCGAAGTTCGTGACAACGACGGTGCAGCAAACGTCCGCTTCAAGTCCGACTTGATGGGTTCCTTCACTGCTGGCAGTGTTCCTGCCGCGTTGCTCGCAGGAAAAGAGTTGACCCTCAAATCCTTCGGTCAAGTTGAAGAGCTCGTCATCAAAGGCGAAATTGTCACCAAAACAGTCAGCGATGGTTGTGACGGAACGTACAAAGTGACAGTCAAGTCCTTTGACGTGAAAGCCACCAAAAGCAACGGTAAAGCTTGGGACAACAAATGGCTCACAGGTGGTGGCGGACGTCCCGACGTTTCCGTTAAATTCTCCACAGGTGGAACCACCATCCAGACCAAAGCTTACAAAAACACCGTCTCCGCGAGCTACTCCAAAGAGTACAACAACAGCTCCAGCGCTGTCGTCGTCAAAAAAGGAACTGTTGTGAAGTTGACTGTCTATGATGACGAGCTTCGCAGCAAAGAGACCATCGGTGAGACTGCAATCGGCGACGCTTGCAAGATCTTCAAAGGCGCTGCTGGAACGTATACCTTCAGCAACTTTGGCCGCGTCAACAACGTTGTCATTGCATACACAAAGATGAACTAAGACTTTTTTCATCTGCGTACCCCCTCAAGAACGGAGTGGCACCTCTCATGGTCCCTCCGTTCTTTTTTTTGTCTATGTCTTTGTGCTGCCTTGCAATATCCACAGAGCAATGATACAAGGCATCCATCCACAAAGTCCTACGGGAATGCAAACAAACCCCATGTGGTTTTGGAACATGAAACAAATTTTCCGATATCAATCACTATTCTCGTCTCTCACAGACGCGTAGGAGGTAGAATGAGCGAAGATCTCACTCCACAATCACCAGAGTCCCTGGTGGAACAAGAAGCCCCCGCAAAACCCGTGCCCGGTGGCGATGAGCACGGCGTTATTCGTTTTTATAGCCACAGCCAGCTGTTCTACTACTGGCCACTGTGGTTGATCAGCTATGTCTTTGCTCTGATCACCTACATCTCCGGAAAAAGCGCCGTTGTCACAGTCGCAGGCCAAAAAGCTGTCACGTTCAAAGTCTACCCCGCACCAGGGCTCGGACTCGCATACTTGATCATCCTCATCTGTGTCATCCTCTTTACCTCTGTAAACGTTCGAGGCGTTTGGGCTGCTCTCGTCGCTGCCACGATCGTCATCACAGGACTCGTGTTTAACCTCCTCAACTGGTGGAAACCCATCCTCAACGCCCTTGGTGGATTGAACTTCTTCCTCAACTACCACTTTTACTTGGCTGTGGGTGTCGTCCTCTCCATCCTCTGGGTCGCGATCTTCTTCTTGTATGACCGTCGTCACTACATCGAGTTCCGCCCCACACAATTGACCATCGTTGAAGAAGTCGGTGAAGGTGAAAAGAACTTCGACACCATGGGACTCGTGTTCGACAAACAACGCGACAACTTCTTCCAGCACTTACTGCTTGGATTTGGTTCTGGCGACCTCGTCATCAAAACACACGGTGGTGACAGCAAACAGATCTTCTTCCCCAACGTCCTGCGTATCGGCGCACGTATCGAGCAACTGCACAAGCTTCGCGAACAACGCGGTCGCTAACAGCTCTCCACGATGACACACACCCCTCCCCCACACACGACACCACTCCCCAACGGTCTCTTTATCGTCTTTGAAGGTCTCGATGGCTCAGGCAAAACCACACAGTGCAACATGCTCTGTGAGGCCCTCCAACAGAGAGGCTTCTGGGCCACCTTCACCAAAGAACCGACAGACGGCCCATGGGGACAAAAACTACGTCAGAACTTCCAAACACGCGACCTCTCTGTCGAAGAAGAGCTTGAGCTGTTTATCCGCGATCGCAAACAACACATCGCGGAGCTGATCCAGCCAACGCTCCAACAAGGCGGCGCGATCGTACAAGATCGCTACTACCTCTCGACAGCCGCGTATCAGGGAAGTCGTGGTCTCGATCCCCAGCAGATCATCGCAGATCACCAGACCTTCGCCCCCACCCCCCATAGGATCTACATCCTGGACATCTCTCCAGAGCTTGGCATCCAGCGCATCACAGAAGGACGTGGTGAGCAACCAAATGCCTTTGAGCAACTAGAGAGCCTACAGCGATGCCACGAGATCTTCGCCTCTATCAACCTTCCTAACATCAGAAGGCTTGACGGCACACTCGCCCCTGCGGAGCTGCACGCACAAATCCTTCAAGATCTTACGCCGCTGCTCAACATCGCGTAAACGATCTCCTCATCACATCCACATCTCTTCTCGCACGAAAACGAACATGATGGACTGCTGCATCACAGTGTTTCCTATGTATATTCAATATGATTGGCAGGTGGAGTGAACGACGCTTGGGGAGTAGAGAGTCGAAATCTATGCTCAGGAGGCGCTGTAGGAGTGCATGGAGGAAGAGAGACCCTTGTCCTCACATTCTTGTCGAAGGATCGCGACCATCTCTTCTTCGATCTCTTCAGGGGTAAAACAAAAGCGTTCGATGTTCCATTGGTAAAACGTCAGACGCCAACGCTGTGGTTGCTCACCTTGTCGGGACAGTTCGATATTGGGTGAGAGCATCCCCATACGACGAGGATCGTGGGGAGCTTCTGCGAGTTGAGATGAGTCTGGATAATCCCGGATACAAAGAAGAGGCGCACCACGTAATGGCCACATCTCATCCAAGACACGCTCTGCGATCCGGCGGAAGGCAGAAGCAGAGAGGCGCAACTGAGGAGGCATCACCTGATCGAGCTTGTGTGTGTGCGAAAACTGGCGCAACATCAAACTCGCTTCTCCCATTCCTTCGTATGCAACGCCGAGATAATAGTGAGCGTCGACGTGTTCGGGCTTGATCCGCAAAAGCTTTTGAAACGTCGAGGCTGAAGCGTAGTAGCGACCAAGTTGCAATGTCACCCATCCCCGCAGAAACAGCAGGTCGGCTTCTTCAGGGAACACCGTACAGGCTTTTCTCAGGACCAGCCAAGCTTCGTAGAGACGTTCTTGATCGATCATCGCCTCAACCTGGAGGCGATAAGCTCGTCGCTCATCCTCTTCTGAGACACCACGAGCACGAAATACCCGACTTAACCAACGCAATGCTTCGGAGGGTTGATGCAAACGGTTGATCATCAACTCAGAGAGCTCCAACATCCACTTGGATTGAAACGGGTGCTGTTCGAGGCCTACCATCAAATGATCGGCGGCTTTCTGGAAGTGGCCCAATTTGAGCAAGATATCAATTTTACAGCGCAGCGCTTCCAGGTCTCCTGGCTTCATGTGCAATGCTGAATTGACGGCTTTCAACCCATCTTCAAGCTCGTGTTGTAGGAGATCCTGGCGAGCTTTCGCGAGGTACTTTTTGAACAGCGCAGACATCAAATTTTCGTTCTCGACGGTTGGAAGAACAAGAAATCGTGTGGCAAAGACCATCCTAGACGCGAAAGGATGGGTAGATCAGTGTACGAAAGGTACAAAAGATCAGATTCACTACTATATATAGTGTGATGAAGAGATCATGCACACTACAGAGTCGAAACCACTCGGTGTGGTGGGCTGCAAATGCAAAAACAGTCCACGAGCTGATGTTTTGTATCTTAAGTGAGTGGAGATCTCAACCACTGAATGTTCATGAGTGCGCTAAGTCACTCTTTCGCCGAAGAAAACAAACAGCAGGAGGCTCTCCGTCCATTGCAGAACGTTGGATGTTTTGTGTGAAAGACGACATCCAGACAGCTCGTATTATTACGCCACTCAAAAATATCGTCAAGAAAAAATCCCAATTCGTCAACCCATCTGCAACATCCCACACAAAACCCGAAGATATCGCGTGTTATCCTCTTCCCTTTGTTGTGTGTTCCCTGCAACTCCTATTGACATTTGGTATATTTGGTGACAGATCACGTATCCCTTCCGAGGGAAGATATCGACACCTTTTGAACGTACAGAGAAAAATCATGACTTCAAAGAAAATACATTTTGTGTCCTTGGGTTGCCCCAAAAACCGCGTAGACAGCGAGATTATGCTCGGCCTTGCACGCCAAGAAGGCTACCAACTCGTCGAACACCCCGAAGAAGCAGATCTGTTGGTTGTCAACACATGCAGCTTCATCGAGCCTGCGCGCAAAGAATCCGTAGACAACATCCTTGAGCTTGCTGAGATCAAAGAGCACCAAGGTGGGAAAAAACTCGTCGTCTCTGGATGCCTCGCACAACGCTATCCCAACGAACTACAGAGCGAGCTGCCGGAGGTGGATCACTTCCTCGGAACAGGGCAGATCCCACGCTTCGCGGAGATCCTTCAAGAGATACAAGGCACCCCCAAGGATCTCGCCTCAGGCGCACCGGGTTGGCTATACACACACGATAGCCCTCGTATGCAATCGACTCCTTTTTACACGTCTTACGTCAAGATCGCAGAGGGGTGTGACCGTACTTGCGCTTTCTGCGCCATCCCCTCGTTCCGTGGCAAACAAAAATCACGGCCAATCGCCTCGATCGTCGAAGAGGTACAAGAGCTTTGCTCGCGAGGTGTCCGAGAGATCAACCTCATCGCGCAAGAACTCAACGGGTATGGACGCGACCTCCCCAAGAAAGAGGACGGTAGCCGTGTCGATCTCGCCGATCTACTCGAAGCCCTTGAGCAGGTCGAGCCCGGTCCAAAGTGGATCCGCTTGATGTATTTGTACCCCTACGGCTTCTCAGAACGTCTAGTCCAACAGATCGCCTCCTCGTCACGTGTCGTCCCTTACATCGACATGCCTCTGCAACACATCAGCGACAACGTCTTGCGCTCGATGAGACGTGCAGGCAACGGCCAAGACGTGCGCAAACTCCTCGCATCCCTCAAAGAAGCGATCCCCCAACTGACCGTCAGGACAACCTTCCTCGTAGGATTCCCTGGCGAGACAGAGGCAGACTTCCAGGAGCTTTACGACTTCTTGGGTGAGCAATCCTTCGATCGTGTCGGTATCTTTCGCTACTCCCCCGAAGAAGGGACCGCAGCGTACACATACGATCAGCCCGAAGTCCCCGAAGATGTCGCAGAAGAACGTCGTCGACTTCTTTACGAACGACAAGCTGAACTCTCCCACAAAAAACTCGCGCGCTTCATGGATCAAGAGATCGAAGTGCTCGTCGAAGGGATCAGCGATGAGAGCGACTTACTTCTCCAAGGACGATACGCGGGACAGGCACCGGAGATCGATGGCGTCGTGTACATCAATGATGGTGTCGCAAGCCCCGGTGATATTGTGAAGATTAAAGTTGAGCAAACAGGTGAGCACGATCTCGTCGGTGGGATCATTGAGCACATCGAATATGCCACGCCCCCCTCCCCTGTGGCGACTTCCCCTCAACCTGCCGACATTACTTCTTCGGTAGATACTCCCTGAGATAGTGGTACGCGGGCATCAGCTCGCCACCTTTCACAATCAGCGCACGCTGGATCGGCTCAGGAAGACCAGTCTCCTCCAGATCTTTGGAAAAGTCCGCGTCGACCATCCCCGCAACAAATGGCAAGAGCATCTCACCAAATTGCTCAGAGGCATCCTTGGGCATCTCACAGGGCAAGTTGTCCACTGCGAGGATAGAAGGTCCAGCCTCCTCTCCATACACACCATCCTCAAATGAATCGCTCTTGGGGTGGTATATGAAAGATGGGTTGTCGATCTGTGTGGCTTTCTCAGTCAGCTCAACCCCACCACCAATATCACAGCTCAAATCACCAATCACACGAAGACTTCGGGGAGCCTCCAACCACCAATTGCGAAAAGCCTCTCGTTCGATCAAACGTGGTCCCGTAGGATCCCAGTAAATCGCATTGATCAACATATCGAGCGAAGGCAAGTAGCGGTCAAAAGTGCTCTTGTACGCGGCAGGTTCACCGTAATACGCTTGCCTCTCAAAGGCGACACTGTCATCCTTGTGTGCGAGCCAGTCCTCTTCTTGGAAGACCACCTGATAGATGTGTTTCTTGGAGTATTCACCACTCTCTTCGAGCTTCAAAAGCTCAGCAGGCGTGATATTGATGTGAGGCAAGCAAGAGAGGACCTCCTGCGCTCCACGAGAGACGTTCCCATCACCAACAACCCCACACACCATAGGCGTCAATGCCTCAGGTAGCCCTTGCTCATTGATGACCTCGGAGACGTCCGCGAGTGCTTTTTGCATCTCAACCCAGCCATCGTACGCGTAGGTTTGCTTGATCGCGGAGAGAGGATTCTCGATCCCTTCGGCCTGCAGGCGCTGCCCCATCAACCAGAGGCTATCCATCATCCCTGCCATACCGGCGAAGCGACCAAAAAAGATCAAACGACGGTTGTGCTCATCGACAATACGTTCGTAGTCCACGAGGTGCCCACCAGTGTCCATCATGTGCTGGAGCATATCCATGTTGTAAGGCTGGCCTTTGATCACGTGGGCGAAGAAGACGTAACATTTGGAAGCCTCAAACATCGACGCGGGCATCTCTTTGACGCCAAATGTCACTGGACAGTCGGAGATATCCTCACGAACTTCGGCGCCAGCCTCTCGGTAGGCATCGTCTGGGAAGGTGCGGATCTCAGAGGGTTGGATCCACGTCTCGATCCCGTGTTCACGTTTGAGGTACGCGACCTGCTTAGGCGTAAGGGGTACACGAGCTTCCCATTGGTTTTTGTCATCGCGGCGGATCCCAATACGTTTGGTCATGACTACATGCTCTCCATGTGTGGGTGTGAGAAAAGAATGAATGATGAATAATGTGCACGATACGTACGATACGAGAAAGATGTGGGACAATTGGGCAGAGGGGAGGAGGACGGAAGCGCTAGCGTCGTCTTCTTCGTCGACGTCTTCGTCTTCTTCTCTTTGTCTTACAAAGCCCACGCCAATTGCGGTAAAGGTTTCTGGCTTCCTTCGCGAGTGTCGCAGCCCGACTGCGGTAGCGCATCAACCGGCGAAAATACCGTCGCCCTTGTGAACACAAGCCCTGCTTGTAGTGCAATGTCCCAAGGCGGAACAAAGCGACGGGTACTTCGGAGCCATCTGCGTGATTTTCGAGGATGTCACTGAAGGAACCAATGGCCTGGTTGTACTGCTTCTTGCGGATATGAATCTCACCGATGTACACGAGCGCATTGTCAGTGAGTGGGTGCTTGGCAAAGCGCTGTGTGAAGGTCTTGAAGAGTTTAAACGCTTCGTCGTACTTTTTGGCCTTGTAGATGTCCTTAGCTCGCGAAAACAGACGCGCAGGGATCGCTTGTTCGGCGAGCGCTTTTTGGTTGGTCAACAGGACCTCGTAGCGTTTTTGAAGTTCCTGAAACGACTTCATGATGTCGGGTTGTTTGTTGACCAGATCGGTCATCTGCTTTTGCAGCTCGGTGACCTTTCCGATAGAAGACTCGAACTTCTTTTGGAGCGCCTGGAGTGTCGCAAAGACTTCGACAACACCGCCCTGACCACGCTTAACAGTCGTCGACAGTTTTGTGATCTTTCTTTTAAGTTGGACTTGTTGTGCGTGCATTTGCGAGAGGAGCGCCGCCTGCTTGAGCACCTTCTCTTTGATGATTTGTTTTTGTTTGTCTCGTTCTTTTCGCTGTTCACGCTTGAAGGCACGAAATTGCTTTTCGAGCTCTTCACGCAGCAAACGCTCTTTCTTCAGCTCTGACCAAGTCGCCCAGCAACCAGAGAGCATAGGAAAACACAAAAACACACATAGCCAACGCAAGAGATGCTTGGTCATCGAAAAACCTCATTTAGTGGAATGTACGAGTGAAGTCATCAAGCTCATCGACGTTTTCGGCAATACCGTCGAGAGCCACGATACAAACGGCGGGCTTTGGTTGCGTGTGTAGAAGAACGGAATCGACGAAGGAGTCGACGCAAGAATGCTTTCCCCTCGGGACAAGCGCCGATCTTGTAGTGCGCTTCTCCGAGTTTAAGCAGCGCGACATCGACCTTGTCGCCCTTTGCAAACTTTTTGCGGACGTTGTTATAGGAGATGATCGCGTCGAAATACTTGCGCAGTTGGTAGTAGGAATCCCCAAGCAAAATGTAGGCTTCATCGGTCAAATCGTGCTCAGGATACTTTTTGATGAATTGCTTCATATGATCGCGCGATTCGTTGAATTTACCAGCATCAAAGAGGGCCTTCGCCGCATCATACGCGGCCTTTGGAGAGACCACCTGGATCTGGACTTGCCCATCTGCGCTGGTCGCTGTTGGATCACCAAAGCGCGACGCGTAGGACTTAAACAACTTTTCAAACTTCTCTTTATCTTCTTTTCTCAATTGCTTGAGTCGTTCAAAATCACCGAGCAGTTTTTGATGGAGCGTGCGAAGCTCGTCCATCTTTGTACCGATGTTTGCAAAGTTGTAGCGTCCTTTCTTGCGAAAGGAGCTAAACACAGCGTTTAACTTTTTGAGTTGAGTCGTCAACTCTTTGACGTTGCGCTTGAGCTTTTTTTGCTCAACACGCGCTGCCTCGAACTCGGTGCGCAAGGTCAACAACTTGTTGTCGACCTTTTTCAGGTCACCAGAGGTCGCGCAACCAGTCAAAAGCAGAAAGACAACGCCCCAAATGGCGCTCATCTTCTTTTTCATGAAAGCCTCCCAAAGATAGGTCATATCTCACGAGCGCGAGCATGGCATAGGAGATCGATAGGAACGAAAGAGCCAAAAAGCAAAAACAGGGAACCCTGACGTTCAGAGTTCCCCGTATCAATGCACAACCAACCAATTGATATCCTTACCTTTTGGACAAGGACATAAAGAACACCTTCAATGGGGTGTTCTTGTGGCAGGTGTTATGGACAGCTTTCAACAAATTTGAAGACAGCGCGTCGGTTTTTCTGATGATCTTCTTCGGTGCTTGCGTTTGCGACTTCGGGCTCTTCTTTCCCTTTTGAGACCGTACACAGGCGACCGGCGTCGATACCGAGTTGCTGGACAAACTTTTTGGTAGAGCGCGCGCGACGCTTACCGAGTTGGATGTTGTAGTCACGTGTACCGCGCTCATCACAGTGACCTTCGATCAAGATCTTCATGTTTTTGCGCTTGTTGAAGCAGTCGAGGTTACTTCGGAGAGCGGACTTCGCATCGCCTCGGATGTAAGACTTGTCGAGGTCAAAGTAGATCTTGCTAGGTGTACAAGAGACTTTGATACATGTCCCATTTTCGCACTTTTCATCAGCGCCACAGTTGTTCTTGGTAGCGGAGCAACCAGGAACACATTCAGCCTGGCAGGTGCCGGGGTTTTTACAAATCTTCTTGGGATCCGTACAGTCGGTGTCTTTGGTACAAACAGGTGGTTTGGCCACACACACATGACTTTTACAAACTTTGCAAGGATCACCATCACATGGATTCTCTCCATCTGCATTACAGATGAAGCCACAGCTCAAAGTATTGGGGTCACAGCGTTTGGGCGAAGGACATACGACATCAGCGCAAGTCTTTTGTACACATCTGTACCCTTCACACTTTTGTCGGCTAGGATCACCACAATCCATTGCGGTACGGCACTGCTGGCATTTGTTATTGACACAATAGAATTTTTGTTTGCTGGGATTGTCGCTTTTATCGGCTCGGCAGTGTTCATCCGTTTCACACTTTGGCCAAGGATTACAGGCATCACAACCGACACAGCACAATAACACCAGAAGGAGCAAAAAGACCCGAGACGTTGAGCGGGTCACGGGGGCCGTTTGTTTAGCAGACATCAAACTTCTCCTACGTGGTAAATTTCGAACTTCCGAAGCAATAGGAACGTTTACTCGATCTTCCTGATCGAGGTCATCAGCGAATATCATATCCATTGATAATCAATTGTATGATTTGAACAATAAATTTGATTGTACCTATCTTATCCAAACAGGAATGTCAACTTTTCTTTCTTCATCAACTCATCGTTTGTATGCGGTAGACTGTACAAAAAAAATCCCCATGCCCCCAAAAAACCATTAAGACCTGCGAACTTCCCCCTCAAAGACGTCCGTTTCCCCACCTCTCAACGCTCATTTTTGGGGGATTGAGGAGGGATAGACACCCGAAAACAAGCCCCTCCCAAGTCGGAGTCCACAACACAGATATCAGCTTGATACTCTTTCAAAATACGACGCGCGCTGTGTAAGCCAAGCCCAGATCCGTGTGGTGCTGTTCCTTCCTTCAGATGATGTACGCTTGGCGGTGTATCTCCCTGCTCAGGGTGAATCCCCACAAACAGCTCATCCACTGGTACTTTTGTTGTAAAAAAAGGATCGAAGACCTGTTGTCGTATCGCTTCGGGAACACCCGGTCCATTGTCATGGACCTCAAGCACAACCACCCCCTCCTCACGTGAGGTCTTGATCAGTAGCTGTGGTTCGTCAATGTTCCACAGCGCATCAAGTGCGTTTTCGAGGATGTTCCCAACCACTTGGGAGATGTCTCCGTAGTTAAGCAGAAGAGCAGGCAATGAATCTCCCAACGAGAGGTTGCACTTTACACGGTCTCGCAGAAATGGACGCGCGCGCAAAAACTCCAACTCCCGACGAATCAGGTCATTGATAGAAACGGACTTACGCTCAGGTTCTTGTTCGAGGCGGCTTTTGACCATCAGATTCTCGATGATGCCCTGGATTTTTTGTGATGACTCCAACATCGCAGAGAGGGAAGTCGACCACACATCACGCTCGTGAGCTGGTAAAGCGCTATCAGCTAACAACATGGATAAAAACTCGGCGTGTCCGGAGATGGTACCCAAGGGAGAGTTAATGTTGTGGCAGATCCCCTGCAGTAAATCGCCAATCACAGCCTGTTTCTTCTTCTGGAAAAGATCGTCTTGGGCGGTTTTTAACCGCTTGTTTGTCTCCTCAAGCTCCTTCACACGAAGGGCCAATCGAAGCGACAACTTCCTCCTCTCCCAAGCGCTGCGCAAGGAGACGAGCAGCTTGCGAGGGCTAAAGCCGACACCCTTTTCCATGAAAAAGTGAAGATTTTTAAGAGAGTTAATGGCGTGAATCGCGACATCTTTTGCAGCGTGTCCTGTCAACAAAGCCTGAATCGCGTCAGGTTGTATCTCTTGGGCTTGCTGAAGAAACGTCACACCATTCATCGTCGGCATCTGCCAGTCGACGACCATGATATCGATCGTTTGTTGGCGGACACAGGACAACGCTTCTTCAGGATCAGTGAAGCTGACAACCTCCCAACCAGTCTTGCGAACAACCATACTCTCATACAGCTCCAGACTGAAGGATTCGTCATCGAGTAACAAAACTGTGGGTCTTAACGTCTCCACATCTCTCTCCCAATGGTCCATGCCACCTCTTCCTTACGTGAAACGCCTCTATGACATTCTCAGCCAAATGTCTCGACACATGCGTTAATCCCTAGCCATCTCAAACACCTCTAGGATAATCTACACGGTTGCATTTTTCAATCACAGCTCTCCACCAAGTCCTTCAAATGCAAGAAAAGGACAGATGATTTGCCCCCTAGCCAAGGCACCTCTGTACAAAACAAACTCTACACCCCCACAAAGAAACACAACAACATCCTGCAGCTTCTTTTCAGATCCACAGAGATCTGTATATAATGTTGTTGTTACATGTACACATTTTCTCGAACTTCACATTGTGAGGCCGCTCCCCAATGGAACAAAAAACCAATACAGGTCAAGTGCATAAAATGCTCATCCGTCTCTCACTGCTCATCCCATTGATATGGTTGGTCGCTTGTCAGCCAGTGCTTGAGATCGATCTCCAAAGCATCAACTGCGGAACGATTGACGGTTTAGCAGATCACTTCTCAAAAAACGCTGAGCTGTACGGCTGCATGGTCTTCATCTACGAAAAACAAACGCCTGAAGAATCCTACAGCTACCCAATCTCCATCAAAGCCGATGGGCAGATCGTATTTCGTGGTGCCGAAGGGGACAACACTCCGGTCCTCCCTCCCCAATCAAAGGGACAAAAAGTGCATACTCGATTGTACTTGTTCCAACTGAGCAAGCAGTCGGATCTCGCAGCCGTCGCACAGCATAGAGTCAGCTGCCTTCCTATGGGAACAGTCAGCAACAACGCCAAGACGCCAACCTACACTTGCTTAAGTCAAGAGCACAAAGACTGTTGGATGATGTTGCTGCTTCAACCAACATTCGTCAACGAGACTTACTCCGTGGCATCGTTTCTTGAGCAGGTGCGTTTGCAATCCCCTCCAGAGGGCAGCCAAAACTGTCGGGTCTGTACAAGAGAAATTTGTGGAGATGGAATTGACAACAATTGTGACAAAGTTGTCGATGATTATGATGATGCCACAGGCCAAAAGTGTGAAAAATAAACGCCATTCTCCGTCTGGAGGGTGAAAGAGCAAGGTCTCCCACAAAGAAGAGAGACCACATGACCTGTGGGGAAGTTCATTATATAGATGTAATTCAATTGGATGATATGTGTTCGAGATCACTGACACGTTGAGTTCGTATGGTTTACCAATGTTGTGAGGATGAACGCTATGCGTGTTCGCTTGTTTTCAATCGCCTTTCTTTTTTTTGGATACACACTGCTCAATCTATACGCTTGCAGTGAAGGCAAACAAATTTGCCAAAAATGCACATCCAACCTGGACTGTGTAGAGTGTGGTGGGGTTTGTTTTCAGGGACAATGTCAAATCAACTCAAAACCAGATGGTGGCACAAGTACCGTCTGTACTGTTGGTGAGACAAGGGAGTGTTATAACGGCGCTCCCGAGACCAAGGGTGTAGGAACCTGCCGCGCAGGGACCCAAACTTGTCTGGCGGGTGGAACATGGGGACAATGTACAGGCGAAGTCACCCCTGTGATCGAGAGTTACGATAAAAAAGACAATGACTGTGATGGACAAGTCGACGAAGGCATTCGCATCTGCCAGCCTGTCGGTGAAGAGATCCCCTGTTACCCCAAAGACGTCACTGTAGGTTGTACACTGACAGACGCCAAGACCAATAAGTGGACATGTGTCGGCGCTTGTACGACAGGAAAGGCGCTTTGTACAGGTCAACCAGGTGTATGCAAGCTACCAGTCACTCCCAAGGTCGAGATTTGTAACAACAACATCGACGAAGACTGTGATGGAGAAGTCGATAACAAGAGCAAACTCGGCCAACCCTGTGAAGACAAAGATCTCCCAGACAAATGCCAAAAAGGGATCTACGCGTGTGACGCAAAAACCAACGAGATGTACTGCAAACCCAACGGCGCAATCGAAGAGGTGTGTGACGGTAAAGACAACGACTGTGATGGAAAAGTCGACAACGTCAGAGGCAAAGACGAAGCCCTCACAAAAGATTGTAGCTACTCCGGCCCCAAGGGCACCAAAGATGTCGGTGAGTGTAAGTCTTCATCGCAAAAATGTGTCAACGGACAGTGGGACGGACAATGTGGCACAGAGATCCTCCCTAAAACAGAAGAATGTAACGGTAAAGATGACGACTGCGACGGAAAAGTCGACAACCGACCGGGCACCCCACAGCCGCTCACAAAATCCTGCTACGAAGGTCCTCCTGGCACACGCAATGTAGGTGAATGCAAAGACGGGAAACAAGCCTGTATCAACGGAAAATGGGACACAACATGTGCTGGCGCGACGCTCCCCACAGACGAAAAATTCTGTCAGGGCGCTACGGACTCCAAAGACTTCGACTGCGACGGCATCCCCAACAACTCAACACTTCTCGATAAACCCTGCATCTCACAGGTCAATAAAGGACTCTGTCGGTACGGCAAATATATCTGCTACCAAGGGCAGATCGCCTGCCAACCACAGCTTGCCCCCAACAGCAACAAAGAAGAGTGCAACGGTAAAGATGATGATTGCGACGGTTTCATCGACAACGGAGCCGCAGGATCAGCCACTCAGATGACAAAGAGTTGCTACACAGGAAATGTCTCGACACACAACCGAGGCATCTGCACACCCGGTAGCGCAGTCTGTGACAAAGGTCGCTGGAGTGAGTGTCAAGGCGAAGTCACACCACGCCCCGAGCTGTGCAATGGCCAGGACGACAACTGTAACGGTCAAGCAGACGAAGGAACAACCTGTGGCCCCTGCTCTCCTGGACAACAAAAACAATGTTGGATCTCCCCTGCAAATCCCGTCAATCCTCTCGTGGGAACTTGCCAACCAGGTGTCGAAACCTGTACCGCAGCAGGTCGTTGGAGTGGGATCTGCCAGGGCGCCCAGTCCCCTCAGCCCGAACAGTGTAATGGACAAGACGACGACTGTGACGGTCAAGTTGACAACCTCAAAGGCACCGCCGCCCCCATGTCCCAAGAGTGTTATACGGGCGACAAAGCCAATCTCGGAAAAGGCGAATGTCGCGGAGGTATTCAGCTTTGTATACAAGGGAAATGGTCTCAAACCTGCTTCGCCGAGCAAAAACCAGAGCTCGAGATCTGCGACAAACTCGACAATGACTGTGATGGTTCCATTGACGAAAATGGGATCTGCTCCACGAACAAGCCACGCGCAGTCAAAGAGCTCTGCACAGATGCTGCTGGTGCCCCAAGCTACAAAAAGTGTAACACTGGACTATATTGCCTTCAGGCCGCAGAAACATCGGCTGATCAGTTCTGCTATCAATCCTGTAGCACAAGTGCAGATTGCAGCAAGAACACCACAGACGGACGTACTGAATGTCAGGATCTCGGTACAGACGAAAAGACTGGACAACGCGTCAAGATCTGCATTCGCAGAGCAGGCGACAGTGCGTATTGTGACTTCGCGAGAGGGTTCTTCTGCAGTGGCGGGCTCTTCTGTGATGAAGGGCTTAAGATCTGTAGACGCCCAACACAAGCTGGATTGTATGCCCCCTGCGAAGGTAGTACAGGCGCAATCTGTGACAGTGGCTATTACTGTGACAAAGCCTTCATCCACTCCTCCAAAGATCACGGTTACTGCTTACGGACATGTCAGACATCAGCCGAATGTCAGGGCGCCCCATGTGTATCCCCCCCAAGCGGCGGTCCCAAGATCTGTGTCCCTGTTGGTCAAAAGACAGAAGACCAGACCTGTTCACATCTCTACACAGGGAACGGTCCCTACGATCCCAAAGATATGTGTCAAGCACAACACATCTGCTTGCGGCAAAATCCAAGCAACCCCAATGGGGTCTGCTTAAAGGCCATTCAAACAGCGACATGTACGGCAAAAACATGCCCAACGGGACGAGCCTGTGCGCCTTCCAACGGTGTGGTTGTTTGTCCCAAGGCTTGCAAGCAAGACACAGACTGTGCAACTGACCAGACTTGCTTGACGATCCAGCCAGGACCACCTCCGATCCAGTTCTGTATGGCCAAAACACCAACAGGACAACAAAACTTCGGCGACATCTGTGGTAAAGGACAGTACTGTCAACCGGGTATGACGTGCTTCCAGACCAATCCTAACAAGGCGGGAGTGTGTACGTACCTTGGGTGTACAACAGACGCAGATTGCGTGTATGTCCCCACAGGCTCAAAGTGCAAGTCCGCTGGTACAGCAAAGGCCTGTCTCTTCCCCTGCACGTCCAACAACGACTGCCCCAACGCCAACTTGAAGTGTGATCCTATCTACAACTTCTGTATTCCCTAACAAGCCGCCCGACTCAGTCCCCTCCCCACTCCACAAACCCCTTCAAAAACAGTCCACTGAGCAGCCCATCCCCCCTCAAGGCGGTCTATTTTGTGTTTTTTGGATTTTGTGCTATATTCCGCAAACGTTGGTCCTCACCGATGAGCAGACATCACCTCGGTTCGAGGCACCACATGCACCCAACAAACAGTCGATACTCCACCACTCCCCAAATGTAAGAGGAACCCATATTGGCGCAGGGAGAAAGATTAGGACGATATACCCTGATCGAACAGATCGCCATAGGCGGAATGGCCGAGATCTGGCTCGCTCGAATGGGTGGTGTTGAGGGATTCGAAAAACTCGTTGTCATCAAACGAATCAAAGATCACCTCGCTAAAGAGCCGAGCTTTGTCAGGATGTTTCTGAACGAGGCTCGACTCGCAGCGCAGCTCAACCACCCCAACATTTGCCAGATTTATGACCTCGGAAAGCTCAATCAGAGCTACTTCATCGCGATGGAGTATCTATTTGGTCGTGATCTTTCTGAGATCACTCCGAAGTCAGAGCGCGAAGGGATCCCATTCCCACTCGAATATGCGATCAAGATTTTGCTCCATGTGTGTGAGGGTCTCTACTACGCACATGGCAAGACAGATCCATTTGGAGAACCTCTGCACATCGTACACCGGGACATCTCTCCACAAAACATCTTTGTGTCCTTCGATGGCAACGTAAAGATCCTCGATTTTGGGATCGCAAAGGCCGCCAACCAATACGAAAAAACACAAGAAGGCACCCTCAAAGGCAAGCTCTCCTATATGTCTCCAGAACAGATCTTGGGACAGCCTTACGACGGACGTTCAGACCTCTTTGGTCTCGGTGTTGTCTTCTACGAACTCGTCACAGGTTACAAACTCTTCACAGGTGACAACGAGCTTGCAGTGCTCAAGTCGATCGTCGACGTCCCTGTCTACCCCCCGTCCTATTTTAACGACAAGATCCCAGAAGAACTCGACCAGATCATTCTCAAAGCGTTGGAAAAAGATCCAGCCGATCGTTTTCAAAACGCTTGGGAGATGCAGCAAGAGCTCAACCAACTCATGTCACAATTCGAGTTTAACCCGAGCAATTTGCATCTCTCCAACTTTCTCAAACAGCTCTTCGCAGATGAAATAGAGCGAGAAGTCCGCTATCTCAAAGAGCGGCTTGTTGAAGTCGTGAAGCGCGGAGCTGACATCGAAGAAGACAGTATCGACGACTCACTCTCCCAAGATGAGTTGGACTTCTTGCTCGAAGAAGCGATCTCGATCGACAATCTCGTCACAACGGACAAACAGTCAGAGGAAAAGGGCGAAAAACAGGGAAGCACAGACACACAGCCAGATCTAGACGCTCTCGATTTGGATGCACCAGATGCGCTAGACGATGACGACACGCTGTCACCATCTGTCCCCAAGGGCAACGCGCACAAACCACAAGACCGCGACGATTTTTCAGACGATGATGATACACTTCATCCCGAAGATCCGCTCGCTCCACAGTATGTGCTCGATCCAGAGTACGATCCTGCGATGTTGTCTGCGATGCCCAGACACATCCCCTCTCGCCCATTTCGCGACACGTATCACTTTGCTCTGCCTTCCAACGACGAGCACAACGACACGGAAGACATCGCGCTCGAAAAAGTAGAACGTTTTCTGGACACTACAAACCTACCGCAGTCGCCTATCGAGCACCAAGATGAGCAGGGATTCGACGAAAATGAAGACCCACTCCTTGACGTAAACCAAATCTTATTTACAATGCGCTTTCGGATACAGGAATACGAGCAGCTCAAAAAGATCGCAGCACGTCGCTCTATCCCGCTTGATCAGCTCCTGCGGGAAATGATCCACCGCGCAATGCAACATTATCAAGATGAAGAAGACCTCAACGAAAGCTCTTGACCAAAGGGCATCACGAAAAAAAGATTGACCGCATTGTGCCGCACCGCTACAATCCCTCAACTTTAGAACGAATTGCGGTACAAATTGCGTATCTGGAAGTAAGGACAACGGACAATGAAGAGAAAGTTCCTGTGCTTGTTGCTTCTCACCGGCATTCTCCCCCTAGCCTTTCTCTCTGGGGGATGCACCTCCTCTTCTTGCGAAAAGCTACACGAATCCATCAATAAGTGTACGATCCAGTGGGTAGGGAAATACGGACGAAAAGCAAAGAAGACCTGTACACTAGGCGAGAAAAAACAACAATGCAACGCAAGTGAATTGTGTATCCAGCCCCCTGGAGTCGCATTTCCTAGCTGCTACGAACCCGGAAACGTCTACAAAGAACAACGGATTATCCTCAACAATGTCCGTCAGCTTTGTGACCCCATCTTTAAATCGCGCCAGGCCGCTTACATTCGATGTATCGAAGCATCCGAATGTGACGTGAAAAAATTCAACGCCTGCGCCGCCAAAATGACCAACCAGATCAAAAAAGAGAAAGAAAAAGGACCCGGTGGCGCGCTCATCTCTTTCATCATCTTCCTGGTCATCACGATCCTCGTCGAAGGATTGTTGGTCTTTGTTGGCGTCAAAATCGTCGACCGCAACAACCCCAAAAACACCATCCCACGTGGACTGGTCTTGGGTGCAGTCATCGCAGTCGTCACATTCCCGCTCGTCTACTTCTCGCCTCTCGCAGGTGTGTTGGTCTCGTCGAGTTTACTGTTTAGTTTGATCATCCTCTTTTACCAACAAGAGGCTTTCCTCCCCAGTATCTTCACGGCGATCCACATCGTCTTTGTATGGAGTGTCTTCACCTTCCTCGTCGCAGGTGAGTTTATGGGTGGAAAAGCATGGCTGGTGCAAAGTGCTGCGTTCCGACGCGCCATGCAAACCAGACACGGTAAAATGGCTGAAGCACGACAAGAATTCGAGAAAGAGCAACGCAAACTCGCCCTCGAACGAAAACGCGCTGCAGAGCTGAAAAAACAACAAGAAGAAGAAAAACGACGCCAAGAGAAAGAGAAAAAAGAGAAGGAAAAAGAGAAAGAGAAAAAGTAAACTCCTTCTCCTCTCATCTTGATACCTTCTCTCTCTTCCCCCTTCTCTCCGCTCGCTCACCACAAAAGAATCACACCACATGGACACAAACTCCATCCTCTATCGTCTCTTGATACGTGGTATGACTTGTCTACTGCTTCTTTTGTGTAGCCTCTCTCTTGTCGCCTACCAGCTCCCCACACCCCAACCTCTCTCCGCACAACTCGCAGCCTGGTCCCCCACACACACCACCCTGCAACCTCTTTGGCACACCCGCACCATTCGCGGCACAAAGCAGGTCCATGCGCTCCTCGATTTTCGAGGCGATCCACAAGAACTTAAGGCACGTGGCTTGGCGCTCAACGCCCACAGCGCAAACATCTTCAGCACGTGGATCCCACTCTCACAACTGTCCTCTCTCCAAAGCATTCGTGGACTACAACGCGTCACACAAACCCACCCCCTTCAACCTCATCTCAACGTCAGCGCACCTCTCGTCACAGCACCACAGACATGGAGCCAACATCAACTCGATGGGAGAGGCGTGATTGTCGGCATTATCGATACAGGTATCGACTACACCCACCCAGCCTTCCGCACCAAAGATGGCAAAACACGTATCCTCGCGCTCCTCGACTACTCACTCCCCGCCTCCGAAGCCCAAGATGCTGTTGCGCCCAGACGTTTTACACAGGAACAAATCGACAAAGCCCTCAGCACCCAAACCCCCCTCCTCCACAGAGATGAAAATGGTCATGGCACACACATCGCAGGGATCGCTGCGGGGAATGGACAACTCACAGTCGGTGGCAAACAAAAGTATATCGGGATCGCACCACGGGCAGATCTCGTCGTTGTCAAAGCTCTTCGGGCTGGTCGTGGAGAGTTTGATAGTGGTGATGTTCTGGAAGCGATCGCTTTTATCCATCAATTCGCCAAAAAGCGCAATCAACCTTACGTCCTCAATCTCTCTCTTGGCGGTCACCACGGTGGACACGATGGGACAACGTTGCTCGAACGGGCGATCGATGGCTTCAGTGGTGCAGGTAAGCCAGGCCAGGTGATCGTCGCTTCGGCAGGTAACGAGGGCAACAAACACATGCACACCAGCGGCTGGCTCAAAAAAGAGACCCCTGGTGTCATCCAGTTGATGATTCCCGAGTACAGCCCCAGCGATCCTCCAGCCGAAGCTCGTATTGTTATCGACATATGGTACCCATACGCATCCAACCTCAAAGTCACACTCACCTCACCAAGAGGTGAGCAGATCGGACCTTTCGGCCTCACACAGGGCACCCAAGAGCCCCAGAAACTCGACGACGGTGCGGCCTTGGTTCTTCATCAGACGCGCTTCCTACCACCAGAGAGCAACCACATCAGCATCATCCTGACAAACACAGACGAGGTCCCATTGAGGTGGGGGACGTGGAAAATCAAACTGGAGGGGGACACAGAGCGTTACGACGCATGGCTCTCTCGAAACAAGTTGCCAAAAGGACGCGCGCGCTTTGCACAGGAGACCGTCGAGATGCTGATCGGCGTACCAGGTGCTTCACGTGGTGTGATTACAGTCGGTTCGTTTAACAGCCGCAGTGGTTGGCTCAATTCGTTCGACATCGAAAACAAACAAAACATCCGACTGGGCAACTTTTCCGACTTTTCAAGTCCCGGTCCTACGAGAGATGGTCGCCCCAAACCAGACATTCTCGCGCCGGGACTCTTTATTATCGCGCCGGCATCGCAATTTGCAGGCATTCCTGCCGGCAGCCTCGCCACTGAAAAAGAGTACACCGTCTCTCAAGGAACCAGTCAGGCAGCTCCCCACGTGACAGGCGCAGTCGCGTTGCTCCTACAGCAAAACCCAGCGCTCGACACACCGTCAGTACGAACGATCTTACAACGAAGCGCGATCACACAGACTCCCTCCTCCACGCCTCTCTTTCATCCACGATGGGGGTTTGGCAAACTCGACATTTACAACGCCATCCGCAGCCTCACAGCGCGCTCCACCTCTCCAGCTGACCCAAACACGTCGACCTTTGGCAGTCTCCTCACGCGACTACCAGCCAACGGGCTTACAACCACGCAGCTCTATGTGATCCCCAAAGACGAGACAGGGCTCCCTCTCGATGCGGGTCAGACTATCCAGATCAAAAGCTCACTTGGGACGATCATCGCACAAGCAGAGGAGCGCAAGCCGGGCATTTACGAGGCCACCTTTCGAGCGCCGCGCGAGGCTGGCATCGCGACGCTCACAGCGTGGGTTGGGAGTGTACGTCTTCATCAACAGCTTCAGATCGACTGTGTGGCCTCGACCGGTTCACAACAACAAGGATGTCAATGTACTTCAACCTCCCCTCCTTCTGAGGCTTTATGGTATGTGCTCTGCTTCTATTTTTTCCTTGCCTTTTGGCGAAAGACGCGCTAACACGCCTCTCACATTTACATTCGTGAGTGTATACAACCAAACAATCCTGTTTCATTCGATGACAGGGTGAGGAAAAACATCATGCTGTTGTTCGAAGCGAGTTGGCTAGAGCGTCCTTCCTTCTTGCTCTGCGCTCACAACATGGGCGAAGCGATCCGCTTACTCCACGATGCGCTCCCTGTCGATGAACTCTTTCGGCTGGACGATCTTCACGAGATCCACCCTGACGACTTCTTGTTGGTCAAACGATGTGGCAAACTGCACACAGCCGAACAAGCCCCTCTGCGCTTTTGTCCCACATCAAAAACACGTGTCTTTCGTGTCATATACCCAGCCAAACAAGAAGAGAGCGTCTACGTCGTCTCTCACATCTCAGAGCTGCCTGCGCTGGTCTTGTGGCACCATGAGCTGATCACAGAGGAAGAGTTCCACCAAGAAGATCTGATCCTCTCAAAGTGGGAACACTCCAACCAAGACTTTTCTTTGCTCGAATTGGACACAAGCCAGGCTGGAATCTTGCTGCGGTACGAGTATTGTTGTTGTGTGTTACCAAAAGAGCGCTTCGACTCCCCTCACAGCAAGCTCAAGAAAGATCTTGAATAATCACGAAGAACCCACAAACCACGGCGACGTCAACCTTGACAGGGTGGCAGAAAAAATCTACCCTTTTCAGTTGTTGTACAACTTCGTAAAGAGGAACACGTTGGTATCTACCGGATACTGTGTCAGCACAATTCCTCACATTAACACAAGCATTACGGCGAAAATATGAGTTCATTCGATCGAGATTTTGGCGGTCACAACTTTGAGCCCGTCGAAAAAACCGTTCTGCTCGATGACATGGCAGCACAGCTTCTTGAGCGTCGCCCCCCAGGAGATCCAGAGCTCGCCAATGAGTACAGGATTCTCGTTGTCGATCCAGCCGGACAAGAGTGGGAGTACCCCATCCGTGGTGAGGTGCTCCTCGGCCGCTCAGAGGAAAACCAGATCATGATCGAGGATCGGGCGGTCTCACGCCATCACCTCGCGATCAATACAGATGGCAAACTCTTTTGGTTCCAGGATCTCAACAGTGGAAATGGGACCCAACTAAACGGAGAGTACGTCCAGGAAGGCTGGCTCACAGGCGGTGAAGAGATCATCATCGGAAACTCTCGGATTTACTTTTTGATCCCAGGCTCTGCGACTGACAATGCAGAGCCACAAGCCGATGATTTACCGATGGATCCGGGCTCTCTCGTGGCGGCACCGATTCAGGACGCAGCCTCACTCGTCGCGACCCCCTCCCCAGCAAGCCCCGCAGCTGCGCCAGAGGCAGAGGAAGACGACGAGGGTGGTAAGTGGCTCGCGCTCGCCCTCGTCGTGTTTGTTCTCGGACTCGGCGTTGCCGGTCTCGGCGCATGGTTTTTGTACAAACGCCTCGGTGCAGGAAAAAAACCAACCGTTATCGGCCAAACCAGCGCACGCTCCTCGCTCAAAAAGCTCCAACACGGAAACAAGCTGATCCAAGAAGGAAAGTTCGCCGAAGCCAGCCGTTTTTTCCGAATGGCAGCCTCCTCCGTACCTGAAAGCAACAGCTATCGCAGCACCTTCTTGGAGAGAGCCAACATCGCTGGCATCGAAGCGATCGCCAAGAAATACTACAACGAAGCTAAAAAGCTCTACTACGAAGAAGACAAAGCGTGTGATGCGTATGGTTCGCTCAAAAAAGTCTCCAAACGCTCAAGTCTCTTCAAAAAAGCAGACAAACTGCGCAAACGCATCTTCAACAAAGATATCAAGCGTAGCCTGAGAATGATCGATCTCATGATCGCATCCAACAACCCGGTAGAACGAAAGAAAGCTCGAAAAAAGCTGCAAGAGCTCCAATATTGCGATACAGACCTTCCAGGGATCAAGCAAAGACTCACCAAGCTCAACCAACCCCACACCCCCAACACACCAAGTGTCCCAGATCCAAGGAGCGCACGGAGACCACCTCCTCCCCCCAGGAGACGGAGATACAGGCGACCAAGCTACCGTCGTCCAAAAGTAAGGCGTTCGTCAGGTACCATCTCGCAAGGTGTCAGCCTGTTTTGTAAAGGACAGTACGCAGCTTCGATCGTACACTTCAGCCGGATCATCGGCAGCTCATCAGGAAGCAAGAGACGAAAAGCTCGTCGGTACCGCAGCGCTGTAAAGACCTTTAAGCGCTACATCAACAGCGGCTCCGCTTATGGACTCCTCAAGGCCCATCGCGCCGCACGTAAGATCAGCAATTGCAACCTCTCCAAGTACAAAGGACGACTCGCCAAGGCCTTTATCAAGGAAGCCAAACGAAACGAAGGGCGCAGTCGATACGCAGCTGCATACCGAAGCTATCGCAAAGCGCTCCGATACAACGGCGGCTCAAGTGCCGCGAAAAGCGGCCTCAGACGGATCAAAAAGAAAGCCACGAAGCTCTACGGTCAGGCAGAAGTCCTCATGGACGTCGATCCAAACGAAGCCAAAAAGTTCTTGCGACAAGTCATCTCCATCCTCCCACCTTCTGATCCCATCTACAGAAAAGCCAAATCAAAACTGTAAACCTTCTCCCCTTGACCCATCCACCCACACAAAAAGCTGCTGCTGCCCATGGCAAAAAGAGACACAAATAAATCCAAGCGAAACGAATACCGACACCCTCTGCGAGAGATGGGCTACACCACACCAAAGAGTCCACTCAGCCAGCTTGGAAAACGCCTGAGGAACGGTTGTATTGCGATGCTTCTGCTTCTGTGGATCGGCACAGAGGGCTACTATATCGTCGGTAAAGGGGAGTGGAAACACTTTGACTGCTTTTACATGACAGTGATCACGGTCAACACGGTCGGTTTTGAAGAGACCCTGCCCGTCCGAAAGAAACCATTTGGCCGCCCTTTTACAGTGATCTTGATCTTTTTGAGCATCGCGATACAGGCTTACTTTATCTCGACAGTCACGGCCTTTTTTCTGAGCGAAGAGTTTGAAAATCTGTGGTGGAGGACACGTATGGAACGCATGGCCCAACGGCAAAAAAAACACATCATCATTTGCGGCGCTGGTGAAACAGGGATTCACGTCATCCGCGAGTTTCTCGAATCCAACATCAACATCGTCGTGATCGATGACAACGAAGAGCGGCTTCAGGGCCTTCAGTCTATGCTCGGTACCTTCCCTGTCGTTGTTGGTGATGCAACAGAAGAGTGGATTTTGGAGAAAGCCGGGATCGAACGCGCATCAGGAATCGTCGTCGTCCTCCCCTCTGATAAGGACAACCTCTTTATCACAGTCACCGCGCGGCGGATGAACCACAAACTCAAGATCGTCTCCAAAGGGATCGATGTCAAAACCCTCGACAAGCTCAAACGAGCTGGTGCAGACGGGGTTGTCTCGCCAAACTACATCGGTGGTCTTCGTATCGCTGCGGAGATCATCCGCCCCCACGTCGTGCAGTTTTTGGACCTCTTGAGCCGCGACAACGAGCTCGATCTTCACATCGAAGAGCTCGAATTACCAGTGAGATATCCTTACAATGGGCAGAGACTCCGAGACACAGACATCAGACAAAAAGATCTCCTCGTCCTCGCGGTCCAATCTCCAACTGACGATACCTGGTACTACAACCCACCACCAGATTACGTCATCGAGCCCCACTCAACCATGATTGTCATGGGTAAAGTCGGTGCAGTGGTCCACTTTCGAAATGAATTGCTTGGATATATTTGAAGGGATAGTTTGAAGACACCAAGAGGGAGGGATTAAAAGAAGAAGTTGTTCTTGTCGTCTTCTTGACGTCGATCCTGCACCTGCTTTTCAGCGCGCTCCTGCTCTTCTTTGCAATCGATACAAAGCTCTGCGACAGGGCGGGCTTTGAGTCGGGCAAAGCCGATCTCCGCACCACAATCGTGACACTCTCCGTAAGAACCCTCATCCATGCGCTTGAGTGTCTTCTCGATCTTTGCGATAAGATATTTTTCACGGTCGCGAAGTCGCAACTCTGTCACCTTGGAGCTCTCGTCTGTCGAGACGTCAATGGTGTCCGCAGGAAGTCCATCTCCACCACTAATCTGATCAGAGATGCTGCGACGTGCGTTACGAAGAAGACGATTGCGTTGGTCTTCGAGGATCTGTCTCAGCTCGTCAAGTTGTTCGGATGTAAGACCATTCATGAACTTTCTTCCTCCGAGGATCGTTGTCAAAACCAAAAGAATCCCAAACCGGATCACTGAACCCGAAGACGCAATTGTCTAAAAACCCGGTCCATTCGCGGGGATACATATCAAGAACTCACCATTACTATGTGAAAAGCGTCCCATTCTTAAACAAAACGTACACCATGTCAAGCACCATCTGACAACAATTCCCATAAAGAATCTCATCACCATCGGGACAGGGTGCAAGACGAGACGTTTGAAACAGAGATGACTCCAATCTATCCATCTCCCTTACGGGGATGGTCTTTGGCCTCTGATCTGAGCAACCGCTGGGCTTCTTCTTCGGAGATATCTCCACGCATCAGGCGATCTGCGATCTGATCGAGTTTGCGATTCAGGATCTGACCTCGCGCCCAAACCTCGTATTTATCGAACTCAAAAGAGCCCCACTCGATGGGCAAAAAGAGTTCACGATCTTCACGTAAAAAGCGAGAGATATAGTAGTCCAAAAAGTCGAGCACCAACATCAGCGCGTCGCCTGGTTCCCGGATCTCATTGTCCCCTAAGTGTAGGCGACATTCGACCGGATAGTAGAAGCTTTCATCCTTGTTGGATAAGAGCATCTTGACGTGCGCTTCGGACTCGGAGGTGAAGCCTTCGATGACAAAAGACTCATCATCACCCAAATAGGCATCATGGCGTTCGAGCAACGCGTCTACAATTTCAGCGCACTCAAGCCGTGTCAATTCGACTCTTCGCAAGGCAACCTCCTCTGACAAAGCGAGTTTGTAGGAATCTTATTTGATGTGCACGATCCTGACATTTGTCAATCGAGGATCAGCATCGCGTCCCCATAACTGAAGAAACGATAACCCTCCTCAACAGCGACTTTGTAGGCTTCGAGGATTCGTTCTCTACCACAAAATGCGCTCACAAGCATCAATAAGGTCGATTTAGGCAAATGAAAGTTCGTCAAAAGACCGTCAACAGCGAGAAATTCATACCCAGGAAAGATGAAGATGTCAGTCTCTGCTTGCTCAGACGTGACAACACCATTGCGTTGCGCAGAAGATTCAAGTGCGCGCATGGAGGTCGTACCGATCGCGATGACACGTCCACCTGACTCACGTGTCGCTTTGTGGAGCTCTGCGGTCTCTTCTGAGATCTCGTACCACTCTGTGTGCATCTTATGTTCAACAATGTTGTCTGTACGCACGGGTAAAAATGTACCCATTCCAACATGAAGTGTGACCGTTGCGGTCTTCACGCCAGCCGCTTCGATCTTGGAGAGGAGCTCACGAGTAAAGTGCAGTCCTGCAGTCGGCGCGGCGATCGCACCAGGTTCTTTTGCAAAGACAGTTTGATATCGCTCAGAGTGCAAGGTCGCAGCTTCTTCCTTCCGAATATACGGAGGAAGAGGCAGTTCACCATGTTCTCCCAGGTATGCAATCAGATCAAGAGCTGGATCGAGCTGGACAACGACTTGCCCTCTCTCCTTCCTCTCAACGATCTCACATTGCTGTCCTGGTAATTGTAGCAGCGTACCTGGTTTGACCGGACGCGAAGCACGAGACATCGCAAGCCATTGACCAGGGTGCCCCTCGTGGGGGTGCAAGAAAAGCAGCTCCACCCGTCCACCTGTTGGCTTGCGCGCATAGATACGAGCAGAGAGCACACGGGTGTTGTTCATAATCAACAAATCACCCGGAGAGAGATGATCTAAAAGTTGAGTAAATACGTCATGCCGTATTTCGCTGCGAAATGCGACAAGATCACGATCAAAATGTCGTGGTATTTTCATCAACCTGGAGAGATCTCTTCTCTCGGCTGGGGCATGAGCAATCAATTCATCAGGAAGATCATAGTCAAACAAGGACAGATGCATCATCTATCTCCTCACACAAGAAACATCAGAAATCTGAGACAACATTCAACGAGATGAATAAAAACGTCAAAAAGTAGACTACTATCTACAATTGCGTGTCCTCAGAGATCTGAGAGGGTCACTTTGACGCCATTGGACATGATGAATAAAGAATACAAATCGTTCAATACAACGATACTTCACCACGGAGCGGGCTTACTCAAACGGGTCGTGACGTTCCCCATAAAGGGAACATACATTCCCACAATAAAAAAAGAGGAACACAACGACCCAAAAAAAGAACAGGCGTCATATCTCCCTGGCTGGGAGAGCGCAAGACACTTTACATATAATGGATAAAAGGTAAAGCGGAAAGACAGAGACAAAAGGAGGGGAAAGTATGACATTCAGATCGCACCTGAAGAAAAAATGCGACATGATAGTCATCAGTGTGTGGGATCACGATGAGGCGTTGTGGATAAAAAAGACTCCACAAGAGGTCAGGATTGTCAGTGTAGGGAAAGGGTCTGGAGGAGGTTAGTTGCTTGCGAGGAGTTTTTGGCCAGTGGCATCAGCGGTGATCTCAGAGAGCCCGCTCTCAAGCAGGAAGCTTCGAAGTTTTCGAAGCGCTCGTGCTTCGAGTTGTCGAACACGCTCACGAGTAATCCCGAGCTCTTTTCCGATCTCGCTGAGTGTTTGCGTGTCTTCGATCAAACGTCTGCGGCGAATGATCAGCTTTTCGCGATCGGAAAGTTGTTCGAGGGCCTGGTAGAGATGCTCCTTGCGGACCTCTTCGTATTCGAAGGTTCCGATGATGTCCTCTTGTGTGGGTCCATCATCAGCGAGCATCTCAGTGAGGCTACGTCCTTCTTCGCCTTCGGTTTTGTAGCGGCTGTCGAGAGAGACCTCTTGTGCACCGAGTCTTTGCTCCATCTCTTCGACGAGTGAGACTTTGACATCGAGCGCTTCGGCGACCATCTCGCGATCAACCTTGTCTCGACCGCCATGCATACGAGCGAGCATTCTCTTTGTCTTTTCAAGCTTGTAGAAGAGTCGACGTTGGGCTTGTGTCGTCCCGATCTTGACGAGTCGCCAACTTTGGAGGATATAATTTTGAATTTGCGCCCGAATCCACCATACTGCGTACGAGATCAAGCGCACTCCCCTTTCGGGATCAAACTTTTTCACGGCCATGATCAGGCCGATGTTTCCTTCTTGGATGAGATCGGTCAACTTGATCCCATAACGTCTGTATTCATATGATATCTTGACGACAAAGCGAAGGTTACTGGTCGTCAGCTTGTGCGCCGCGTCCACGTCGCCTTCAACAGCCCACGCATGGGCCAGGCTCTTCTCCTCGTCGGCGGACAGCAACGGATATCGGTTAATCTCTTGAAGGTAACGTTCAAGTGATCCGGACGGATTTGGAATAGACCTTTTTGACATCTCAATGCTCCAGCTTGTTTGACGTATCGCCTGTTATGCTCTGTGCTCCCTTTGACCTGGTAACACCAGGAAATAGAACATACTTCTTATACGTTTGACACCCCACAAAGGTTTTGGTCTTGTGTTTTGATGCCAACTTCTTTCAAGACTTTTCTCAAACTCTTTACTATATACATGGCATCCTCTATCATAGTACGAACAAGTCATTCGTTTGGTTTAATCCCTAAGCAAAAAATATGCCGATTTCAGATCATTTAAAAATCAAGCCAACCGTTTACGGACGCTATATCTTGTTGAACAAGATCGCCGTGGGTGGGATGGCAGAAGTCTTTCGCGCCAAATCTTTTGGTGCAGAAGGATTCGAAAAGCTGATCGCGATCAAACGCCTGTATCCTCACCTGTGTGAAGATGAGTCGTTTGTCAGAATGTTTATCAACGAGGCCAAGCTCGCTGCGACGCTGAACCACGTCAATATTGCGCCGATCTACGACTTTGGCAAGCGAGATGGTCTCTACTACATCGGCATGGAGTACGTGCGCGGATGCGATCTTTCGGATCTGATCGAACGTTGCCGTCAACGCAAACAACAGGTGCCACTCGGCCTCGCGGTGTGGCTCTTGATCGAGATCTGCAACGGTCTCGACTACGCACATAGAAAACACGACGATCTTGGCAATTTTCTGAACCTGATCCACCGAGATATCACACCACAGAACATCCTCCTCTCCTACGAAGGTGAAGTCAAAATCACGGACTTTGGGATCGCGAAGGTCCAGATTCTCGGTCGAGATGAGACAACAGGTGGTGTGCTCAAGGGGAAATTCAGCTACATGTCTCCTGAGCAAGTCCGCGGTGAACGGATGGATCACAGGAGTGACATCTTCTCGTTGGGGATCGTGGCTTGGGAGCTGTTGACTTGCCAAAAGATGTTTGATGGTCCCAACGACTATCACATCCTGGAGAAGGTCCGCGAAGCGCTCTTTATCCCACCACGTCAAATCAACCCAAACCTGCCTCCAGAGCTCGAACGGATCTTGATGCGTGCGCTCACCCGCTTCCCACAAGATCGCTATCCAAGTGTAGGTGAACTGCGCCTCGACTTGCTGCGCTTTTTGAGCGGCTCTCATCTCTTCCCATCGCGCGCTCACCTCTCCGCCTTCGTCAGAAAACTCTTCAAGGAAAAATTGGAGACAGGTGCCAGAGAGATCCTCGCGGAGACGAACATTGCACGTGAGCTGCACGAGCAACAATTGCGCGAGTCGAAAGACTACGTTCCCGAAAATTCTCTGTTCCCATCTTCCCCTCATATGGTCCGCCCGCCAGTCTCTCCGAGTGTCGAAAACAAACCCGTAGAGATCCTCGCAGGAGGCCCCTCCAACTTCGCGTTACCCTCGATGGGTGGGCCACAAAAGTCAGCGACACCTCCCAACTCAATCGTCGCACGACATATGCCGAAGGTCGGATTTCGCCCCGAAGACTTCCCACTTGAAAACGACGAAGAAGAAGACGAACCAACACTGCCAGACGTCTCCAAACTCGAACAAGAGAGCCGTCCTGCGCCACAATTGCCTGCCATGCCAAAAGGAATGCCAAAGGCACCGCTCGGTCCTCCGATGCCTCCTCCAAGTATGCCAGCACCAGCAGGCAACCCCAATATGATGGCGGATATTGAAGCCGCATTGTCTCCACAGGCCGATACCCCAACGCTCGCTTCGAGGCCGGAAAAGCTCGCCCCTCGGCCAGCACACATCCCACTGGGTCCCAATGTACACGATGACGATGATATCTTCGTCTCGTCTTTCTCCTTCCGGAGATATCTCTCTTTGATCGTAGGGGTTGGGACCTTCCTGCTTGGCGTACTGATCGTCATCGTCCTCTCCATGCTCCTCAAAAAGCAAACGGGCTTACAACCTTCTCCTGCACCTATGACGAGACAACAGGCATCCACGCACCGCCAAGCACCACCAGCGGCCCGCGCAGCAGCAAAAGGCTGGCTCATGATCGAATCGACCCCATGGGGATACGTGTACATCAATGGAAAACTTGGCGCCGTTACACCCTACAAAAAACAACTCCCAGTGGGACAATACCGCGTCCTTGTCGTCTTCCCTCGCCGTGGGAAGAACATCAAAAAACAACTGGTTGTCACAGTCAGAGCCAACCAAACGACGAAGAAACTCGTCAACGCGCGTCGGTGAGTCAACGCCAAGAAAAGCCTGCGACCAAGGCCTCCACAGAAAACCACTGGCTACACATACTCTCTGCGCCTCCTGTTTGTCGCCTTCATTCCACATATACTCCTCTTTCTGTACAAACTTTCCTTCTATCGGTATGATAAGGGTTTCACACACGCGCTAGCACTTTTCGACCGGCAATACGTGTAAAGACACCACGAGAAGTTGGAAACCATCTTGACCTTCCCAACGCAATTCGCTAAAAACGAAGGCGAGTTGCTTCAATCACTTTGGGAAGGGGAGCGGGCTTTACGTCTTGTGTCGATTCACACCAAAGACGCCTTGCTCTTCACCAATGGGAGATACATCCATGTGTCATAAAAGTATGTTTCAACGATGGGTTTTGTTAGCCCTGTGTATGTGTGTTGTGACGCTCTCGTCCTCAACAGCCGACGCAAACGCGCGTGTTGCGTTGTTGCCTGTGGAGACGGGGAGCAATCTGAGCTCCAGTGATATGGCGTGGACGATGCGCCTTGTAGGTTGGGCATTCCGCCGAAAAAAGCGGATCAATGTGCTCTCCCAACAGACCATCGACAACATCCTGCTCTCTGCGCCCAAGATGAGTTCAAAAGATCGATTTGTCATTCAATTTATGCGCAAGTACCTGAAGAAAGGGAGAACGATCTACGAAGATAGACAAGGCTTGTTCCGCAACAAGCGCTTCCGTTACTCCCTCGTCGCCTTGAAGAAGGCGAGTAAACTCTCCAAGAAAGTTGAGCGATGGGTGCCCAACGATTTGATGAGAGATCTTTACATTTATAAAGGCCTCAACTATCTCGGGTTGAGAAAAGGCCAGATGGCACGTGATTTTCTCATGAAGTCCATCGCGCTCGATCCCCAACATCGCCTCCCTCCAGGAGGTATCCCCTCACAGGCACGCAGTTACTACAACGTCCTGCGCAACTGGATCGTCAAAAGAGCACAGTACAAGATCACCATCAAGTCGGTCCCAGCAGGTGCAAAAGTCTTTTACAACATGAAATATCAGGGCAAAACGCCCTACACTGTCGAAGACATTCCACCAGGGCGTCACCTCTTTCGGATCTCCAAGGTCGGTTATCTCCCATGGCAACGCAAAGCCAACTTTAGCCCCAAGCAACTGAAAGGGCGCAAATCGCTAAGCGTTACGCTCGTGCTCAAGCGCGATCCGAAAGCTCTGACACTCGATGGAATACCACTGTTTGCCAAAGGCGCTGGGATCGATCCGCTGATCCTCGATCGCCTCGAAGCCATCCAAAAGAAACTGCGTGTCAAGCAACTCTACATGCTCCAAGCCCGCCAAACCAAAACAGGTCGCATCCTCAAAGTTGCGATCTTCAAGAAGGGGCGACGAGAGATCCGATACAAGACGATCCCCATGGGGAACACACGCTCCAACTACCGCGCCGCGGTGATCGCTTATGTCAACGCAGAAGCTCGCCAACTCGTGCCCACAGCGCCCCCCCCCATCGTCACGAGACGGCGGACACGCGTCGCGTTACAACCCAAAAGAACACTCAGGCGTCCCTTGCAACCAGAACCTCGGAGAACTCTCCGAACGATCCGCAGACGTCGGGTCCGGACGGCCGCGCTCACTCCTGTAGGAGGCCCGACCAGACGACGAAAGGTCAAAGATCGAACCCCGAGCAAACCCGTCCCACTTTATCAAAATGGACTCTTTTGGGCTGCCACCGTTGGTGGAGCGCTCGTTGTTGCAGGCGTAGTCGTCGCCGTCACCCTCCCCAAACCTCCAGAGACTGCAACACTTATTGTAGCTGTCGGTCAATAGATATAGCGTGAGGAGACGCATGATTTCTCGGATTGTTTGTATGTTTTTATCGATTCGTGTGTGGATTGTTTTGTGTGTTTTTTGTAGTCTGCCCTTGTTGACACATTGCGAGTACATCGCACGCTTTTACATCCAAATCAACGAAGGCCCCAACAACCCCTGTCTCGGGATCAGCCACTTTACCTTCGTGATCGAAGGACTCACTGCTGACAGCAGCGAAGATGTACGCCATCACCACGTCACCGGAGTCCATCCATCGGAGCTGCTCTGGGACTCCGCAGGCCGCTGCCAAATCAGTGGAATTCCACTCAAAAATATCAACTTCGGTGGACGAAAACAGATTATCATCACAGCCTTTGATTCCACAAACACAGCCATCAGCACTGGAAAATCTGACCCCTTCCTGCTCGAACCCTCCGGAGAAGAGGTCCAACAACAAATCGCGCTGCCGATCCAGCGCGCCGCAGACAAGAAAAAAGGCACGCTGGTCATTCGCTTCACGGAAGCACTCCCCCCTGCGACAAACAGGATCGAGGTGCTGCTCGATAAAGTTGACGCCCTCCCCCAGGATCTCAGACGTATCTCCATCAACACCAAAACCGATCCACCTACTTTTCTGATCATCAGCAACGTCCCCGACGCCAACAACAGAAACATCCAGTTGACAGCGTACTCAAGTGACAAAAAAGCTGGTGACTACAAAGGCACCTATACACTGCCAACGGCGTCTGCAACGCCGGGCACCGCGAGCCAACACGTACAACGCCTGACCGCAAAGTTTTCCACGCAGTGATGACTTGTACATCCAACGGAGACAACTCTCCTCACACCTTGTTGGCAGCACCTTGAATAGCAAACAACTGATGTAAAACGCATCAAAAGACCCCCCAAAGGGGTTCAGCTTTATGACCTCATGTAGTAAACATGTAAGGACTTACTGTTCCAGTATCAATACAAAAGATATGACGTATTTCACAACACAAAAGAAAGCACAAAAGTCTTGAAAAGGAATTCCAAATGTGCTATCTGACAAAAACCTCGCGCCATGCGATTACCTATTCCGACTCTCGTGCGAAGGGCCGAACATGAAAAAGTTAATTTACCTGCTCATAGTGTTCACTTTCATTTTCCAGCCGGAGCCAGCTCAGGCCGATATCAGCTCCGATCGACATCGTCCAAATGATGATGCCGTCAAAAACCGCTTGTACAGCAAGACCAAAAAGCAAGAGCTCACTGCGATCTTCGCGATGAGCACAAATGATGCGTTCTACCAAAACTACTTTGTAGGTGTGTCCTATGGATACCACTTCAACGAGTGGTTATCCCTTGGTGTTCTCTTGAACGCATCATTCCAGCAAGATACAGGATTGACAAAGACATTGAAGTTGGAGCCTGCACAAGGCGGCTTTGGTGTCACTCCTGATGTGCGCAGACCATTCATCTTCTCACTGGCAGCGATCGAAGCACGACTCGCGCCTATCTATGGCAAGATCAACTTGTTTAGTGAGACCGTCATCCACTACGACATTTTTCTGTTGTTGAGCGGTGGCTTGATGTTGACCAACCCCCCTGATGTGACAGGAAATGGCGAGATGGGATTCCATCCATACGGTGCAGTCGGTGTCGGTCAACGATACTTCTTGCTCCGCTGGCTCGCCCTGCGTTGGGAGTTCCGTGGTCTGTTCACATACGAAACATTTGAAAATCGAGGCAATGAAACGCGATTCCGTATGGATATGTCGTTCAACCTTGGTTTCAGTTTCTTCTTCTAAGAAAGACAACCCCTTTTGGGAGGCATATAGACGATGATGAGAAGGATTGTAGCGTGCCTTGTTTGGTGTATTGCAGCCACTACGCTGGTGTATACCCCTGGTTTCGTTGGGCAGGCCGAAGCACAAACAATGACCCCACGAGAGATCCGCTACCAGTGGAAAAAAGCAGCTCGTGCGTACCGTCAAAAGAAATATGAGCGAGCGTCCATGCTCCTCTTTGATATCATCGAGAACGGTGCGGCGCTGCCAGGCTTCCAAAGAAGCTCAAGATACATGATGGCAGGCGCTCTGTTCCGCCAAGATCTCAAGCTCGTGTCGTTGCGTTATATCATTCAGTTGCTGAGCACGACAAAGACCTCTCAGATCGACCAGCCCTTTCTCAACTCACTGCGAGGCCTCCTGCGTATCGCACAGAGCATCGGTGATGAAACACTCGTCGTCAAAATGCTCCGCCAGGTCAAACCTCTGCTTCGTACGCCTCCCAAGGGCAAAGATCCTATCAAGTTCTTGTTGGCCTTGCCCGAGCGCTACAAAAAAAGTGCAAAGCGTACAAGAAAGTGGCGCAAACGACGCAAGCGTATGCGCAACACACTCGCGTACTTCCTTGGCCGTATGAACTTCCTCAAGCGTAGTAAAAAAGGGTTCTTCCTCGCCCACCGCTTCTTCAATGTGATCAAGCCCGAGGCTGCAAACAACTACTACGCCAAAGCCCTCTACATGAAGGGTGTCATGTACGCATGGCGTCAACGCAACAAAAACGCGATCAAGCAATTTCGCAAGATCCTCGCGCTGAAAGCCAACAAGCCCAAGTTCAAAAACGACCTCAAGCGCATCAAAGAGTACGCACAGTACGGAATCGCACGTGCATTTTATGCACAAGGAGTACGTACAAAAGGCCGCGCTCCCAAACTCGCACGAAAGATCCTCGTGCGCTCGCTGCGTGAGTACTCACGTCTGTCCAAACAACGTGGTGTCTTTCAAGCACAAGTGCTCTTCGAGACTGCTTATGTCCACTTCTGGCTTGACCAGTACCACTTCGCGCTCGGAAAACTCATCGCGCTGCAGTCCCCCTACTATCTGCTTGGATTCTTCCCTGAATTGCAGATCCTTCGCGCGCTCATCTACTACAGAAACTGCAAGTACGAAGACACAAAGCAAACTGTCTTCCGCTTTGAGAAGAAGTACCAACCACTCAAAAAACAACTCAAAGAGATCGTCGCACGACGCAAAAAGAAAAAGTGGTTGATCCAGTACTTTGAATACTATCTCAAACAAGAACAACTGCTGAAAGCCGGACAAAAAACGGAAATTCCAAGCTCCATCGTCGCCCGCCTTGGCGAAGAAAAGTCCTTGAAGAACTACCGTCTGCTCCTCGACAAGTTGACCAACGAGTTGAAAATCATCCGCTCCAAAGGCGCGCGATGGAAAGAGTCCAACCTCGGTCGCTCCTTGCTCGAAGTCGCACTCGGCTTCCGCACAACCTTGAAAAAGTTCGCTGGCGCGAACATCTGGCGCTCCATGAGACAAGTCCTTCGCGAGCTGAGCAAGCTCCTGAGTGACTCCGGCGTCATCCAACTCGAAACACTCCAGGCACAGAAAAAAGAGCTGATGAGATACGCTGAAGGTGGTGGTATCGAACAAGATGAATACAGATACACCATCGTCACCGAACAATCTCACACCTACTGGCCTTATCAAGGAGAGTACTGGCGCGATGAAATCGGGAATTACCGAGAATTCATCCAGGGTGAATGCAAACAGTAACACCCCCCATCAATGGATCTGACAGGAGGTCATCCCATGTATACCAAACGACTTTTGATATCCTCCCGCGCCCTCACATAATCCATCGTGATGTTTACGGCACCGACAGATTCATGCGCCATCCTCTCCACGCACACCAACAATCGTTACCCGCACTCGAAAGTACCGCTCAGGTACATTTTGATAGACACTCAGCAAAAAGGCTCCCCCTCGCCCCATTCGTCCATTGTGGTCGTCTCGCAGGTGAGATCGAGCCCTTCACCCACATCGGAGGCTTGATATGAAACGTCAAGGTCAGGCTCTTCTCTCTTCGCTTTGGATCTTCCGGGCGATCGTTTTTGTCTTTTGCCTTTCTCTCTTTTCGGTGCCCACCGCATTTTCGCAAGATAAAAGCCTCTCGTTCGACGGCAAAAAGAAACGAAAACGCTCCGGTAAAGTCCAACGCTTGAAATACAAGTTCAAGAAGAAGAAGAAGGTCATTTTTAAGTTCAAGAAACGCAAAAAGACCAAACGCGAATTGGCAGAAGAAGCTGCACGCAAAAAGAAAAGCACAAAAAAAGCACTCGGTAGCTCGGTTGGACAGTCCTTGCAAAAAGCGATGGACCAAGAACAAGCCAAGCTTCGTATGCAGAAGATCAAACTCTATAAACGCGTCATCCCCACTCTTCCAGATGACGAACCCACCTCCCGTCGCCGCAAAGCGACCATGTACTATCAGCTCGCTGAAGAGTACTGGGAGCAATCCAAGTTCTTGCGCTTTTTGTCCCTCGAAAAGCACAACAAGGCGATGGAACAATGGGACAAAAAGTGCCGTAAGATTGGCGATCCAAGTAAGTGCCCCAAAGCACCCAAGCCCGATCTGCTCAAGTCAAACGCGTACCGCAGCCAAGCGATCACCATCTATCGCAAGCTGCTCAAAAAATTCCCAAAATACTCACGCGCTGATGAGGTCATGTTCTACCTTGGCCTCAACCTGATGGAGACCAAACGTCACAAAGAAGGGCTCTCCCGCTTTAAGACGTTGATCAAACAATTCTCCAAACGCGGCAGCCGCTTTATCCCAGATGCGTACACGGCACTTGGTGAATACTACTTCAACAAGAACAAAGTCCAAGACGCGATGTACAACTACGGGTACTCCCTCAAAACGGCTCGTGGCTTTTACCGCAAAAAGACCACTCCTGACGATCTTCGCGTCTCCATGAGAGGTGTCCACCTTCGCGCCATGTACATGCTCGCGTGGTGTGACTTCAACGTCGGGAACTACGAAAAAGCGCTCAAGCGTTTTAAGCGTGTTGTCCAACTCTCCATCCGATACAAAAAGACCAAAGAGAGCCGCGTACTGCTCAAAAATGACTCGCTGCGTGACCTCATCCTCGTCTTCTCGAAGATGGACGCGACCAAAGTCGCCTACGATTACTTCAAAGGTGTCATGGGCGCACAATACGCTTACAGAGCCGGTAAAAAGCTCGCTCGTAAATACTACGGACAGAGCAACTACGTCCGCTCCATCAAAATGTACCGCTTCATGATGGGTATCAACGAGAAAGGCTTCAAAAGCACTCTCGGCCCTGATACTCCTGTCTTCCAAAACGAGATCGTTCGTTCCGCAGCGCGCATCTGGAAGCCCAAAAAGATCTACACAGAAGTCCTCAAGTTGATGTCCTACTTTGAACCCGACAATCCCTGGTTCAAAAAGTGGGAGCCAGTCAAAAAAGTCTACAAAGTCGCCGAAGAGAGCGCCGAGCAGACACTCCTTGAGTACTCCACCAAATATCACCAGCTCGCACAAAAAGAGAAACAAAACAAGCGCAAAAAAGAGCAGTACTACGACTTCGCGATCAAGCTTTACGACCAGTATCTGCGCTACTTCCCACGCACAGAGAGTGCATACGAACTGCGCTTCTATCTCGGCGAGCTGCTCTACCGCAAAGCCAAGCTCACCAGCCCCAACGTCAAACGACTGAGCAAGAAAGCACGTGACTACTACAAACGCGCGTCACGCCACTACTACCTCACGACCCTCAAAAAAGGGCAATTCAAGAAGCAGGCCTCCTTCTCCGAGATCCTCTGCTACGAAGCGCTCGCAGGACGTACCGGTAGTGCCGAGCTGAAAGGTGCTGGTAAAAAACTGCGCGGGTTGCGCAAAACCAAAGACGGTAAGGTCACCTGGGACAAAAAGAAGATCAAAAAAGGTTCCTGGGATGCACGCCTGCTCAAGGCATACCAACGCTACCTCACAGTCGTTAAAGACAAAGATGAGCGTCTGCAAGCCTTCTTTAAAACAGGTACGATCTACTACTCATACAAACACTACCTGAAGTCGATGGACATCTTCTCCAAGATGGCCAAAGAATTCCCCAACCACGAGTTGAGCCGTCGTGCGGCGTTTATGATCCTTTACTCCTACGAAGACCTCGGTCAGTGGGCGAAGCTTCAAGACAGCGCACGTCTCTTCATCAAAGACCCCAAACTTACGGCCAAATCCAAGTTTAAAAAAGAGATGTACTACATGATTATCCGCTCTGGATACCTCTACATCATGGAAGATCTCAAGGCCGCCAAAACCAACGACGCCAAACTCGCGATCGCCGAGCGTCTCGTAACTTACGAGAAAGAGTTCGGAAAAGAAGGCGTCTGGATGAAGAGAAAACAAAAAGAATTTACACTCAGCCCTCGTGCGGCAAACGCCCTCGCCCTCGCTGGTGTCCAGTACAGCACCAACAAGCGTATCCTCAAGGCGATCAAAGTCCGTGAGCGCATCGTTCGACTCTACCCAGAGGCAAAATTCACCGACCAGATCATCTACGAGCTCGGTGGACACTACGAACAAGTCGCGGACTACGCGACAGCTGCCAACTGGTACGAGCGTTACGCCAAGGACTACCTCAAGAAGCCCGAAGAGGACGAAGCCAAGAAGAAGAAAAAGAAAAAACGTCGTCGCCGTCGTCGTCGCCGCCGTAAAAAGAAGAAGAAAACTTCAGACGCAGAGGTCGCCAAAGCTGCCGCCAAGAAGCGCAAGCAAAAGAGCAACGCGATCTACAAAGCTGCTGCATACCGCCGAGGACTCGCACAATTTGACCGTGCGATCGCGTTGTACAGACACTACATCCGCAACTTCCCAGAGGACAAAGACCTCGCGACAATTTACCTCGCGATCGCGTCCATCTACGAAGAGCGCAAGATGTGGAAAAAGGCCAACGCCGCACATGAGGACTACCTCAACAAATACCAGGACGAGAAGATCGGTAAATTCCTCAAAAAATCCGTCAAGTTGATGAGCAAAAACATCGACAAAGAGGGTGAAGAGTGGTGCCTGAAGAAACTTCGACGCACCAAAATCTCCCCCAAATTGCTCGACAACGACAAGCTCCTCTACGTCCACACACGGATCGCACACGCATACCGCAAGATGGGCGACAAAAAACAGATGGAAGAGCGCTACATGATGGTCGATGCCCTCGGTGACCAAACGATCACCGCTGGACACAAATTCATCAAAGGAAACACCACGAGCCGCGCCGCACTCGCAGAAGCCAAGTTCTTCCTCACAGAGCGCCGCCGTCGCGAATATGTCGCCATCAAGTTTGAAGGACACAGCCGCAAAGACAAGCGCGTGCTCAAAAACTTGATCAAAACAGGTCGCGCCCTCGCAGGTGATTACACCAACGTCGCCAAGCTGTTGATCCCCAAATGGGTTCTCGCTGCTGTCTTCCGTCAAGGTGAGATCTATCACCTCTTTGTCGACAAGCTTTACGCTGCGCCTGTTCCCAAAAACCTGCCCGAACGTTTGCGCCCCATGTACAAGGCTGCACTCGAAAACGTCGCGCTGCAATGGGAAGAGCAGGCACTTGATGCATACGCAGGTGTTCTCAAAAAGTCCGCACAGCTCGGTCTTTACAACGAGTGGGTTCGTCTCTGTGAGAAAGCCCGCAACAAGCTCGCGCGCAAAAAGAACCGTATCAACCCACATACGATCTTTAGCAAGCGTCGCTCCGAGTATGCGCTCGTCGAACCAAGTCTCGCGAAACTTCGCCTCTCTAGCTTCAAAATGCCCAAGAAAATGGCACCCAAAGAAGCACCCAAGAAAGTCATGCCCAAAAAGGACATGAAAAAAGACGGTGAAGAGAAGAAAGAAGACAAAAAAGACGAAGCCAAGAAAGAAACCAAAAAAGAGAAGACCAACAGCTAAGGCCGATGAAATCAGTGGAGAGCAGCCGAGTGGCTGCTCCCCACCTTCATCCCTCCCCTGTTTGTGTATATGTCGACTCTGATTGACCAAATAAGACGAGAAAATCCATGAAACATAAGATTTTCATCCTCCCTTTCTTTTTGATGGCGTCTATCACCCTCACAGGGTGTCCAAAAAAGCCCCCCATCCAAAAGAAACCCAAAGTCATCGAAGTATCCGCGCAAGAGCGCGTTGCAAATTGCAAAGCCAAGCTCGAAGAGGAGAACACCGCCGCCTTCCAGGCAGCCCTCGCAGAGTGTAAAAAAGGCCTCGCGAAAGACTCCAGCCTGACAGATGCTCACCTCTACATGGGCCAGATCTACCGCAACCTTGGCGATCACAAAAAAGCCTCGATCTCCCTCGAAGAGTACCTCAAGGCCAAACCAGACAGCGCCAAAGCCAAGCTCTGGCTCTCCGACTCCTATGTCAAAAGTGATCAGCCCACAAAAGCCATCACCTTGTTTGAAGGATTTTTGAAAGCCGCTCCCAACAACCTCAGCCTGCGCAACAACATGGTGATGTTGTATCGCAAAGCGAAGCGATTCAAAGACGCCGAGCAGATGGCACGCTCCATCCTCGCTCGTGACGCAAAGAACGTCCTCGCGTACCGCAACTTGATCCTCTTGTACTACGATTGGAAGAAGTTCAACCAGGCGCAACTCGTCGCGAACGTCGCCCTTCAGGTGATCTCCTCGAAAGATCCTGGCGTGTACAACAACCTCGGGATGGTCTTTGTACGCAAAGACGACCTGACACGCGCTTCTTCCCGCTTCCGCAAGGCGCTTAAGTACAAGAAGACCAACCCACAAGCCAACTCCAACCTCGGTACGATCGCGATCCAACGAGGTGCATGGCGTACGGCACTTGATCACTTCAAGATCGTCATCGACCGCGAGCCCAAAAACCTCTACGCCAACCGTAACTACGCGGTCGCATTGATGGGAACAGGGAAACTCGTCGAGGCCAAGAAGGTCTACGAAAAGATCCTCACGATGAAACCCAACGATCCCGAAGCCACCTTCCAGATCGGTGTCATCTACTTTACAGAGAAGTCACTCCGTAAAGATCAGTTGAAGTCCGAAGAGTACTTCGACAAGTTCCTCAGCAACGGCTCCGCCAAAAAGCTGCTCAGCTACGACACAGCGACGCGCTTCATCAAACAAGCGAAGAAACGTCTCAAGATGCTCAAGACCAGCAAGACGCCCCCACCCGAGCGTCGCAAAAAGCCAGCCAAACGCACAACCAAAGCCGGCACAAAGACGGTCATCCCCGATATGTTGAAGACCAAAGAAGGCGAAGACGGCAAAAAGGCTGACGACGGTAAAAAGGCTGACGACGGTAAAAAGACTGACGACGGTAAAAAGGCTGATGACGGCAAAAAGACTGACGACGCCAAGAAAACCGACGACAAAAAGGCTGACGAGAAAAAAGCCGACGACAAAAAGACCGACGCCAAGAAAGAAACTCCAAAGAAAACAGCACCTCCCGCGCGTCGATAGGCAAGAAACACGGTCGGCCCTCCCCCTCCTCTTTTCTTCGAAAAAACAAGAACCTATCAAACATCCTCGTATTTTTCTGAAGAACTTTTTGCCGTGGGGAACTTTTTTTAGGGTCCGTTGTCTTGAACTAATAAGCAGAGTGTGGCAGAACTATAGGCCAGATTGAAAAACAATCACATGAGAGAGATCTCATTTGCCGATAGGAGAGCAATGTTATGAAGCGTTTATTTTTCGCTACGTTTTTGGCCGTCGCCCTCACCCCTTTTACATTTAGCGCCGACGCGGACGCGCAAGGGGTGAAAACGATCCGAGGAAAAGACAAGGTCATGTACAAAAAGAACATGGTCATCGACTTTGAAGAAGGATCTGTTGAAGGGGACCTCGTCAAGCCAGAAGGCGGTTACATGGTCAACCGTGGCCGCGCGAAATTCAACAGTCTCATCAACATTCGTTCTAGCTTTGCCCAAGAGATGTGGCAAAATGCTCGAAAACTGTAAGTTGTCGTAGCCCTTCTCACTCTGTGTAACACCTGTCCCATTCCGAATCCACGCCTCGATCTTCTGTGGTCTCCCCAGAGCAACAGATAGGATCGTTGCGTACAGATAGCCCAACTTCAAACTGGAGCGTAGATACGACAATGAGTAATGCGATCTACATTCAAATTTTGCAAGGAGATAGTGTCGAGAAGACGGCCAAATTCTCCCAAAACAAAGATTTGATTATTGGGAGCGGCCCCGCCGCTCACCTTCGCCTCGATGATCACAAAGTGTCCCGCATTCACGCGATGATCAAATTTGATGGCGATCAACTTATCCTTAGCGATCTCGGCTGGAGCAACGAAGGAACTCTCCTCAACGGCTCAAAAATCGCCGACGAAATGCTGTTGTCCGAAGGTGACCAGATCACACTCGGTGACACAACCATCTGTGTCTTCACGACCCCTCCAGGGGAACAAGTCGCACCCCCAGCAGTAGACGAAGGCATTGGCGCCGATCTCTTTGATGAAGAGGTCCCCGTAGAAGACGAAGTCGGTGGTGCTCCTCTCGATCTCTTCGCCCCCGAAGATGAAGAAATCGCAGCGCCCCCAACAAGTGGCGAGTTCATCTCCGATCCTTTCGCCGGACTCGGTGACGAGGAAGAGGAAGAAGTCGATGTCTTCGCGGAAGAGCCCGCAGTCGAAGAAGAAGTCTTCGTTGAAGAGGCTCCTGTTGTCGAAGAAGAAGTCTACGTCGAAGAAGAAGTCTTCGTTGAAGAAGAAGTCTTCGTTGAAGAAGCTCCCGTCGTTGAAGAAGAAGTCTTCGTCGAAGAGGCTCCTGTCGTCGAAGAAGAAGAAGTCTACGTCGAAGAAGAAGTCTACGTCGAAGAAGCACAACAAGTTGTTCCTGAGCAGGAGCTGCCTGTTGAAATGGCTGTTGAAGAGCCTCGTTACGCAGAGACAACCTACGAGATCGATGACACGCCCATCCCAGAAGATCAACTTCCTCCCCATATCCGCAAGCATATGGTTGAAGAAGATCCCAACAAACAAAGTCTTCAGGTTCGCTTCAAGTGGCAAGGAACCACCCTCGATGTTGGTCACTTCCACTCCCCACGAGTCGTTACAGTCGGTGTTCACCCACTCAACGACTTCAGCATCTCGGATGAACAATTTCCGGATATGAACTATCCACTCGTCATTCCAGATGGCAAAGGGTTTGGGGCGTTCTTTACCGATCGCTTCAGCGGCTTTGTCACCAAAAGTGACGGGACCATCGTTCCCCTTGATGAGATCAAAAAATCACTGCCAAGCAAGCGCCACAGCGGCCTGCAAGGTTTTGTCTACAGCATCACCGAAGATGAAGTCCTCACACTCGAAACCAACGAGTTGAGTATCGAATTCTCCTTCGTGAACCCAACGCAAAAATACTCCGCAAAGGTCTATCGTAACTTCGATTACCTTTACTTGCGTCTGATCGCGTTCTCCGCGATCGCACACTTCGCGTTGATCTTGATGTTCCAATTCGTCCCACTCAGCGCCAACGCGCTCAGCGAGAAGATGCTCAAAGGTCGCTTTGCGCAGCTGATCGTCGAGCCACCACCGGTGAAGAAGAAGAAGAAAAAGGAAACCAAGCTCGAAGAGAAGAAGCAAGAAGAGAAAAAAGAAGAGAAAAAGGTCGAGAAGGTCAGCGATGATGACCAAAAACAAGACGACCAACCACAAGACCAAAAATCACGCGATATGCAACGCGTCAAAAAGTCTGGTCTCCTCGGTATGCTCAGCTCCGGTATGGGTAACATGGGACCTGGTGGTGACCTCTTTGGACGTCAGCAAAACCAACAATTCCTCGGAAAAATCCTCGGTGGTGCCGGTACTGGTACAGCCTTTGGTATGGGCGGTCTCGCAGGTCGTGGCTTCGGTTACGGCGGCGGTGGCGGCGGAGGAATGTACGGCGGCGGCGGCGGCTGGGGATACGGCGGTAAAAAACGCGTCTACGGTCGTGGCGGGATGAACCTCCGCGGACGTGGACGTCGTAAAAAGATCGTCAACATCCAACCCGGTCGACTCATCCTTCGCGGTTCGCTCAGCAAAGCACAAATTGCTCGCGTCATCCGTATGCACTGGATCCAAATTAAGTTCTGTTACGAACGTCAACTTCGTAAGAACGCCAAGCTCGCTGGTAAAATCGTCGTCAGCTGGATTATCTCCGGCTCTGGTGATGTCCAAACAGCAAACGTAACACAGACCACAATGAACAACGAACGTGTCGAAAACTGTATCATTCGACGTATCCTTCGTTGGAAATTCCCACAACCCAAAGGTGGTGGTCAGGTCAAAGTTAACTATCCCTTCCTCTTCAAAGTCGCAGGCTGAGGCCTCTCCAACACTCCCCTCCCCCTCCTTACTCCCTTTCTGCTCAAATTTCCTTTCCAATTCCTTCGCAATGGGCTACTATGTGGCCGCAAAATCGATGTGATCGTTTCTGTCGGCCCTCGCAGTATTGCAACCTGAAGGAGGAATCCCTGTGAGAAAGCGTTTGTGTGTACTCTTCGTCGCCCTGTCCCTGCTTTGGCCTGTTGGCCACGTCTTTGCCGTCCGCAGCAAAGCCGGTCCTTGTGGCTCAAAACTGCCCTCTTGGGGAGTCCAAAATATCGGAAAAAACCGCTATCGTGTGAGCTATAAGAGTATGCCCTCCCTCCTCAAGTTCTACAGAAAAGTTTACGGCTACCGCAATAACAAGGTGACATATCGCATCACCAAACTGTTCGCACTACGTCACGTCACGGCATACCACATCCGCAGCCTGCGCAAAAGTACCAGCTGGCAAGGTCTCAATCTCGTCAAATACAAACGCAAAGGCCAAATGCAAGTCTACGTCATCTGTCGCAAGTAACGTTCATTTAGGGTGATGTTCTTAACAGACTTGACTTGTACGTAGATGATGAAGGATTGACATCCCTGTGTGCTGAGACCTGCACAAAACCCCCGGACTCCCCAGAACACCCCCAACGCAACAAAAAACTACTGATCTCTTCGAAGTAATCGACGAATCGCAGCCCAAGGGATCGACTCAACCCCCTGTCTTGTTTTGATTTGAATCTTGTCACCATCGTCGGAGACCAGCGTACCACTCACATTGACTCTATAGATGGTCTGCACGATCAAACGCTCTCCCACCCTGAAGCCCCCTTCTTGTTTGGGTCCAAGGATCCAGCTCCACTTCGCGAGCTTTCGGCTAATTTTGACTTCCTTTAGCTCACTCGGTGCACGTCGCCCCGTCGCGACTGCTAATGTGAGGACAGGGTGATTCACCCCGACGACCTTTCCTTGCAGACGAAAACCATACTTTGTGTAGACGACAATCCAGTCCCCCACAGCGACGTTCCACTTTTTGACTTTGGGAACAGGTCTCTTGCGAGGCTCGACCTTTTTCGGCTTGACGATCTGGATCGACATCGGATCATCACAAGTCCCAGGAGAAGCCGGAAATTGGAACGTATTGACAGCAGGAAGGTCACTCTGTGCATCCAGACCGATGCTCTTGAGCATCTTTGTTAGGACCTTCTTCTGCGCAGCCTCTGCCCCCTTGATGCGTCCTTTGGCTTTTGTGGCTTTCTTGCTGTCACGATCAACACTGTACCAAGTGACAACACCACTTTTATTGTTCTTGGAGGGTGCAAAACAACCGATCAACAGGCGTTCGACAGATTGACGGCGGAGTGTCCGCAGGTAAGACGTCATCTGATCGGTCAAAGGCTCTCCCACAGGTTTCTTTTCGAGTGTCTCACACAACGAACGGTAGAACGACGCTCTCGGGCTGCGTTGGTGGCTTGCAGTGACGGTTTTTTTTTGCCCCGCACGCAAAGTCAACTTGCGTCCCCAGTTGCGATAACCATCTTTGCTCATCGTGATCATGTATTTACCGGGTGGGAGCTTGATCGTCGTCTCACCGACACCAACACGATTTCCGTTGATGTACACAACTCCTCCCCCCTTTCGGGCTTTCACTGTCAATGTCGCAGGCTTGTCCTTGGACATCTGGCAGCGAATGGCCTTGACGAGTTTTTTCTCCACAGCGCTCAATTGCGTCGGGAGACTCGCCGTGGGATAGACTTGTAGACCTCGTCGTACAAAACGAATCCCTCGCTTCTTTTGCCCCGCACGAAATTGTAAAATCCCCGAGAGTGTCAGAGTGTTCATCATCCCTTTGCGGTCGAGGTAGTACTTGTAGGCGAACTCGTAAAAACGACTGGCACGCAGTAATGTGCCGCCGGCCGATTCGGGGTCCGAAGAGAAGCTCTCAAGCCCCTCATCCCCGACTCGCTTTGCACGCTTCCTCCAACGTTTGGCGCTCAGTGCGTTGGAGCGAGAAAAGTAGAGACCACGATCGATCAACTCCAATCCCTTCGCTTTGGCGCTCTTTTGTGCCATTTGTAAGAGGTTCCACGTCAGCTTCGCGCTGAGCTCTTGCGCTTCTTTCTTCTCATCCGGTGTGATCAGAAAGATCGCGACGCTCTTTTTGGCCAACACAACAGCAGGTGTGTACGTTTGCAGACAGAGATAGGTCGAGAGACCCAAAAAATACGAAAGACTTCGTATGTATGACGTGTGCATCAAACCCTCCAGAGCAGCTTCTTTGCACAAATGACTCATGACGGTAAAGGACCACCCCACTTTATGGGTAATACCTCATATGATTGTGAACATATACGCAAAAAGAATCGCACAAAGACCGGTTGGATGCAAGAATATCGAATAGAAAGAGCCTGAGACAAGCTCCTTATCGTGAAGAGGACAGAGGAAGAGTGTGGAAAGTGTCAGAAGGGTTTTGTGGTGAGGAGATACAGTTTACGGTAGATCTGTCCCGAAGAACTGGAGCGACCTTGTGAGGTGAAAGCCAACATCCAATTTCCGTCACGTGCGACAACGGAGAGTTCATTGTTGAGCTTTGTGCCAGTCTTAAAACGCTTGACGTTGCGACTTTTGACATGGACAGCGCGGATCTCGTCACGGTTTCTGCTCTTCTTTTGTACGTAGAAGATGTGTTTCCCGTTGGGAGACCATGCGGGACCGTACTGATCGCTCTTGATGACGTTTGTCGCGAGGATACGCACATTCCCAGAAAGATCGGAGACTGCGAGATCGTAGACCCCATCGGAGGTGACTGTAAAGAAGGCAATACGCTGTCCATCCGGTGACCACGATGGATTCAGTTCGAGAACGTTTTTCTTCCACTTGGTCAGACGTTTGGAGCGTTTTGTGAAGACGTTGTTGATCACGTAGATACGGTCTTCCTGATCCGTGTGGCGCACATACGCGAGGCGTTTATTGCTCGCAGGTGACCAGACAGGAAAGAACTCCGTACTGTCCGTGTACTTGGTCAAACGCTTCGCTTTCATGCGTTTGACATGGTAGGTGTACAGATCCCCTTTGCCAGAACGTGCAGAGGTGAATACAACGCGCTTACCGTTTGCGGACCACGCAGGCTGACCATCATTTTTTGAACGGCTGTTGATCTTCAAGCGCCCTTCGTTGGATTGAAAGACGTTGTAAACAGAGCCAGAGCCGTTACTGGAAAACAAAAACTTGTTTCCTTTAGGGGACCAAGCAAGCTCACGAGAGACCATACCACTTTTGCTGGAGAGTCCACCAAGTCGGAAGCCTTTGACTTTCAGGGAGCTGGGACGGACGACTTTGGTTTTACTCGTCTCGATGTCGAGAATACGCAGCTCGATCACGCGTTTGCGTGTATGACGGACTTCGTATGCGATGAATCTACCGTCTTTCGACCACTTTGGGTGCTGGCAGTGAGACTTCGAGAAGCGCTTAACCAATTTGACATTGACCGCATGTGCCTGAGTGGAGACGCCTCCCCATCCAATGGCAGCAGCCAGGATCCCAAATAACACTTTCTTCATGGACACAGACTCCTTTCGCGAATCTTTTTGCGGACCTAAAAGGTTCAAAGTAACTCTCTTCTTGATTATCGTGCAGAGCAGAGAAAATGTACTCTTATTTTTACAAACGGACAGTGCTTACTTCGCTCCAAACGAAACGTTACCGTTCACGTTGACAGTTACGGGAGCAGTAGCGCTTGTGTAAAGGAGAAGGCCAGCGGCGACACCGCCACCAACCACAACAACACCACCGACGATCGCTCCAATTAAAACGGGAGAAACGCCACCGCCACCTGCTGTTTTGGGGATCTCACAACGTTGGCGTTTTTGAGACCAAACAGTCCCAGAGGGACACTCACAAGTGAGTTTTCCGTTGTTGAGTTTTTTGGGTTTTTGTCCACCAGGGCATTCACAGCTGGCTTTTTTCTTGAGCGCGACGCTGTAATCCGTTCCCGAAATAGAGACGCTACGCATGATCGCAGGTCCCAATGTCAGGCCATAGACAAGACACTGTGGCAGAGCGATTTCGACGTAGTATTCGCCCTTTGGCAAATAAAAAGGCTTACCATCGGCGAGGATCCCCTTTTTCTGCCAGCGACTGGAGAGAATACGGTACGTTCTCCTTTTCTGCGCATGACTGAAAGGGGTTTTGGTTCTGATCTTGATTTTGAGGGGACCGACCTCTTCGGGGTCGACTTCAGGGATGATACGAAGTTTCCCGAAGAGCACCTTAATCTGCGCAATGAGCTGGTCGGCTCTTTGAACGTGGCTTTTCTTTTTGGTGAGCTTTTTGCCTTTGGTCAGCGCTCTCATCGCCCGCGTGATATCACCAATGCGGTAATACGCGATGGCGAGATAGTAGTGGGCACCAAAGTGTTTTTGACCGCGACTGGTTTTGGCGACAGCCTGATACAACTCGCGAATGGCGTCGATATACAGCCCCTTCCGGAGAAAGAGTTTACCTCGCCCGTACTTTTGTGAAAAGTCGACAGCCTGGGCCTGTAGTGGCGATAATATCGTGACACAACATAGACAAGCGACAAACAACCAAAGAGTTCTTTTTGACATCATGACCTCGCTTCCGAATCAAAGGCATGGCAAGCGACAAAGTGCCCATCATTAATCTCTTGTAGAGCAGGCAATTCATTCAAACATCGCTCGCGCTTAACACGTTCTCCAATCCATGGACAACGGTTCGCATAGGGACACCCACTTCCTTGCACTTCGGCATGAGAGGGTAAATCTTCAAAGCCAATCCCACCGCTCCCATCTTGCTTGTTGAGGGTGACTTGGTGTGCAGCTTCCAAAAGTGTCGATGTGTAGGGGTGATGGATAGGCTCATCGAATGTCTCAACGGGCAACTCTTCAATGATTTTGCCCAAATACATTACGAGGATGCGATCAGAGACATAACGAATGACATGTAGATCGTGTGAGATAAAGATGTAGGCCATCTCTGGCGTACGTGTCTCCATCATCAAGTCCACAATGCGCGCCTTAATAGACGCGTCCAACCCGGCAACAGGCTCATCTGCGACGATCACAGCAGGTTGCAGTAGCAAGAGCCTCGCGAGTCCGATACGCCGCCGCTCTCCCCCTGAAAGCTCTGTTGGGTAGGCTTTCCGTTTATGAGGGAGATTGATCATCTCGAGTACTTCTGTGATACGGCGCTCTTTCTCATCCCTTGAGAGAGAAAAGTTGACGTCCAGTGTTTCTTCGAGTGTATCGTGTACATCGAGTTTTGGATTGAGTGTTGAGTAGGGGTTTTGAAAGAGCATCTGAAAACGAGGGCGTAGTTTCCTCAACGACTCAGATGAAAGCGTCAGCAGATCTTGATCGTGTAAGGTGATCCCACCTGAAGTCGGAGGAATCAAACGACAAAGCACTTTCCCAAGGGTCGTCTTGCCACACCCCGATTCACCCATCAACCCGATCACCTCGCCCTCCCTAACAGAGAGATCGACGCGATCGACCGCACGAACCACCTTTGGGGGCTCTCCAGAGAAACGAGCGAACCAGCTCTGTCGCAAGGCGTAATGCTTGCATACATCAGAGGCTTGCAGCACAACGCGCCCAAAAGGCGACGCCTCTTGCTCTGATGGTGAAATGGTCTCTTTCTCGTTTGACATCCGTTACAGCTCCCTATCGATGGGAATGATTCGAGACTTCCGCAAAGTCTTTCGCAAGTTTGACGTCTTTCTACTCAAAAAACTTCAATGATGCGATCAAATATGGCGTCAGCTCTCCTCATTCGATTCATGCAACGCTCCAATTTTACCTTGTCCTGGCACACAAACAAAGCAAAATCATCACTTCGACTCTCACAAGTATGTCAGAGGACTTCTTGTTGGTGACTTGACACCAACAATCACCGTGTATTGTCTACTCAGTGGATTTCTTCACCAAAGGTTTTCGTTCTCTTGGCTGTTCAAGCGCAAGACTACATTCGAGTAGATCTTGAGTGTGTTGCGCAAAGGTGTGCTCTGCTGAGAGTGTACCATCTTTGATCTCGACATTTTGCAGGGCACTTGCGGGAAATTGGTCGACCACTTTGCCCTTGTTCATCACGACGATTTTGTCGGTCAATCCAGTCACAAGTCCGATCTCATGTGTGATAAACACGAGCGCGCTGCCGTACTTTTCACGGGCCTCACGAAGCAAGTAGAGAACTTGCGCCTTCGTCGTCATATCCAACCCTGTTGTGGGTTCATCAGCGATAATGATCTTGGGACGCATCGCCAACGTAGACGCGATCATCACACGTTGACACATCCCACCACTGAGCTGGTGGGGATAGGAGCGCATGACACCTTCGGGGTTTTTGATATGTACCCGACGCAACCACTCGACTGCCTCTTCTTGCACCTTGGCCCGTGGCATGGAGGGGTCACGTAAGCGAATGGACTCGCGCAACGTCTGCCCAACCGACCATAAGGGATCCTGTGAAGCGATCGGGTTTTGGAAGATGATCCCGATACGACAGCCTGCGAGCTCTTGCGCTCTCTTGCGAAAGTGCGACTGCCACAGCTCAGGATCCCCCTTCACTTTGAGCTTACGCCCTTCTTGGACCTCGAAAACATCTCGAACACCTTGGAGCAAATTAACGTCGATCTCGTCATCATGGTAGTGGATCTTGCCATCGACAACACCAGGCTGACCAGAGATCAGGGCGAGCATAGAGAGGATCGTGAGAGTCTTTCCACTGCCGGATTCTCCGATGACTGCGACACCTTCTCCCTCTTTAATATCGAGAGAGACACCATCCACCGCATACACCCAGCGACCGCGCGAACGAAAGTAGATGCGCAGATCTTCTATCGACAGGATTGGTTTTTTCTCTTCCACCATGATGTTTCCTTAGAGTGAAGGGCTCGTCGTCTCGTCTGCTTCTTGCTCGTCAAAATACATGCCCTGTCCTTCGCTCCAACGTTGGAGTCCTTCTGCGAGAAAGTAAAATCCCGCCATCGTGATCATGACCGTGAGGGTCACCACAATAGGACTCCAGTATTGAGAACGAAACAGACCACTTCTGTAGTCGTAAAGGAGCTTACCCCATGAGATCCCACGTTGAAGAACACCTCGACCGAGATAATTTAAGCTGGTCTCAAGGATGATCAGGTATCCCCACAAAAACACGATCTGACGCAAGATCAGCGGTGAACAGTGCAGCCAAACGATATGAAAAAACAAGATCCGACGATCGCGTAAGCCGTGGGCTTCAGCGGCCATGACAAACTCTTCGGCTTTCAGTTGTGAGACCTTGCGACGGATCTCTTCGGCAATATGAGGGACGAATGAGATCCCAACGAGCGCCGCAATAAAGAAGATGTTGGGCCCAAACACAGTCGTGCACAAAATCACGAGGATCAGGTTGGGAAAGGAGTTGATCAAGGTGCTGATGTAACGGGAGATGTGGGAGAGCCATCCACCATAGTAGCCCGAGAAGGAGCCCATCAAGCCACCTCCCAAAAGGGCCACAAAGGTCGCGATCCAGCCAGGCAAAAAGAACGCTCCGGTGCCTTCAACGAGGAGCACCATCAAAGATTGACCTGTGTAATCCGTCCCCAACCAGTATTGCCAGGAGGGAAGCTGATGTGGCTTCACACCTTTCATCCTCGCAACGACCGGGTCATAAGACTGAAAGAGTCCCACAAGGGAACACAAAAACAGCCCCACAATGATCGCAATCCCAAACAGCAGTTGGGGGTTCTCTTCCCATAGAAGCTTGATTCTCTTCAGCACCGGCTTACCTCACTCTGGGCGGCAACACATCTCAGATATCTTCTGTTCGTTTTCATCTCTGACGAAGGCGTGGATCGATCAGCTGTAGCGCGATCTCGTTGAGCATTTGCAGAAAGCAGGCGAGAACCGTCGCAAACAACGCGATCGCGAGCACGACAGGCGTATCCCGAAACTCCATCCCCTGCCACAAAAGCCACCCGATCCCGTTAATATTCAAAACGGTCTCGATAATGACGACGGTCCCGAGCAACATGATCGCACGAGTCGTAAAAAACTGCGTCAATGGCAACAGCAAATTGTGCAGCAAGTGCAAACGAAAGGATGCCCCACGAGAACGGACAGCGCGCATAAAATCTTGCTTCTTCAACTGCTCAAGTTCTGCACGGAGTCCAGACGCCTGCTCGACGAGATTGCTGTTACCGATCGCCAGCAACAGCATCGCCACACCAAAATGGATCGCCCAATATATCCAGGATGCATCTGAATCAACTTGTTGTCCAAGTGGGATAAAATCGATGTCTTGCCAGGAGGACAACGTCTTTCGAGAGAGCCAACCGTGAGAGGCAAGCCAATGTGGGATACGACTGCTCGCCAGGATGGCCCAATATGCGAGAATATACAGTGGCGCGAAAGACAAAAACAGCCAGGGATATTGTCCTCCCCTCGTCAGCCAACGCAGCCACTTTCTGATCGGACGCACCGCCAAAAAGAACGAGAACAAGATCGTCAAAAACGCCGCCCCCAAAACCAGACCACTGCTCAGACGGATCGCTGGCTTGAGCATATCTGCGACAGGTTTCCCTTGCCTCATTGCGATAGACTTGCCAAACTCAAAACGCGCAGCACGACCAAGCCATCGACCATACTGCTGCCAGAGAGGTAGATCCAATCCCCACTCTTGGCGCAAACGCTTCTCCGCTTCAGGTGTGCAGCGGCCATTGCAAATAGATTCAATGGCATCTCCAGGAGCGGCCCACAACAACGTGTACATCACAAATGTCGCGCCAAAGACCACCAACAAGTAAAAACCAACTGTTTTTACGACAACACGGAACACATCACCCATGGGAGCGTCTACTCTTCTTCAAGAAATGTTTGGGGAAAGGGGTGCCAGCGCAAACTGGCAGACACAATAAAAGGCTTAATTTTCAGCCTTTTTGTACCAGCTATACGCAAAGTGGAAGTAGTTGAAGGGGTGGATGGTCACATTCTTCACACGCGCAGAAATGGATGAGTAGTTGGTCAAGGACCACAAAAACAGGTAGGGCAACTCTTTGTGCAACACTTTGTGAAGTTTGCCGTAAATCGCCTTGTAGATGACGGGGTCTGTCGTCTTGGTCGCCTTGGTCAACAAGGTATCGACTTTCTTGCTCTTAAACCCAATGTAGTTCCGGCTCCCTTTGGAGTGGAAGAGTGGGTAAATCGAGGACAGATCATCGAAGTTCCAAATGTGCAAGGTCATGTCAAAATCACCGCGCTTGAAGACCATCTTCTTCCAGGCAGCGTCGGGCTTCCAGACGAGATCGACCTTGACACCAATCTTGCGCAGCTCACTTTGCACCGCGAGACAGAGCGCTCTGTAGGACTCTTTACTCTTGGGCAACACGAGACGAATTTTGAGGGTCTTTCCACCTTTACGACGAATCCCACCTGCGCCTTTTTTCCAACCAGCCTGATCCAACAACTTGCCTGCCTTTTCACGGTCTTGCCCACGAGGCATTACGTTAAAGTTGTAAAGTGGATCGTTGGGTGAAAAAGGACCGCTGATGGTTTGGCCATCACCGAGCTGTGCGCTGCGGAGGTTGTCACGATCCAACGCGTACATGAACGCTTCACGTACTCGTTTGTCACGAAACACTTTTCCGCGCTTTTGGTTGAGTCCAAGGTACCACCAGTCATTGGTTGAATATGGATACAGGCGAATGTTTTGGTCACGTTCAAAGACAGGGATATCTTTGGGACGTACACGAACGATCGCGTGAATACCACCGTAACGAAGGACCTCAACCTGGATGTTTTTATCAGGGATCGCTTGCAACATCGCACCTTTGAGGCGGATCTTGCTCGCACGCCAGTGACCTTTGAAGCGGCGCATTTTGATCTTTTTCCCCATCCAGCGATGAAACTTAAATGGGCCTGTACCGTAGGGTTTCTGACTGAAGTAATTGGTCCGCTTGGGCATCTTCCCTTTAAAACGGTGTTCGGGGATGATCTTAAACTGGAGCCATTTTACGGGCTTGTTGAGAGGTTTCTTAAAGACGATCGTCACAGTGTGTGCCGAAGGTGTCTTCACAGCCTTGATGATCTGCGCGAGGTAGCGGTCTGTGATCTGTGAACGACGACTGGTCATCGCCTTGATGGTAAACGCTACGTCTTTGGACGTGAAAGGCTTGCCATCGTGCCACTTGACCTTTTTTCGCAACGTCAGGGTGATCGATTTTTTATCAGGTGCGATCGTCCAAGAAGTTGCCAACATTGGAACAGGCTTTTGATCGCGGTTCCATCCGATCATGCGCTCAAAGATCAACTCAGTGATACGTTCGGAGTACATGTCGTCAGCATAGAGGGGGTTGAGGTTGGATGGGAGTCGGTCCTCTGTGTATTTCAGCGGAGCCGCCCCACCGAGTAAGGTCGCCATCCACATACACAGCACCAGTCCGCCCCAGGTCTTCAGCTTTTTGCTCACTCTACCTTCTCTTTTCACTGGTAATTTCTCCTTGTGTTGAGCGCTCAACCGCCTTCTTTGATCACGCCCGGCCCCCCTTTGTTGTTACCAATCAACAAGAGGTTCAGGGGTTCACGAATCTGGTCGAGTGACGGATAATCACGACGATTTTTCAGCAAGTACAGAACTGCTGTGCGATAATCTCTTTTGTACAACAAAGCACGGATGGTCCACAAGATCTGAGTGGCTTCATTTCCTTTCGCGATCTTATGAAGAGCATCCTTATCATGTAAAATTTCCAACCAGTTGGACGCCAGATAAGGCTTCTTTGTGTAGAGCACCGCACGACTCGCGAGCAGATAACCCGCCCGCCACGCATAGCGATAAAGGCGAATTTTTCGCACGATCACACTGCCCATATCTTTTTTACCAACGCGGTAGTGTTTATTTAACCTCAATTTGAGATCGTGGACAAGGTTGGCACCTTGCTCAACCCACTTGCTTGTCTCTTCAACCTCGACCCCGGCGCGCAGACACGCGAGCGCAACCATCAGCTTAGCAGGGAACGTCTTGGTCTCTTTGACCAACGCACTCAGTTGTTTTTTCTGCTCAGAGGCAGGCAACAACGAGATCTTCATCAAACGCGCCTTGCGCTTCCAATCGCCGAGTGTCATCCCATCAGAAAAGAAGACGTATGCCCACACCATTTTCTTTGGAGCAGCCTTTTCAAACTGCGCGAGACTCTTCTGCGCCTCTTGTTTTTGCCCCAGAAACATGTGCGCTTCAGCCCGAAAGAGAGGCGCAAATGAATCCTTTGCGCTCTTGAGAAAGCGCAGCACCTCGAAAGCATGAATTCTCATCCGAGCCCTTGGGATCGCAGGATCGTAGTATCGAATCTCTGCGTTGATGTCTTTCTCTTTGATCATCTCGGAGTCGACAGGACGTCCCCCGATCAATGGCTTGCGCTTCATACGTTTGCCCTGCAAAGACGCCTCAAAGAGACGCCCACGCACATTGGACGTCTCGATGGCCTTTTTGAGCGTCAGTTGAAACAACTCCTGGAGTAAGAGCAGCTCATCTTTTCCATCGTCATCATCGGCAAACTTGAGCGCGGCGAGCGCTTTTTGTTTGTCCTCTTTGCTCTTCGAGGTGTCACAGGCGATCAGCCAAGCACGTGCTCGATCCTGCTTGTCAGCAGAGAGCTTGCTTACACTTTGCTTCAGGAATGTGATGCCCTCTTTGGACTTACCTTGCAAACAAAGAAGACGCCCATAGTAGTAATGAAACATCTTACCGAGCTGGATCTTGCCGTTAAGCTGCCAACGTTGTGCATTGTAAAGAACTTGTTGTCTCGCAGCCATCGTCCACAGCAGCCCATAAAAACGCGCCATGCGCAGATGCATACGAGCGCGCAAAACACGTCCTGTTTGGTTGAGAGAGCCTGGATTGCGAGATGTTTGAAGTGCGCTCGCGAGTTGATTGTCGAGAAGCGACCGGACATCCTCACGGACCTCTTCACTCGCGTCTTCTCCAAGGTAGGGCTTGAGCAGCTCTGCGTTGTTGGCAGCGATGTCCAACCACGTCTTCTTGATCCAACCTTTCTCCCATGCCCCTTTCTGTTCGACAGTCTTGCGTATCACAGGTTGGCCGGAGGCCCCGGCGTCAGCTTTTTTCTGTTTGGACTTTGACTGAGGGCACCCAACCATCGTTGAGAGCGCAACCAATGACAAAAGACAGAGCCCAAGAGTTCGTTTTTGGTTCACAATGAATCCTCCGTAACACCGCGTTCAGTCAACAACTTCCATATGCGATTCATGTTCAGGAGCGTTTTACAAACCACCACACGCCATGGAGAATGGCGTGTGGGTGTTCTAACAGGGAGAGGTGCAAAACAAGAGGCTTATTCTTCGAGTCCACCGCGCTCAGAGAGCAGCTTTTTGATACGCGCCATCTCTGCGAGCGCCTGTCTTTTTGCGCCACCATCACCGGAGCGAGTGATCTCCGAGAGACGGCGAAAGCTAGCGAGCGAGCGTCGTAAGTCGAGGATGTTCTTGCCTCGGTAGTAACGCTGCTCGTAGACCTGCCCCAAACCACGGAAGAGCGCTTTTGAGTTGCGGTATTTATCCGCGGCGCTAAAGCGGTTACGCATACGCTCCGCTTGCTTGAGCAAACGGATGGAGGTGCGGTAATCCTTACAGCGAGCGTATTCGAGTCCCATTTGCATCGCGCGGTATGGGTTGTATCGGTTGCGGGGATCTCGATACAACGTCATCAAAGCGCTCTTTCCGCTCGTGTAGGCTTTCTTCTGACAGTAGAAGCGGCCCAAATACAGGTGAGAGATAAAGTACTCTTTGTGTGCCTTTTTGACGTTGCGCAGACAGCTGACTTCTTCTTCTTCGAGGAAGATCTTGTTGCGGATCTTTTTGCGGATCCGGCTCAACACACAACCTTTCCCAGCGCTCACAAAGCGGACCGTCATCGCCGTGCTCCCCTTGGTCACGTTGAAGACCTTCTGCACACTGCCCGTTGACATCTTCGCGATGACACGTTGGAACGTCCCCACAGGCATCTTCACACGGAGATAGCCTTTTTTGTTCGCGCGTCCGACATTTTCGCCATTACACTCGCCTTTCAAGATGAAGGGAGTACGTGCAGGCGCTTTGAGCATAACGATGCGCTTGCGTCCACGTGTGCGGCGGAAACATCGAGCGTTGATAGGCTTATCGTTGACAAACTCTTCGAAGGACGCCTTTGCATTGTACTCAAAGACACCTCGTTTGATCCGAATACGACGTCTGACACGACGAGGACGATACTGAGAGTTGGGGGCCAAAAATTCGATACGGATCGTGCCACGAGGACGCCCTGTGTACTCGAGAGGCACTGCCTGACCAGCTTCCACAACAGTCCCTGCAGACTTTCCGTTCATTTTGATCTTCACACCTTTGACGTTCGCCATCGCGCTGATCGTGATAGGAGGACGCTTCTCAAAGGAGAAGTCCTCACGGTATCCGTCAGCCTGACCGTAACGGAGCGCGACTTTTTTGATGATCCGACTGACCTTGAACGCGCCTCGTTTTTTCGCCTTCATCGTGATCTTCACAGGGCGTGGATTCTTGCGTCGTGTTTTGTGTGTGATCTCAAGAGAGCCATTCGCGTCGGGGATCGTCCCAACGTAGGAGCGTCCTCTGTAGACCTTGACTCCGCCAGCGGTACTTGAGACGACGATCTTGTACACACCGTCGAACTTTTTGGCAGGGGGAGGTGTGATGGGGTTGTTGTTACCGCCAGGGGGTGGTGGTGGGTTGTCGCTGCCATTGTTACCGTTTTGACTACCAAAAACACCTCCGCCATTGTTCACAGCAACAGGTCGGGGTTTTGGAGGCTCAGGAAGTCGGAATTTGGCTTCGACAGTATAATCGTATTGTCCTTTGACGATCTTCACGTACTTGCGAATACGACGAGGACGCGTTTTGCGGTTCGGCGCGTACACAGTCACACGAATACTTCGCCGTGGACGACCGGTGTACTCGAGCTGCACAGCTTGGTCTGCAGAGACGACGGTCCCTTGAGCTTTCCCACGCATCTTCACTTTGGCACCAGGAGCGTTGCAATTGACAGCGATTTTGATCGGTGGACGTTTTTCGAATTGTGCTTCGACGTTGTACTCTTCCTGTTGTGGGTCGATTTCGAGCACTTTTGTGATCTTCTTCTCGGTATACGCATAGCGATCCTTGGCTTTGAAGACGATCTTGACTTTGCGAGGATTGCGTCGGCGATCTTTGTGCTTGAAGGTCAAACGTCCACCAGCGTCGCGGATCGTGCCGATGTAACGAAACCCTCGGTACACTTTGATATTTGCGACATTCGCGGTGATGCTGATGTTGTAGACCCCTTTTGGTGGAGGCGGCGCGACGGGTCGAGGTGCAGGTGTCGGATCGACACGAGGAGGAGGTGTCATACCTCCACCGTTTCCAACATTAGAAGGAGGAGGGTTCACAGGATCGACTCTTCGAGGTTCGATACGTGCGATTGGACGTGGTCTTGGGATTGTATTTCGTCTCGCAACAGGCGTCCCACCGCTGGGAGTGGGATCGACCGTTGAGCCGCCGTTGGGTGTCGGCGCGACAGTTGAGCCAACATTGGGTGTCGGTGAGACGGTCCCGCCGTTGCCGGCTGCTGGTGTTCCACCACCGACCTCACTAGCCCCACGCAAGAAGGCTTCTACCTTGATATCGCTGGGTAGAAATCCATTCTTGGTCTTCCGCAAGCGAAGACGGCTGGTCATGATCATGTAGTTATCAGAGCCTGGTCCTTCGACCCGGATCTGGATTTTTGAATGCACTTTTCCTCGGTATGTACCGACGAATGTCCCATATATATCGGTTTTTCCGATCTCTTTCTTGTTCACCAAGACCCTCGCGTTGGGGATCCCGACTTTTTCGGTAGTCAGTGCAATGACCTTGATGGGGAAGAGACCTTCCTTGGCCACGTTAGAAGGGCATCCTGTGAAAAGGACAGCCGCAAACATGCATCCCATCATCCAGAAAATCAACGCCACTTGGCGATTCCGTCTCATCGATCGTCCTCCTATGTCTGGCTTCTTTGCAAAGAATCCAATGCTCATTCAGAAACAGGCGCTTTGCCGCCGACTCCAGAACGCTTCACTTCTTTTTGTTTGGTCTCAACGACAGAGGGAAGGGGCTTGGTTTTTTCGACCATTACGATTTTACCGACAAAGATTTTGGGGCCTTTGTAGTCAATCGTCGCAGGTCTTGCGTGAAACCCATCCTTCACAAACTTCAGCTCATACCCGCCAGCAGGGATAGGCTCTTTTGCAGTCTCTCCCGTCTCGGCGTTAACGATCTTGCGGCGGTGACAGATCTCAAAAAACCCGTTGCTATCTGTGACTTCGGGACTGGTCGCTGGCTGTGTGCTGATCAACACACCAGAGAACCCCTTACCATCTTCATCGACGATACGGCCCTTGATGCAGCCTTTGGGTCCCCCCGTTACGCCGCCCCCTGTCGTGATTGCAGAAGTGTTTGTTTTGTTTTTGACATTCTTTCCACCAGGGCAAGCCCCGAACAACAAAGAAGAGCACATAATCGCCAGACAGAACTGCCAATGGACTGCTTTTTTGCGCATGACCCTCGTTCCTTTCCTCTTGATCGAGTTGATGATGCGTATCCAAAATCTATTTGAGACACATAGTTATGATTCATATTGTATGAAAAGAGCGAATCGCTTTGATACAAGACCCATACCATACAAGAAACCCACAAAGAAGTCATCTCCGTCTACGCAGGTTTTATCGCCAATCCATCGCCCCAGAATGATTTTTGCCGTGAGGGTCTCCTCACACAGGCACAACCCAATCACATTCAAACACCGAAGAACACAAGCTCTAATCAGCCTTTGTTTCCGGCTTGGTCTCCTGAACTTTTTCTCCAGACTCAGGCTGCCATTCGCTCTTTGTCTCTTTTGTGGGCTCGGGAGCGGTCTCTTTGATCGCTTCCTTGTCAGCATTTGTCTCGGGTAGGGGTTCGGTGCCCGTCTCTTTCTTCTCTTCTGGGAGAGGCTCTTGCTTCGGTTCTGGCTTGGGTTCAGGTCCCTCTTCTACGACTTTTTCGTCAGGAACGATCACTTCTTCGGGAGCAGATTCGGTCTTCGCGATTGGATATCCGTCACCATCCTCCAAACAGAAATTGTTTTTCAGGTTGCTGACGTAGTAGCATTTTGCGTTGCCAGCGCAAGTATTTCCGGGCCCACATGGCAACCAATCGATGTTGAACGGTGCGACCAGACAAGCGACCCCACCAAGGCAAAACAGCAGCAATATCCACAAAATGGTCAACCAAGATTCCGAGAACAGCCATCCACGATTACGCTCTGTCAATCGTCCATCCTTTTTCTTTATGACACATAAAAAGTACACGTAGTGTCTTCTTTAGTATCATGCAGTTACTCGCAAAGCAAGGTCTTGACACATCCACAGTTCGGACGTGAGACCATTGCACTCCTGACGTCAGGATGATTCTTCTGACTCTTCGATCTCCGCGAGCTCCAGAGAGAGTTCATCCCAGCGTGTGTAGGAAGCTTCGATGCGCTCCTTGCACAAACCATGCTCCTCAAGCACAGGCGAAGATGCTTCATAATCATCGTAGAATCCGGGCTGTCCCATCATACCTTCGAGTTCTTCGAGGCGGGCTTCATCTTGTTCTAACGCAGCCTCAATCGATTCGATCTCTTGTTTGAGTCGTCGGATGGTTTTTTTGCGTTGCCGTTTGCGCTCTTGCTCTTCGAGTCGGTCTTTTTCGCGCTGTTGTTTGTCAGAAGACACGGCGCGATTGGTTTTTTTACCGACGGATTGCTTTTGCACGCCACCTTGGACACCAGAGACATCAGAAGCCGTGGACCACTCGACTCCATCAGATGCTCCGACGATATCACCACGCTGCATTTTACGCGTCAAATAGTCTTCGTAATCTCCGAGGAAGGTTTCGAGTTTTCCATCACGGACTTCGACGATGGTTTCGGCGAGCTGATTGATAAAGAAGCGATCGTGCGAGACGAACAAGATCGTGCCTTCGAAGCGCTTGAGCGCGTCGAGGAGCACTTCTTTCGATTGGATATCGAGGTGGTTTGTCGGTTCGTCAAGCAGCAAGAAGTTGGCTGGACGAAGCAGCATACGGGCGAGCGCAACGCGGTTGCGTTCACCACCAGAGAGAACCTTCACCTTCTTCTCGACATCGTCTCCCTGGAAAAGGAAACAACCAAGCAGGCTACGCAAGCGCGGTAACATATCGTAAGGAGCGAGCTCTTCAAGTGATTGCAAGATCGTATGATCGGGATTGAGGACCTTGGCTTGATCCTGGGCAAAATAGCTAATATCCATCTGATATCCATCTATTCTCTCGCCCTCAAAGGAGTCTTGTCCAGCGATGATCCGCATCAAAGTCGACTTTCCGGCTCCGTTGGCACCCACAAGCGCGACACGGCTCTGACGCTCAATGGAAAGATCGACCTCATCGAGAACGTTACGCACGCCATCGTAGGATTTGGTGACCTTCTTGAGCTCCATGACGATACGTCCCGAGCGACGAGGTTCGGGGAACGAAAATGAGACTGTCTGTGCGTTAGGTGGCAGCTCAATACGCTCGATCTTTTCGAGCTGCTTCACGCGACTCTGCACCTGTGTCGCCTTTGTCGCCTTGTAACGAAAGCGCTCGATAAAGCGTTCGAGCTTCTCGATCTCTTCATCTTGTCGACGCTTAGCCTCTACGAGCGCGTTGTAACGCGCCTCCCGCTCTCGCTCAAAGAAGGTGTAATTACCGTGGTAATCATCCAACGCCCCCATAAAAAGCTCGGTACACCGGTTGACGACGACGTCCAAAAAGTGCCTGTCGTGAGACACCATCAATACAGAGGAGGGATACTGTGTGAGATAGGATTCGAGCCAATTGCGAGCCTCCAGATCGAGGTGGTTGGTCGGCTCGTCGAGCAGCAAGACGTTGGGTCGCAACAGCAACAACCGCGCAAGCGCGATACGCATCTGCCACCCCCCAGAGAAGGTCTCACAAGGACGCTCCCAGTCCTCCTTCGCAAACCCCAATCCTTCGAGGACACGGCCCACCTCGGCCTCCATACGGTACCCATCGAGTTGACGGAACCGTTCGGACTCTCGGTCGTAAACCTCTAGGATCTCGACATATGCGTCAGAGTCAGGGTCCTGCGAGGCAAGTTTCCCTTCCAACTCCTTGAGATTTTTCTCCAAATCGAGGATCTCACTGAGGACGGACTTCACCTCCTCAAAGAGAGGACGGCCTTTAAACTCGATGCCATCCTGTGGAAGATACCCAAACGTATACCCTTTTGGAGATAACACATCGCCTGTGTCTGGCTCGTTGAGGCCTGCGATGATCTTCATAAGCGTGGACTTTCCCACGCCATTCCCACCGATTAATGCGACCCTATCGCGCTCTTTCATCTGCCAATTGATATTGCGGAAGAGTTGACGCCCTCCGAACCCCAATGAAATATCCTTTAGTACTAACATTGCCTTCTTTGCCTGCTTTCATACGTGAGGATCGCCGCCAACAACGCTGGACCCACAGCGCTACGGCCCCTCCTTCAAGAGAATCTTCTCTCGTGGTGTATCACGAAGATCACAAAATCGCAAACACAGTTACGGCGCAAACGACGAAATGAAGTGAAGTGTAATCAATGATGGGAGAGAGTGTGAAAGCAAAGGAAAGTGAAGGGATTGAAGTGTCGTGACATCGAAGGGGAGACAAAAAAGGCGAGACAGAGAGGCTGAACGACGCAAAAGAAAAAGCCCGCAACCATTGTAAAATAAGCGTCGTCCAGCCTCTCTACCTCGCCGGTATATGAGGCACTTTCAAAGGAAAGTAAACCCAAACTTCCACTCACATCTCGTGAGGGAGGATGATGCTATGTGCAAGATATTGAAGAAAACCGCGGGAAACCAAGAGCTGATGGCGAGAAAAATAAATGAAAAAGCCCGCAACCATCAATTTTTACCATTGCCACTGGCTCTTGATTCACCCAGCGTGTTCTCTATCAAAATCGAAGGGTTGGATGTCTTGAAGCGGAGCAAAAATAGTTAATTTGAAGCCCGCAACCATGTAAAAAAATTACCTATGCCCTACCTCGGGACATCCGTTCCATTCGGCGAAAACGACTCTCAAGAGTTGTTGTCTCTTGCTGTCTGACGTTCTCGCCCCACACATAGAGCAAGAGCAGTGCCAGCTTCCAAAAACAACAAAAATCCCCTTGTATTCATGGGGTATCGCCCCAAATCGTTGGCACAGACCTCCCGAAAGGTGTATGCTCTATCCAAGGCGATGTGGACAAATGAGACTCCACCGTTTTCACACCCCACATCACACAACAGTTATTTTTATGTTCAAAAACAGTATGGTAAAGCATACACCACTCAAACTCACAGATCGGACTAATCACCTTCCGTCCCTGGCACACTCTCTCTTTGCCTTGGCAGGTACCCCATGAATACATTTTCCCAGAGGCTGCTTTTGGCGGGCCTATGTCTGGTCCTTTTGCCCCTTTTCCTCGGCCTTTTCATCGGCTCTTCTTTTTACGCAAGTCCACTCAAACTGCTCGCGGCGCCGACACTCCAACGAGAACTACACAAACCTCTTCCAGATCAAAAAGTGCTCGCTCCCTACATTAAAAAGATCACACAAAGTCATCAGGCGATCAGACAAGGGATCATCTGGGCTTCGATCGCAGCAATAGGCCTCTCACTCGTGCTATTGTTACTCGCTTGGAGTTGGTTGTTGCGTTACCTCATCCAACAACTCCACCCAATGAGAGAACAACTCAAAGAAGCCACGCCCTCTGATAACTCGACGCCGCGACCTCTGTACGAAGATCCGATCACAGCGCTGCACTTCGATCTCCAACAACATCTCGCTTATTGGGAAGAGCACCAACAAAACGAAGTCTTTGCCGAGCAATTGGAGCGCTGGCAGGACATCGCACGGCGCCTCGCGCACGAGATCAAAAATCCCCTCACACCGATTCTTCTGGCTGTACAAGAGTTACACAAACAATATCGCGGCGACGACCAACGATACCACCGCCTCCTCGACTCCTCACAGGAGATCGTGCGAGAGGAGATTGAGACGCTTCGTCGTCTCGTCGAAGAATTCTCCGGATTTGCCAAACTCCCAGAAGCTCAACTCGCTCCCACAGAGATCAATCAATTCCTCCACCGTTTTTTGGAGAGCTACCAGTGGTTTGAAGGACAAGCAGAGGTCCACTTCCGCCCTCACCCCGGTCCTTGCTGGGGTATGCTCGACACCAATCTACTCAAGCGCGTGATGCACAATCTCGTCAAAAACGCGATCGAAGCAGGAAGTCCCGAGGTGACCTTGCAGCTCGGCGCGCTCCCAGGCCGCCAAGTCGCGATCCAAGTCGAAGACAAAGGTCCTGGAATTCCCGAGCATTTACAATCGAAGATCTTTACCCCATACTTCACAACAAAACAATTTGGCTCAGGTCTTGGACTCGCGATCACCAAAAAAATTGTTCTCGATCACGGCGGCTCACTCAAAGTCAACGCAAATCCACAGGGTGGGGCGACATTCTCGCTCATCATCCCCGTGCTCCAGCCTCCGGACTCATCGAAGCATCCCACATCAATGAAGCACAACAACGACGCCCCATCATCTCCCAAGACCCCATAACACAGCCTGGTACCAGAGCGCTGAGAGGACTCTGGCTTCTCTCTTTGTCTTTCCTCGAAAGGAATCTTTTGATGAATGTAATGGATCCATCTTACTTTCGTATTCTTGTGATCGATGACGAAAAAAACATCTGCCGCACCATGAAGATGGTCCTCGAAGGAGAAGGCTACCACGTCATCACCTGTGGCAGCGGTGAGTCTGGACTTGAGACGCTCAAAAATGACCCCTTCGATCTCGTCCTACTCGATCTCTACCTCCCCGGAATGGACGGACAAAAAACCCTCGAAGAGATCAAAAGACTCGACGAACACATCGAAGTCATCATGATCTCGGGACATGGCACCATCGACGACGCTGTTAAAGCTGTCAAGCGCGGCGCCTACAGCTTTATCGAGAAGCCGATCGAACGCGAACGCCTCTTGCTCAGCGTACGCCAAAGCCTCGAACGACGAACGATGCTTCGACAAGTTCAAGAGTTCGAGCACAGCGAACACGACCGATCGGAGATGGTAGGTCTCAGTGAGCCGATGCAACAAGTGTATCGAAATATCGAGAAGGTCGCCCCAACAAAAGGTTGGGTGTTGATCACAGGTGAGAGTGGAACAGGGAAAGAGCTCGTCGCACGTGCACTCCACCTTCGAAGTAGCCGAGCAGACAAGCCCTTTGTGAAGGTTAACTGTGCGGCCATTCCAGAAGAGTTGATCGAGAGTGAGTTGTTTGGACACGAAAAAGGTGCCTTCACAGGTGCGATCCGTACGAGGCAAGGCGAGTTTGAACGCGCACATACAGGGACGATCTTCCTCGATGAGATCGGCGATATGTCCCAACACGCGCAGGCCAAAGTCCTACGTGTCCTCAACACAGGGGACTTCTCTCGCGTCGGTGGCGATCGCACAATACAAGTCGACGTCCGCGTCGTCGCGGGGACCAACCTCGACCTCACTGAAGAGATCCGACAAGGACGCTTTCGCGAAGATCTCTACTTTCGCCTCAACGTCATCCCCATCCACCTCCCGCCGCTCCGAGAAAGACGAGATGACGTCCCCCTACTCCTGGAACACTTCGTCCAATTCTTTTGCAAAGAACATGGATACGATCAAAAGACGATCACGCCCAAAGCCGTCCAGGCACTCCAGCAGTACAGTTGGCCCGGAAACGTCCGAGAGCTTAAGAATCTCGTCGAGCGACTCGTCATCCTCAGCGGTCCAGTGATCGACACAGCCGACCTGCCCGATGAGATCCAAAAAAAGCGGGCCGTCGTGGACTTCGCGTCACTTGGAAATCGCACCCTCAAAGAGATCCGCGAAGAGGTCGAACGTAGCTATATTTTGATGAAGCTTCAAGAGAACGACTGGAACATCTCCAGGACAGCCGAGCTGCTCGGGATAGAACGCACCAACCTGCACAAAAAGATGAAGAACTACAATATTCAACGCCCCACACGTTGAGAGTGTTGGACGAAGCTGTTGTCTTCTCTGCTCAAAAGAAGCGTGGCCACGGACAGTTTAGGGGTGTACGTCGCAGGGGATTGAAGGGGTAGGAGTGCTTGTAGCGCGCTTTTTTAAAGATCTTACGAACAGATGCTCCGACCTGTACCATCGACCGCATCGCCTCGACAAAGCAACAAATCGCCTCTGGCTGGCGCGCGGGGTGCTCACTGAGAGCCTCTTTGGCTTTCTCCATAGCCTTCTTCCTGCCGATCTTTCGAGCGAGCTTGCGATGCTTACGACGAACTTTGCGCAGATAGTCCTTCCAGTCCTTGAAGTAGCGCAACATCAACTTCTCCATCACGGGGATAATTTCTCGTGCACCAATTTTACCAAGAGTACGGACATATGAAGCGTCTGGAGGATAAGGACCGCGTTTAATTGCGGTGATATACATTGGAACGTTCTCCTGATCTCCGAGCGAGATCAAGGCCTGTACGGCTTTCAACATCACTTTGGCGTCGGGATCCTTCAACATTTTACGGACAGGTTTGACGGCCCGAAGATCTTTCAAACGCCCCAATGAGCTAAGCGCGGCCATCCGAACTTTGCTCGACTTATCTTCGAGTTGCTCGATCAACACGTCGACACAGGTCGAGTCCTGAACTTTGCCTGCGACATGTAACGCGAGGAGTCGGACTTTTTCATCCGAGGAGGTCATAAACGGACGCAGCGTAGAGAAGGCCTCCCTCCCGATATCGCCAAGCGCACGGATCGCAGAGTATTTGATCGCAGGTTGCTTGCTCTTGAGGAAGACCTCCAAACGCAAGAGCGCATCGTTACCAGTGTATCCAAGCGCAAAAATCGCGGTGCTGCGGATCGCGAGGTTGCTGTTCGTTTTGGCGACGTTGTAGAGTAACTCACGCCCCTTTTCATCAAACCGCGCGGCGATTTTCCCGATCGTAGCGCGCAATTGAGAACGCGCAGTTAAGGGGATCGAGTCCCACAACATAAAGATCGCCTTGATCGCCCACAAAGTCCCCACTTGCATCAAGGCACCAAGCTCTTTGCTCTCGCCATCCTCGCTCTTTCCACCAGCATCGATCAGCTTGCCGAGATATTCCCATGAGTCCTGATCCTGGGTGATGTTGGAGAGCGCCTCTGCGACTTTGGTGCGCGTTTTCTTCTCGGGGAATACCATGATCAACGCGTCAAAAGCGGGCCTCCCCATTTGGGAGAGCATACTCAATGCGCGTCTTCGACGTCCTGCATCAGAACCTTTGACGTCCCGAATCAAGTAGGGGACCGCTCCTTTTCCGATCTCCAGCATCGCCAACCGTGCGGCATCGCGGACTTGCTGAGAGTGATCATCAAGCAAGACCATCAAATGCTTCACGGAAGTGTTGGACTTGAGGACAGCGAGCGCACGAGCAGCCGCAGCCCGAGTCGAGGATTTCGGATCTTTCAGGGCCTTGTATAAAGCCCCCAGCGCGCGCATGTCACCGAGCCCTCCAAGCGCTGCAGCCGCAGTCATTCGTACACGTGGATCGCGATCTTCGAGCAACGCATCCTTCACCTCTTCGAGCGCACCTTTTGCACGCAGCTCAGCAAGACCACGTAACGCCATCAAACGCAATGAGGAGTCTTTTTCGTGCATCAAGACCATCCTCATGATCCCTGCTGCGCGAGGTAACCCCGTCTGGTAAATCGCATCTAGCGCATCTTTACGACGATTGACACTGTTTCTCTTGCCAAGCTCTTCTGTCAGGTATTTGCGAAAGTAACGAAATGACTTCTGTCGCTTGGTCACGTCCTTCTGTTTTGCGTCTTGGAGCGCTTGCTTCCAGCTGTAACCACAACCGACTCCCCCCAACATGATCAACAACACAAACCCAATGCCCCCTATCGACAAGGCTCGGTTTCCAAAGAGACATTTCATCGAATAAAAACCTTTCCTTTGCACAAACGATCTGGAGACAAAGACGATCGCAATCGCCTCACCCTACGCCGCTTTTGCGTCTATCTTCAGACTGACCTTGCAGTCATTTTGACGTCTCAACCGCACCGCTCTGCGATCGATATTCATCTATCATTGCAGGCACAGTATACATCCCGATCCAGGATGACGAAAGCCAGCGCAGGCCACAAAAAAGCTCATACGTCACTCGTCCACTAGAGAATTGGACGACAAACATACAACACTGGACTTCATACGGGACAACCGAACAGGAAAAATCAAGAATGAGCGCTTGACTTTTTCATCAATATCTTTACTAGAATGAGCGGCTTTGTAAGTAGAGGAAGGTGAATCCTCTTTTCTTACAAAGCCCAACTCATAAACAACTGCTTTTTCGTTCGCTTGAGGAGCCTGATGATGGACACGATGGCTCCCAACAACAACGCGACCGAGTGAACTCCTCGATACACAAACAAGGTACCAAAATGCAAGAACTGGAACAACAATTCGACGAAGCGATGCGTCTCTTAGAAGAAGGAGACTTCGTAGAAGCGTTGGAGCAAACACGACTACTTTTGGCTGCAGATGACAGTCAACATGATTTCTGGAGCCTTGAAGGCCAAATCCGCCTCGCGCTCGGTGAGTTGCAAGCTGCAGAACGCTCTTTTAACCGTGCTTGTGAGGTCGCTCCCGGCCTCGCACGTCCCCTTCTGCACAAAGCACGCTTCTTCAACTTCCTTGAGCGTTTTGACGAAGCGTTCCGCACAGGAGAGCAAGCTCTCCAATTTACAGAAGAAGACGAAGATCGACGAGACGCTTACCTCGTACAAGCCGAATCCCACATTCAACTCGCACGTCAAAAACTCTTCGAGATCATGCAAGATCTCGAAGAAGAAGCTGAATTGATGGAGCAATACTCACACTCACATGATCATTCACATGACCATGACCACGATCACTCACACGATCACCTCCACCAACTCGACCTTCTCTCTGGCGACAACATCATCACACCCGAGCTGAAAGAACATCTCGAACTCGGACTCGAGCTCTGTGAAAAATCGCTGAGCATTGATGAAGACATCGTCGATGCATGGTTCCTCAAGGCCACAGCACTCTTCCAACTCGAACAATACGAAGAGGCTGCAGAGGCTTTCCGCAGAACAGTCGAACTGGACCCAAGTGACTCCGAATACTGGAGTGGACTTGGTATGTGTCTCGAATTGCTCGAAGACTACGACGGAGCACGCTCCGCATACGCAGAGATCTTCGGCATCGAAACAAGCGAAGACGCAGAAGGCATGGAGTTTGGCAGAGAAGAATTTGCTGAGATTTCACGTCACGTGATCCAAGACATCGAGTCCGAATTCCTCGAAATGTTTGGACAACCACTACCTCCGATCTCCGTCGAGACGAGAGACTTCCCTGAGCTTGAGCTTGTCGAAGAGATGGATGATGACACCCCATTCAATCCACTTCTTTACCCATTCCGCATCGATCAGCCCGAAGACGAGGAAGAACTCGACGAGCTTCACCTCGTCCTCTACCAACGCGTCATCGAACGCGAAGCTGAGACCGATGATGCCGACGAGCTCGCAGATCATATCCACGATTTGTTCCTCCGACTCTTCGAAGATATTCTCGTCTACGTCGACGAAGAAGACGACATCATCGACGCATAATCACCTCCCCCCTCCTCTTCACACCACCCAACGAATAAAATCCCCCTTTTCAATGTTTTGATCAAAAGAACTTTGAAGCGAAGGTCCATGTCGTGATATGACTCTACGTGGAGCTATGCTTGAGCAAACAAGCCAGGCCATCAACAAGGAGAGAAACCATGCGCCAAGACCTTCCACCTTCTATATACCGGGGATTGAGCCGCATCCAAAGCGAAGCCCAGAGCGCTTTTTTGATGTTGTCCGATGCTTTTCAAAAGCTCGAACACATGCAGACACAATCAGCAAGTGACATCAAACAAAGACTCCCCGAGATCGAGTCCCTCGCTGCCCAACTGTTGCTGCAATGGAACCGCTTCAACAGCGCTGTGCATGAGGTACAAAGTGACACCCGTGCGTGGACAGAGATCGCCTTACGTGCCCAAGAAGAGCGCACACAAGAACAAAATACATACGATCCCATCGCAGAATTGCTGCTCGAACTTGCACAAGAAGAAGATGATGAGGACGATCTCAACAACATGACATACTGAGGTCATCACAACAAAGACGACCACAGTGGATCGGCTCACACAATCAACAGCCCATCTCCACGCTCGCAAACCTACGAAGCAAAGGAACCTATCGTGTTACTTTCATCGATGTTTGGTCGGATCTGGACCGTTTTGCGTTGGTTGTTACGCAACTGGCGCGGGGTGTTGATCGCTGTCGCCTTCTGGCATATCGGCTGGTACATGGGGTGGTTTATCGGTCAGTACCGCGATGGCTCCCCCACTCCCAAGCGAACGACACGCGCCACCCCACAAAAACGCTCCACAGTCCGGCGCAATGTATCGCGACCGACTCCCGCGCTCCCTTCCTCACGTGCACCTCAGCCTCACTGGATGCAAACAGGGCTATCACTCAGTCCTTCAGCACGCGCTCTCGCGGACATACAAACCTCACAAGTCAAACGCACACCCATCTCACAAACACTCCACCTGATCGGAGTGCTGCGCCCTGACGCTTCCAAGCGCAAGCACCTGCTTGCCCCATCAGATGGAACACTCCAAGAGACCTTCCCTGAGCGCAAACAATTTTTCCGCAAAGGACAAATGCTCTTCACATGGCGACCACACCGCTCATCTCAACCCACAAGTCGGCCTTCTTCACGGCCCACTCTCCCCCAACACTTCTTCGCACCTTTTGATGGTTGGTTCGTTCCAGACGCACACATCAACCACACACACATCACCGAGGGGACGTCGCTCGGCCACATCGAACAAAGTAACGCATTTTGGCTCGACGTACATGTCCCACTCGAAGAGAGTCAGTGTATCTCCCTCGGCATGTGTGCATCTTTCACGAGCCATCACCACCCTGGCGCGACCTTCCGAGGCTGTCTCTCCAAACTCTCACGACGAGACAAACAGCGCGCGACGTGGCACCTACGCTTTTCGCTCCGAACAAAACAACGCACCCTCCGCAGCGGAATGGTCATGACAGGGACATGGGAACTCCCCCTCGATGAACAAGGCGATTGTCATCATCCGACACACACCTGGAGTTGCCCGACACACAAACGCTACACAGCTCCGACCAAAGGACGCTGCCCTCACTGTGGACGCACACTCACTCCATCCACCAAGCGCGTCAAACATCCCCTCGTCATCCCAGAGACAGCGGTCCTTACACTTGGTGAAAAAGCCCACGTTTACACGCGCATGACGTACAAACAACAACCCTACTACGTCACACGAATGGTCCAACTTGGCCCACACTTACAAGGTCAATACATCGTCCTGGGGGGTCTGAAAGTCGGTGAGTCAGTCGTCACAAATGGCGCCTACTTACTCGATGGGATCGGTCTCATTCGTGGAAAACCGACCCTGACATCCCCCAAACAACTCCACATCACACAGCTACGCAACAACCACGAAGGTAACAAGACTTTCGTACAAAAATTACAGCCCCTCTACCAACTCTACTTGCAGCTCCTCCATGCGTACACACAGAAAAAGTGGAAGCAGGCACGTTCTCTATACCCGACCATGCGCAAAGTCCTCCGTGAGATCCCATCCAAAGAACTCTCTGGATACGCTCGCAATGTCTGGCACAAACAATCACGTGTCTTGCATAAACATCTCTACACTTCCGAATTCAAACAGACCCCCCAACAAATACGGATATCACTCAAGCAAACATCTGAGCGACTCATCCACATGCTCTACACATACGGACACACATTCTCGACTCCACTGTATGTGTACCAATGCTCACAAAAAGGACACACGTCGCTTAAGTGGCTGCAGCAACAGAGTCGTCAGACTCGCCTGCCTTACCCTCTTAAAAAGCCATGTGGTCGCCTGATACGAAAGATACTCCCACGGTACAAAGGGAGATAAGACGATGACACAACCTCCCAAATCAGAAGAACAAGCACCACAATCGTCCAAACTTCGTTGGTGGGAGCGCTCCCTTCAACCGCACCTGCTCTCTGTCGCGGACGGCCTCACTCGCAATGGACATTGGTTCTTTGCACCAGCCTTACTGCTCATTGGGTTGCTTGTGATGTGGTCTCCTTTTCAAGGCTCATCACTCTTCTTGAAGACAACACCCTCAACGCTTCACGTGCGCCCGATCCCCTCTCCCACACAACATTGCCTGCTCGCAAAGTGGCCAAACCACACGACTGAACAAGTTACACAACACGTGACCAAACCTCTCTTCTCGGCGCTATCGAGCCTCCCTGGACAAAAACAAATCCAGCAAACCACAACAGAGGGGCACACACGCCTTTGTGTCTCCTGGCACCACAAACAACGCAAAACAGCCGAACATCTCCTCGCGCTCTTGCGGTCGGCACAAAGAAAAACGCTCCCCACACAAGCGACACTCCAATACCAAAGAACATATCATCCCTCGACATACCATTTTGGATACCACCTCGAAGGCCACGATTCCAAGGGGAAACCTGTTGGAGGGTGGGACATACAGGCGCTCACACGGATTCACAAAGAGCAGATTCTCCCTGTACTACAATCCACCCCAGGTGTCGCGTCGGTCACCACCTTTGGTGCAGTCTCGCGCACGCTGCAGTTACGGCTCCAACCTGAGCGTATGACCTTCTATCGCGTCCCGTTACATCACATCCAACAAGCATTACAAACGCTCGACACCCGCTCCTCGTTTCCAAGCTATGGGCGAAATGGACTGCGCTATACGATACATGTCAAGCTCCCCATACGTTTGACAAAGTTCATCGCGACGCTGCCGATCAAGACCCTCACAGGGGCATCTATCCCCCTCAAACAGCTCGCAACGCTTCATTGGGGCCCTCTCCCAAGGACGCGCATCTTGAGCAGAGATGGTGCAGACGCGGTTGGAGGTTTTGTTCATATCTCATCGGACGCTGAGCCTTTTGAAACACTTCGTTTGCTCAAAAAGAAGCTCGCGGCGCTGGCTTTGCGATTGCCCAAAGCAGCCCACAATCGATCACAGGTGACGATCGTCCCATTCTTCGATCGATTTGAGGCTCTTCACGCCTACAAACGAGGTCTTCAGACACAGGCGCTGCGTATGCTCTTGTTGCTATGTTTGGGGGTGTTGTTATTTCTACGTCACCTCCGTCACAGTGTGTTGACCATCGTCCTCTCTATATCGGCGGTGTGGGGGACATTCTCTTTCTTGCAGTTCGTAGGGTTCCCTTTGTACATGGGGACGCTCCTCTCTGTGTTTTTCGGTGCCCTGTTGTTGTTCAACATGCACATCCTGTTTGTGAAAATGTTTAAAGACGACATGGGTGTGCGACCATCTCGTGCGGACGCTTACAAGAGCAGTCAAAAAGTCAGCCGCTCTCTGTCCGTCGCCTTCTTGATCGCGTTGATTGCGAATACACTCCTCTTGCTTCCCCTGTTGGCAACAACAGAGAACCAGACGATCGCCCTCTCAGGTGTCGCATGGGGTTTGCTCTTTATCCTGCTTGTCGGCTACTCATTTGTCTCCTTTGTCCTCCCCTGGGTACTCACTGTCTTCTTCCAGCGCAAACGCAGTACACTCGAAGACAGCAACGCCTACCTCTTTTACAATGGCGTGATAGACATCTGCATCATGTCCGTTGGGTGGAGCATCTTAGGCAGCTCGACTTTTTTGGGGTGGCTCTGGATCATCTTTGGTCTCTACAGACTGATCTCGAGATGGGTGCCTTTTGATGTAAAAGAATTCCTGGTGGGTTTGTTCCAGTGGTCACTCTTTGGGTATTTGGCGTTCTCACTGATCAAGCTCTGGCATCCCCTGGGTCCAAACCAGGGTTTTCTTCCAAATGCCGTCACTGTTGTGCTCTGTATTCTCATCCCCTGGCTCCTCATGCACTTGCTGCGTTGGATCAGTATGCCTGTGTTGACATTGGGGCTGGCGATGCGAAAAAGCGCGTTGCTTTTGCTCGTTTTGTGGTGCTGTCTGGGCAGCGGCATGGGGTATGGATTCGAACGCTTGTTCGCCTGGGTTCCACACAGCCTTGAGGCGATACGTTTTTCACCAAAGCTCGCGACTGACTCGACAGTGTGGTCCTTTGGCAAGAGAGTGTTTCCAGGCTTCGCGAGGACGTACCACCCGAAGAGCCGCAGCCATCAACTTTTGCTACGTGGCTACTTACCAGCGTCCATCGACCTCAAACATCGACAACGCTGGCTTCATCGGGCATGCTACGTCCTCAGTAATCTCCCTTATGTCAAACAAGCTGTTGGTTACCAAACGGAAGATCTCACAACGACACCTTCGACCTTCTCGATCTTTGTGCGTCTGCATCCTACGAAGCTCCACGGGACAAAGGCACACAAGACAACCCCAACATTACAAACACTCCGGCGACTTCTCCAGAAGGAGTTATCCCACACCCCTGGTGTGTACGGTGTCACCCTCGAAGATCCATTCCACGCATTGGCACACCGGCCAACACGATTACAAGTTCGCGTCAGCGCACCGACGCCCAAGCAATTGTTTAAGACGACGCGAACGATCGCCAAGCAGCTCTCTAAACAACACTTCATCGCACCTTCGAGCATAGGCTTCGTCCATGCAGACAATCAGGCTGCGTTTGTCGTGCGTTTACATCCTCAACTGCTCACACAGTACGCGCTCTCTCCCAAACAAGTGCTCTCTGTGTTGCAGGCTGCGAGTCGCGGCTGGACACTCCACACACTCCGATGGCAACAGGCAAACGTCCCCATCACACTTCAGTACGGTGCGCAGCCACAACTTGAATCAAGTCTTTTCAAACGGATCTCCTTCCCTCTCAAGCAACAAGATGTGTATCTCTCCTTGCTCGATCTCGTCTCTTGGAGTCCTGAGAAGAGAATGACGTACGTCCAAAAACAAGGAACACAGTACACGACGACGATCACCTTCGCGCCGGCAAAAGGGAAAAGTGATTATGAAGCCTACCTTGCGCTCACAGCGCTTCATCAACGCGGTCTCATCCTGACACAACGTATGCGCAAACAGGGTCTCCAAGTCCGCCTTCATGCGCCCTCGGCCGAATGGTCCACGCTCTGGTCAAAGTGGTCTCATATCGCCCTCTTCTCGTGGCTCGTGTTGGGACTTCTGGTGATCTTTTTCTTCCGCGATCTCAGGAGCTTGTTGAGTCTCGTGTTTGCCGCAGCGCTCTCTTTCGCCTCAAGCTCTGCGCTCATTTGGCTACTCCAACAGCCCACAGTACGACAACTCCACTGGGGAGAGCTCGCCCTCCACGACATCACCCATTTAGAGACCTTTGCTCAAGGTCCGCTCCATTGGGTTGGACTCTCACTTCTCATAGGATTGACCTGGCTGTATATCACGCCTATGCTTTTGGAGTGCAACCAACGCCTCCAATGGAAGCACACACTTGAAGAGCGTCGAGAGCTTCTCATCGAAATCGCTCGGCGCTGGCGTGCTCCCATTCTCACGGCGCAAGCGATCTCATGTTTGCTCCTGTTGCCGTGGCTGACTTCACTCGAAATGGGCTCTTCTTACGCTCAACAGATCGCGTGGGTGCTCATCGGAGGTCTCGCAGGAGGTCCATTGTTGTGGCTCTTGGTTCCCGTCATATACGTGATTCCTCCTGTCACATTTGGCTTTGAAAAGAGCCTCTTGCCTCAACTGTTTATTGAAGCCTTGCGACACGATCCAGATGAAGACGCACCACACGAAGAGGAAGGAACACAAAAAGAAGGCTCTCCTTTGGAGAAGCCTGAAGAAAAAGACCTTCAAGAGCAAGGCGATGGAGAAAAAGACCTTCAAGAGCACATCACCGAAGATGAGCACATTGATGAAGCACATTTGATCAAAGCGCCAACGACACAAGCGGCATCCCACACCCCCGAGGAAGAGACATCCGATGAGGCGCTCAACATAAAGCTCCAAAAATACAAAGCCTCTTTGGCAAAGGAGAAGGCCTCTTCAGCGTCCAAAAAGACGGATGATACGTAAACAAAGACATCCTTTTTCTCACACATGCAAAAGGTCGAAAGATGGGTATCTGGCAACGATTCAAAAGAATGGTCCGTTCAAACACAAACGCCGCGCTAAACAAGCTCGAAGATCCCCGTCGTGAGCTGATGCTTTTGGAGGAAGATCTGGCGCAGGAGAAGCAAAAAGCCAGACAGGCGACAATGGACGCAATTGTCGAACAAAAGCGCCTTGAGAAGACGTTGCAAAAAGAACAAAAACAAGCAGAGGAGTGGGAAGACAAAGCGCGACGCGCACTCGAACTCTCCGACGAAGACCTCGCGAAAGAGGCACTTCGGCACAAAACTCGTTACGACGCACGGGTCGCCGAGCTGGAGTTGGAGGTGGTCGAACAGCGCGCTGCGATCGAAGCGCTCAAACGCTCAGAGCAGATGCTCGCGGAGAAAGCCAGACAGGCACTCAAAGAGCGCGACCTCTTACTCGCGAGGATGGATCAAGTCGAGATCAATCAACAAGCGCAAGCCTCGACCAACATGGATGATCAGTCTCCTCTCGCAGAGTTCGAACGTATCAAGCGCGATATCGAGACGACAGAGGCGAGCGTGGTTGTCAATGAGTCCTTGCACACAGGTCTAAAAGAGGCTGACTTTGATCGCCGCTTGAAGGATTTGGAGCACTCGCACACTCCTGATGATGACTTTGACGACGCGCTCGCCAAACTCAAAGCCAAGATGGGCAAGGCTGAACAATAGCCTCACGTACGACACACTAGATAGGAAGAGAGAGCATGGCGTCCTGGTGGCAACCCATCGGTACATGGTGGACACAAACCCAAAAAGCCCCCCCTTGGCCACGTGAATGTCGAGCCTGTACAGCGCTCATTCAAAAAGACGATCCACAATGTCCGCGATGTGGCATGCTCCCATCAGGGAAAGATGACCTCATTGGCCAACAAATCGGCTCTTACAAGCTCCTTGAGCGGGCCGGACAAGGTGCATACGGCACCACCTACATGGTCGAAGAGGCAAAGGGCGCAGGACACTATGCGCTGCGCCTCCTGCTCCCAAAGGTGCTCGATGAGCTCGGTGGAGTCGACATCACGAAAGACAAAATTCGCCAATGGAGTCAGCTCAGTCATCCACACATCGCCCGCCTGCTCGAATACAAAGAGTGTGAACATGGATTCTACTGGCTCGTGGAGTGGCTTGAGGGCCACTCCTTACAACGACTTCTTCGAGAACACAGAACAGGGCTCCCGCCACGACTCGTTTGGCGCCTGATGCGCCAGCTCTGTGAAGCTCTTCAAGATATCCATGAGCAAGGCTTTATCCACGGTCAGCTACGCCCATCCCATATCATGCTGCTGGGTCAACACCCACACTACCGCGTCAAAATATTCGACGTGAGCTGGGGCACACTCCAACCACCGCAAGCGCGACTTCAGGCCATCAGACATCCAAAACAGTTACGCGCAGGTTGGTATCTCGCACCTGAGCAAGTCCTACAATCCCCAAAAACAATCGACCGAAGAGCCGACATATACGCCTGTGGCGCCTTGCTCTTTCAACTCCTCACCGGTTCACCTCCTTTTCGAGGGAGTGATTGGTCGTCCTTACAGCGACAGCACCTCACGACACCTCCCCCTCGACTCGACTTTCTACATCCACAGTGTCGATTTTCTGAGCAACTCGAAGAACTGATCCGTCGCTCGCTCGCGAAACAACCACAAGATCGCTTCCAATCGATTCAAAGTTTTTGGGGACAGCTACAATCCATCGACCCTGCGACCTGTACGATTGAGCGTAGAACCTCCAGCCCTGTGTTCTCCCCTGAATCGTCACAGCGAGCCCTCGACACACCTCCCCCTCCTGGGGGCATTCACCTCGGCCTGTCGGGATTCCAGCACCCAGAAGACGACGCTGACAACACACCTACTTTTTCACCAGTGACACAAGCCTTCCACACACTCTATCTGGGAAAACGACCGACGAGCCGATGGATGATATTCTTTTGGTTGGCGATCGTTTTGGGTCTGCTTATCTTGATTTGGGACTGGTGGAAGAATTTCTGACAAATGCCCTCCGAAAAAGCTCCCAACCTTACGAGAAGACACCTGCAAGGGACGACTCTCGCAAGGGAGTTGCCCGAAAATGTTGCGCATGCTAAATTGGGCTGTATATTTGTGACGTGTGTTCACTTTCAGAGAATAGAATCGCCGAATGTCTCCTCAAATCGGAGGATGACGGCACGTCCGAGTTTGTTACGTGTGAACAGACTTGGGGAAAAGATCGATTATCATAAGGCATACGTACGGTCAGGCTGGTTGACAGTTTGGAGACTTGCCGACAGGGACGGTGTTGAAAGCGATAGATTATGCAGATTTGCAAACAGTGTCAGTACACAAACCCAAGCGGTTCGACCTTTTGTAACCGATGTGGAGGTCACCTCGGTGGCCACAAAAACCCACTTATAGACAGAATCATCGGCAAGTACCAGCTCAAGCAGAAGATCGGTGGCGGCGGGTTTGGCATGGTGTACAGAGCCGAACATATCGAGCTTGGTAACTCTTTTGCGATCAAGCTGCTCCATCCCCACCTGACCAACAACGACATGATGGTCAAGCGATTTATGCGAGAAGGTAAACTGCTCGCAAACTTGCGCCACAACAACATCGTCCAGGTGATCGACTCTGACCATGTAGAAGGGTTTGGATTCTACCTCGTCATGGAGTGGCTCGAAGGCCGAACCTTCCAATGGCACCTCAAAGAGGAAGGGACTCCTCCCATAGAGATCCTCCTGCAAATCTTCGAACAATTACTCGATGCGTTGGCCTACGCACACAGTCAGGGGGTGGTCCACCGCGATCTCAAGCCGGAAAACTTGATCCTCATCCCAGGCGCACGTGGTCGTCGTACACTCAAGATCCTGGACTTTGGGATCGCGAGGATGGTCGAAGATGAACGAGATCGCCGCCTAACGGAGACTGGACTCGCAGTCGGGACGCCACGATACATGTCACCCGAACAAGCTGCAGGTGAGATCGATCTGATCGATCACCGCGCTGATTTGTACGCATGTGGTGTATTGCTCGTAGAAATGCTCACAGGTCGCCAACTCTTCATGGGTTCGACCAACGAGATCCTGCTTCATCATATGGATACACCTGCACCGACACTCTCGGAGCTTGCACCAGGGCATGGGTACCCACCAGCCGTTGAACAGCTCGTGGCCAAAGCGCTGGCCAAGCATCCCCATGAGCGCTTCCAATCAGCAGAAGCCTTTGCCGATCAACTCTTCACGGTATTTGGCATGGAGCCCTCTGCCTGGGGTCCAACGCCCTCAAGACAGACAAGAGCCCCACAACCTGCAGCTCCCCAAACAGGAATGGGGATCTCAACCAACGCGCTACCAGGCAATGTCTCGCTCGCGTCGACAGGACAACACACCCCACAGAGCCGAGTCGGTCCCGATCCTTCAGCCATCACAAGAGCCTTGCCAGGAAAACAAGGCACACTCCCTCCTCCCCTCAATCACCCCCAGGGCTTCTCGATGGGCCCAGGTTCGACCTCGGGAGTAGGCTACAGCGGTGAAAAGCAAAGTGATAGCATCGCCCAGATGCCCTCCCCCCAACAACCTACGCCGAAAAAAAGCTCCTCACAAGGCATGTTGTGGGTCATCATCGGCCTCTCTGGCGGTTTGGCGCTTGGGGTGATCTTCTTCATCATCGGTTCACTCACAGGACCATCAGAACAGCCTCAGACACGAAATGTCACTCCCAGACAAGAGATCACGCCGCCCAGTCCAACGCGCTTTCCCGAACCTCCTCGCAACACGACCAATCCACTGCCCAAAGTAGAAGTTGAGCAGGCGACACTTCGTCTCATCCCAGATCCCTCGGATGCGATTGTGCTGATCAATGGAAAACGTGTGAGTGGGGATATTCCTCTTTTGGTCAAGGTCAAAAAAGATACGCGCGTGCACGTCCTCGTCAAACACCCCAAATACGTCACCAAAGATTTCTTTTGGGTCGGTGCCAAGGACGAGATGAGAGACGTCAAGCTCACAGCCCTCACACGCCCAGAGCCGATCGTGAGACCACGTCCGAGGTGGAGAAAAAGATGGCGTCCAAGACGCGTTGTGCGCAGACGCGTTGTGCGCAGACGAGTTGTACGCAGACGTGTCGTACGCAGACGTCCTCCGACTCCACGCGATACCAACGTCTATTTCACTCTGCGCATCTACAGCAACCCAGGAAAAGCAACCATCCTCGTCAACGATGTACCGAAGGGAAGAAGCCCTCTCACAATCCGCGCGCTCAAAGGACAACGCACGAAGATCTTCGTGAAAAAGCAAGGCTATCTCAGCCAGCGCTTCTACTGGACACCAATGAGCAACACATCACGGCGCGTCAAACTCCCCGAAGATATTTTTGGAGGCAACTGAAGCAATATGTCTACGTGCATCCGTCCAACCCTCTTCGCACTTTTGCTCGTCTTTACCCTCCCACTCCTCCCAGCCGAGGCAGCAAACATCGGAAAAGCAGTCAAAGCTTACCGTCGCGGCTTTGATCTCTTTACACAAAAACACTACTACAAGGCACTCTCCGAGTTCTTGCTGTCTCAAAAAGAGTTACCCGCGAGCAAACGCTACAACAAAACGCGTACTGGGCTTCTCTACTACATCGGGCTGTCCTACTTCCACACCAATCAGCTCAAACAAGCTGACGTCGTACTGCGCCAATACATGGGCTCTAAGTACAGAAAGCTCGACAAGCTCTCCAAAGTCCAACAGGCGCTCTCACTGATCCAGGCACGGCTCCCCAAAAAACGAACGGTCACGCTCCGCACACGTCCCACTGAGCGAAGAAGAGAGATCCCTCCCCCGACAAAACAGCCCGCGACACTCCACCCGGCAGGCTTGATCGTCGCGGGACTGGGGGGCGCCTTACTCATAGGTGGTGCTGTCACAGGCTTCCTCGCGCAAGGAAAAATGAACGAAGCCAACCAACAGTTCCAAACGTACAATGGACAGTCAGAGAGGCCCGCTGACAAGGTCAGCGTCCCCTTCAATGAAGCGCAATCCACAGGGACCATCGCCAACATCTTATTTGCCGCAGGAGGTGTCTCCACTGCAGCAGGCATCGCGATGATCTTTATACTCAAGCAACAACCCACCCAAAAGACCCACATCCAACTCTTCTCCCTGCCCCAAAAATAACAACACAACCCTTGACAAGATGGGCTTGTTGCCCTGAAGAAGAACGCAGAAATGCTCACCCTCCAATCATAGAGAGGAATCCAATGTCCGAAGGCAAAAAAAACCTCGAAGAACAAAAGCAAGCGTGGGAGTCCAACGCAGTCGAAGCATCTCTCAAACGCATCCCCGAGCGCGTATCTCTTCAACACAGTTGGGGAGCTCCTGTCGAACGACTCCACACACCGACAGAGGATCCTCAAGGAACGTACGAAGAGCAGCTTGGATTTCCAGGTGAGTATCCCTTTACACGAGGTGTCCAGCCCACAATGTACAGGAGTCGCTTTTGGACGATGCGCCAATACGCTGGCTTCGGAAACGCCAAAGAGACCAACGAGCGCTTCCACTACCTGCTCAAGAGCGGGCAGACAGGGCTGAGCGTCGCCTTCGATCTCCCGACACAGATGGGTTATGACTCCGATCACCCAATGGCGAGAGGAGAAGTTGGTCGTACAGGCGTCGCGATCGACAGCCTGAAAGATATGGAGACCCTGCTTGATGGCCTCCCGATCGGAAAAATCAGCACCTCAATGACGATCAATTCAACCGCCTCCGTCTTGCTGTGCATGTACATCGCCGTTGCAGAGAAACAAGGCATCCCCTGGGATCAACTCAGAGGCACCATCCAAAACGACATCCTCAAAGAGTACGTCGCGAGAGGCACCTACATCTATCCTCCCGCGCCCTCCATGCGCCTGATCACAGACATCTTCGCTTTTTGCCGAGAGCAAGTGCCCCGCTGGAACCCCATCAGCATCAGCGGTTACCATATTCGCGAAGCTGGCGCGACCGCGGTCCAAGAAGTCGCCTTCACGCTCGCGCACGCTATCGCTTACGTCGAAGCTGCCTTGGAAGCAGGACTCGAAGTCGATCAATTCGCGCCACGCCTGTCCTTCTTCTTCGCCGCTCAAAATGATCTGCTGGAAGAAGTCTCAAAGTTTCGCGCAGCCCGTCGTCTTTGGGCACGCTTAATGAAGAACCGCTTTGGTGCGAAACTCGCCAAGAGCTGCAAACTGCGCTTTCACACACAAACTGCAGGTGTCACGCTCACAGCACAACAACCGGAAAACAACATCGTCCGCGTCGCGATCCAGGCACTCTCCGCAGTCCTCGGTGGGACACAATCCCTACACACCAACTCCCTCGATGAAGCGATCGCGCTCCCCACTGAACGCTCAGCCCGTATTGCCCTGCGCACACAACAGATCATCGCGCACGAGAGTGGAGCAGCACAAACAGTCGATCCCCTCGCGGGCTCGTACTACGTCGAGTCTCTGACCGATCAGATCGAAGAGCTCGCCAATGAATACCTCGATAAGATCGACCAAATGGGAGGCGCGATTAAGGCCATCGAAGCTGGCTTTATCCAGGACGAGATCGCCCAAAGTGCCTACACACTCCAAAAGCAGATCGAGAATACATCGCGTGTTGTCGTGGGTGTCAACGACTTCATCACAGAAGAACCTCCCCTCTCCGGTGAGCAGATCTTGCGCGTCGATCCAGCAGGCGAGCAGGCGCAGGTCGAAGCGCTCGCGACCTTACGCAATCAAGAACGCAACCAAGACGCCGTAGAGAAGGCTCTTCAAGACCTCTCCGAGGCCGCCAAAGGTGAACAAAATCTGTTACCTTTTATCCTCAGCGCCGTCAAAACATACGCAACAGTAGGTGAGATCTCCGACATCTTGCGCAAAGAGTTCGGCATCCACCGCCCATCCTTCTAAGGAGCAGAGATCATGGTGAAGAAAGTCGATCATATCGCGATCGCGGTCAAAGACATCGAACAAGCGACCACATTTTACAAACAGCTTGGCCTCGACGTCTCCGCAGTTGAGGAAGTCCCCGATCAAAAAGTACGCGTCGCTTTTATCCCCATCGGAGAGACACACATCGAGCTCGTCGAACCTATGAGCAAAGATTCTCCGATATCAGCCTTCCTTGAAAAGAGAGGTGAGGGTCTCCATCATATCTGTCTCGAAACGGATCAGATCGATCACACTGTCGAACATCTCCAAGAACAAGGTGTTCGTATGATTGACAAATCCCCACGTACAGGTTCACGACAAACCCGTATCGCATTTGTCCATCCCAAAGCCAATGCGGGTGTCCTGACAGAACTCGTCGAACATCCCGACGACAAACAGAGCCATTAAGGCCTTAAGCCCAGCCGAGGAGAATTTAGCGTGTCAAACGAAACATCGACACAGTCGGCCCCTCTCTCAAGAGACCAACTTGTTCGCTTTATCACAGACTCCTATAAGCCCAGCAAAGACTGGAAGATCGGTTTTGAATACGAAGTCTCAGGCGTCCTCCCTGAGACCCTCAAACCTATCCAGTACACTGGCGAACGCAGCGTCAAACACATCATCGACTGGTTTCGCAACAAGTACGGTGACAACAAGCTCGTATGGGAAGATGGATATTGTTATGGTCTCGACATTCCATACGGACGCATTACCCTTGAACCAGGCGGCCAGATCGAATTCTCATCGTATGTCGCAGCTGAGCTTTCGGAGATGCGCGAGCAGCTCACATCCTACCTCACGGACATTTGCACCGCAGGCGCAGAGAAAGATATCATCTTTTACACCGCTGGCGTCGAGCCCTTTCATCCACGTGAAGAGCGCCCCTGGAGTGGCAAAGCCCGCTACAAAGTGATGCGCGAATACCTGATCAAACAAGGCAAACTCGCCCACCACATGATGCAACAAACGATGTCGATCCAGTACAACATCGACTTCTCGGACAAACAAGACGCGCTCGACAAGTACCACGCGGCGATCGCGATCTATCCCACATTCCAATTTATCACGACCAACTCCCGCATCTACGCAGGGGAAGTCGTCGACACGCCCTTCCGCCGCACGATCTGGGAACACACAGACCCCGATCGCAGTGGACTCCCACCAAAACTCGAATCCCTCGAAGATTACGTAGAGTACGGGCTTGACACGCCGATGTTCCTGATCAACCGTGGCGAATCGATCCCCATGAAGACCCGCTTTACCTTCCGCCAATTTATGGAAGAAGGTTACGAAGGCCACCAAGCGACTTATGAGGATTGGGAGTTCCACATGTCCACCCTCTTCCCGGAAGTTCGCTTTAAGAAAAACGCACTCGAACTGCGCATGTTTGATGGCAACCCCGCCTCCATGATGGAAGCGATGGCCGCGGTCGTCAAAGGTATCTGGTACAACGAAGAGCAGCTCAAGCGCGCGTTGACACTGGACTGGGGTGAAGATTGGGACTCGGTGAAACAACTTTACACGCTCGCGAGTGCCGGCCTTCAAGAGGATGAACAACTCTACCTCCATCCCCTCACGCAAATGCTCGAAAAGAAACAAAACCCCGGAGAACACGCCGTCGAAGTCTACGAAGCCTCTGGCAACGACCTCAACGTCTTGTTACAACACCTCCGCCTCTGCCCCAACAAATTCGAATCCCGCACGGCCTAAGCCCGCTCTCCCGAACCTCCCCTCACGCCCGATCTGTCACCAGGGCAAGCGCCTCTTCAGAGAGCCCATAGTCCGCCACCTTGTGGTGCAAAAAGAACAACATTCTCATCCAAAAGAGTTCGGGTTGCTCGACAAAGGCTGCATGACTCCCGTGTCGAATCAACTGCAGCTCCGCCTTTGGCATGCGTTGGTACATCTCCACGGACAACTCGACGGGTGTAAACAGATCTTTCTCTCCGGCGAAGATCAACGCGGGGAGATCAATCTCTTCCAACAGCTCCTCAGCCGAGTGTTTTTGCATATGTCTCGCTAGGTGAAAGAACAACAGCGGGGACAGCTTGCTCATGTGTGACAGGTAGATCTCCAACTCCACCTCGGGAAACAAAGAGGGATGGACAAATCCCGCCATACGCGCGACTTTATTGGCCGTCCCTTTCGGGAAAAACATCGGCCAGACAGCGCGAGCCAGTTTGGGATATTCGATGACCATCTCCGATATCTTTTTGAAGATCTTCGCGGAGTGGGTGAAGTGCATGAAGGTATCAAAAGGCCGTTGAAAAGAACCTTGCACCAAGACGAGCCCCCTGACTCTCTCGGGAAACAGACGATAAAATTCGAAGGAGACTTGCACCCCCATCGAGTGCCCAACAACGACCGCTTCGGGGATATCGAGCGCGTCCATAACCTCGGCCAGGTCCTTTGCGCACCTCGTGATATCCAACGCCTCAGGATCGCGTGGTGGATCAGAGAGCCCATGTCCTCGGTAATCCCAATGGACGAGTTTGTATACTTTCTCAAGAGCTTGCGCGCTCGCTTGCCAAAAGCTCGCGGTGGAGACCCCAATCCCATTGCAAAAAATCACGCTGGGTCCCTCGCCTCGCACTGTGTAATAAAGATTGATCGCGTCGGCTGTTGTGGCCCACCCTTCTCGAATAGACAATCGCTTCCCCTTTCTTGTAGGCTGATGAGGAGATGGTTTGAAAACCAAATATTGACAATGTCTCCAGGATAGCCCAAAACTCAAAAGGTTGACAAGAACGTATCAGTGAAAGATACTTCTTGCATCACTTGTCATGGAAAAAGTGCATCCGGTTGGAAAACAACCGCCAGCACCTCCCAAAACCGCTTGTAGAAGATCGACCAGCAGAGAGAGAGTATTGATGAAGCAGGAGCAACAAGAGCTTCAAGTCCAAGCGTGGGCCCAAACTGATGTAGGGCAACAACGCAAGCACAACGAAGACAACTATCTCGTAGATATGGAACTCGGCATCTTTGGCGTCGCCGACGGAATGGGGGGACACGCAGCAGGCGAGGTCGCCTCTGAGACCGCCCTCAAGGTCCTACGTCGCGCAGTTGCCGAACGCATCGAGCAAATCCGACGCCTCGTCAAAGAAAACCCTGAGAAAAATCGACAACGAATCCTCTCACTTGTCGATGAGTCCGTACAATGTGCTGCCAAAGCTGTGTACGATCTCTCTCAACAAAAAGCCGACTCTCGTGGGATGGGGACCACCCTCTCCGTTCTCCTCGTCGCCGGCAACAAAGGTGTCGTCGCACACGTCGGAGACTCCAGGATCTTCCTCTTGCGGCAAAATCAGATCTTCCAAATCACAGAAGATCACTCTCTCGTCAACGAACAACTCCGCATGGGCCTGATCACCGAAGAGGAAGCCGAACGCTCCCCCTACAAAAACGTTATCACGCGCGCTGTCGGTGCCGCTGACCACGTCAAAACAGACACCTTGTTCGTTGATCTTCTCGAAGGTGATCGTTTTCTCGTCTGCTCAGATGGACTCCACGGGTACTTCGAAGAAGGTGAAGTTGGCCCTCATATGGCCAAAGAAAACCCCGAAGAGATCCCACCTGCGCTGATCGATCTCGCCAATACACGAGGCGGAAAAGACAACATCACCGCGGTCCTCGTCTGGATCGAAGGCGACAGCAACTCCGATCGTATGAAGCGTACTGAGATCACCATGAGAATGGATCTCCTCCAACGCATCCCCCTCTTCCAACACATGAGTTACCAAGAGCTCGTCAAACTCATGAACATCACCTACCTTAAAACATTCGACACTGGCGAACGTGTCATCGAAGAAGAACAGGCAGGTGAGATTCTCTACGTGACCTTTAAAGGTGAGCTCGCAGTGTTCCGCAAAGGGAAACGCATCGCGACCCTCGGTGAAGGTGACCACTTCGGAGAAATGGCGATCATCGACAAACTTCCTCGCAGCGGAACAGTGATCGTCGAGAAAGAAGCACACCTCCTCACCATCAGCCGCTCCAACTTCATCGAGTTGATGAGACAAGAACAAAGCATCGCCGTTAAATTGCTCTGGGGATTCCTCAAAACCATGAGCACACGCCTCAGAGACACCACCGAAGAGCTCGTCAACCACATCGACTAAGCCTTCAGCTCCAACGCCCCCCTCCATTCCACACCCATTCGCTCACGTCACAACGTCACAATCACTCCACACAGACAGATCCTACCGGTCCATTCCAGCGTAGTGGTCATTTGACAGACAAGGGGCTTGTGTTTGGGTGTTGTGGGGAGTGGATTATGAATTGGAGGCGTTGAGGGTATCGCCAGAGGGGGTGTCTTCTTCTAGCTCAAGTGCGGCTTTCTCTTCTTCTGTGAGCACTTTGACTTCGACGTGCAGGACGTGTTTTTCGTCGGCATCAAGCGCACTAAAGTGGAAGCCTTCAAAGTGAACTCCCTCTCCATTTTGAGGGACTTTCCCGTAGAAGGCTGTCAAGAATCCACCAAGCGTCTCGTAATCTCCGTCATCAGGAAACTCGATATCCATACGCTCTCCAAACTCGCGGAGGCTGATCTTGGCGTTGACGTGGAACACACCAGTTGAGATCTCCACGACATCCTGTACTTCGTCAGGGTCGAATTCATCGTGAATTTCTCCGACGATCTCTTCAAGGATATCTTCGAGTGTGACGAGCCCCATGGTCCCACCAAACTCATCGACGACGATCGCGAGATGGCTCTTGCGCCTTTGAAACTCCCGAAGAAGATCTGAAATCTTCATCGTACCGGGCACAAAGTAAGGTGTGCGCAGTAGATCCTTCCAGTCAGGTGCGTCCTGCTCATCGCAGTCGTTGTGGTTGGAGCGGAAAAGATCACGCAAGTACAAGATCCCTACGACATTATCGAGCTGTTCTTTGTACACAGGGATGCGGCTATGGGAAGATTGCTGTGCAAACTCAGCGACCTCCTCAGGGAGCGTCTCGATTGAGAGGGCCGCCATATTGATACGGGGGACCATGACTTCGCGGATGGTGATGTCGTCAAACTCAAGGATCGACTGAAGAAGTTTTTCTTTTTCCTCATCGAGGACGCCTTCTCGGGTACCGAGGTTGATCATGTATTCGATGTCTTCTTCGGTGACAAATGGACCTGATTGTGTCAGGCTTCCACCAAAGATTCGAACGACCCATGAAGCGATCCGAACGAGGGTCCAGGTCAGAGGTAAGAAGACAAGGTAGGCGATCCGCAGCAAAGGCAGTAACCTCATCGCGACGGATTGTGCGTGGTGTTTTGCGAACGTCTTGGGAACGATCTCGCCAGCGATCAAGATGAGCAACGTCAAGCCACCAACAGCGAGGGCGACACCACCACTACCAAAGACTTTTTCGGAGATGCTTGTGACGAGAGCAGAGGCGAGGATATTGACGAGGTTGTTTCCGATAAGGATCGTCGTCAACACACGGTTTGGACGCTGTAACCACAAAAGAAATCGTCCATACCGTTTCTCATCCTTGGCGATGAGGTGTTGGACTTTGGCGTAATTCAGAGCAGTGAGTGCTGTCTCAGAAGCCGAAAATAGGGCCGAAAACACAAAACAAAAGCTGATACTGATCCAGTACCACGCCGAAATGTTCGTCAATTTGTCCAGCCATGTCACACCCACTTGCGTGGAAAATAGCAAAGAGGATATCCCCTCTAGGGGAACGCTTTCCAAGCTCCTACTCCTATGTCGCCAACAAACTTCCCAGATTTGGTCAGGCTACATGATGACATCTGTAACCGACCACACAAACTGTCTCTTCGAGCTATGTATCCGTGCTATAAGCAAGACAAAAGCGCGCATTGACCGTATTGGGAAGATGTGGAAAAACGGTTCGTATGTCTACCCATTCAACCAGAAATAACATCGTTTATCTAGCCACAGTCACAAGTATACGTCAAGAATCAAAAGATGCAAAACGCAAAGTTGCATGACGTGATGTGACAAAAGGAAAGAGTTGGGGGGAGTTGGCAAGATCCGGGGAGAGAGGGTCAGGTGAGGAGAAGAATTACCACTTACCACCGCTACGACGGCTACGACCGGAACGGTAACGGCTACGACGGCTGCTGCGGCGGCTACGACGACGGCTACGACGGCTCTTGCGATAAGCGCTACGACGTGCTTTGCGTGTGGATTTGCGGTAGGAGGAGAAACGCTTGCGACGTGCCGCAAACTTGGGGGATTTACGGTACGTTCTGCGGTACCGACGAATCACCACGAGTCGTCTGCGGGGTGTGTAGTAGGGACGCCAAAGCGCAGCGCTCAAGAAAGCATACGCCAAGAACGTTCCTGCACCGGAACGACGGTAGTAATCTCTCTTGTACAGCCAGCCATTTCCATCATAGAGACGGTAGCTGAAACGGTGTGAGCCTCTGTACTGCTCGATGCGGAACAACAACTTGTCTGCACCGGGCTTGTATCCGAGAACACCATCGCGATCGACGTATCCACGCAAGGACAACTTGCCGATACGGGGGCGACGTGCGGAAACAAAGACGACGTCGTCTTTGAGGTAAATCTCGTTGACGAGTTGCTCAAAGTTGTGCATCCAACTGGAGAACGTCACACCCTTGGACATGTGGAACGCTTCGTTGACCTGGTTCAGGTCAATATCGGGTGGGGGCACGGGACGGGGTTTTGGGCAGCCCCAAAGAGGCACCATCAACAGTGCTGAGAACAACACGATCGCAAACTTCACATTTCTGGACATCATTTAGACTCCTTTTTTTCATGCAGGATATTGGGCACATAGAATATCTTCAGGGCATGATGACTCCACTAATGGAGCGCTACTTTAGTACGATTCACATCGAATGGCAAGTCTTCTTTGGCCCCTTACCATCCACCACTTTGTTCTATGATGAATACATGTCCTAACATGACACCCACACAAAAGACAAGACATCTCCTCGCACTTTTCGCGAGGTCCTCTTGGCACCGAGTCATGACAGACGCAGAACCCCAAACGTATCAATCGTGAGTGAAGTTCACTTTTCTTTGCTGATCAATTGATGGATACGAGAGCCGCCCTTCACGTAGTAGGAGCTGAGATACAAAGCATCTGGCGTTAGGAACTGGATTTGTTGAAAGCGCCGGGCTTCTTCGGAGAAGAGGTACAATCGCTCCCCTTGTTTGTCGAGCGCGATAAGTCGTGTCCCAAAGCGCTCTGTGGGATCTTGGTCGTTACGCACGATCACCCAAAAGGTCTCATCTTGATCGCCTGAGTAGAGCCACCTCTTAGGATAAAACTGCTTGTGCTCGTACTCCCAAAGGCGTTTCCCTGTCGCATCGTAGCGCTCGACAAGCAACGCAACGGGGTCCCTCGAACTATCGAGCTTTTGAGATATCACAAAGAATGAATCCCGCGACGTGTGCTCAAAACCGATGACTTTGTGGTTTTTGTAGGAGAGCTTCCACAACTCTTGACCATCGGAAAACTGCATGGCGCTCACCTCAGCGGTCCCATCGACAGGTCGCCGCAGGACGATCAACAACTTATTGCCTAACGCCATGTGTTCGGGCCAACTCGTCTTTGTGTCGCGTTGCCAACACTCATTCCCCGTAGAGGGTTCAACACAAAACACAGAAGAGCCCCTCACTTCGTTGTTTTTTCTTTGCTCAGTGCCGACGTAAAAGTACTGATTCTCAGGGTTTTGAATGACCGTTGTCAGGCTCTTGTCCGGGTAATCTTTGCTCCACAACTGCGTCCCTGCGGTGGACAGCATACGCATTGAGAATCCCGCATTACTCGTACCTGAGGGGCGTGTGAAAAACAACGCACGACCATCAGAGAGTTGGAATGGACCACGCAGGATCTCCATCTTCTCATCTTTTTCGCCGAGATAGCGCCATCGCTCCCGACCCGAGCCCGCGTCGAGCTGAATGAGCCCTGACTGTGTGGGTCTTCCGGCTTTTGTCGGCAAGACGATATGTACGAGCAGACCACCCTGGTAGAGAGTCGGTGCACCCTTCACGGTCCACTCAGCGAGCGCGTGTTCCCACTCAGGCTTCGGCTCAAATCCCTGCTCCCACTTGGGATCGCCACGACCAAACGCGACAAATCGGTTCACACCAGAGTTGATATCCTTCGCACCAAAAAAGACACGTCCATCTGGGCCGAGCAAGAAGGGACGAAACTCCTGCTCCGCGCCAATGTGTACCCAAGCGATTGTTCCGACAGGGTTCGTCGTCAACAACGCCGCTCCCTCGCGGATCATCCTCGTCGGCTGTGGAACATTTCGCATATCCTCTTCTGTCCGCTGGATACGCATGTAGAGATTTTTGTCGTCACGCACCTGAAATTGATGGATCGTCCCCACACCAAACGAGGCCACCCACCGCTCTCGCGAGCGCACTTGGATCGTCTCGGAGTATGGTACTCCATTGATATCTGTCGCGATGGCCTTCAAATGAAGTGGCCCTCGCTCCATCAAGTAGGTCGCCAACTCCACTTTGAAGTGTGGTTTTCCAACCTCCGAGGTCGCTGCTTGTTTGTACACAGTGCCGACCTCTTTCCCGTTGGCCCAGAAAGAAACGTCCTGGATCCCAACACCTCCTGTCACCTCGACTTCGATATCGATCTGACCAGAGATAATCTGATTGGATGTTGGTGTCACGAAGGTCACCTTTAGAGGAGACTCCTTCTTCTCTGGAACGCTCTCTCCACCATCACCTGTAACCTGCGTCCCATCGCAATCACAAGCACTATGTGTCAACGCCCCTCCAGTCAAACACAGCAACCATAACCACAGGCCGAATCCCCTCCAGACTCGCCGAGACAATGTGGTCTTCATATTTTCCTCCCAAAACAAGTTTTCTATCAAAAGATACACCGCGAAGCATCACAGCGATATGTCGCAGACAAAGACAAAATAGGCATTTGCCTTACAGTATGAAAGAAACACACGTATTTTGTCCAATACCATGCAAACACGCCACAGCCCTGAGAGTTTCGTTGTAAATCAACCCCTCCCCCCTTTTTCTATCGACAAAAACGCCACATTGCACTACAACAGGGGCTCTTTTCTTTTCGCACAACGCTCACGGAGGCTTGGATGGCGCAGCGATTGTTTTTAATTGATGGTTCAGCCCTTGCGTATCGAAACTACTACGCATTCTTCAAAAACCCCCTGAAAAACTCAAAGGGCGAACCCACCAGCGTGATCTTTGGTTTTATCAACTCTCTGCTCACGCTCCTCGACAAAGAATCTCCCGAACAGATCGCCGTCGCCTTTGACCTCTCAAGGAGCACCTTCCGCACCGAGCTGTACGAAGACTACAAAGCCACGCGCCAAAAAACCCCAGACGATCTGCGCAGTCAACTGCCCACCCTCAAGCGTCTGCTGAAAGCCATGGGCTTCGTCGTCCTCGAACGTGAAGGCATCGAAGCAGACGACATCATCGGGACACTCGCGACCCGCGCATCGAGCCAAGATATCCACACCATGATCGTCTCAGGTGACAAGGACTTTACCCAAGTCGTCAACGAAAATGTCCAGATCTACATCCCCGGCAAAAGTGGTAAACCCAACACAATCATGGGGATCGAAGAGGTCAAAGAGAAGTTTGGCGTCCATCCCGACACAATCATCGATTATATGGCGCTCGTAGGCGACTCCTCTGACAACGTCCCCGGTGTCCCCAAGGTCGGTCCCAAAACCGCACTCAAACTACTCAACGAATACAACTCCCTCGACGAACTCTACGAGAAGATCGACGAGGTCAAGCCCAAAGGCCTCAGAGAACGTCTGATCGAGCACAAAGAGAGCGCATACCTCTCCCGCCAGCTCGTCACCATCAAGCTCGATGTCGAAGACCTTCCGCCTCTCGAAGAGCTCGTGCAAGGCAAACAAGATGAATGGCTCTTACTCGATCTCCTCGAAGAGGTCGAGTTTGTCTCGATGTTTGATAAGATCACAGGCAAGAAAAAGAAAGCCAAACCAAGAGAAGAACGCAACGACCACCACATCGACTCAGCAGAGACACTCTCTGCGTTCATCAAAAAAGCCGAAGATGCTGGGAGTCTTGTGATCCATCCTCTGATCGACTACCCCGCCCTCGAACAAGAGTGTTATGCCCTCGCCTTCGCTCTCTCAGAGACAGAGACCTATTATCTTCCCCTTCATCCCAATCAAGAAGATGCAAAAGCGCCACCTCCTCAACCAGCGCAGATGTCCCTCCTCCCACTCGATCCCATCGAGACGACGACGACATCTTCCTCATGGGACAGCAAGCAAGCTCTTGAGCAACTTCGCCCCCTCTTTGAAGACGCGCAGATCAAAAAGATCGGCCACGACGTCAAAGAGCTTTATATCGCGCTGATGGATCGACAGATCCGACTCAAGGGGATTGAGCACGACACGATGATCGCCTCGTACCTTCTTAACCCTGGCGCCAAACACGAGCTGCTCTCCATGTCCATGCACTGGCTCAACGCGACCAAAAAACAGCCTGTCGATGTCCTCGGCAAAGGTCGCAAAAAGCTCACATGGCCAGAAGTCCCCACAGAACATATCCGCGACTATCTCTGTGAAGAAGCCTCCTTGATCTTCTCTCTTGCAGCGCGTCTTCAAGAGGAGCTAGAGTCCTACGCACTCGCGCCGCTTACAAAAGAACTTGAGCTTCCCTTGATCCCTATTCTCGGCGACATCGAACGACGTGGTATGGCGCTAGATGTCCCCTTCCTCGACGAGATGCAGAAGTCCTTTGCCGAACAGCTCAAAGAGATCGAAGCGAAGATCGAGACCTGGAGTGAAGATCCTTCCTTCAATCCAAACTCGCCACAACAGGTGGGTCAACTGCTTTTTGACAAGCTGCAGCTCCACGAAGAGCACGACATCAAGGTCAAAAAGACCTCCAAAGGTGCGTGGAGCACCAACAGCGAGACCCTTGAATCACTCAAAGATCTTCACGAACTGCCCAAGTTGATCATTGAACATCGCGAGCTTCAAAAACTACAATCAACTTATATCGAAGCGCTCCCCCAACAAGCAGTAGAAGACGCGAGCGGCGTCAGCAGAGTCCACACCAGATTACGCCAGGCAGGGACCGCGACAGGGCGCCTCTCCAGCTTCTCACCCAACCTGCAAAATATCCCAGTCCGCACCCCCCAAGGCCGTGAGATCAGAAAAGCCTTCGTGACCTCGCGCCCTGACTGGACCTTTATCAGCGCTGACTACTCACAGGTCGAGCTGCGTATCCTCGCACATATGAGCCAAGATGAAGAACTCAAACGCGCATTCCTCGAACAAACAGATATCCACACGCGCACGGCGAGCAAGATCTTCCACGTCACCCCCGAAGAAGTGACACCATCTCAGCGAAGCGCCGCTAAGGCCGTCAACTTTGGCACAATATACGGAATGGGCCCGGTGCGACTCGCGAAACAGATCAATGTCAGCATTGACGAAGCCAAAAAATTCATCAACGCCTATTTCAAATCCTACCCGGGTGTCCGCACCTTCCAGGATAAAATGATCTCCCTCGCTGAAGAGCAAGGGTACGTCGAGACCATCCTCGGACGGCGACGCTATATCCACGAATTCGACTCAGAAGACGCACGTGTACGCGCTGCAGCCAGACATATCGCCGTCAACACGCCGATCCAGGGTTCAGCCTCCGACTTGATCAAGAAAGCCATGATCCAGATCGCACGTCGCCTGAAGGAAGAACTCCTCGAAGGGTGGATGCTGATGCAAATCCATGATGAATTGCTCTTCGAAGCCCCCAAACACGAGCGCGACGTCCTCGAAACACTCATCCGCGAAGAGATGGTCAAAGCCATCGAACTCGACGTCCCACTCGTTGTCGACATCGACCACGGCAAAAACTGGGAAGAAGCGCACTAAACTGCGTCCAATCCCCAGACAGACATGTCCAAAAAGAAGACACCTCCCCACTCTCCACACGCCAACCAAGTCACCACAACGCCTCCAATCAACCGAATCTAAAAGAATATGCCGTCATAACGGCATAATTCGTGCTTTTGACAACGAGCACATCACACAAAGATCGGTACACAATAGGCTCTGTTGGAGGAAACGATGCTCGCACATATACGTCTTTTGGACACACAATCCCACACACATCCCCCATACCTGACACAAGGATGGCACGTCCCCATCCGACACAATATCCTCTACATAGGCCGCTCCAGCTTCAGCGAGATCGTGCTACCGTTTAAGACCATCTCCGCCTTCCACGCACGCCTGTATCACGACAAAGGTCTTCTATACGTCGAAGACATCGGCAGCACAAACGGCAGCTATCATCGAGAGAAACGCCTCTATCGTGGACACCTACAGCGCGTCCTTCCCGACGTTCCCGTGCGATTTGGAGATATACAGGTGTGTATCGAAGCCTGTAGAATTGAAGCCTCAAAACAAACCTCTCAACGCCCAATTCATGCCTTGCCAACCACCCCACAAATCCAACTCCACACCACTTTGTAAACGCGATAAAGGCGACGTTCAGAATAACCACGAAGTGGTCCTTTTGCGAAAAAGACATACAACATCGAGGTCGGACACAAGGCCCGACCCTACGGGAAAAATGCAACATCATGCTCATGCGCTTACTTCGCGAGA